>Ga0302323_100004480_pt1 | contig 11400 bp, 6 predicted proteins | sample Fen_T0_3_FD_201950 | JGI IMG/M metagenome (GOLD analysis project Ga0302323, IMG submission 201950) | Peat permafrost microbial communities from Stordalen Mire near Abisko, Sweden - Fen_T0_3 | ecosystem: Environmental > Terrestrial > Soil > Wetlands > Permafrost | place: Sweden: Abisko... | reverse complement strand
TGACGGCCGGCCTGCCACCGTGTGAGGGCAACATGAGCGAATGGGCGATGGAAAGCCTGCGCTACGTCGGGGACGATTTTCGGTCCGCGATGGCCTGGGGTGAACCGACCGGCATCCCGGCCTACACTCGCAAGGGCTATGAGCGCATCCAACAGATTCCACTCAGCGATGAGGAACTGGCCTTCGCCGGCTCCATCAGTCCGACCCAGTCGCTGGCGAAGATTGCCGCCTCAATGAAAACGGATGTGGATCACGCGCAACGCATCCTGCACCGCTTCCTGTGCCTGGAGATTTTTGATTACTGGCCGGCCAGCCTGTTGCAAGCCGCCTGATTTCCTGCGATTCCAAACAACAACTAACAAGACAAAAGTATGCCGACAATTCTCATCGCCGATGATACGCCGTCCGAGGCCGCGCTCATGGCCAACGTGGTGCAACAACTGGGGCACGTCGCCCAAACCGTCAATGACGGCGAAGCCTGCCTCGCCACCGCCAAATCGCTCAAGCCCGCGCTCATCCTCCTGGATGTCGTGATGCCCAAGATGGACGGCTTCAACACCTGCCGGAAGCTCAAGAAAGATCCGGATCTCGCCAAGACCCCGGTGATCATGGTCACGTCCAAGAACCAGGACAGCGACAAGTTCTGGGCGGAGAAGCAGGGCGCCAATCGTTACATCACCAAGCCCTTCACACCGGAAACGCTGGCCGATGCCATCAAGGCGTTTCTGCCCTGACCGTGCGCCGACCCATGCACCAGATCAAACAGCCATGAGTTCCTATTGCGTTTTCAATGTTGGCGACCGCCGCGTCGGCATCCCGATGACCTGCGTCCGGGAAATTCTTGAAAAGGAATTCGTCGTGCCGACGCCGGTGCCGCTGGCGCCGGAATTCGTGCATGGGCTCTTTAATCTGCGCGGTCAGGTGTTGCCGTTCCTGGATTTGGCCGATTTTGTGGGCGCCGGTCCGACCAAGGTTGTGTCCGCCAGCGATCGCGCCGTGATCGTGGAACGGGGCGATTTCCGCTTCGCGACCATCGGTCAGCGGATCGATACCGTCGAAGCCGGCGACGAATTGTTGCTGCCCATGGAAGGCGCCGCGTTGCATCCCGCGCTCGACGCCGAGGCGCAGACCGACCGGGGCAGCTTCCACGTCATCCATCTGGACCGCCTGGAAGCCTGTTTGAAGCAAGCCATGAAATTTGCGGAAACGCCTGAACCTGCCCGGGAGGCCGCCCCGGCTTCGACCGCCCACCCGATCCCTTTAACCTGAAATTTACTAACCGCTGATAGACCTCAACTCCGAAACCCTATGCTCAAGAAAATCAAAGTGTCGTACAAGATCGTGCTGATGATCTGCGCCGTGGCGCTGCCGCTTGTGGCCGCGACCCTGTTTGCGACGATCAAAGGCTTTAACAAAGACATCAACTTCGCCCTTCAGGAAAAGAAGGGAAACGTGTTCCAGCGCCCGCTCGCCGCGCTGCTGGATGCACTGCCCCAGCATCAATGGCTGGTCGAATCCGCCAAGGCCGGCGCGGGCGCCGCGGCCCGCCTCGCGGTATCCGACAAGGAGGTTGAAATCGACCGCATGTTCACCGAGTTGGAAATGGCCAACGCCAAATATGGCGTGGACCTCCAGTTCACCGACGAAGGCCTGGCCAAACGCAAACGACAGGGCAACGACCCGCATACGGTCAAAGCCGCCTGGCAGAAGCTTCGGGACGCGCAGAACACGATCTCGCCCGCCGAATCCGCCCAGCAACACAAGCAGTTGATCGCCTCCGTGCGCACCATGATCACTCACGCGGGCGACACCTCAAACTTGATTCTCGATCCTGATCTCGATTCCTATTACCTGATGGACGCGACACTGGTGACGCTGCCGCAAACGCAGGATCGTCTGGGGGTGATCACCAGTTTCGGGGCCGAACTGTTGCGGCAGCCGCGCGAGAAAATTTCAAATCAGGATCTGTCGCAGTTCAACGTCTATGCGGCGTTGCTCAAGGAAGGCGACGTGGATCGGCTGACGGGAGACGTCGATACCGCGCTGAACGAAGATGCCGGGTTTTACGGCACGAGTGAAACCCTCCAGAAGAATCTGGTTGAACCCGTCAAAGCGTACTCCACGGCCTGTCAGGACCTTGGCAATCTCGCCACGGCGGCCGCGGCCGATCCGACGAAAGTCACCGCCCAGGCGTTTCTCGAGGCCGGACAAAAAGCCCGCGCCGCCGCCTTCGCGTTGTGGAAAACATCGGTTGACGAACTGGATGTCCTGCTGCAGACGCGCGCCAACTCGATCCAGAAAACCCGCACCCTCACCCTCGCCGGTGTGGCGGGCGCGCTCCTGCTTTCCGGACTCGTTGCGTTTTTCGTGTCCCGCAGCATCACCGAACCGCTGGCCGGTTTGACGCTGGCGACCAAGCGGATTTTGAAAGGCGAAAGTGCCGTTCGCGCCCCGGTCCATTCCGACGATGAAATCGGCGAACTCGCGTCGTCGTTCAACAGCATGGTGGAAACCCGGCTCAAGGTGCAGCAATCCGTGGAAGCGGAAAACAAACGTCTGCAATCAAACATCCAGGACTTGCTCGTCGTGGTGTCTGACGCCTCCGACGGCAAGCTTGGGGTCCGCGCAAAAGTTTCGGACGGCGCGCTCGGCAACGTCTGCGACGCCTTGAATCTGATGTTGGAAAACGTCGGCGAATTGATCACGAACGCCAAGAGCGCGTCGGATCAGGTGGCCACGGCGGCCTCGGAAATCACGAATGTGGCGCAGCAGCTGGAAAAAGGCGAGCAGCGCCAGACGCAGGAAATCTTCGTCACCAGCGAAGGCGTGCGCGATTTGAACGGCCAGGCGCAGACCGTGTTGAAGAACTGTCAGTCTGCCACCGCCGCGGCGGAAAAAGCGCGGCAGGCGGCCGAACAAGGCGCGAAGGCCGTGCGCGAAGTCATTCAAGGCATGGAAAAGATCCGCGAGAACACCCAGGCCAACGCCAAGAAGATCAAACGCCTCGGCGACCGCTCCATGGAAATCGCCGGGATTGTCAAGGTCATCGGTGACATCTCGGCCAAGACGGACATGTTGGCGCTCAACGCCTCCATCGAAGCGGCGCGCGCCGGGGAACAGGGCCGCGGCTTCACAGTCGTCGCCGAACAGGTCCGCGGGCTGGCCGATCGCACCAAGACGCTGACCAACCAGATCGAAAAACTGGTCGGTGACATTCAAAAGGAAACCGGCGAAGCCGTGGCACAGATGGAAACCCAGACGCAGGAAGTGGAAGCCGGCACGAAGGCCGCGCAATCTGCGGGTGGCACGCTGGCCAACATCGTGACGGTGAGCGCGGAATCCTCCGAACTGGTCTCCCAGATCAACAAGGCCGCCACCAGCCAGGCTTCACGCGCACAGGAGATGATCCAGAACGTGAACTCGATCAACACGGTCGTCAATGAGTCCGCCGAGCGGGTGCGCGAAACGCGCTCGACCAGCGAACAATTGTTGACGCTCTCGGCCGAGTTGAACAAACGGCTGTCGCAATTCGAACTCGAAGTCGTGGCCTAAGCGATCAGGCAATCCGTTCATCAACGACCATTGTTGCCCAGCGCCAAACCGCAACCGTCGAGCGCGCAGACTATGGAAAAATTCAAGATCAGCGACATCCAAGAGTTGTTCACGGCCGATGTGGAGCGATTCCTCAGTCTGACGTGCACGCATGTCACTGAGTTGATGAGCCAGACGCCGCCGCCCCAGGCCTCGTTGGAAGAGGCCCTGCGCCAGACCCACACCCTCAAAGGGCTGGCGGCCACGGTGGAAGCTTGGGGTCTTTCTTGCTTGGGCGCGGATTTTGAGGCGCTCCTGGAAGTGGCGGCTTCCTGGCTGCAAACTGATCGCGAAAAAGCCAATCAGGTCTTCCAGTTCATTCTTGATCACCAGCAGGACTGGTTCGTGATGAACCAGTTCACCTGCATGGATATGCTGCCCCAGGCGTGGGACATCTACCAGGGTTTGCGGGGCATCATGAACGAACGATGGCCCGGCTATCTGCCCGCCATCGCCGCCGGCGCGGAAGCCAACGCCCAGTTTGTGCGCATGGCTGATCTGGACCTGCCTGAGGAAACGCAACCGTTGACCCAACCGGCGCCGGATTTGGATGTGCAATCCGTCCAGCCCGCCGCCGCGACGACAAAGCCATCCACGCCCGCGCCATTGCGGGTGGTGCCACCGACTTTGCGCCATCGCGAGCCCGTTGTCCCGCCCCAGCCCGCACCCGAAGCGGCGCCGGTCGCCGAAACCGATCGCGATGTCCGGCAAGCGGAGGCAATCACACCTGCGGCGAATCCCTCCAAGCCAACTCCGCTTCAGGTCGTCCCGCCGAATTTGGTTCGTCGCAAAGGCGAGAAAACTCCACCGGCCGCCGTGCCGGAGATTCCGTCCGTTGCCGCCGCCGAAGTTGCCGCCAGCACGCCGGCCAAGCCGAAACCATTGGAAGTGGTGCCGCCGACCTTGCGCCGGGCCGAGCCCAAGTCGCTCGAAGCCATTCGTCCTTTGACGCCCGAGCCAGCTCCCGAACCAGCGGCACCGCCGACCGGGCCCGCCGCCACGGCCGAAGCCGACGCGCAAACTGTGGCCCCGATTTTGCGTGTGGCGCCGCCCGCGCTCCGCCGGCTCACCAAGAAAATCACCGAGGATCAACCTGCAGTGGCCGCGGAAGCCGCACCCACGACCGCGGAGCAGTCTGCGGTCGATCAAGCCGCGGATGAAGCTTTGTTCTCCGCCATGGTGGCCTCCGAGGCGGCTGCGGTGGAAGCGAAAGCGCAGACGGAAAAGCCGGCGGAAGAATTCCAACCGAGCGCCGATGCCGACCTGCTCGAAATGCTCGGCCAGGAAGTGGGCGGGTATCTCACCGACCTGGCGGCAAATCTCGCGACGCTCGCGACCAATCTGGCCGACGAATCGGAATGGGAAAAGACCCGGCGTCTGTTCCACACGATCAAAGGCACCGCGGCCACCTTCCATCTCGATGCCGTGTCCGCGCCCGCCAAGGCCGCCGAAGTGTCCTGCCTGGCCGCCATCGAGCACGCCACCGCGCGTTCATCGGAAACTTTCGAAGCTTGCGTCGAGCGCGCCCAAGTGGTCGCCAAAGCCCTGCGCCTGCCGTTTGATGAACAGCCGTTGCGGGCCGCATTGGAAAATGCGCTCGCGGCCGCCGCAAAGGCGGAAGCGGACCCGCGCAGTGGTGCGGCCTTGGATCCGGAGATGGCCGAGTTCTTCATCCGCGACGCGCGGGATCAGATCAAAGTCATCGAGCAAGCCGTCCTCCGTTGGGAAAAGGGCGACCAGCCCGCCGACCAAGTCCGGGCGGCGCAACGCGGCTTCCACACGCTCAAAGGAGCCGGCAATTCCATCGGCCTGACCGCCGTCGCTCAGAGCGTTCACGAGGTCGAAGCATTTCTGGAAGGGGTGGCGGAAGCGGGAGCCGTGGGTTCGCGTCCGCTCTTCACTTTCCTTTTTGGCGCAGTGGATCAGGTGCGGAATTATCTCGGCGATCTGGCCAAGAACCCGAATGCCCCTTGGCGCAACGATTGGAGCACCGCTCTGCGGCTGCTCAGTCAGCCCGTGGAAAATGCCGCGGCGGTCGGCGCGGAATCCGAAGAGGTGGCCGCTGTCGCCCCAGCCGATTTCACGGACGATGATTCGCATACGCTGCGCGTCGAGGCGGGCCGGCTCTATGAGCTGATGAATCTGATCGGGGAAATGGTGGTGGACCGCGCCCGGCTCGAGAAGAAAATCGAGCAGCTCACGGAACTCCATCGCGCCCTGGCAGAACGCAACGGCGCGCTCACCGGCTCCGTGCAGTCTTTCCAACAACAATTCGAATTCAATCTGCTCCAAGGTCGGGACGCGCAGGGCCAGGGACCCATCATCAACGGACGTGGCATCAATCCGCTGCTGCCCGGCGCGACCGGCGCGAGCGAGTTTTCCGAACTCGAATTCGACCGTTACGATCAGTTCAACATTCTGGCGCGCTCGCTCGTCGAGGTCAGTCATGATATCGAGCAGTTGAACGAAGAGGTCGCGTCGTGCCTCGATTCCTTCGCCGCCGACAATGTCCGGTTCACCCAGTCCTCGCAGTCGCTGCAGAGCAAGGTCACGAACCTCAGTCTCGTCCCGGTGAGCACGCTCTTCCCGCGGTTGCAGCGCGCCTTCCGTGACGCGCTCCATGTCGAGCACAAGGAAGCCGATCTCAAACTGCTGGGCGGCGAGGCGCTGCTCGACAAGGTGTTGGTGGATAAAATTTACGCGCCGCTGCTGCACCTGCTGCGCAACGCCGTGGCGCACGGCATCGAAGACGCCGTGGCCCGCGAGAATCTCAAGAAGCCGGCCCGGGGTCAGGTCCGCTTTGCCGCTTCGCAGGTGTCGAACCAGATCGTGATCCAAATCGCCGATGATGGCGCGGGAGTGAATGCCGAGGCCGTCCGGCAGCGCGCCATCGAGAAAAGCTGGCTGGCCGCCGACGCGCCACCGCTTACTCCGGATCAGGTCGTCCACTTTATTTTCCAACCCGGTTTCAGCACGGCGAAGAAAGTCACCAGTGTGTCCGGTCGCGGCATTGGTCTCGACGTCGTCCGCAAGGAGATTGAGAATCTCAACGGCTCCGTCGAGCTGAAATACGAGGCCAATCAGGGTTCCACCTGGACGCTGCGTCTTCCCCTGACGCTCTCGATTTCGGATGCGATTCTCGCCAGCGTGGGTCCGACCACGTTCGCCTTCCCGCTGAACTTCATCGAAGCGGGCCTGATCCTCGATGCCCCGAGCACCGTGGATGAGAGCGGTCGGGAATTTTATCAAGTGGACGGCACCGCGCTGCCCGTGCTGCGACTTGCAAAACTATTCCACCTGCCCGGCGCCGAAAATTCGGCCAAGGGCGTCATCGTGGCGGTCGGCGACCGGCGCGCCATCGTGGTGGTGGATCGCGTGCTGGCGCGCCAGGAAATCGTCATCAAACAACTCGACGTGCTCACGGCCCAACATCCCTTGCTGAATGGCGCCACGCTGGATGCGGAAGGCGGAGTGATTCCGATCCTGAACCTGCCCACGCTGTTGAAGTTCAGCGAGCGGGCCGACTTTGGGGTGGTGCGGCCAAATGTCCGCAGCGCCGCCACGCGCTCGGAACAATTGCGAGTGTTGATCGTGGACGATTCGTTGAGCGTGCGCAAAGTGCAGGAGCGGTTGCTCACGGAAATGGGCTGCAAGGTTGCCACCGCAGCGGACGGGCTCTATGCCCTGGAAAAATTGCGCGAGGAGGAGTTCGATTTCATCTTCACCGATTTGGAAATGCCGCGGTTGAACGGCTACGAGTTGATCAGCGACCTGCGGGGCAATCCCGCCTGGGCGGCCATCCCGATCGTCGTCATCTCGTCGCGTGGCGCGGACAAGTACATCACCAAGGCGATGAATCTGGGTGCTTCCACGTTTCTCTCCAAGCCGTTTACGCAAGCGCAGCTGCAACAAATTCTCACGCACTACTCCAAGGCCCGGGCGGCGGTGCAACTCACCGCTTGAAGCGGCCGGCAATTGAGTCGCGTCGCGCCGTCGCGTGAATTGAACGTTCGATCCAGCGCGAGCGCGGCGGTTCGAGCCACCCTCTGACTGAATTGCCCAGTATTCCTCTTGCGTCGGCAAACCGAACGTGCTGGAATCGTCGGCAGAACCCGGGCAGGAACTCATGACTGCGAGCCATCGCAGCTTTGGTGAGACGCTGGCCCTGAAGCGGCGGGCAATTAACTTTCCTGTAATTTCCTGAAAGATCTGTCCGCCAGCTTACGAGCTATTATCTGTCGGAAAAGGAATTTTTCCGACCGTAAACTGAAGAAATATGAAAACGCCATTTATGAACCGGGCGTCACTTCGGTGGGGTGCGGGACTCGCCATGTTCATCACCGCAATCACCGCACCGGCGGTGGCAGAATTATTCCAATCCGTCTCACAACCTGCTTTGGCATTTCCGCCATCGGCCACAGGCAGCAGTGATTCGGCTTTGCCTATTATCAGCGCGGATGGGCGGTTCGTGTTGTTCGCGAGTACGGCGAACAATCTGGTAACCACCAGCAGTAACACGCCCATCCCGATTCTCGTTCCCGCCCGATTCAACATCTTCCTGCGCGACCGAACAAACCAGACCACCACCCTTATCAGTCTTAGCACGACTGGCAGCGGTGGTGGCAATGGCGACTCGTTCCCGGTCGCCATCTCGACCAATGGCCAGTTCGCTCTCTTTGAAAGCAGCGCCAGCGACCTCGTTGCTGGCGATACGAATAAGGCGGCGGATATTTTTCTTCGCGATGTTTCGAACCGCGCCACTTTGCTCGTGAGCGCCAACACGAACGGGCTTCCCGGCAACGCGGCCTCGCGCAGTGCCGTGATGACTCCGGACGGGCGCTACGTGGCATTTGTCAGTGAGGCGAACGACATGGTGCCAAACGACACGAATCGAATCGCCGACATCTTCGTGCGTGACTTGCAGACGCTGGCGACAACACTCGTTAGCGTCGGCGCAACCTCCACCAATCCCGCCGCTGCCGCGCCGTTCAGCAGTTCCGAGTCACCGCAGATCACACCGGACGGTCGCTTCATCGCGTTCTCCAGCACGGCAACGAATCTCGTTCCGGGTGTTCGCGCAATCGGCGACGTTTATGTGCATGACCGGATTGCAGGAACGAACCTTTGGGCCAGCAGCGGCATGCGCGAGAAGTTGCAGAATGCGACCGGCAAAACCAATGGCGTTTGTTACAACGTCGCCCTGAGTGCTGACGGGAAATTCGTCACTTACCAAGCCAGTCGGTTGCCACTGTCCGCCACGACCAATTCCGGACTGATTCTGCGCTATGGTCTCGACACTGCGGTCACCGACCTGATTCACACCAATGCCACCACGTCGCTCCCCGCCGCCGACGACACACACAATCTCGACACCACTCCTGATGGCCAATTCGTCGCCTTTGTCGCCAATACCAATGGCGTTTCAGGCGGCACCACCAGCGTCCAAGTCTGGGATGCCAGCAGTGGCTTAACCACGCTGGCGAGCGGCGATCTGGCCGGTAACATCCCTTCGAACTCCATCTCGACGCGGCCGGTTATTGATCCCAGTGGGCGTTACGTCGTCTTTCTTTCCAACGCCACTAATTTGACCGCCAACATCATTTCTGGCACTTGGCACCTCTATCGACGCGATCTGCTGACGGCCACGACCACGCTGGTGGATGCCGACACCACCAACGCCGGTTCGCCCGTGCCGTTCACCGCCGTTCCGAGTTTGAGTGCCGATGGACGTTTCGTTGCGTTCGAATGTGCCGACGGCGGTCTGGTTCCCAATGATAACAACCACAACCAGGATGTCTTTGTCCGTGATCTGGTCGCGGGCACCAACGAATTGATCTCCATCGCGCACCCGGCGCTCGGCGCGACTTCGCCCAACAGTTTCAGCCAGCTCCCGGCGTTCCCGGCCAGCACTGACGGTCGTCACATCGTGTTCGTCAGCGACGCGGACAATCTCGTGCCGGGGGACACCAACGGTTTCCGCGACGTTTTTTTGCGCGACCTTGCCGGCAGCGCGGTTTTCCTCGTGAGCGCGACGCCGGATGGCGTGTCTGGTAATGGCCTCTCCAGTGAGCCAGCCTTGAGCGGCGATGGCCGCTATGTCGCCTTCACCAGCAGTTCCACAAATCTTGTCGCAGGCGATGCCAATGCTGCGACGGATGTTTTCGTGCGCGACCTGCAAGCCGGCACGACTGTCTTGGCGAGTCTCAAGTCCGACGGCAGCGGGCCGGGAAACAAAGCATCCTATTCCACCACCTTGAGCGCCGACGGACGCTGGTTGCTGTTCCGGAGTCAGGCCACCGATCTCGCCAGCGGAAGCTTCACCGCCAACGCCGAGAACCTCTTCCTGCGCGATCTGCAGACGGGCACGAACCGCGCGCTCACCGCGGCTGGCGTCACCGCGGCCGCCATGACGCGCGACGGCCGTTTCAGTGCCTTTGCCGGCATCATTCCCGGTCTCAGCGTGCCTTACCTTTATGTCTGGGATGCCAACCTGAACGCGCGAGTGTTCACCAACACCGCGAGTGGGATCAACAACGTGGCCATCAGTGGGGACGGAAATCTCCTGGCCTATCAAACCACCACCGAGTTGCGCGTCGCCAATCGCGCTGCGAATACCACCTGGCTGGTCAGCACGCTCACCAGCAGTTCACTTTCATCGCCGCGTTTCAGCGCGGATGGCAGGTGGTTGACCTATTCACGCTACGTGTCGCCATGGCGACAGACTTTTCTCTACGAAATTTCGAGCCGGACGGAATTGCTCGTCAGCCACGCGCCGAATTCCAACACGGCTGGCAGCGGCGGAAACTCGGATTCGCCGGACCTAAGTCCGGACGGCCGGTTTGTTTCGTTCCGCACCTTGGCGACGAACCTCGTGCCGGGCACCAGTGGCCTGATTCGGCAAATTCTTCTCTACGACCGGCAAACGGGATCGAACACGCTCGTGAGCGCCAGCCGGTTCACTGGCGGACCGGCGGACGATCAGTCGCAGCGTGCGAGTTTCAGCGCCGACGGACAAACGCTGCTCGTCCAATCCTGGGCGTCGGACCTGGTTGGCGGTGATTTCAACTACAGCGGCGATGTGTTCGCCCGCGCTATTTTCACTGCGGTGATTTTGCCGCCCGCTGCCACAGGGCAGGGGACTTGGCTATACTGGCCGTCGGTGCCCGGGAACAGTTACCGCGTGCAGTTCAAGAACAGCCTTGAGGATCAGCAATGGCAGGATTTGTCCGGCAGCATCACGAACAGCGGGGTCAAGGCGTGGCTCCAGGACACTGCGCCACTAAATCCGCAGCGTTTTTATCGCGTTCTCTCGGACTGACTCCTGAAATATTTGCACCCCATGAAATCTCCAGCTCAATCATTGCGCGGCGGAAACCAAAATCGGTCCGGACTTCCGGCTTTCACCTTCGTGGAATTACTGGTCGTCGTGGCCATGTTGGCGCTCGGGGCGCTGTTGCTCGCCCCGGCGCTGGCGCGCACGCAGCCTGACTTTCGCTCCGCCCGCTGCCTCAATAATCACCGCCAGTTGACCCGGGCGTGGCTCATGTACGCCAGCGACAACAACGACAAGCTGGCAAGTATTTCGGCAGGTGCTTCTATCTATCTAGATCATCCCACTTGGGCCTATGGCTCGCTGGATTGGACCTTAAGTTCGGTCAATACCAATACGACTGTGCTAACCGACCCGCGGTACGCAGCCTTGGCGACGTATGTTGGCAAAGACGCACGGGCGTTCAAATGTCCTGCCGACCATTACCTCAGCGTGGCTCAACGCGCTTCAGGATGGATCGAGCGCGTGCGGAGCATTTC
>Ga0302323_100004478_pt1 | contig 11401 bp, 10 predicted proteins | sample Fen_T0_3_FD_201950 | JGI IMG/M metagenome (GOLD analysis project Ga0302323, IMG submission 201950) | Peat permafrost microbial communities from Stordalen Mire near Abisko, Sweden - Fen_T0_3 | ecosystem: Environmental > Terrestrial > Soil > Wetlands > Permafrost | place: Sweden: Abisko... | reverse complement strand
GCCTGGCGGCGGATGTCCTCCTCGCCCATGAACACGACGCACGGCAACCCGAGGAGCGCGCAGGCCGTGGCGGTCGCCACGCCGTGCTGGCCGGCGCCGGTCTCCGCGATGACCCGCGTCTTGCCGACGCGCCGCGTGAGCAGCGCCTGGCCGAGGGCGTTGTTGATCTTGTGGGCGCCGGTGTGCGCGAGGTCCTCGCGCTTGAGGTAGAGGCGGAACGTCGGGATGACGGGGTCCCGGCGGCCGGCCGCGAGGGCCCCCCGGCGGGCCTCGAGGGTCACGGCCTGCGCCAGCCGGTCCGCCCGGTAGAGCGCGGTGGGACGACCGGCGAACCGCGCCAGCAGGTCATCGAGCTCGGCCCAGAACCGCGGGTCGTGGCGGATGGCGTCGTACGCAGACTCGAGCCCTTCGAGCGCCCCGACGAGGGTCTCTGGCACGTACCGCCCGCCGAAGTCACGCTCCATGCCCCAGCGGCCGTGCTCGTCTACGGCGAGGAGCCCGGGGTGGACCGGGGTGGGGCCGAAGGCGACGTTGGGCCGATGCCGACGGGCGTCGCGGGCGCGCTTGACGAAGAGCGCGACGCGGACGGGGTCCTTGCGGGGGCGCTCCCCGGCGACGCGCGGGCCCTCGGTGCCGGAGGCGGCGTCCACGCCCACGCACGGCACGGCCAGGACGGCCTCGCCCACGGTGGCGGGCCCCAGGCCCCCGGCCAGCGTGATCGGCACCTCGCGGGCCACGGCGGCGGCGAGCGACGTGTCCACGCGGATCCCGGTGCCGCCCGGGTGGGGACCGCCGGCCGCGTCGAGCAGGATGCCCACGGCGCCCGCGGCGAGGAACGCGCGGGCGGCGGCGACCACGTCGTCGGCCTTCGCGTCCGCGGCGACCCGCAGTGCCCTGGAGACGGGGCGGCCGATGACGGCCACGGCGGACGGCGGCTCGTCGCCATTGAGCTGCACCTCGTCCGGGTCCACGGCCGCGATGATCCGCGCCAGCTCCTGGGCCGCGAGGTCCGCGGTGACCAGGACGATCCGCGGCCGGGGGCCGCCGGCGGAGGCCGAGGCGCGGGCGAGCTGCGCGAGCGCCGCGCCCTCGTCGATGGTCAGCGCGCGGGGCGTGCCGGGGACGAAGTTGAGCCCGATGGCGTCCGCGCCCGCGCGGGTCGCGGCGATGATCCCGGCCGCGTCCGTGACGCCGCAGATCTTGACGCGGGGCGCGCGGGCGATGCCCGCGAGATCGTTGGGGTACCGGCCGGCAGAGACGAAGGAGCGCGCCGCGGCCGACGGGTCCGCCGAGCGCATCAGCGCCTCGCCCACGAGCGCCGCGTCGAACCCGGTCGCGCGCCAGCGGGCGATGGTCGCCGTGTCGCGGACGCCGGACTCCGCGATGGCGAGCCGGTCGCCCGGGATCCGGTCGCGCAGCCGGATGGCCCGCTCCGGGTCCACGTCCAGGGTCCGCAGGTCGCGGTTGTTGACCCCGATGAGCCGCGCGCCGGTCGCGAGCGCGCTGTCGAGCTCGCGGGCATCATGCGCCTCCACGAGGGGCTCGAGGCCCAGGTCGCGGGCTCGGGCGACCAGGCGGGCGAGCCGACGGGCCGGGTGCAGCACGGCGAGGAGCAGCACGAGGTCCGCGCCCGCGGCCCGCAGCAGGTCCAGCTGTCGCGGGTCCACGACGAACTCCTTGGCGAGGACCGGCACGGACACGGCCGCCCGGACGGCGCGCAGGTCGTCCAGCGACCCGCCGAACCAGTGGGGCTCGCACAGGACGGAGATCGCGGCGGCACCCCCGGCCGCGTAGGCGCGCGCGCGCACGGCGGCGTCGTCCTCGGCGGCGATGGCGCCGGCCGACGGCGAGCGGCGCTTCACCTCCGCGATCAGGTGGAGGCCGGGAGCCGCGAGGGCCTCGGCCACGGGGCGCGGCACGGGCGCGGCGGCGACGGCCCGCCGGAGCCCGTCACGACCCAGGGCGTCCAGCTCGGGAACGACATCCGCGAGGCGGCGTGCCGCGATCCCGGCGACCACGCCGGCCCCGGCGCGTGCCCGGATGCGGGGTCGATCCACGACGGCGCTCACGCCGGGCTCCCGTGGCCGGGCGCCGCCGCGGCATCGCCATCGACGTCGGACGTCGCCGCCTCGTGGGCACGACGCTCCGCGCGGAGCTTGCCCAGGAGCTCCTCGGCAAGCCCGGCATCGATCGCGAACGCCGCCTTGTCGATCCCCTCCTCCAGCTGCCCGACGGCGCCCGCCACCAGGAGCGCGGCGCCCGCATTGAGCAGCACGACGTCGCGCCGGGCGCCAGGCTCGCCGCGGAGCACGTCCTCGACGATCTTGGCGTTCTCGGCCGGGGTGCCACCCGCGAGCCTCTTCGTCGGCGTGACCTTGAACCCGAGCTGCGACGCCCGGATCTCGTGGCGCACGATCCCCGCGGGGTCGACCTGGTACAGCACGCCCGTGTCGTCCAGCGGCAGCTCGTCGACGCCCGCGCCGTGGATCACGAAGGTCCGCTCTGTGCCCAGCCTCGCGGCGACCTCGGCGATCCGCGGCGCCGCTTCGGCCACGCCCACGCCGATCAGCGCGCGCGTCGCGCCGGCCGGGTTGGTGAGCGGGCCGAGCAGGTTGAACGCGGTCCGCACCCCGATCTCGCGGCGCGTCGGGCCGGCATGGCGCATCGCCGGGTGGAAGGAGGTGGCGAGCAGGAACGCGAAGCCGAGGCCGGAGATCGACCGTCCGGCCGAGGCCGCGTCGTGGTCGATGCGCACGCCCAGCGCGTCGAGGACGTCCGCCGATCCGGACCTGCTGGTGATCGCCCGGTTGCCGTGCTTGGCCACCGGGATGCCCATCGACGCGACGACCAGCGCCGCGGTCGTGGAGATGTTGAAGGTGTTCGACCCGTCGCCGCCGGTGCCGACGACGTCGATCGTGCCTTCGGGCGCCTCGACCTTCATGACGCGCTCGCGCATGGCAGCCGCGAAGCCCGCCAGCTCGTCGACCGTCTCGCCGCGCATCCGCAGGCCCATGAGCAGGGCCGCGAGCTGGCTGGGGGTCGCCTCGCCGTCCATCACCGCGCCCATTGCGAGGCGCGCCTCCTCCATCGGCAGCGTGCGACCCTCGACGATTGCCGCCACCGCGGCCCGCACCAGCTCGCTCATCGGGCGGCCCCGGCGGTCGTTGTCGAGCCCGCCGCGTCGGCGTCGGTGGACCCGTCGTCGGATGACTCGGCCATGCCCCGGGTCGCGAACGAGCCCATCACGGCGTCGAGCCGCGCGCCGTCGCCCTCCCCGGCGAGCCGGAGGAAGTTCGCGAGCAGATGCGGACCGTCGGGCGTGAGGACGGACTCGGGGTGGAACTGGACGCCCTCGATGGGCAGCGTGCGGGAGCGGAGGCCCATGACGACGCCGTCGTCGGGGCTGGTGGCGGTCACGTAGAGGTCCTCGGGCAGCGTGGCGGGATCCACGCACAGGGAGTGGTAGCGCGCGGCCGGGAAGTCCTGCGGCATGCCGGCGAGGAGGCCCTCGCCGTCGTGGTGGACGTCGCTGGCCTCGCCGTGGACGAGCGTGGGGGCGCGGACGATGCGGGCGCCCCAGGCGGCGCCCATGGACTGCATGCCGAGGCAGACGCCCAGCAGCGGGATGCCGCGCTCGCGGGCGACCTCGATGGCGGCGACGCTCACGCCCGCGGAGTCCGGGTCACCGGGGCCGGGCGAGACGACGATGCCCCGGAGCTCCTCGGCCGGGTCGTCGGCCATGGCCTCGATCTCGCCGCGGGTCACCTGGTCGTTGCGGATCACGCGGACGTCGGCGCCGGCGGCCTGGAGGGCCTGGACGAGGTTGAAGGTGAAGCTGTCGTAGTTGTCGATCATCAGGATCACGAGGCGCCCTCCCCGACCGGGGCGAGTCCGTCGGCGGCACCCGCCGCTCCGTCGGCGGCACCCGCTGCTCCGTCGGCGGCACCCGCCGCTCCGTCGGCGCCCGACGGGCCCGGGGTCGGGCGCTGGGTCGCCGGGGTCGCCGGGGTCGCCGCCGCCAGCTCGATCGCACGGCGGAGCGCCGCCGCCTTGTGCTCGGTCTCCTCGAACTCGCTCTCCGGCACGCTCCGCGCGACGATGCCGGCGCCCGTGTGGACGTGTGCCTGGCCGTCCTTGAGGACCGCGCTCCGGATCGTGATCGCGGTGTCCAGGTTGCCGTCGTAGCCGAGGTAGCCCACCGCGCCACCATACAGGCCGCGACGCTCGCCCTCGGCCGCGGCGATGAGCTGCATCGCCCGGATCTTGGGTGCCCCGGTCAACGTCCCCGCAGGAAAGACGCTGCGCAGCGCATCGAGTGCGTCGAGCTCGGGTCGGAGGCGCGCCTCGACGTGGCTGACCAGGTGCAGGACGTGGGAGTAGCGCTCCACCTCCATGTACTGGCTGGTGGTCACGGTGCCCGGCCGCGCGACCCGCCCGAGGTCGTTGCGCCCGAGGTCCACGAGCATCACGTGCTCGGCGCGCTCCTTGGGGTCGCGGCGCAGCTCGTCGGCCAGGCGCTCGTCGTCCGCGGGGGTCGTGCCACGGGGCCGCGTCCCCGCGATGGGGTGGGTGCTCATCCGGTCGCCCACGACCTGGACGAGCAGCTCCGGGCTCGCCCCGACGACCTCGAACCCCGGGGTCCGGGTGAAGAACAGGTACGGCGAGGGGTTCACGCGGCGGAGCGCCCGGTAGAGCCCGATGCCGTCGAGCCGCGTCCCGTCGGCGATGGCCGGCAGGTCGAACGACTGCCGCCGCGCGAGCACGACCTGGATCGCCTCGCCGGCCGCGATCGCATCCTTTGCCCGTTCGACCGCCCGGATGTACTGGTCGCGCCCGAGGCTCGTCTCCACCTGGCCCAGGTTGGTCGCGCCGGCGGCATCGCCGGGGCGGGTGAAGCTCGCTGCCATCTCCGCTGCTGACGGGCGGGCCGTCCGCTCCAGGGCCTCGAAGATGGCGCGCTCGGCGATCCGGTAGCGGCCCTCCAGGTCGGGCGCCTCGGTGTGCAGGGACGCGATGGCGGACAGCTGGTGCGTGAGGTGGTCGAAGACGATGACGAGGTCGGTCTCGATGAAGCTCGCCAGCGGGGTGCCCACCGGATCGCGGTCCGGCAGCGGCACGGACGGCTCGAAGACCGAGATCGCGTCGTAGCTCAGGGCGCCCACGGCGCCGCCTGTGAAGCGGGGCATCCCGTCCACGGGAACCACGCGGCGCTTCGGGACGAACGCGCGCAGCGCGGTGAGCGGGTCCGGGGTCCCGGAGGTGGTGACGGGCAGGTCCGGCGCGTAGTCCGTGACCCCCACGGGCCGCGAGGTCGTGCGGGCGACGCCGTCCCCGACCTCGAGGAGCCGCCGCGGACCCACGCCCAGGAAGCTGTAGCGGCCCAAGCGCTCGCCGCCCTCGACCGACTCCAGCAGGTAGGCGGGGGTCACGCCGTCGTCCAGGCGCAGGAACGCCCCGATGGGCGTCTCGAGGTCCGCGGTGCGCGTCGCGCGCAGGAGGATGGTGTCCGCCGTCGAGGCCAGGCGCTTCGTTTCGAGCAGGCTGAGCGGGTCGGTCATGGTGTGCGGTCCTCGAGAATCGGAAACGACCAGGTTCGTCTCTTCCGGGACGAAAGGTCGTTGCTCCTTCCGCGGTGCCACCCACGTTCGGCGGTGTGCCGCACTCGTGACCGACGGATCGTCGTCGCCGGTTGCCCGGCCGCCCGATCGATCGGCGCTGCCCTCTATCGCTGGCGCTCTGCGCCGGAGCCTACTGGTCGTCCGCGACGGGTTCTTCGTCCGCCGCCCCGCGTTCGGTCCGGGGGCTCCCGGGTCCATTCGCCGCCGCCGCCATCCCGGCTCACACCAGCCGCCGGGTCTCTGTGATGGCGCCCGACGGGTACTCGTCCCGATCAAGGCCCGCTGTTCAGTTGTGGCGCGGAGGATAGGCTCGCGGATCGCGAGGCGTCAAGCGACGGCCTTGGGGCGGCCTCGGCCGTGGGGGTGTCGGCGCGGCGAGACGGGAGCGGGCGCGGCGGGTGGCCGCGTCGCGGGACCGCGCCGGCTGGCGGAGCGGGTGAGATTCGAACTCACGAGAGCTTGCGCCCCGGCGGTTTTCAAGACCGCTGCCATCAACCACTCGGCCACCGCTCCGTGGCCGAGGATACCAAGGGCGTATCGCGCACGAAATGCTCGCGGCTGGTCAGCATTCGGCCCGCCAGACGTGCGGCTAACCGGGAGCACCGAGAGGCTCTGCAGCATGTCCGCAGTGAGTCAACCAGTCGACCTCAACGTCTCGTCACCCGAATGGCCTCGCTCGGCCGTCTATTCTCCAGAGCGGTCGCCATGGCCGCCGCCACGAGTGGGGCGATGACGTTCGACGCGCTGCGAGGCCGCCGGCCCGAGGTCCTCGCAGACCTGATGGATCGGCACGGGCTCGAGATCCAGAATGTCGCCTACCTGATCCTCCGGGACTGGGCGATGGCCGAGGATGTCCTGGCCGACACGCTCATGGTGGCGCTCGACCGGGGCGACACCCTGCGAGACGAGGCGGCCCTCCGGCGGTGGCTGCTCCGCATCGCTGTGAACAGGGCGATCGACGCCCGACGATCGTCGTCGCGCGTGGTCCAGCTCCGCCTCGTGCCCGACCGCGAGGCCAGGCGGACATTCGATGACGACCGCATCGCACTGCTGGGTGCGGTCGAGCGGCTCGCGCCACGGATGCGTGCGGCCCTCGTTCTGCGCTACTACGCCGACCTCCCGGTCCGCGATGTCGCCGAGGCACTCGGCACCAGCGGGAACACGATCAAGACCCAGCTCCGAGAGGCGCTCGCCCAGCTCCGCGTGACCCTTGGCGAGGCCGATGACTTCCTGGAGGACCGGCATGGCTGACGAGTTCGACCCGGCACTCGAGGCCCGGCTTCGAGTGGCCTTCGGGAGCGAGGTGGAGGGACGCCGCGTCGGCCTCGAGCAGGACCACGTCGCTGCACGGTGGCACGCACGGCGCCGGCGCAGGCTTGCGGCCTCGGCATCGGTCCTCGCAGCAGTCCTCGTGGTCGCCGCCGTTGCCGTCGCCATCCCGAACCTTGTGGCGGAGTGGCAGAGCGCGGCCCAGCCCTCCATCCCGCCCGCGGCGCCTGTGGCGACGTACCACGAGTTGACAGCGCTCCTTCCGGCCGACGCCCACACGGGCGTCGTCCGCGGAGAACACCATGGCTCACCGGGCGGCGTCGGGGACGTCACGCTCGACCTGGGGGCCGTCGGGGCCGGCTCGCCGGTCGCCTACGCACTCTCCTGCCTGTCCGAGCACGTCACGATCACGTTCGACACAGGTGACACGACACCGGACACGATGGACCTCCAGTGTGATGACGGGCTGGCCCATGGCTCGCTCGACTGGGAAGCCGGTCCGGCCCTCGTGAGCGTGTCCACGCCGTCCGACGACTCGTGGCGGCTGGTGCTCGCCACGGGGACGGGTCCCGCACGAAGCCCCGAGCCATTCGACGAGCTGCGGCTCGCGGCCCAGCGGGCCCGCACAACGGGCGGCGTCACCATCGCAAGTGGCGAGGGTCCCGACCCCGAGGCGACCGGCGCGTTGCTCACCACGGACCTGGGGGCCGTGGGGGCGGTTCACGACATCCAGCTGGTCATCGACTGCATCGGCGGCGGCATCGACGTGCGCGTCATGGCCGGGGACACCAAGTTGGCGGGCTACCAGACGGCGTGCCAGCCATCGGTCGACATCCAAAGCATCGCCGTGGCCTCGCCTGGTCCCGACGCGCGATTGGTGGTTGTTGCCGATCACGACGTGACCTGGCGGCTGCTCGCGGTCGGGCCAATGCCCGGCGCAACTGCTGCTCCGTGAGCCGCCGCGCGGCCAGTGGGCTCGGCGGCGACTCGCAAGCGCGGTCTCCCAGGGCCGTGAGGTGAGTTCGGCAGGTTGACTTGAGTACCGCTCGACCTAGGCACGGCGACTGGTCCAAGATGGCGCCATGTCGATCGAGCTTCCGGCGGTCCAGCGTCCGTTCCTCTATCAGGGACGGACGATCGCGGAGTGGCTGCCGTCGGTCGTCGAGCGGATTGCGGCAGCCTACAAGCCCGAGCGAATCATCCTGTACGGTTCGCTGGCCCGTGGCGACGCGGGACCGGACAGCGACATCGACCTGCTCGTCGAGTTCGAGCGCCCCGTGGACAAGCATGCGACCGCGGTCGGCCTGCGTGGCGCCATCGAGGACGTGCCGGCCCCCGTCGACTTCCTGGTGACCGACAGCGACGAGGTCCGCCACCGGGGCACCCTGCCGGGCCTCGCCCTCGCCGCCGCCCTCCGCGAGGGGACCGTTGTCTACCAGCGCTCCTGACCCACTCGTCGCCGAGAGCCGCCGCTGGCTGCGGCTCGCCAAGGACGACCTCCTCGGCGCCGGCGCGCTCCTCGAACGCGACGACGTGGCGCCCCGCATAGCGTGCTTCCTCGCCCAGCAGGCTGCCGAGAAGCCGATCAAGGCGAGCCTCACGCGGCGAGGGATCGACTTCCCGCGCACTCACGACCTCGTGGCCCTCCGGGCGCTGCTGCCCGACGACCTGCGCCGTGGCGTCGACCTCGACGCCGCCAAGGAGCTGTCGGCGTGGGCGGTGACCGGCCGCTACCCGGGCGACGCGCCGGATGCGACACGCGAGCAGGCGCAGCAGGCGGTCGAGCTCGCCAGCGGGATCGTGTCGCCGCGGGGGCGCTGATCGCCTCGCGCAGAGGTTCGCGCCGGTCCCAGAGGAGCACCAGGCGAATCCGCCATGCCCGGGACGCTGGATTCTGTGGGCACCTTACGCTCGGACGATGGGCATATTTTCGGTCGGCCGCGGCTGTTCTTCGATCGTAGCCAGACGTCTGCGGCGTGAAGGCGGTTGTTTTCGGGACCGCTGCCATCAACCACTCGGCCACCGCTCCGCGCGCGAGCATACCAGCGGGGTCGCGCGCCATTCCGCGGTGGCGCGCGGTCGTGGATCGTGTTCCACTCGCCGGCCGCGGCCTGAGGCGCGTCGCGGGCCTGCGCGCCGCGGGTTGCAAGGCCACCAGGATCTCGGCGCTCTACCGGTGGGCCCCGCGGGATTGCTACGCTTGGCGCGCGTCCAGACGCAGAGGTGCACGCGTGACCGGCTACCAGACATTCATGGTCCAGCGCATGGGGACCGAGGAGGGTCCCTATACGACCGCCGACCTGCAGGCGCAGGCGAAGGCGGGCTACATCCGCGCCACGACCATGCTCCGCCGCGCCGACGGCGTGGGCAGCTGGTTCGTGGCCTCGGAGGTCCCCGGCGTCTTCTCCGACAGGGACTGGCTCACGGCCACCCTCCTGTCGTTCTTCGTGGGCGTGCTGGGCATCGACCGCTTCTATCTCGGCTATACCGGGCTGGGGATCCTCAAGCTGATCACCCTCGGCGGCTGCGGGATCTGGGCGCTCATCGACTTCATCCTGATCGCGATGGGCAGCCTCGGGGACGCGAACGGGCTGCCGCTGCGCCGCAGCTGATGGTGGCCAACGACACCCGGGCGGCCGGCGAACCGACGCGGTGGCTCGCGGCGCTCGCGATCCTCGGCGCGTCGCTCCTCCCGGCGATGGTGGCGGAGCACGGCCCGGTGCTGTGTCCCCTTCGGCTCGCGACCGGGCTCCCCTGCCCCGCCTGCGGGCTGACCCGGTCCTGGCGGGCGGCGCTGCACGGCCGCCCGGGCGACAGCCTGCGGTTCCACCCGTTGGGAATCGTCGCGCTGGGCGGCGCCGCGGCCTACGCGGCGGGCATGGACCGCCGCCTGGAGCCCGGGCGCCGAGAGCGCCTCGCCCGCGGCTGGCCCGCGTTCGTGGCCGTGTGGCTCGGGGTCTGGCTCGTGCGCCTTGGGGCGGGCCCGCGGCTCGCGATGGCGGCCCGCGGGCGGCGTCGCGATCGGGGCTGAGCCCGCCGCGGGCGGCGTCGCGATCGGGGCTGAGCCCGCCCCGGGCGTGGCCACGGGGCCCAGACAGGCGCCGCGGGCCTGGGTCCTACACGGGTCCGCGCAGGTCGTGCACGATCCAGACGTTCGGGTCACGGTACACGCCTTCATCCGCGCTCATGTCGACCTGGACGGGCGCCGCGGCTCCCACCGGCAGGTAGAGGCCGCTCTCCGGGATGGCGAGGCCGGTCCACTCCCGCCACTCGGCGACGGTGCCGCGGATCGTCATCGAGGCGGGCTCGCCGCGGACGATCCGGCCACCGAGGCGGACATGGATGCGCATCCAGGGGTCCAGGGGCAGGCCGTCGTCACGGGTCCAGGTCGCATACCGCTCGATCGGGGTGAGCGGGTAACGGTCCTTGCTGGTGGGACGAACGCAGGCGATCACCGCGCGATACCCGCGCTCGCGGGCAATGGCGCGCATGGCCTGCACCATGGTCCCGGCGTAGCCCTCGCCCCGTCGGCTCGGCCGCACGACGACCTGCAGCGCGCCCAGGGTGTCGGCCGGCCCGTCGCCCGGCCGCAAGCCGGCGACGGTCCGCAGCATCTGCTCGTCCCAGCCCACGGGGAGGTCGTCGTCCGTGCCATCCCAGGTGAGCGGCGCGCTGTTGAGCCCGGCGACCAGCTCCGCGTCCGCGTCGAACAGGCAGCACTGCGTGTCGACGAACGCCTCGAAGAGGTGGTGCCAGTGGGCGTCCACCACGCCGCTGTGCAGCATGAACTCCGGCCAGACCGAGGCGTTGAGGTCGCCGGCCGGCCGGATGAGGTCGGGGCGCTCGTCCAGGCCGACGAGCGTGTGTCCTGGCGGGAGCGCCAGGCCGTGAGCGGCGAGACGCTCCCCCATGGCCATGCCCGGCTACACCTCGATGACGACGGTGTTGGCCAGCTTGTCGTGCCAGCCCTGGCGCTTCGCGTCGAACAGGATCCAGATGAACCCGAGGTAGAAGACGGCGGCGCTGATGATGTAGCCGAGGAACCGGCCGATGGCCTGGCCGCCGGAGAGGGGCCCGCCGTCCGCCGCGCGGACGACCTTGAGGCGCATGACCATGTAGCCGACGGTTTGGCCCCCGCGCGACCACATCCATGGCCTGTAGGCGAGGCCGACCAGGAGCGCGATCACGAGGATCACGGCGCCGATGACCGCAGGAAAGCGGTTGTCGCCGCCCGCGCCCAGCGTGATGAGCACGAGAGCCACGAAGTACGGGATGCCGACGAGGATCCCGATGACGAACCCGTCGACCACGTACGCGATGAACCGGCCGGCCCGGCTGGAGTACCTGACCCCCGGCGCGGGGCCCGGCTGGGCGACCGGCGGGGTGTAGGCGGCGGGCGGCGGGGTGTAGGCGCCCTGCGGGGGCGGCGGCTGGACGGACACGATCCTCCCTCTTGCGCTCGTGACGACCGCGGCGGCACGGCCCCTCGGGACGTCGCTGGAGCGCCGATCCCA
>Ga0302323_100004477_pt1 | contig 11402 bp, 8 predicted proteins | sample Fen_T0_3_FD_201950 | JGI IMG/M metagenome (GOLD analysis project Ga0302323, IMG submission 201950) | Peat permafrost microbial communities from Stordalen Mire near Abisko, Sweden - Fen_T0_3 | ecosystem: Environmental > Terrestrial > Soil > Wetlands > Permafrost | place: Sweden: Abisko... | reverse complement strand
GGTCAGGTGTGTGCCGCTCTCATGACGCAGACGTCGCCAACCAACTTGCGCGAACCCTGGCAGACCTCGCTGTGTTTGCGCGGTTGCAGTGACGACAGCGACTGCAGCGACCCGCTTCATTGCCGCCTGCTACCGCCGGCATCGGGTGGCAACGTGTGGGTCCGCGGTTGCTTCGGGGACTGGCCAGTCGACATCGGGCAATCCTGCATGGATGCCAGCGGCTCGCTTCGCGACGATCTGTGCACCAGTGGGATCTGCGCCAATCTGGGTATCAAAGGACTGTGCACCATGGCGTGCTCGAGCGGCGCCTGCTCACCAGGCTCCGAATGCGCCGAACTGGGCGACGGCCGCAGGTTGTGCCTTCGACCTTGCTCCGGGGGCTTCACGTGCTCGGAGGATCCTCTGCTTCGCTGTGTGTCTCCCGGCAGCGGCGATCTGGGATATCGACTCATCGCCCCCGCCACCTCGCCCACCTACTGCGCGCCTTCGCCCTGCACATCCGACGACGAATGCCTGCCCTCCGGCAAGTGCGACTCGGGCAGCAACGGCCACTGCGTGGCTCGAACCGACTAGTGGCTGCAAGGACAGCCAGCAGCTAGCTAGCAGCAGCGACCCGGACTTTGGGGATTGTCGTACTTGTGCGCGAGGGTTTCGGCCAGGGCCTGGTCGGGCGGTAGCGCGGTCCGCGCCGCCGCCGCCTCGCCGGATAACTCGCGTACCAGGGCACCCAGGATGACGACCGCGGTCCCAAGCTTCCACCAAGGCCGGCGGTTCTCGGATTCGATCACGGTCTGAGGTAGCCAGACGGGGGGCGTCTCTCGCAAGATTGCCGCCTTCCACCCGACCAGCAACAGCACCCACTCACGGACCGAGACGAGCACGATAGCGACCACGAGTCCCAGGAACAGCGCGGCCACCACCGCATCGAGGCGATTGTTGAAGATGAGGCTGTGGGTCGCTGCCACCTTGCCCGGGGGAACCTGCCCTGCCGCGATGTCTTGTCCGAGTTTCTGCGCCATGGCCAGAAAGCCGATGCGGGGATTCGGATGCACAATCTTCTCGATGCCGGCCATGAAGGTCACCGTGCCGAGGAAGGCCAGCGGTGCCACAACCACCCAGACGTAGCGAGCACGCCCAGCCTTGATGATGACGGTCGCGGCCAAGCACAACGCCACACAGGCCAGCAGTTGGTTGGCGATCCCAAAGAGTGGCCACAGGGAGTTCACCCCCCCCAAGGGATCCTTCACGCCGGAGTAGAGAAAATAGCCCCACGCCCCGGCGAACAGCAGGCTGGCCCCCACGTTGGCCGGGTAGGACTTGGTGTCGCCTGCCCGCGGCCATACGCGGCCGGCGAGCTCTTGAATGAGGAATCGACCAATGCGGGTCGCCACGTCCACGGTGGTCAGGATGAAAAGTGCCTCGAACATCAGCGCGAAGTGGTACCAAAGCTTCATCGCCGCATCGCCGCCGATGATGCTGCGAAAGATACTCGCCATGCCGATGGCCAGCGTCGGCGCGCCGCCGGTGCGCGCCAGAATGCTTTTCTCGCCGATGGCGTCGGCCAGGGAGGTGAGATTGCCGCCCGACACCGCGAAGCCCCAGGACGAAACGACGTGGGCGACCTGGTCGGGCGTGGTCCCCACCAGGCCTGCCGGCGCGTTCACCGCGAAATACACGCCCGGATCGAGCACGCACGCTGCGATCATTGCCATGATCGCCACCAGGCTTTCGAGGCACATGGCGCCGTACCCGATGGACCGCAGATGCCGCTCGCGGGTCACCATTTTGGGTGTGGTGCCACTCGCCACCAGCGAGTGAAAGCCGCTGATGGCACCACACGCGATGGTGATGAAGCAGAACGGGAACAGACTGCCCGCCACCACCGGACGCATCCCGCCGGTGAAGCTGCCAGCCTGGGTTAGGTACGGCATGCGAATCGGCGGCAAGACAAGCACGATGCCCACAGCCAGCAGCGCCACCACGCCGATCTTCAAGAAGGTCACCAAGTAGTCGCGTGGCGCCAAGAGCAGCCAGACCGGCAGCACGCTTGCCGCGAAGCCATAGACGATGAGGCAAAGCGCTAGCCTCTCCTTGCTGAGCGTGAACAGCGGTCCGAGACTCGGGTGATGGTTGACCACGTAGCCGGCCAGGAGCGATGCGATGAGGAAGACGGCACCGATGGCCGTCATCTCGAGCACCTTGCCGACGCGCACGAAGCGCACGTAAAGGCCCATGAGCATCGCGAACGGCATGGTCATGGCGGTGGTCACCACGCCCCACGGACTCTCCGCCAAGGCGTTGTCCACAACCAGTGCCAGGTTCGCCACCAAGATAATCAGGATGCCCAAGATGGCGAACATCGCGATGGTGCCGGCAACGCCGCTGACTTCTTCGCGCACCATCTCTGCCAACGACTTTCCGTTGCGGCGAACCGAGGCGAACAGGATGACGAAGTCCTGCACTGCCCCGCCAAGCAACGCCCCGATGAGGATCCACAAGGTGCCCGGCAAGTATCCGAACTGGGCCGCCAACACCGGACCGACCAAGGGACCCGGCCCGCTGATGGATGCGAAGTGGTGACCGAACAGCACGAACTTGTTGGTCTTCACGAAGTCGCGGCCGTCGTCGTGGACCTCCGCTGGCGGCGCGCGCAGGTCGTCCAGCACCAGCACCTTCGTCGCGATCCACTTCGAATAGAAGCGAATCCCGATGGCGTAAGTGCAAAGCGCGGCGACGACGAACCAGGCCGCGTTCAGCGGTTCGTGTCGGCGAAGCGAAATCACGGCGTAGGCGGAGGCGCCGAGCAGGGAAACGAAAGTCCAGATGGCAATACGCGCGAGAGTCTTCATGAAGACTACCGGGTTGGCGGACTGTCCCTCGCCATAGCTTTGAGCACGGCGGCCGCCAGGTCTTCACCGTCGAAGGGTTTCTGCAAGAAATGCTCGGAGGCGACCGACTGTTTTCGACTGGCCAGAGTCGACCTGTCGTACCCCGACATGAAGAGAATGGGCAGGGTGGGCAAAATGCCGTGAACCCGATCGATCAGCTCTTTGCCGCTCATCTGCGGCATGACCACGTCTGTGATGAGCAGGTCGAACGGCTCGGCCGCGGCCTTCACCGTCTCGATGCATTCGTCACCGCCGGCCACGGCCGCGACACGATAGCCGAAGCCACGCAAGGTGGCCTCGATCGAGCGCCGCACCATCGCGTTGTCTTCCACGAGGAGAATGCTCGCCTTGGCGACCGGCGGCGCAGCAGGAGGCTGGGGCTTGTCCGCGCTCCGTTCGCCAGCGTCACCGTCCGCCGGGCCTCGGCTCGGCAGAAAGATGGAGACGGTGGTGCCATGCCCCGGGCTCGACCGCAGATCGAAGAGCCCCTCGTGTTGGCGAACGATGGTCGCCACCGTGGGAAGGCCGAGCCCAATGCCACAACTTGGCATCTTGGTCGACACGAACGGTTCCAAAGCATGCCTGAGCAGGGCCGAGTCCATGCCTCGCCCGGTGTCACACACCTGGACCCTCACCCATCGCCCAGGCGGCAGCGGCTGGTCGCCGGCCTTTCCCTCGAACGCCGCCACCGACAGCGTGAGCCAGCCACCCGCAGGCATTGCATCCGTCGCGTTGAGCACGAGCTGCATCAACGCCTGACCTAGCTGCCTCCTTTCGAACAACACGACGTCGGCACAGGGATCGATCTCGGGGACCATCACGATGTTCGCCGGCAGTGCAGCCTGGACCTCGGGCAAGAGATCCCGGACCGTCTGTGCAACGTCGCCGGGGCGCAAGGACAATTTCCGCCTGCCATCGAGAGCGGCCAGCCTTTGTGCGAAGATCCGCGCCTCCTCGGTGGCCCGACGGGCCGCAGCCACGCGACGGGACAGCGGCTGCTGGCTGGGAATTTCTTCCTCGAGCAACATCACGTTACCAATGACCGGCGCAAGCAGTGCGCTGAAATCGTGGGCGATGCGGGCGGCAAGCGTACCGACGTGATCTTTGGGAACCTCCGGACCTCCTACCGGACCTCCTATCTGCCTGAGACCGTCCGCACCCTGAGGCCAGATCATGTGCAGGTACAAGGGCTCGTCACTCCCGCTTTGCAACTCGGAAATGAACCGCCAAAACCTCGACAGCGCGCCCCCGCGCGTACGCGCCGTCCAAGCATGAACCGCCACGCTCTTGGCCGAATCCGGCGCCTCTCCGTCAAGGAATCGCGTCAGTGTTTGTCCGATCGCATCTTGGGTCGTGTATCCGAGCAAGTGCTCGGCGGCAACGCTCCAGCCGCGAATGACGCCGGCACGGTCGCAAAGGAAGGCAGCCGCATCCGGCGTTGCTATCAACGCAGGCGGCTCCTCACGTTCCTTCCCAGACTGAGACACGGCAGACGGATATATACCATCGCAGGCTTGCTGCATCAGCAGCAGTCGTGGACAATTCCCATCGGCATCATCGTGACCTCGGATTTCGACATAGCGGTCCTCGGCGCTGGAATCAGCGGGCTCAGTTTCGCGCATCAAGCAGCCCGAGCTGGACTGCAATGCCTGATTCTCGAACGCGCTTCCGAGCCCGGCGGCTGCATCAATACCGTGCGAATCCCCGACGGCTTTTGGTTCGAGCTGGGTGCCCACACGCTCTATAACTCCTACGGCTCTCTGCTCGACATCATCCTGGCCCTTGGATTGAAGGACCGAGTTCAGAAGCGCAGCAAGGCCCCTTACCGGCTATGGGTCGACGGAAAGGTCCGCAGTGTGCCGTCGCAGCTTGCGATGGGCGAGCTGTTCGTATCCGCTTGGCGTGCTTTCACCGAGCAAAAGGCCGGCCGCACTGTCGAGGAATACTACAGACGACTGGTCGGCAGGGGCAACTGGCAGCGCGTCTTTGGCCCCTTGTTGGCCGCCGTTCCGTCGCAACGAGCCGACACCTTTCCCGCAGAAATGCTATTCAAGCGTCGTCCGCGCCACAAAGACTTTCCGCGCACCTTCACATTCAAAGGTGGACTCGGTTCACTCGTCGAGCGATTGCCCCGCCACGACCACATCACGTTGCGTACCAACGTCGAGGTGCAAGCCATCGCCCGCGAGGGAGGTTTGTTCGCCGTCCAGACCACCGACAGCGGCCGAGCCTTGGTGCGCAAGGTGGTCCTGGCGCTTCCACCCTCCGCGGGCGCGCGCCTGCTGGCCCAAGTGGCGCCCGAGGCCTCTGCCGCGTTGGGTAAGGTTGGGTTCGCCGAGGTGACGTCGACAGGTATCGTCGTGAAGAAGCGCGACTGCCGCTTCCCGCGCCTGGCCGGTCTCGTCCCGCTCGATGACAAATTCTTCTCGGTGGTCACGCGCGACGTGGTCGAGGACGAACGGTTTCGCGGCCTCGCCTTTCACTTCCGCGCCGGGCTCAGTCTGGACGATCGCCTGGACCGGATTGCAGCCGTCACAGGGACGCCGCGGGCCAGCTTCGTTCACGTGGCCGAGCACGCCACTTCGCTGCCTTCCCCCAACCGGGGCCACGCCGAGATCGTGTCTGCCCTGGACGCCGCCATCGCCTACCAAGGCATCTACGTGACCGGCAACTTCTTCTCCGGCCTCGCCATCGAGGACTGCGCCTTACGCTCGCGCGCGGAATGCGACCGGCTGCTGCGCGACCTTCACCGCGAATAGACCAGGATCTCGCGATTGCCGTCGCGGGTCTTGTTGGCGACAGCGATCTTGGTTCCCCCGGCCGACCAGGGATGCACCTGTTTGTCGGGCAGAGGGACCTCGCCTATCACCGTGACCTTGCCGCTGCCGGGGTCCAGGCTGAAGAAATCGAGCGAAAAGCGGGTCTCTTCTTTCATGTCACCCTTGCGTCCTGGGCGGTCGGCAAGCAACGAGAAGATCACCTTGCCGCCTAGCTGACGCTGATCTAGCGAAGTGCGATCGTAATCCTGGACGGGTACGGTCAGGTTGATGGGACGGACCTTTTCGCCAGGGCCCACGAGCTCGAAGCCCTTGTCGCCTTCCGCGAGCACGAGGACTGCCGGGAGGTCGGGCTTCTCGCCGCGCTTGCGAACGTAGTCGAGGAAGTTTTCCAGATTCGGGTGCGCCTTGCCTGCCCCGGTCTTTCCGGTCTTCACGTCGCGAATGGCGAACTGGGGCGGCGATCGGGTGTCTGTCTTGCGATTGAAGACGCCCGGCTTTTCCACCATGACGGAGAGATGGCTGTCCGTGAAGCCGAGGAACGTGTCGCCATCTCCGCCCGCGATCGTGCCATTTCCTTCCACCACCACGTCCTGGAGCATGAGCGTCGCCCCGTCGGGCCTGTATGCTTGAATCGAGTATCGGCGATTGCCTCCGGGTTCCTGCCGCTCCGAGACCGCGACGAAAGCCTTGGGCGAAAACGAGAGCTCGGAATCATCGAAAGCTTGGGTGGTGCGCTTGAGGTGCCCGGCCGGGTCGATGATGGCCGCGCGCCGCTGCCCCTCGTTGGAGACGACGAACCAGTGTCCGCCGACGCCGACGACCTTCTCTGGCGTGGAGGTGAAGCTGGAAATCTCGGTGATTTGGCCCTTTCCACCAGGCGGCCCAACTGACAGCAGAACCTGGCCGCGCGCCGTGAATTGAATGGTGCCAAGCTTGCTCCCGCTCTCGTCGAAGGCAAAGGCGTCGGCGAGGGTGTTCCCCCCAGACGCAGTCACCTTGCCGCACGGCTTGAGCGTCTTGGGAGCGGCCGCCACCGATGCGCCAAGGAGGAGCGCAACCGAGGCCAGGGACGTGGACGACATCCTTCTTCGCATCGTCGTAGGACTATCCATGGGCAGGCATCTTACGATTTCTCCGTCTTGGGGCCAAGGACAGCTACAATGTCGGTAGTGCACGCCAGCCTGCTCCTTGCAACGGTCCATGCGGCCGCGCTGACGGTGGCACCGGGTCCCGGTGACGCCTGCCCGACCTCCGTGCAGGTTCTGGGGGCGCTCGACACGCATGCCTCCGCGCTGGTAACGCCCCGACCAGACGACGACCCGGCCAAGCTGCTCACGCTGACGCTGATGCCGGCGGCCCCGTCGGGGGAAACCAGCTTTTCACTCATCGACAAGGCAGGGTTGGTCAAGCTGTACCGGTCGCTGGCGGCGCCCGCGGGCGATCGAACGCGCGATTGCGCTGCCCTGGCGGACACCGTGGCCTTCATCGTGATCCGCTATTTCGAGGAGGTCGAGCTGCCGGCCCTGCCCGAGCGCAAGCCGCCCCCCCCGCCGCCTGAACCGCCGCTACCACCGCCACCGAAGCCGCTTCCGCCACCGCCGCCGAAGCCAGCTGCCTACGAGGGAGCAGAGAAGATCGAACCCGCCAAGCTTGCTCTGTCGATCCTTGGTGGCCGTCGATTCCCTGGCGCCGCGACCGACTTCAGTGGCTTCGAGGCGAAGGCGACCGCCGGAGTCTTGCTGTCTGGTCTCGCCCAGCGCACAGGCGACCTGTGGCTGGACGTCGGGGTGGGATTTGCGGGTCATGGCACCATTGTCGTCGCCGAACGACTCAAGGACTCGGTGACGACGAACCGCGTGTCGGGCGAGCTGGCCTTGCTTGCCGGGTGGCGTCTAGGGCAAAGTCGCCTCTATGCAGGTCCCGCAGCAAATCTCGATCTCATCTGGATCGAATCGGAACTCGGTGGGCGAACCCAACGCGAACAACGTTTTGCCGCGGCGGCTGGAATCAAGATTGGTTACCAGTACTTCTGGTCAGGTCGGGTGTTTGCGCGAACCGACTTGACCACCGACGTTGCCCTTGTCAAAGAACAGGCTGCCGTCGTCTCGGGGACCCGCACAGACGTGGTTCTTACAGCGCCGCGAATGTACGTCACTGTCGCCCTAGGATTGGGGGTTTGGTTCTAATGTCCGATGATGATCCCAAGGCTCGTGTGGCTCTAACGGAACAAGAACCAAACATGGGACAGAAACAGAATACGTCGCCCCCGCTGTCTGCACCGGCTGTGATCGCAGATGCCGAATTGGTTCGGTCGTGTAGGGCCGGCGACATGAACGCATGGCGCAGTCTTTACGATCGATACGCGCCACTCATCCATCGCTTCTCTGCCGCTCTGGGCGTTCCCGCCGAGGAGCGCGAAGATGCTGCCCAGGACATCTTGATAGCTGTCTACCGTAGCTTGCGACATTTCCGCGGGGAAGCTCAGCTTTCCACCTGGATCTACCGAATCGCTGCTCGGCATGCGATTCGACTCGGTCGAAGGCGACGCGTGCGAGAGACCATGCGAGTGATGATGCTCAAGGAACGGCCGCAGCCCGAGATAGACCCTTCCGAGCGCTCTACGCAGCTTGCAACGCTCGACCGTTTACTCGCCAAGCTGGCGCCCAAGAAGCGAACCGTCTTGGTTCTCTTCGAAGTCGAAGGATTGTCAGCCAAGGAGATTTCCGACGTGGTCGGATGCCCCGAGAACACCGTTTGGTCGCGCCTCCACCACGCGCGGGCAGAGATGGTCAAGGCGGCAAGGAGGATGGTGTAATGAACTGGCTAGAAAACCCTCAGAGTGAAGCCGAACGGCTTGTGCGCGACGGCCTGGACCAGGCCGCCCGGCGGACCGGTGACGAAATCACACACCGTCGAGGCTGGGCAAAAGTTGCCGACGCGCTCCTCGAACCGGAGCCGAGAGTTTCGGGACGCCTCGTCCTCGCCTCGGTCAGTGCCGCGGTGGCTGTGCTCGCGGTTGCGGGTGTGCTGGTTTATCCGCACTTGGGCAGCAAGACGCCAGCTCCCTTGGCCCTTCCCAGTCTTCCCGTCCCGGCTGTGGCTCCGTCCGAACCATCGGGCCAACCAACGGACCAACTCGCAGTCGAGGAATCCGAGCGCGCGCCCGGAAACGTCATTCGCACCCGCAAGGGCGAGCGAGCTCGGGTTGCGCTGGGCGGCGGCGCCGTTGCCGAGCTGAGCGAAAATTCCGCCGTCACCTGGGATACTCAACATCGTCCTTCCATCGAGCAAGGCACGGCCAGCTTATCGGTCCCCCATCAGCCGCCAGGATGGCGATTCTCGGTCACCGCGGGGCCTTACGTGGTCACGGTGGTGGGAACCAAGTTCAACGTGAAGGTCGGCGGCCGCACCGTCGGTGTCGAGGTCAGCGAAGGCATCGTCGAAGTCTGGCGAGGCTCTCGCTCGACCCGTCTTGTCGCTGGCGACGCATGGCATGGCCCGCTCTATCCCGACGACTCAGCGACGCAGCCGCCCTCGGGCTCGTCGTTGGCAGGGCCAGCAGCGTCCGCGACCCCGTCGGTCGCACGGACCGCCGCACCATCCGAACGTCCGCAGGCTGCTGCAGTGGCGAGCTCGGCCCCGCTCGTCTCGAACAAGCCCCTGGCTTCCACCAGCCGTGGTTTGCGGGAGGCGCAGGCGGCGCTCCAAGCCGGCGACGTGAACCGTGCCGCTGACATCCTCAGCCACGCCGCTCAGGGCAGCGGCCTGGCGGCCGAAAATGCTGCCTATGAGCTGGCGAGAATTACGCGCTACAATCTCGGTCGGCCGCGCCAGGCGGTCGCACTATGGGACAGGTACCGCACGAGATTCCCGTCCGGACTTCTGCGAGCCGAGGCCGATCTGTCCATCGTCGACACGCTCTCGCAGCTTGGCGAGGTGGGGGCCGCTCTCGCGGAGGCGAAGGCCTTCCTCTCCCGCCATCCAAACAGCGAGCGGCGAGCAGAAGTCCAGCGGCTGCTCGAGCGTCTTCGCGCCGCGGAGGCAAGCTCCGAGATTCGGTGAAGGACATGCTCGGCCGTGCCACTTGCGTCGGGCTGCTGGTCGCGCTGGCCGGATGTACCGACAACGTGTTGCTCTACGACGTTTTGGATGCGAGCGTGCTGGTCCCAGACGCGAATTCGCAGCGTGAGGACCGACCGCCGTGGTCTGGCCCGGATCCGTGTGGCCAGAGGAACAAGTCCGCCCGTTTCAATCCGCAATGGCAGGAGCTCATGATCGTCCTCGATCGCTCGTCGACCATGCAAGCGGGGTTCTCCGGTTCCAGCAGCAGACAAACCGCAGTCCAGAATGCCCTCAACGATACCATCGGTGTCTTTCAGGGTCGCGTGAGATTCGGTCTCGAGCTCTTCCCGGGCGACGCCAACGGTAAGCCGGGCGGCTGTTCGCATAACTCATGCTGCGCGGGGGAGCCCTCCGTTTATCCCGTTTCCTACGCTCAGAACGCCATCGGAGGTTACCTGCTCTGTTCCGACCAGCAGGGCTGCGAATCCGGAGCGGCCGACTCTCCGTCCCACCGGGCCCTCGAGCAAGTTCGGGACTACTACAATAGGACCCGCCCCGGCTCGGGCGACACGATCCAGCAATCGGCCTACGTCCTCTTGATCACGGCCTCCGAGCCATCCTGCAATTCGGATCCGGGCGGTACCGACAGCTGTGCGGCCAGGACGCCGGCCACCAATCTTGTCAACCTAGACATTCCGGTGGTCGTCATGACGGTGGGTTATGACCCTCGCAGCAATCCCAGCTCGTGCCTGGTACAAATCAGCAGCCTCGGAAGTTCGAGCTCCATGCCGGAGAACACGCCGAAGCTCAACACGCCGTCGTCCTACAACAACTTAAGGGATACGCTTTTCGGCCTGTTTAGGGCGGTTGCCCGAAGAACCTGCACGTTCAATACGAACGACGTCATCCCGGAATTCGCCACACCCGCCGTAATGATGGGCTCTACCACCGTGCAGAAGGACGATTCGGATGGTTGGTCCTACGACGGCACCAACCGAAGCCAGATCAAGCTGTCCGGCTGGGCTTGCGATCAATACCTCTATTCACCTCAGGTGGCGACCATCACGGTTTCCTACACCTGTTCCACCTGCGACGGACCGGACGCCTGTCGGTAGCTACCAGGTGTCGATCGCGCTGATCGAAGGGATCGCCGAGGTGAGTGGAATCGTGTCGATCCCGCGCGCGCCCATGACCGCCAGGTCGTAGCGGATCTTGGCCAGCGGCAGCTTGGCATTGGCCGTGTCCACTTCGATGCTGTACTCGGTGTAGGACTGGCCGCTGATGCGGCTCGGCTCGTCGGCGAACAGGTTGTTGCGCTGAAGATACCCCTCCACCTCGGGCGCATTGTTCACCGATACGTTGAAGAGCAAGAGGACCTTGTTCTCGGCGTTGATGGCGCCGTAGAGGTTGAGCAGGAACATGCGGAGGATCTCGAGCTTCTGGGGTTGAACCTTGATCTTGGGATTCACCCAGATCGATGTTCCGGACTCCATCACCTCGTCGATGATGCGCAGTCCGTAGTTCTTGATGGCGCTACCGCTTTGGGTGATCTCGAGCCCCAGATCGGCGCCGCCGTTCTTGACCTTGGCTTCCGTCTTGCCCCAGGTCTCGTAGATCAGGATGCCCTGGTCGATCTTCGGCGGCGTCGAGTACTTCTGCACGGAAAACTTGG
>Ga0302323_100004476_pt1 | contig 11402 bp, 13 predicted proteins | sample Fen_T0_3_FD_201950 | JGI IMG/M metagenome (GOLD analysis project Ga0302323, IMG submission 201950) | Peat permafrost microbial communities from Stordalen Mire near Abisko, Sweden - Fen_T0_3 | ecosystem: Environmental > Terrestrial > Soil > Wetlands > Permafrost | place: Sweden: Abisko... | reverse complement strand
CGAGTTCGTGATTGCCGTCCAGCACCGCCTTGCCGTCGGCGATGCCCGTGACGCGCCACACGACCTCGGCGCCATCCTGCTCCGCGACGAGATAGCCGCCGATCGCGATGTCGGGCGGCAGGTCCGCGACCGGCTCGATGCGGATCATCTTGGCATCGTATTCGCCGAACGCGTCCACCGGCTCCAGCGTGATGGAGATCGAGTCGCCGACCTTCTTGCCGTTCAGCGCGTCCTCGATCTTGGGAAAGATGCCCGAATGCGTGCCGTGCAGGTAGACGACCGGCTCCGGCGACTCCTCGAGCATCTGATTGCCCGAATCGAAAAGCTTGAAGGAAATGGTGACTACCGAGTTGTTGCCAATGTTCATCGTCGGGCTCGCGGCGGGAGGATTGGAAAACGCCGCGATTGCTGGCAGGCACCAAGGCGGCGGCACACGATTGTAACCGGATCGTTCCTCCCGGTTGCGTCCGGTGCTAACCTCGTGCGCATGACTCCCTCGAAAGCCTCCACCCGGGCCCTGCTGGGCGGCCACGCGCGGGCTTCCTTCCTGCGCCGGTTCTGGCAGAAGGAGGCGCATCTGGTCCGCGGCGCGCTGCCGGGATTCACCGGGCTGTTCAGCCGCGACGAACTGTTCGCACTGGCCGGGCGCGACGACGTCGAGTCGCGCGTGATCGTGCGCGGCGGGGGACGTTGGACGATGGAGCACGGCCCGTTCCGCCGCGCCGCTTGGAAGGCGCTTCCTGCGAAGGACTGGACGCTGCTGGTGCAGGGAGTCAACCTGCATTCGGACGCCGCCGACGCACTGCTGCGGCGCTTCGCCTTCCTCCCGTACGCGCGTCTGGATGACCTGATGGTGAGCTACGCCGCGCCGGGCGGCGGCGTGGGTCCGCATTTCGACTCCTACGACGTCTTCCTGCTGCAGGGCGAGGGCCGGCGCCGCTGGCGCTATGGCCGCCAGGCGGATCTTTCGCTGAAGGCCGGGCTGCCCGTCAAGATCCTGCGCCGCTTTACACCACAGCTGGACGAGGTGCTGGCGCCCGGCGACATGTTGTACCTGCCGCCCTCGTATGCGCACGACGGCGTGGCGATCGACGCATGCACGACGTATTCGATCGGCTTTCGCGCAGCATCCCACAACGAGATCGCGCAGGCGTTCCTCGATCACCTGCGCGACGAACTTGCGCTCGCCGGCCGCTACGCCGACCCGGACTTGAGGAGTTCCGGCGAGCCTGCGCGCATTGCTGCACCGATGCAGGGGCGCGTCGCCGCGATCCTGCGCGAGATACGCTGGGACCGCGAAGGCACGGCGCGCTTTCTCGGCATCTTCCTGTCCGAGCCCAAGCCGGACGTCTATTTCGACGCGCCGGACCGCGCGCTGCCGCTCGCCGCGTTTGCAAAGTCCATCGCCCGGCGCGGCGTCGCGCTCGACCGGCGCACGCAATGGCTCTACGACGATGCCGGCATCTACGTCAACGGCGAGGCGCGCGCATGGCCGTACGGCGCACGCGCGAGCCTGGCCGAACTGGCCAACGCACGCAGCCTCCCCGCACGCGAGGCTGCGGCGCTCCCGCCCGCAGCGCTACAATTGCTTCACGACGGATACCGCCATGGATTCCTCCACGTCGCCTGAAAACGCCGCGGGGCCGGTTCCCCGCGAAGCCCGCGTCGACACCGTCGCCGCGCAAACCGCCGCCATCGATGAATTGATCGGCCTGGCGCAGCACAAGCTGCAGGTGTTCGACGTCGACCTGTCGCAGACCGGATGGGACACGGCGACGCGCGCCTCCAACCTGGCCGGTTTCCTGCGGCGGGCGCCCGCCGCGCGCTTCGACCTGATCGTCCACGACACGCGCTGGATGGAGCGATCCTGCCCGCGCCTGATGGACCTCGTGCGGCGGTATGCCTCCGCGATCACCGTATACAAGACCGGGACCGAAGCGCGCGTCGCGATGGATCCGCTGGTCATCGCCGACGGCAAGCATTTCCTGCACCGCTTCCACGTCGACCAACCGCGCGCGTCACTGGTGATCGAGAATCCGCAAGCGACGGGTCCGCTGGCAACCCGCTTCGAGGAGATCTGGGCCACCGGGGAACCCGGCGTGCCCGGCACCGTGCTTGGGCTCTGACGGGTTGCACCGCAACCTGGCTGCCGGCACATGCCACGCCTTTGAATTCACTGGACTTTGTGCTACCATCCGGCCCCAAGGTTGCTGCACTGCTGAGCATCCGGTCGGACAGCATTTGTGAACCGAAATTTTTTAAACTGAGTTTGTAAACTGAGTTTGTAAACCGAGCATGAACTAATAGCGAACTGAGGGCGCAGATCCCTGCCCCAATCAACTTCAAATTCCAAGGACCCTGAAAATGAACAAATCGATCCTGGTCGCGGCAATGGTCGCGGTCGCATTGACGGCTTGCAGTGAACAGAAGCCGGCCGCGCCGGCACCGGCGCCGGCACCTGTCGCTGCTCCCGCACCCGCTCCTGCCCCGGCACCTGCGCCGGCGACGGACGCCATGAAGCCCGCCACGGATGCGATGAAGCCCGCCGATGCGCCGAAGGCCGCCGATACGCCCGTGACCAGCGACCCGGCCAAGGCCGCGGCCGATGCGAGCAAGGCGAACATGGTCAATGAAGCGACCAAGGACGCGAAGAAGTAAGCGTTCCTGTTGCCAACAAAAGACCGACCCGCGGGTCGGTTTTTTGTTGCCTGCGCAAAGGCTGCGGCTACAGTGGCACGCCGATGCGCTTCCCCACCTCGCGGTAGTGTTCGATCACGCTGCCAAGATCGCGGCGGAAGCGGTCCTTGTCGAGTTTTTCGCCGGTCTTCGCGTCCCACAGCCGGCAACCGTCCGGCGTGAATTCGTCGCCCAGGACGAGTTCGCCGCCGGGCGCGTCCGTCGGGTGGCCGAACTCGAGCTTGTAGTCGACGAGGTCGATGCCCGCGGCGGCGAATATCGGCTGCAGGACGGCATTGACCCGGTGCGTCAGTGACTTCATCTGCGCGATTTCCGCGACGCTGGCCCAGCCCAGCACGCGGATGTGGTCGTCGTTGCACAGCGGGTCGTGCAGCGCGTCGCTCTTCAGGAAGAATTCGAAGATCGGCTCGGCGAGCTTCGTGCCTTCCTCGATGCCGTAGCGCTTGGCCATCGACCCGGCGCAGACATTGCGCACCACGCACTCCACCGGGATCATCTTCATCGCCTTCACCAGCGACTCGCGCTCATTCAGCATGCGGTCGAAGTGCGTGGCCACGCCGGCCGCCTCGAGCCTGCCCATTACATACGCGTTGATCCGGTTGTTGGTCTCGCCCTTCAGATCGAGCTTGGCGAGCTTGGCGCCGTCGAAGGCCGATACGTCGTCGCGGTAATGCATGATGAGGCGGTGCGGGTCGCTGGTCGCGTACACCGTCTTGGCCTTGCCGCGGTAGAGCTCGTCACGTTTTTCCATCCCCACTCCCAGTTGATGTTTGCCCAGCGACTTGAGGTCACGCAAGCTCGCGCCAGGCGAAGCCTTCCGCCTGGTCGGCGATGCCGATCCAGTCCGTCGAACATCCCAGCGCAGCGGCGAGTGCAGCTTTTGCCTTGTCCGCCGTGTTGTTCTGCTTGGACAGGTGCGCGGCCACGATGTGCTGCAGCCGGCTCGTGTCGAGCGCCGACAGCAGCGCGGCGGCGCCTTCGTTGTGCAGGTGCCCCAGCCGCCCGCTGATCCTGTCCTTGAGCGCGCGCGGATAGTCGCTCCCTTCCAGCATGCCGAGGTCGTGATTGCACTCGAGCACCAGCGCATCGCAGCCGGTCAGGCTCGACTCGACATACGGAGTCGATACGCCCAGGTCGGTGAGCACACCCAGTTTCCATGCGCCGTCCGTGACGACGAACTGCACGGGCTCGCGGGCATCGTGCGGGACCGGAAACGGCAGCACCTCGAAGTCGCCGACGACGAACCGGTCATGGCTGTCGAAGCCGTACACGTGCGGCACGTTGGCGAAGCGCTCGCCGACCGTGGTCAGCGTCCCGAACGTAAGCCAGACCGGAATGCCATGGCGCGCGGCAAACGCCGGCACGCCGCCGACGTGGTCCGAATGTTCGTGGGTGACGACGATGGCATCGAGCGATTCGGGCTCGACGCCGATGCGGGCCAGCCGCGCCGCGGTGTCGCGCACGCCGAACCCGCAGTCGATCATGATGCGCGTGGAGCCGGACTCGACAACGAGTCCGTTGCCCTCGCTGCCGCTGCCGATCGAGGAGAAGCGCACTACGTCTTCCGCATTACTTGAGCTGGTCCTTGAGCATCGTCAGGATCTTCTGGCCCGTCGCCGACTTGTCGGGAATGCCGCCCGGATCCTGCACGCTGACCACGCTGATCGGCGTCGCCTCGGCCACCATGATCTGGTATTGCTCCGGCTTGCCCTTTTCGTCAGTCTTCCAGAACTGCAGCTTCGACCACAGACTGTCGTCGGACTTGGGCGCGCTGTCCGGATCGCCGAAGCGGACGAAATAAACCCCGCGCGACCGGTCGCGGTCGACGACGGTGAAGCCGATGCGGTCGAGCGCCAGGCCGACGCGACGCCATGCGCGGTCGAACTGGTCGTCGACGACGAGCTTGTAGGATCCGTCCGCGTTCTTCTCGACACGCGCCTTCTCGGGCACGCTGCCGGACTGCGCGACGGCGGTGCGCGCCGCATTCTCCGGCGTGCCGAACTTCATCATCATCCGGGTGAGCATTTCCGCCTCGACCTCGGGGCTGGGCGGCACGACCGCCCATACGAACGCCGCGCCGGCGTGGTCGATCGTCGTGGTCGGCACCTGCTCCATGGCGCGCACGGAAATGAAGATCTCTACGGTGCCCGGCTCGACGCCGCGCTCGATGCGCGTGCGGAACTTGTCGCGCTTGTACGTGCCGCCGATGACGTCGACGACACTTCCCAGCGTGCGCTGCAGGAAGTCCTGCGGCGCGGCCGCGCGGTTCTCGGCCCAATCGGTTTCCATCACGCCGCTGGTCGGCTGGTCGACAGCGATCGAGAAACCGTTCTCCTGCCAGAAATTGCGGGCGGTGTTCCACGCCACTTCCGGCGTTGCCTTGACCACCAGCCAGCGCTCGCTGCCGCCGCGGACGATCTTGGCGTCGGGGTTGGTCGGCAGCAGGTCGCCGCGTCCGCTCTTGCTGGAGTTGGCCGCCGCGAGGCCGGACGCCGAGTTGACCTGGTAGCGATCGTCGTAGCGCGGCGTGGTGAGATCAGGCGGGAGTTCCAGCGACGGCGTGCTCGACGCGGACTTGTAGTCGATGCGCTTGGTCAGCGAGATGTTGTTCGAGGAGCAGCCGGCCAGAACCAGCGCCAGCGCGGCGAACAGCAGGGGCGCGGCCCCGGACTTGAGGAACATAGTTGTCACCACAGGCTTCACCATCGGATTCATCGCGTGACCTCTTCCATCAGGCGAGGCAGCCGGCTTCGCGGAGCGCAGCGCGGACGGCCTCATGATATTGCGGCGACAGCGGCACCAGCGGCAGCCGAAGTTCGTTCTTGATCATTCCCATTTCCGCCAGCGCCCACTTGGTGGGGATGGGGTTCGATTCGATGAACAGCTTGCGGTGCAGGCCGAGCATGCGGTTGTTGCGCTCGCGCGCGGTGACGACGTCGCCTTTGATCGCGGTCGCGCACATCTGCGCCATGAGCTTGGGCGCCACGTTGGCGGTCACGGAAATGACGCCGTGGCCGCCCATCAGGATGAGGGGCAGCGCCGTGATGTCCTCGCCGCTGTAGACCGCGAAGTCGCGATGGCCCGCCAGCGCCAGCGCCTTGATGAGCTCGCTGCCCCGCCCGACGTCGGCGGTGGCGTCCTTGATGCCGACGATGCCGGGCACGTCGGCCAGGCGCAGCGTCGTCTCGGTCGAGAGGTCCGCGACCGTGCGGCCGGGTACGTTGTACAGCACCATCGGCAGCTGTGTGCGTTCGGCCACCGCGCGAAAGTGCCGGTACATCCCTTCCTGCGTCGGCTTGTTGTAGTACGGGACGACCGACAGGTGATAGTTGGCGCCGACGTCCGCCGCGTATTCGGCGAAGAAAATGGCCTCCGCCGTCGAGTTGGCGCCGGTCCCGGCCATCACGGGTATGCGCCCGGCAGCATGGTCGACGGCGGTCTTGATCAGAAGGCAATGTTCTTCGACGTCGACCGTCGGGGACTCGCCGGTCGTGCCAACCACCACGATGCCGGCCGTGCCGTTCGCGATGTGAAAATCGATGAGCTTGCGCAGCGCCGGCAGGTCGAGGGCACCGCCCTCTTCCATTGGCGTCGCGATCGCGACGAGGCTTCCGGTCAGCATTGTTTTACGCCAGCGAAATTGCGCATTTTACCCCAATGGCGCGGTGCACGCCGTTGCGAGCTTCGACCGTGAGAGCGCTTCCGCGTTCCCTACGCGGCGGGTATCGCGTCAAGGACCGGTGGCCAGGCGTGCGCGGCGCCGACCGCAGCAAGCCGTTGCATGACCGCCGGGCGCCCGCGCAGTTCGACCAGGCCCTGTTCGAAGGCCACCACGGTCAGCGCGGGAGGTGCGGCCGTCGCCAACGCAAGGAGCTCGCCGGGACGGAGCAGAAAATCCGGGTTCGACGGTCGTCCGTGCGCCTCGTTGCCCCGCGCGAAGGTTTCGTAAAGGAGCGTCCCGTCCGGGCCCAGCGCCGCGCGCAGGTCGGGGAACAACGGACGGTGCAGGTAGTGACTTACCACGATGGCGTCGAAGCGCCGGCCGCCCAAAGGCCACGGTTCGCCCTCGAGGTCGGCTTGCAGGATCTCGATGCCGGGCATTTCCGCCAACGTCGCGAGCGCCGCCGCGTCGCGGTCGACGGCGAGAACCTGCGTGCCTCGCGCGGCGAAGTAGCGCGCATGCCGGCCGTACCCGCAGGCGAGATCGAGGACGCGCGCGCCGGCGGGGACCAAGTGCGCGAAGCGCTCGATCCACGGCGACGGCGCCATTCCGGAGTGTGGATTCGCTGGCATGCTCATCAGTTTCCTTTCCGGCGCGGCTTGCGCGCCTGCGACACGGACGGCCGCAGCGGCGAACGCGGCGAAGCGTCGGCGTGCGATTGTGCGGCGGCTTCACGCTGCAGCCAGGCCGCGAACGCGCCGACGTCCGGCCGGTCCGCCGCATGCGGCGCCTGGACGACGAAATAGCCGCGCGGCGAATCGTAGCGCTTCGGAAACGGCGCGATCAGCTTGCCTTCGCGCAACAACTCGGAGATCAGCGGAATGCGGCCCAGCGCCACGCCCTGCCCGCCGAGTGTGGCCTGGATCACCTGGTCGTAGAGGGAGAACCGCAACGAACCGGCGGGTTTGAGGTTCGGCTGCCCGTTCGACGCGAGCCACGCCGGCCAATTGAGCCAGGGCATGACGCCGGACGGGTCGTCGAGATGGATGAGCACGTGCCGCGCAAGGTCGGCGGGCGCCTTGAGCGGCATGCCGCCGCGCTTGTGCAACGCCGGGCTGGCCACCGGCAGCAGCCGCTCGCCGAAAAGTCGCACGGCGCCTGGCGGCGCGCCGTCGTCCGCAAGATAACGCACGGCCACGTCGACGTCGCCGCGGGCAAGGTCGACCATCCGGTCATCCGCGGAAACGTACACTTCGACGTCCGGCTGCGCGGCGCGGAACGACGCCAGGCGCGGTATCAGCCACAGCGCGGCAAACGATACCGTCGTCGACACCGTGAGGCCCGGATCGCGCGTCACGTCACGCACCGCTTCGGCCGCCTGAGCGATTTCGCGCAATTGCAGCGACACGCTGCGATGGAACGCCGCGCCGGCCGCCGTGAGCGCCAGCGCGCGATGGCGGCGCTCGAACAGCGCAACGCCCAGCGCATCCTCCAGCGCCTTCACCTGCCGCGACAGCGCCGACTGCGTCAGGAACAACTCCTCGGCGGCCAGCGTGAACGAGAGCCTGCGTCCTGCGGCCTCGAAACCGCGGAGGAAATCGAGCGACGGCAGCCGGCGCAGCGTCCTATGCATTCCTGCAATTCATGCGAAACATTCCCATTCGGCGTTTGTAGACTTGGCGGGCCAATTGCAGAATTCGTTCCAGCCAGTGCCGGATTAACGCGCCGGCGGGCCGGCAGGGCATACCGCCTCAAGGCCGCTACGGATGCATCTTACGCATGTGAAAGGAGAACCGCCATGGCCTGCTTCCAGCACGGCACCATTGTCGAACTCACGGCGCAGGACGTCGTCACGTTGCCGGACCTGCGCAGCGCCACGCTGCGGGTGACGCGTGGCACGCTCTGGATCACCCAGGAGGGCGACCCGCAGGACGTCGTGCTGCGCGCCGGCGACAACTGGACGGTCGAACGCAACGGGCTGACCGTCGTCCAGGCGCAGGACGACGCGATCTTCTGTGTCATGGGCCGGCGACTCGAAGCGCTGGTCGCTACGCGCAGCGTCGGCGTGCGGTCGACCTGGACGCGAATGCGCGACGCAGCCGCCGCGTTTCTTGCGACGCCGTTGCGGGGCGCAGTACCCTACTTCTGAAAAGGAGTCCGCCGCCATGCCCCTCGTGACGCTGACCGTTACCGCACCCAAGAGCACGACCTTCAAATCGGCGGTTCTGGCGGGCGTGCATCGCGCGCTCGTCGCATCCGGCGTTCCCGATACGGACCGGTTCCAGCGCGTGCTGGAGTTGACTCCCGACGACTTCCGCTTCGACCCGCGCTATCCCGACCTGGCGTCGGACCGGGATACCGGGTTCGTGTTGATCGAGATTCTCTGGTCGGTAGGGCGCAGCGTGAAGGTCCGGCGCAAGGTGATCGCGGACATCCTCGCAGAACTGGCGCGCGAGCCGGGGCTCGATCCGGAGCATGTCATGCTGGTGTTCAAGGAAACGCAGTGGGAAAACTGGGCGTTCGGCGGAGGACGGTTGCCGCACGCCTAGGACCGGCCCGGCAATTGCGATCCGGGGCCGCGCACCCCAATTACGAGATGCGACCCCACATCCGCGCGAGCGTGTTGTCGCGGTGGAAGAAACGATGCCAGAGTGAGGCGCCGACGTGCGCGGCGATGAGGAACATCATCGCGTTGCCGAACCACTCGTGGATGTCCTCCAGGCGATGCGCCCGCACCTTGTCGACCTCCACCATCGGCGGCAGCGAGGCGCCGAACAGCGAGACCGTCTTGCCGTCGGCCTGCATCATGATGATGCCGAGCACCGGCAGCACCACCATAAGCGCGTAGAACGTCCACTCGACGGCGTGCGCCACGCGGCGCTGCCACGCCACCGGCGGCGGAACGATTTCGGGCTCGACATTTGCGAGCCGCCAGGCCAGCCGGAACCAGACCAGCGCGAACACGACGAGGCCCGCCTGGCTGTGCCAGTCGCGCAACGACCCCCGAAGCGCGCTGCCTCGGGGTGCCCAGCCGCGCAACTCGATCATCGCCAGCGAGGCGAGGATCAAGAGCGCCATGCCCCAGTGGAACGCGCGGGCAACGCTGCCGTAGGTCGTGGGGGAATTGCGTGCGATCATGCGGCGGCTTTCGAAGCAAACAGTGCGAAGCCCGCATTGTAATCGGTCCACCTGCCGCCCGCGCGGCGCGCATCCCCATGGTGGAATGTCGCGCCGCGCTCAGTTCCGGCGACGCATCGCGCACCGGAAGCACGGATCCTATAGCGATTGCATGACATCGCAGTTACACGTTGGTCATCTCGCCTGCGTCGAATTGTCACGGCGCGATCCGACCGCCATGACAACGTCATCGCACGGCTTGTCGGCGCGTCGAGACACTTGCAACGCCGGAATACTTATCGCACTATCGAACGGTTTGACCAACCGGAGAACTGCGCCATGTCTCATCTGCATCGTGTGTTTTCACTTCGCTGGTGCGTCGGCATCGTTGCCCTGTCGGGATTGAGCCCGGCCGCCCTCGCGCAATCCACCCAGGCGCTGATCCTTTCCTTCGACGACAATTTCGCGGTGCCCTTGAGCCCGTGGACCAGCGTCGCGATCGCGTTGATCATCGCTGCCTGCGCGCTGGCATTCCTCCGCCGCAAGGGCGCATCAGGATTCGCCCAGTGGTGCCTGCTGATTGCGACCGGCGGCGTGCTCGCCGTGATTCCGCCGGTGCCGGCCGCTGACGCCGGGCCAGCGTCGATCCCGCTCGTGAGGAGCCCGACCACCGTTTCGCCGCTCTCCTGTCCAAGCGCCACGAATAGCATCATGTTTCAAAACGCCACCGGCCACGCGACGGTCATTCGCGGCGTCACCGTGACCGGCGTTGGGCCATGCAGCGTTGGGCTTCCGCCGGAGGCTGTGCCGAGCAGCGTCCAGCAATTCGTCGCGCCCGAGTGCACGGTCGGCCTCCCGGTCGACCCGTCAGCGTATTGCGTCGTGACGATCTTCGGCTCGGTAGGCTGATCCAGCGGTAGAAGCAACTCTCACGCAAAGGCGCGCCCGCGGGCGCGCCTTTGCTTTTGCAGCGACCGCGTTCAGGCCCTGGCGAAAGTGATCTGCCCGCCCTTTTCCCTGACGTGGACGGTGTCGCCCGGCCCGTAGACGCCGGACAGGATCTCCTTCGCCAGCGGATTCTCGATCTGCTGCTGGATGGCGCGCTTCAGCGGCCGCGCGCCGTAGACCGGATCGAAGCCGGCCTGCGCCACCACCTTTAGCGCGGCGTCGGTGGCCACCATCCTGATATCCATCTTCGCCAGCCGCCCTTCGAGCGCCTTCAGCTGGATCTTCGCGATGCTCGCGATCTGTGACTCGTCGAGCGGCGCGAACACGACGATCTCGTCGATGCGGTTGACGAACTCCGGTCGGAAGCCCGTCTTGACCTCGGCCAGCACGGCCATCTTGATCATGGCCGGGTCGTCGCCCGCGTCGGTCATCTGCTGGATGCGCTGCGAGCCCAGGTTGGACGTCATCACGATCACCGTGTTCTTGAAGTCGACGGTACGTCCCTGGCCGTCGGTCAGGCGACCATCGTCGAGCACCTGCAGCAGCACGTTGAACACGTCCGGATGCGCCTTCTCGATCTCGTCCAGCAGGATCACCGAATACGGCTTGCGGCGCACGGCCTCGGTCAGGTAGCCGCCTTCCTCGTAGCCAACGTAGCCGGGCGGCGCGCCGATCATCCGCGCGACCGAATGCTTTTCCATGAACTCGGACATGTCGATGCGGATCAGCGCGTGGTCCGAGTCGAACAGGAACTCCGCCAGCGCCTTCGTCAATTCGGTCTTGCCCACACCCGTCGGCCCCAGGAACAGGAACGATCCGTACGGACGGTTGGGATCGGACAGTCCGGAACGGGAACGCCGGATGGCATCGGACACGAGACGCACCGCTTCGTCCTGCCCGACGACGCGCGTGTGGATCTTGTCCTCCATCGCGAGCAGCTTGTCGCGCTCGCCGGACATCATCTTCGACACCGGGATGC
>Ga0302323_100004475_pt1 | contig 11402 bp, 7 predicted proteins | sample Fen_T0_3_FD_201950 | JGI IMG/M metagenome (GOLD analysis project Ga0302323, IMG submission 201950) | Peat permafrost microbial communities from Stordalen Mire near Abisko, Sweden - Fen_T0_3 | ecosystem: Environmental > Terrestrial > Soil > Wetlands > Permafrost | place: Sweden: Abisko... | reverse complement strand
GAGGCGCGTGCCTTTGCCGCCGGCCAGGATGACCGCGTGCCGGGCGCTCATCGGACGCTCATCGGGTGCTCATACGGTGTACGTGTTCCACTTGTAGCGGGCCAGGTTCTCCGGCCGGCCGAACCATGCGGCGGTCCTGGCGAGGCCGTCGGCGAGACTCATCGTCGGCTTCCAGCCGGTGGCCTCGATGAGCCGGGAGCTGTCGCAGACGAGACGCATCACTTCGGAGCCCGGCGGTCGGAGGCGTTCCGCGTCTTCGACGACCGCAACCTCGCGGCCGGCTGCGCGAGCGATCATCGCGACCAGGTCCCCAATCGAGATCTCTACTCCGGTCCCGGCGTTGAATGTCCGGCCGGCGACCGCCTCGAGCGGAGCATCGGCGACGGACAAGAAGGCCCGAACCGTGTCCTCGACGAAGGTGAAGTCACGTGTCGGCCGCACGTCGCCGAGATGGATCTCGCTCTGGCCGGCGGCCAGCTGAGCCAGGATCGTCGGAATGACGGCCCGGCTGGACTGCCGCGGGCCGTACGTGTTGAACGGCCGCAGAGTTGCGACGGGAACGCCGAAGGAGAGCTGGTAGCTCTCGGCGATCTTGTCGGCGCCGATCTTCGAAGCCGAGTACGGCGACTGGCCCTGGAGCGGGTGATCCTCCGAGATCGGCACGCTGCGCGCCGTGCCGTAGACCTCGCTCGTGGACGTGTGGACGACGCGGGGCGTTGAGAGCTGGCGGGCCGCCTCGAGCACGTTGAGCGTGCCCAGAACGTTCGTCTCCACATACGACCGGGGCGAGCGATACGAATACGGGATCGCGATCAGCGCCGCGAGGTGGTAGACGACGTCCGCCCCCTCTACGAGCTCGCGCACCGAGGCCACGTCGCGAATATCGCCCAGATGGACGTCTACCGACTTGAGGACGTCGGCCGGCAGGGACTCCAGCCAACCCCACGAATTGAAGGAGTTGTAGAGGACCATGGCCCGGACTCGGGTGCCTCGTCTGACGAGCGCCTCGACGAGGTGGGATCCGATGAAGCCTTCGCTTCCGGTGACGGCCGCGACCGCAGACAGCGCCTGGCTCCTTCCTGTTCATCTGGAGACGCTGCGAATGGTACCCGATCGGAAATGGCGCCCGGCTCCGGAACCCCGGCTACTGCCGCGTGGGCCCCGGCGGTCTCCTCTACAATCGCGCGGCGATGCCTAGATCTTCCATCGGCGGCCGTTCCCGCGGCGACCGGCCGCCATCACCGCCGCTTGTCGACGCAGTCGGAGAGCGTGGCGTGAGCGACGGCCCGACCAGCGGCGCGGCTCCCGAGGATCGGCTCAAGCTCGCTTTCCTGGGCGATCCCAACAGCATCCACATGCGGTTGTGGGTGGGCTTCCTGGCCGGCCGCGGCCACAGCGTCACGCTGCTGGTGGCGAAGGACAGGGTGGTTGAGCCGGGCCTGCCCGAGTCGATCGCCGTCGAGACGTTCACGAGCTTCGCAGCCGGCCGCCGCGTTACCCCTGCGAGTCTGCTGCGAGGACGCCGATCTCTGCGGCGCGCGCTGGCGCACGTGCGGCCCGACATCCTCAACGCCCATTTCCTCACGGTCCACGGCTGGAACGCCTGGATGTCGGGGTTCCATCCCTACGTCGTGACACTCTGGGGATCGGACATCTTCATCCACCCCCGGACGTCGCGAATGGCCGCTCTGCTCGCCCGGTTGACGTTGCGGGCAGCCGACATGGTCATGATCAACCCCGTTATGCGTCAGGCCGCGCTCGCCGCGGGTGCACCGCCGGAGAAGCTCGAATTGGTCACGATCGGTGCCGACGTCTCGCTATTCACCCCCGGCCCGGACCCCGCGGCCTTGAGGGCTCGCCTGGGGCTGGCGGGGAGGCGGGTTATCTTCTCGCCCCGAAGCATCACGCCGCTGTACCGCCAGGGAGTGGTGGTCGAGGCACTCTCCCAGCTACCCGCCGACGTTGTCGTGGTGATGCCTCGCCTGCGCGCTCAGCCCGTTGAGCTGACCATGATCGAGCGTCTGACCGAGGCCTTCGGGCTGCGCGACCGAGTGATGATCGTGCCCGAAATTCCCCATGCCGAGATGCCCGACTTCTATCGGTTGGCAGACGTCGTCGTTTCGGTTCCGGAGTCCGACTCGGCGTCGATCACGATGCTCGAGGCGATGGCGTGCGGGCGGCCGTTCGTGGCCACGGACCTGCCGGCCGTTCGGGAGTGGTTGGGCGATTTCGACGGGCCGGAGCTCGTCCCGCTCGACGATGTAACCGCGACCGCGACCGCACTCCGCCGAGCGCTCGAACTGCCGGCCGGCGTGAAAGCCGAGCAAGGCTCACGGGCTCGAGCCGTCGTCGTCGAGAAAGGCAATCAAGCCCAGACTCTGGCCCGAATGGAGTCCTACTACTTCGACCTGCTCGGCCGCGTGCGGGTCGGGGAGGGGAGTCGATGACCGCCACGACTCACCAGGGCGGCACCTTCGCGAAGCGAGTCACCGCCGTCTTCTCGACGAAGCTGTTCGCCTTCTCGATGTCGTTCGCGACCTCGATCGTCGTCTCTCGCATCCTCGGCACCGACGGCAAAGGCCAGTACGTCGCCGTGATCGCCGTGCCGGGGTTGCTGGGCGGTATCGGGGTATTCGGCCTGCCCAATGCGATCAACTACTTCAGCGCCCGGGGCGTCTCGGTCCGCGGGCTCCTTCGCGCCGGCCTGCTGTTCACGACGATCCTGTCGGCCGTTCTCATGGCCGTTCTGTGGGTCCTGTTGCCCTGGCTTCACGGCAGCGTTCTGTCGGGCGCGCCCGTGGACACTTTGCGCATCGGACTAATCACCGTGCCGGCCGCGCTCTTGTCGACGTTTGGATCCGCGGTCCTGTACGGCCGTCAGCAGATCCGGACCTACAGCACGATCCTGGTCGCGCAGGCCTTCACGACCTTCACCCTCGCCGTGCTGTTCGTCGGCGTCTTCCGATGGGGAGTGCTCGGAGCGGTTGCGGCGAGCATCATCGTGACCTGGCTGCTGGCGCTCGCAGTGGTAGTTGCCGTCGCACGTCTGTCGGGGCGGACTTCGGAAGGCGGCCCCGTTTCGTACCGGGCCTTGATGAGATATGGCAGCCGCATCTATCCGTCCAGCATCACGGGCTATTTCAACTACCGAGTCGACGTCTTCATCATTCAGGCCCTAATGGTCGGCCAATCGGGTCAGCTGGGGCTCTACAGCATGGCCGTGACGATGGCCGAGCTCCTCTTCTACGTCCCCGATTCGGTCACCATGATCTTTCTGCCGAGGGTCAGCGGCTCCACGCCCGCAGAAGCAGACGCGTTGATGCCTCGCGTTGCCCGCCTGACGGTGCTCATCACCTGCCTGTGCGCCATCGCCCTCATCCCGGCGGCATATGTCGGCATCCACCTCGTCCTGCCGACCTTCGCGCCCTGCCTGCCCGCATTCCTCGTCCTGCTGCCCGGCGTCGTGTCGATCGCACTGGCGAAAGTGATGACGAGCTACATCGCCGGGCGCGGTCGGCCTGGACCCGTGTCTGCCGGTGCGACCGTCGCGCTCCTCACCAACGTCGTGGCGAACCTGATCCTCATTCCCCAGTTCGGCATCGTGGGCGCGGCCATGGCCTCGCTGATCTCGTACAGCGCGCTTGCCTTGATGATGGTGGTCGTTGCCTGCCGTCTCTCGCATCTCTCGCCGCTCACGATCGTCGTGCCCCGGAAAGGCGAGGTGCGGCTCCTCTGGTCGGCGGCCGGCCGGGCCGTCTCATCGGTGCGCGCGCGGCTGGCCGGGCGCCGCCGTGGCGCCGCGGCAAACGGAGCCACCGGCCGGACAGACGGTGGTACGCCCTCATGAACCACCGCGTGCTGGTCGTCACCTACTACTTCCCGCCCACGGGCGGCGTCGGCGTGCAGCGCACGCTCAAATACATCACGTATCTGCCGCGCTGGGGCTGGGAGCCGGTGGTGGTGGCTCCCGGGGACCCGGCCTTTCCAGTCCGCGACGGGTCGCTGATGGCGGTTCTCGCGCCCGATCTGGAAGTCCACCGAACCGCCAGCCTGGAACCGGCTCGCTTGCCGACCCTGGCCGCGCGCTTCCTGAGTCGCAGCCGATCCAGCTCCTCCGACCTTTCGACGGAGTCGGTGCCGAGCAGCCGTTCCCTGCGTGTTCTGCGGAAACTCTCGATCGGTTGGAACCGGGTCTGGGCGGCGCTCCTCTTCCCCGAAGGCGCGGTGGCATGGGTGCCGTTCGCGGTGCGTGCCGGTCTGAAAGCGAACAAGCGCCGGCCGGTGGATGCGATCTTCTCCAGCGCGGCGCCGATCTCGGCTCACGTGGCGGCCGGCTTGATCAAGGGCCGCACCGGCCGGCCCTGGGTCGCCGACTTCCGCGACCCATGGATCGGCAATCCCTTCGCCGCTCCGATGTCACGCCCCAAGCGCTATCTGCAGCGCCGTATGGAGCGCTGGATCGTCAAGCGGGCCGATGTCGTGATCGTGGCCGTCGACGCGATGCGAGTCCAATTTGCAGAGCGCTACCCCGATCTGGCGGACAAGTTCATCCACATCCCCAACGGCTACGACCGCTCCGATCTCGACGGCATCGAACCGGCTGCGCCACCGAAGCCGGGCGGCTTCCACCTGTTGTTCGCGGGCAGCCTGTACCGCCCCAAAGAGCTCGAAGCGTTCTTGCAGGGGGTCGAGCGTCTGCTCGTTCGCCGGCCCGATTTGCGCCAGCGGCTCCGCGTCGATTTCGTGGGTCGCGTGAACGAGGCCAACGTTCGAATAGCCGCCGAATTCGAGACCCCGGAACGGCTGGGGGACGTCATCGGCTTCGAAGGGTTCATGCCGCGGCCCAAGGCCCTGGCCCGAATGCTCGGTGCGGATGCACTGCTGCAGCTGATGCCGGACATGGCCGGCGCCGGCGTGTTCGTCGGGGGCAAGTTGAGCGAGTACCTGGCCTTCGACCTTCCGATCCTGGCGGTGATGCCGCCGGGCGAGGGGCGAGCCCTGGTGGAAGGCTTGCCGACGGGCATCGTCGCCGACGTGGAGCCGGGCAGTGTCGCCGACGCCCTGGAGCGGCTCCTCGATCACACGCCGGCGCGGGCTCCGGCCGATCCGACGGGCCGCTTCGATCGGGTCAACCTCGCCGGAGAGCTGGCGCGCCAACTGGACCGTCTGGTCGCGGAACGAGGCGGGCGAGCCGCGCGGCCCGGCTGAGGCCCCGCGCCGATCAGAACGTGGTGAAGGAACTCACCGCGAGGGTCAGCGAGAGAACGACCAGCAGCGCTGTGCCGGTCCAGCCCACTACCTGCAGGAAGCGGCCGCTGGCAAGCGGCCCCATCAGCTTCTTGTCCGATGCCAGGACCATGACGAAGACCAGGACGAACGGCAGCAGCAGCGCGTTCACGACCTGGGCCATGAACATCACCTGCACGAGAGGAAGGCCCGGGATGAGGACGAAGAACGCCGCGATGACGATGAAGAAGATGATCAGGCCGTAGAAGGCAGGAGCGTCGCGGAACCGCCAGTCCACCCCCGTCTCCCATCCGAACGCCTCGCAGGCGGCGTAGGCGCTGGTCAGAGGGACGACGCCCAGACCCAGGAATGATGCGGCCAGCAGGCCGACGGCAAATAGATACTGGGCCGCGTCTCCGGCGAACGGCCTGAGAGCCTCGGCGATCTTCGCAACCGCATTGGGGTTGTTCGTATCGATCGTGACCTGGTGCGAGAACAGCGCCGCCGCGCAGGCGACGACGATGAAGCCTGCGATCAGGTTCGTGAGGAGCGCCCCAAGACCGACGTCGAGCCGCTCGCCGACTAGATCCTCCGGGCCCAAGCGCTTGTCCGCGCAATAGGACTGGATGAACGCCTGGCCCCAGGGAGTAATCGTGGTGCCGACGGTCGCCACGACGGCTAGCCAGTACGCGCCGTTCGTAGTGCCGGCGTGCGCCAGGCTGGGCACCACTAGAGAGTGGAAGGCATTGCCCCAGTCGGGGTGCGCCATAAGCGCCGACGCGAAATATGCGAGCGAAACACCGATCCCGACGGCAACGAACAGGTACTGCACCTTGCCGAAACTGCCGCGGGTGATGAGCAGGATCACCACAGTCGCCGCGATGGCCGCGCTGATCGCGGGCGCCACGTTGAACAGAGAGAGCGCGGCCGCCGTCCCGGCGAACTCCGCCACGATCGAACCGACGTTGGCGACGAGCATCGTGATCGTCAGGAAGGTCACCCAGCGCACGCCGAACCGCTCGCGCACGAGCCCGGTGAGACCCTGGCCGGTTGCGAGGCCCAGCCGCGCGCCCACTTCCTGGGTAAAGAACAGCACGATCTGGCTGGCCAGGAGCACCCACAGCAATTCGTAGCCGTACTTCACGCCGGCCACCGAATAGGTGGTGATCCCGCCGGCGTCGTTGTCGGCGAAACCGCTTACCAGTCCCGGACCGAGGACCCCGAGGATGGCGGCGAACCGGACCCTGTTTACGACACGAGGCGTGAACCCCAGAACAGGAGCCTTCATCGCTCCGCCGTCCCGGACCTGCTGAAGAGGCGCGGGATACGGCGCTTGGACGGTTGCGGCATCAGGGTATCCATGGCGTCGTCGACGGTGACGATGCCTTCCAGGCGGCCCTCGTCGTCAACCACGGGTACCGCCAGGAGGTTGTAGCGGGCGACCAGGTCCGTGACTTCCTTCTGGCTGGCGCCGGTCTTGACCGCGACGGGCTCGGCGTACATGAACGTGGAGATGCAATTTTCGGGCCTGGAGACGATCAGGTCGCGCAGGGACAGGACGCCGACCAGCTTGTTGTCGGTGTCGGTGACATAGACGTAATAGATCGTCTCGGCGTCGGGTTCGAGCTCGCGCAGGCGATCGATCGTTTCTGCGGCAGTCAGGTCGGCCGGCACCGCCACGAATTCGGTGGTCATGATGCCGCCTGCCGTCTCTTCGCCGTATGTCATCAGCTCCTGGACTTCCTCGGCCTCCTCCTTTTCCATGAGGCCCAGGATCTCCAGCCTGCTCTCGTCGGAGAGGTCGGCGACGAGGTCCGCCGCCTCGTCGGGGTCCATTTCTTCGAGGATGTCGGCGGCCCGCTCGGGCTCGAGGTCTTCGAAGATGTCGACCTGAGTCTCGGGTTCCATCTCGCCGATCGCGTCGGCGGCGGCCTCGTCGTCGAGGGAGGCGATGACCCCGACACGGTCGTTCCGGCTCAGCTGGTCGATGATCGTTGCCAGGTCGGCCGGGTGGAGTTCCGCCAGGCCCTTGTGCGGAACGCGCAACTTGACGCTGGCGATCGTCCTCTCGACCGGGTCCACGTCCTCCCAGTCGATGTAATGCTCGGGCACGCCGCGGTGGATGCCACGGGCCAGGACGCGCCACGGACGCTCGATACCGAGCCGGCGGAGCAGTCCGGAGGCCCCGACGTCGACGGCGACCAGGTGGAGCGCGCCTTCGACCTCGTCCAGACGGAGGTCGTTCACACGGACGACCTTGCGGCCGTCGATATCCACGATCTGGCGGTCCATAAGATCCTGCTTCAGGCGGATCTCGTTGGGCCGCTGGTGGAACTTGCTGATGTCGATCGCGGTCGTGCTGAGCACGGCGCCGGCGGCGTCGAGGGAGCTCACCGACTGCCACAGCAGAAAGATCTCGCGGCCGTTGGTCTTGACCACGATGCCGGTCACAGGGGGGTACCGATCGCCGATGGCGACGATCAGGTCTGCCACCTGGCCGATCGGCTCGCCCAGCTTGTCGCGCACGGGCCGGCCGATCGCCTGGCTCAAATAGAGCATGTGCCACCTCGACGGCGCGTCTGAGGACGGGGCCCGGCCCGCCCGAGGTGGCGCGCGCCGCAGGGCGCGAACCGCTTAGAAGGCGAAGCGGACCAGAGAGTGGATGTCGGCGCGCTGGGCGCCGCAGGTACTGGGTCCGGTCTCCACTGAGGGAGATATCCTCCGAAAGCATGTTGGGGCCGGCCGGGAGCCGAAAACAGGCCCTCCGACCACGTGCGAGTGTAGCCCCGGGCGTGGGCGAGGGTCAACGAGGCCGCGGGACCCGGGGAACGTAAGTACGATTGCCGAACTCGGGGCAGTACCCGCACCATAGTGGCGTGCGAGAAGTTCGATTGGGGAATCCTTCCACCATGACCCGGTGGTTCCGCGTTCGCACCGGCAGCGGTCCGCCAAAATTCAGCGCCGAATCGATCTCCCTGACGTGGGCCCTCCTGGTGATCGCGATCGCGATGCTGCTGGGACAGGCTGTGGCCGGATTCGTGGGGGGTCGAATCGGCCTGCCCGATCTGGCTCTGGCCATCGCCACGGCGCTGCTGGTCGGCTCGGCAGTTCTGAATGCTCGGGCTTCGGGCATCCTGCTGGAAAGGCGCAACTCCGAGGCCGAGAGCTTCGGCCGGCTTCTCCAGGCTCTGTCGCGATCCGTGTCGCCGCACGCCGTCATCGAGGCGATCGTCCACGAGCTGGGCACAGCGACCGGCGCGGATCACGTCGCGGTGGTGCAAATGCGGCCCGGCGGAACCGTTCTCGAAGTGAGCTTCGTCTCGATGCTGCCCGGCTCCCAGACATCGAACTCGGTCATGCCGATCCGGCAGCTTCAACCTGTCGAACCGCGGCGCTCGCGGACCGCGCCGCGCCCCGCCAAAGGGTCCGGATCGGCGGCACCCGGTCCCGGACGCGCCGGTCGGGTGCGGGACGGCGCCACCAATGGCGAGGGCGCAGTGCACTGGCAGTCGCAAGAGGAGAGGCGCGAACCGATCATCGACGAATTCGGCCGCCGCGTTTCGCGGCCCCGAGTTTCAGGCGCTTCGAGCCAGGATCACGAAGCCAACGCCCGCGAACTGGCCGACCAGATCGCCTACCGCCTGCGCGATGCCTACGGTCTTCGCAACACTCTGGCCTCGCCGCTGATGGAAGGCGACGCGATCGTGGGCGCGATCGTGCTGTCGCGCCGGACCGGAGATCCCTGGACGGACTCGGCGGTGCGGTTGCTGAACAGCGCGGCCGGCGAGACGACGGCTGCGCTGGCACGGGTCTACTCGCACCAGGCAGCCGAGGCGGCCGCTCGCACCGACCAGCTGACCCGGCTGCCCAACCGGCGCTACTTTGACGAGTACTGCACGCTGGTGGCAAGTCGCCGGCGGGCCACCGATCGGGTCGCGATCCTGGCCGTCGACGTCGACCACTTCAAGCGCCTCAACGACATGTACGGGCACCAGACGGGCGACCAGGTCCTGCGATCCATCGCCAACGCCATCCAGATGTCGGTCCGCGACGAGGATGTCCCGGCTCGCTACGGCGGCGAGGAGTTCATGGTCCTGCTGCGCAACCCGAAACCCGGCGTGGCGATGGAGATCGGTGAGCGGATTCGCACCACGGTCCGCGACATGAACCTGGTGGACGTGGGCGTCACGGATCGAGTGACCGTGTCGCTCGGCGTCGGGTCCGGGCTCTCCGCGGACGAGCCCATCGCCGAGATCGTGGAGCGGGCGGACCGGGCGTTGTACGCGGCAAAGCGCACAGGCCGCGACCGGGTCGTGGAGGCCTGGCCTGCAGAGGAGTGAGCGGGCGGGCGCGGCTACCATGAGGGGCATGGATCAGCCTTCGTCGCCAGAGCCGTCGGCGCCGGTCGACTCGGCGCCGGTCGACTCGGCCCCGCCCGAGTCGTTGCCGGGGGCGGAGCCGGTGTCGATCCTCTCGAACGGCGAGCTGGCGCGCATCTTCCACGAGATCGGCGACATGCTCGAAGTCAAGGGCGAGCTGGTCTTCAAGACCGTGGCGTACCACAAGGCGGCCGACGCGATCGGCCATTCTCCGGTCGAGATTTCGCGTGCGTACCTGGATGGTCAACCGCCACGCATCGCCGGCGTCGGCGATGCAATCTCCAAGAAGATCGAGGAGTTGGCCAGAACCGGCCACCTGGCCTTCTACGAGCGTTTGCGCGAGGAGGTGCCGCCGAGCCTGGTGGCGCTGCTGGCGATCCCCGGTGTCGGGCCGAGGACGGTCAGGCAACTCCACGAGGAGCTGGGCATCGACACGCTCGAGGATCTCCGGCGGGCGGCGGAGGCTGGCACGCTGCGGTCGCTCAAGGGGATGTCGGAGAAGACGGAGGAGCAGATCCTGGCCGGGATAGCGGCCCTCGCGACTCGCCAGGACCGGATGCGTCTGGGCCAGGCGGAGGCGATCGTCGAGTCGCTTCTGGCCGAGCTGGCGGGGGTGCAGGGGCTGCTGTCCATCCAGCCCGCCGGCTCGTTCCGGCGCCGCCGCGAGACGATCGGCGACCTCGACCTGCTGGCCGAGACCGACCGCCCGCTGGACCTGGTCGAGCGCTTCACCTCGCTCGGATCGGTCGAGTCGGTGCTCGGAAAGGGGCCGCACAAGGCCGCGGTTCGGCTGCTGCGCGGGCCTCAAGTGGATCTGATGATCATGCCGCCCGGCGAGGCAGGCACGTATTTGATTCACTTCACGGGATCCAAGGAGCACAACGTCCGGCTCCGCGGGATGGCCCGCGACCGGGGCTGGAGCCTCTCGGAGAAGGGTTATCTGCGGCTGGACGAGGAGGGCGAGCCGGCGGTCGGCGAGGCGGCCCAGCTTCGAACTTTCCCAACCGAGGAGGCGGCGTACAGCTTTCTGGGTCTGCCGTTCATCGAACCCGAGCTGCGCGAGGATCGCGGCGAGATAGAGGCGGCGCTGACGGGAACTCTGCCGAAGCTGGTGATGCGGGCCGATCTGCGCGGTGACTGCCACAGCCACTCCGACTGGTCGGACGGAGTGCATTCGATCGAACGGATGGCCCTCGACGCGCGGCGGCGCGGATACTCCTACCTGGCCCTGACGGACCACACGGTCAGCCTGGCGATTGCCCGTGGGCTGGATCTCGAGCGGGTCGATCGGCAGCGACGGATTGTGGCGGCCTTGAACGAACGGTTTGCAGGCGAGGAAGCCGATGGAACGGCTCCGCCCGAGACATCCGCCGAGGGCTTCCGCCTGCTGCACGGCTGCGAACTAGAGATCCGCGCCGATGCAACGCTGGACTACCCCGACGAATTGCTGGCCCGGTACGACCTGGTCGTGGCGTCGGTCCATGTCTCTCGGCGCCAGACGCGCGAGCAGCTGACGGCCCGAACCCTGGCCGCGATCCGGAGCCCCAACGTCGACATCATCGCCCATCCGGCGGGGCGCTACATCGGCAGCCGCGACGATCTCGATCTCGACTGGGACGCCGTCTTCGCCGAGGCCGCGCGCACCGGAACCGCCCTGGAGTTGAACGGCTCCGACGAGCGGCTCGACCTGTCCGACGTGCGGGCCCGTCGCGCGGCCGAATTCGGCTGCGTCTTCACGATCGACTCCGACGCGCACAGGACCGAAGAGCTCGACAACCTTCGCTGGGGAACGGCCAT
>Ga0302323_100004474_pt1 | contig 11404 bp, 12 predicted proteins | sample Fen_T0_3_FD_201950 | JGI IMG/M metagenome (GOLD analysis project Ga0302323, IMG submission 201950) | Peat permafrost microbial communities from Stordalen Mire near Abisko, Sweden - Fen_T0_3 | ecosystem: Environmental > Terrestrial > Soil > Wetlands > Permafrost | place: Sweden: Abisko... | reverse complement strand
TAACCCTATCACTGTGGAACAGGAGGTCGGTGGTTCGAGCCCACCCAACTGTACCAATTGATCAACCAGTTAGCAGTGCCTTGTTTGTTCGATACCCTTTTGGATGCCGAAATAGGTTGCGATCAACATCAAACGATGTCGGCGAATTTGACGTGACCGCCGGACAACTCCGTCCCCAATTTCAGCCTGTGGCCCGCTAGCTCGTCCTTGATCTCGACGAGTGCCTTGCGACTCATGTTCGGAGTGTGAACGAAATGAGATTTAGGTAGCTGCACAAGATCGCCAATGTGAACGACACCGGCATTCTTCAAGCAGTGTCTGGCTCGGACGGACAGCACTAACTCATCAACGTTTCGAAACAAAATCGGATCAAACAACGCTTCGCCAAGCTTAAGCGCCGCATTCCCATGCCTCACTTATCTCCCACACGCCTCGATCAGAGTCAGAGCGCATGAGACCTTCCAGGTCGTTTCGTTCCCAGCAAACGGCATTCCAAAGCGGAAGTGGGTTCGCCTCGGGGACAAGGTACCAAAGTCAAGCTGAACCGCTGCGCCGTAGGTGTATCGCGCGCTTCATGCTACGTTGATCCATGTCAAATGAGTAACTCAAAGCACATGCTGCACTGGATTCAGAAACAAGCAGGTGGGAGAAACCGATGTCAACGCGACGAGAATTCATCCAAACTCTTCCCGCGGTCGGAACGGCCTTTGCAGTGGCCGGACAACTAATCCTCGATGACAGCCCGGCAAACGCGCAGACGCAATCTCAAGCACCAGCCCCGTTGAAGGGACATTTTCACCCCAAGGGCAAGGCGCCTTCGAAATACACACTCGATGCTCTCAAACAGGCTCGCAGCGGCCTGCCGTTTGCTGACACGAGGGACTTTGACGAGCAGAAGCGAGGCCTGATCGCTCCCATGACCGACCTCAAGATCATGGCGGATGCCGGCCATGTTGCCTGGGACATGGAGCGGTTTCAGTTTCTGGATAAGCAAGAGGATTTCGACAGCATTCATCCCTCGCTGCTACGTCAGTCCAAATTGAACAACAATTTTGGACTCTACGAAGTTGTCCCGGGCATCTATCAGGTGCGCGGCTTCGATCTATCCGACATCACCTTCGTTCGTGGTAAGACCGGCTGGATTGTCTTCGACCCTTTGATATCAAAGGAACCTGTCCGCGCAGCCTGGAAATTGTTCCAGCAGCACGTCGGTAAGGGCCTGCCAGTCTCGGCGGTGATCTATTCTCACACGCATGGTGACCATTGGGGCGGCGTGCGTGGCATCGTAGATGAAGCTGATGTGAGGTCCGGCAAGGTGCCGGTTATCGCTCCTGTCGACTTCATGGATTTCACAATTTCCGAGAACGTTTATGCCGGCAACGCTATGAACCGGCGGCTATTTTACCAATACGGCCTGCTGCTGCCCGCGAGCCCGCATGGCTATGTCGGTCAGGGCCTCGGACAGGGCGTGTCGGCTGGTGCGGTGGGTCTCATCGCGCCGAACCGTTACGTCGAAAAGCCCATCGAGGAATTTGAAGTCGACGGTGTCAGGATGATCTTTCAGAACACGCCGAATACAGAAGCGCCTCGGGAGATGAACACCTACATTCCTGACATGAAGGCTCTCTGGATGGCTGAAAACGTCATCGCGTCGCTTCACAACATTTATACTTTACGCGGCGCACCGGTGCGCGATCCGCTGAATTGGTCGAAGTACATCGGCGAGGCGCTGTTTCGCTTTGGTCTGGAGGCCGAGGTGATGTTTGCTTCCCATCATTGGCCACGCTGGGGCAACGATCGGATTCAGGAAGTGCTGCGCGGCCAGCGCGATCTGTACGCGCACATGAACAACCAGGTACTGCATTTCGCCAATCAGGGCGTGACCATCAACGAGATTCACAACGTCTATGAGGTCCCAAAGGGATTGCAGAGCAAGTGGTTCTGCCGCGGCTATCACGGCTCCCCCCAACACAACAGCCGAGGCGTCATCCAGCGTTATCTCGGCTTTTGGGATTGCAATCCGACAACCCTGATACCGCTTTCACCAGGCGACTCAGCGCCTCTCTATGTCGAGATGATGGGCGGTGCGCAGAAAATCATGGCCCGGGGCAGGCAGTTGCATGATGAGGGGCGGTATCTCCACGCTCAGGAAATCGTCAACAAGCTGGTGCTAGCCGAGCCGCAAAATCAGGCAGCCAAGGACCTATTGGCAGACATTTTCGAGCAACTAGGATACCAGCAGGAGAACCCGGGGCTGAGAAACAGCTATCTCGCGGCTGCCTACGAACTGCGAACCGGAATCCCGCAAGGGGAAACCGGCAATTCAAGCAGCCCCGACGTGATCCGGGCAATGTCGACCGAATTGTTCCTCAACTTCCTCGGCATCCGCATGGACAGCCGCAAGGCCGAAGGTATGCGGTTCACGATGAACCTCGTTACGCCGGACAATGGGGAGAAATTCATCGTCGAACTGGAGAATGCCACGCTCACGAACATCAAGGGTTTCCAGGCCGACAAACCCAACTTGACGCTGACGATCAACCGCACCGACCTCGAGCAGACGATGATGGGCGCGAAAACGCTTGAAGCCCAGCTTGCGGACGGAACCGCAAAGGTGCAGGGCGACGTAGCCATTCTGAAACAGCTCGCATCGACCTTCGTCGACTTCGACCCCCGCTTTGAAATCATGCCCGGCACAAAGGCGAGGGATGCGAAGGTGGCAAAAGCCGAAGACTACGAAGCGATACCGGGAAAAACGATTGCGGAATAACCATTCTTTCGAGTTGGCGCGCGATGTCGCACGTTGGCACGTCGCGTCAATTCGATGCCATGCGCAACTTGGACGCTATCAAGCGACCGTTTCGCCCCTTAAGTTTTCGCTCGGCTGGACCTGCTTCGAGTGACGACCGACACACTCTTCGCGCTACGCGGCGCCGCCGTTCCGACGCTGAGCTTGCGCGCGCGCCTTAAGTCCGCATTGATCCGGGTCTGCCAGCCCTCGCCGGTCTCGCGATAGGCCTTCACGACATCCTCATCGAGCCGCAGCGTGATCGCGGTTTTCGGCTTGCCGGATAATGGCGGCCGGCCGCGACGCACCAGCCTTTCGCCATGACGTACCTCGCCGTGGCGAAAGAAATCGTTCAGCAGTTCAGGCGCGTCGTCGGGGTCATCGGTCAGCGGTTTTCCGAAGGATTTTGCGCCAACGCCTTTCTTCTTTGTCATGGCGGTACCTCATTGAAATGATCTGGCGGCTCGCGTCCCGCTCGGTCCATGCAGCCATCGAGGAAACCGGCGCTGATCCGGCGCATCTCGCCATAATCAAACCGGTCGTCGATCATCGTCACCGTCTCGCCGCAAAACACCTTTTCGGCGTCAAGCGAAATCGAGGTCCCGATGGGCTAGGGTCGAGTCGCGTTTCGACGGGTTGAGGGTTATTTTCATGGATAGTTATGTAACTACACAAGCCGGCGAAAAACAAGCATTATGTAACTACATAATTGACCCTTTTCCAGGGCCCCGTCATTTCGCAGACAAGGCGATTTTCGCAGACAAGGCGATTTGTCGGGGGCGTCGATTGAAACACGGGAGCCATTGCCATGCGGCGAGCGACGTTCAAGGGGCTGGTGCCCCCGATCGCCCACGTCCTCCTTCGCGGCGGCAGGCGCTACCAGACATGGCAGCTGGCGTGCGCGGCCGCGTCTTCCTACGACAACGAAGCTCTGAATGCTTTCAAGGTCGCAAGATCCGCACTGCGCCATGTTGACGGTTCCCTGCTGACCGCCAGCGTCCTGCAACTGACCGCTCTGGCCCTCAAGAAGCCCGAAATTGCCGTGACGGACTTCGGAGGTGCTACCGGCGACCTCGGCCGGGACTTCCTCGCAAGCTGGCCTGGTGCTTCCTATGTGGTCGTGGAGACACCAGCGCTGGTTGCCATGATGCAGGCGCACGGCGCCGTGCGGTTCGAGCCCTCGATACCCCAGTCCTGCGATGTGTTCTTCAGCAGCGGGATGCTGCAGTATGTCGACAGACCGATGCAGGTCCTGGCCGAGGGCTTTGCGTCTGCCGGTCATGCGGTCGTGCTGGTGCGCAATACATTCTGCGACGAGGCCCAGTATCACGTGCAGCGCTCGAAACTGTTCGAGAACGGATACGGTCCGATACCCAGGGGCTTTCGGAATACGACCGTGCGATATCCGCACCAAACGATTGACGAAGAGTCGGTGCACGCTCTGGCAGATCGCCACGGCTTTCACTGTGTGGCGCGGCTCGATGAGGCCATAGACTTGCAATACCCGGGCGAGATCTACGGCAAACAACTGGTTTTCATGAAGGCGCCAAGCTGACGGCCAATGCAGGTAAACGCGACCGTCATTTGACCGGTAGTGCCATTGGCATCGCCGATTTTGGTCTGAAACCGGACGCCCCCTGCTTGCCAATTTCCCGCCATTCACCCACAATTCGCCGGCAAACGTTCCGGGGGGAATCATGTCTGTTGTTCGGTCGGGGAAGTTCCAACTCGGTCTGATGCTGGCGACGGCGTTGTCGATCTCACTTTGGCCGGCGATAACCCAGGCCTATTCCCCCGAGCAGCAGCAGGCCTGCACCCCCGACGCGATGCGCCTGTGCGGCGCCTACGTCCCCGACGTGGACCGCATCACGGTCTGCATGATCCAGAACAAATCGCAGCTATCGCCCGAATGCCGGGCGCATTTCAGGCCCGAGTCCGCAACCGATGTCACATCGGTCAATGCGGGAAAGCCTCTCAGCATCAAGCCGGCCACGGCGCGAAAGCCTGTTAGCGCCAAGCCGCGAAAGCCCAAGAAGCCCGCGAAGCCGGACGCGACCTGACCCCCGACAAGCTGGCATCGGATATGCCGCCCTCGGCAGCGTCGATTTGCGGCCTTGGGATTGCTGCCATCCGGACTCCTTTTGTTCGCGCAGGACGCGCCGATGCTCCGGGGGATGGAACGCAAACGGATCGCGCGCATGGCGGCGAAACGTGCGCGGGCTGCTCCCTGCAAGCGTGTGTTCGATTCGATTTTCGCTTCTGCTGCAACGCAAGGGTGTGACTCAAAAGCCAACCTCGCTGATTAATCAGTGGCTTCGCCACAATTGAACGTAAATTTTTCTTTCACGAATCAGCGCGCTGATTCATTTTCGCCTTCTGGGGTCAATCTGGAGGCGAAGGTATGAACGTCATTGTTTTCGCGTCGCGTAAAGGTGGTTCGGGGAAAAGCACCCTGGCCGCCCATCTCGCCGCGCATGTCCATAAGGCGACCAAGCCCTGTTTGCTTGTCGATGCCGATCCGCAGGGGTCATTGACCCTGTGGCACAAGCTGCGCGGCACCAACGAACCTGCGATCAAGACCGCCGTCAATTCCGTCAGCGGAATCGTCGCCGCCGCCAGGCGCGACGGCATCGAATGGGTGTTCATCGATACCCCGCCGAATGTGTCGGCGGTCGTGGAGGACGCCATCAGGAACGCGACCATGGTGATCATCCCGGCGCGGCCGGGTGTGTTCGACGTCAACGCCGTGCAGGAAACCATTCAGACCTGCCGCGGGGCGCGCAAGCCCTATGCGGTGGTGCTCAACGGCGCTCCGGCACGCCGGGACGACGTCGAGAGTCCGATTGTCACCATCGCGCGCGAAGCCCTGACCAAGTTTCGCGCTCCGGTGTGGGGCGGCCAGATCACCAACCGCGCCGATCTGTTGATGGCGCTCAGCCACGGCGAAGGCGCGCGTGAATATTTCGCCGAAGGCCGCGCGGCGGAGGAGATCAGCCGGCTTTGGGCGGCGATCGAGCGTTCGGTGAAGGCGATCCGCGGACAGTCGTCGGCAAGCGGCGCAATGCACAAGCAGGCGGCCTGAACCGCCGCCTTGCAGGAGTTACAAAGAACGCGCGGGCTCCGCGCGTTTTTCTTGCGCGCTCAATTGTTGTTCGCGAACCCCGCCCGAAATGCATTCGCCATGGCCGGGCTTAGCCGTCCGAAGGACGGCGTCGCTTCCGCTCGCCTATGTCCCGGCCATCCACGTTCTTCCTGCTACAGCGTCAAGACGTGGATGCCCGGCAACGCAGACAAGTCTACGCGGTCTGCGCAACGCAGACTGCTATGGCCGGGCATGACGAGCTTTTATCGGCTGCTTCCTGAGTCAGATGCCGCTCAGGCCACCATCAGCATGTAGAAAACCACCACCGGCGACAGGCTCAGGATCACCGACCAGACGCCAAGCGCCCAGATAATGTCCTCGGTGCAAAAGCCCTGTTGTTCGGCCAAATGATTGTTATCGATTTCCACGACGCCCCCGCGTTTTTTGTTCTTGTTGTGGAGACTTGATACCCGCCGGCCTTTAAAAAGCCGGCCGCGATTTCGCTCGCATTTGACCACAGCTGCTACCGCGGATTAACCACGGCAGCGTCGGCCGTTGCCGTCAGCTTCCCATCAGCAGGCGAAAGGTCAGCACCGGTGCGAGGCCCAGCAGCGCCGCCCACAGCCCGAATGACGACACCAGCAGGAGATCCTGCATGCGCTGGGATCGCTCGGAATTCGGACGTGCGGCATTGCGTATGGATTGAGTGGTCATTGATTCCCCCCGTTTTATCGTTGGGAGATTCAATACGCCTCAAATTCTAACAATCCGGTCGCCGCGTCGTTCGGATTTGAAGTGCCGGCGTCACGGTGCATTAACCAACCGCACTGGCGCGCGACGCGGAGGCACTAAGCGCGGCCCGTCGTTCAATTTCCAGATCGAGGCGCGCGGCGAGCCCGGCGCTGACTTCCGTCATCGGCAGCCTTAACTCCGGGCTGTCGATCAGGCCGCTGCGCCACAGCCAGTACTTGATCGGCGCCGGACTAGGCTCGGCGAACAACAGCCGGGTGAGATCGGCGACCGACCGCCACCGTTGCAGCGCGGCGTCGCTTTCGCCCGCAGCCCGCAGCCTGCATACTTGCGCGAAGGTTTCGGTTTCGAGATGCGCGGAGGCCAGAATGCCGCCGTCGGCGCCATCGACCAGCGCTTCATGACATTGCGCATCCTCGCCGGTAAGCACGGCGAAGTTTTGCGGACGGCGGCGCAGCAGCTCGAGCGACTGGCCGCGGTCGGCGCAGCAATCCTTGCATCCAAGGATGTTCGGGTGATCGGCGAGCTGCAGCATCGCCGCATTGCCGAGATTGACGCCGGTCCGGTAGGGAATGTTGTAGAGCATGACCGGATGACGGGCGCGGTCGGCCAGTGCTTCGAAGTGAAGTCGCATTCCCTGCTGCGAGGGGCGCGAATAATACGGGCAGGAAATCAGGTATCCGTCGATTGCCCACGCCGCGGTTCGCTCCAGCATGTCCAGTAGCGCGCGCGTGTTGCTGCCGGACAGGCCGAGCAGAAGCGGAAGATTCCGGGTCTTGCCGGCTTCATCCCTGGCCGCGCGCACCAGCCGTTCGGTTTCGGCAAGCGTAAGGGTGAGGCTTTCGCCTGTGGTGGCGGCAAGGATCATCCCATTGACGGCAAACGCTGTGTAATGCCGCACCATTCGCCGCAGTGAGGTCTCGTCGAGTTCGCCGTGGCGAAACGGCGTAATCAGCGGCAGCCACAGGCCATGCAGAGAAGTGCGAAGGTCGGTCATCGGTCCATCTCCTTGAGGGTTTGCCGGAGACGGGACCAATAAAAAACCCCGTCCAGACGGCGGGGTTTTGGTGGATCGGCATTGGGCGAGAAGTCTATCGCGCGCATCGATCTCCAGTCCCCGGGAGGGGAACTTTTTTCGACAACGCGGCAAAGCACGGATTCGTGATCATTGGCGGATGATGATCGGCGTCACCAAAGCTGTCAACCGGCGGGAACCGCGGCGCGGAGCATGGCTTGCCAAAAAAAAGCCGGGCTCAAAAGAGCCCGGCTTAAGGTATTGGCCATGTGAGGCCGACACAATCACCTTCCAAGAGGGATTACTGAGCGTCCGCGCCACTGGAGGAGGGGGACAAAGCGCAACGCGGATGCTCAGCGTAGAGACATTATGGTCCGCGTTGACGCCTTGCAGCAACCGCCCGGTCCGCATGTCAGTCATGCGGAGATCGGGGGCTTATCGAGCGATAATCACGACGGCCAGCGCTGCGCCTTGCTCACCACGAAGTCGCGAAACACCTGCACCCGCGCCACCGACTTCAACTCTTCGGGATAGACGAAATAGGTGTCGACCTGGATCGAGTCGGTTTCGCCGAACAGCTGCACCAGACGATTGTTTTCCTCGACCAGATAGTCCGGCAGCGCCGCAATGCCGAGCCCCTGCTGGCACGCTCGGACCAGGCCGAGAATGTTGTTGACCTTGAAGTAAGCCTCGCGCGGACCGGAACCGTTGCGGCCGGCGTCGATCAGCCAGCTGCGGTTCTGCAGATGCGGCGGCACCTGCGCGTCGCCGAGCATGATGATGCGATGCGCGTCGAGGTCGTCGAGGGTGCGCGGCGTGCCGAAGCGCTTGATATATTCCGGCGAGCAATAGGCGTGGAAGCCGATCGAGAACAGCTTGCGCTGAATCAGATCCGGCTGGGTCGGCTTGCGGGTGCGGATTGCGACATCGGCTTCGCGCATCGACAGATCGAGGTCCTCGTCGGTGACGATCAGCGAAATACGAATGTCCGGATAGAGCGCGGTGAATTCGCCGAGCCGCGGAATCAGCCAGTTGATGCCGAGCGCCGGCGGCGTCGTGATCTTGAGGTCGCCGCCCGGCCGCTCGCGGCTGTCGGTGAGCTTGGCCCGCGCCGCCTGCAGCTGCATGAATACGTCATGCGCGGTGCGGAACAGCAAGTCGCCCTGCTCGGTGAGAATGAGGCCGCGCGCATGACGGTGGAACAGCGACACCGAAAGCTCCTGCTCCAGCGCGCTGACCTGCCTCGACACCGCCGATTGCGACAGGCCGAGTTGCTCGCCGGCATGCGTGAAGCTTCCCGCTTCCGCCGCTGCGTGAAACACCTTCAGCTTGTCCCAATCCATATCGGTAAATCCGTTGCGTGTGCGAGCCATGATTACTCCGCCGCCGCGCGGTCGCTGGCGCGCAGTGCGAGAAAGCGTTCGGCCTCGAGAGCAGCCATGCAGCCAAGGCCGGCGGCGGTGACCGCCTGGCGGTAGGTTTCGTCGGCAACGTCGCCGGCGGCGAATACGCCGGGCACCGAGGTCGCGGTCGAATTCGGCGCCACCTCGACATAGCCCGACGGTTTCAGCTTGATCTGGCCGAGGATCAGTTCGGTCGCCGGAGCATGGCCGATCGCGATGAAGACGCCGTCCGCCGCAAGTTCGGTCAATGCGCCGGTTTTGACATTCTTCAACCGGACATGGGTCACCTTGCCCGGGTTTTCGGTGCCGCAGATTTCGTCGATGGCGCTGTCCCACACCACGTTAATTTTCGGGTTCTTGAACAGCCGCTCCTGCAGGATGCGCTCGGCGCGAAAATGATCGCGGCGATGCACGACGGTCACCCGCGAGGCGAAGTTGGTCAGGAACAGCGCCTCCTCGACCGCGGTATTGCCGCCGCCGACCACCATGACTTCCTTGGCCCGATAGAAGAACCCGTCGCAGGTCGCGCAGGCCGACACGCCAAAACCCTTGAATTTCTCTTCCGACGGCATGCCGAGCCAGCGCGCCTGGGCGCCTGTGGCGAGAATGACGGTTTCGGCAAGATAGACATCGCCGCTGTCGCAGGTCAGCCGGAACGGGCGCTGCGCGAGTTCGAGCCTGGTGACGAGGTCGGTGACGATTTTGGTGCCGACATGGGCGGCCTGCTTCTCCATCTGCTCCATCAGCCACGGGCCCTGGATGACATCGGCAAAGCCCGGATAATTTTCGACGTCGGTGGTGATGGTGAGTTGGCCGCCCGGCTGGATGCCCTGGATCAGCACGGGTTCGAGCATCGCCCGCGCGGCATAGATCGCCGCGGTATAGCCGGCGGGGCCGGAACCGATGATGACCACCTTGGCGTGGATGGGGGCAGGCATGGGCAGTCCGTCTCTTGAGGGAATTGGTCAGCGCTTAGGCGGAATAAGCCCCGAAAGGCATCGCGACGGCGCTGAAAGTGTCAAATCCAAGTTTAGGACATCTGGCAAGCTATGCAAGAATTGCAATCCATATCGGCGAATTTTCCCGGGTGCTGCGGTAAATGGCGCAGCGCACGCGTAATAAAATTGCGCGAAGTGTGCCGGCGCGCTAAGACTGTTGCCGGTATCCCCGCCCGCTTTGCCAGCCCAGGACCGACCCGCGTGTCGAAGAATCTTGACGAGATCGACCTCAAAATTCTCGGCGAAATCCAGGCCGACGGCCGAATCACCAATGTCGAGCTGGCGAGGCGCGTCGGGATTTCGCCGCCGCCCTGTTTGCGCCGGGTGCGAACCCTTGAGGAAGCGGGCTACATCCAGGGCTATCGCGGACTACTGGATCCGCGCCGGCTCGGCTTCGACGTCACGGTGTTTGCCTCGGTGCACCTGTCGAGCCAGGCAGACGCGGACTTGCGCGCGTTCGAGAAATTCGTGCGCGCCGAGCCGCTGGTGCGCGAATGCTGGATGCTGTCGGGCGAGGTCGACTTCATTCTGAAATGCGTGGCGCCCGACATGGCGACGTTTCAGGACTTCGTCACCCATCTGACGGCAGCGCCCCATGTGCGCAATGTCAGGACTTCGCTGGTGCTGCACAATTCCAAATACGAGGCGGCGGTGCCGCTGGAATTGAAGCTGCCGGGGTGAGACACCGTCATGCCCCGCGCAACCGTGTGGTGCGATGCGGTGCGTCTTTGCCAAACGGCCTCCCCCGGGAATAGCGTCGCCGCGACCGTGTTTATGAGACGTGGCTAGCAATGCCCCAAAGCGGGCGAAATGAATGGGTGGAACGCAATGGCTGTACACGACGAACCAAAACTTATTTTTCCTGGTTTCGCGGGCTTCTACGGGCGCTTTTCCCCATTTTCTTACGCCCTCATCCGGTTCGCGGCCGGCGCAATTCTGGTGCCGCACGGGGTTCAGAAAATACTCAACACTCCGATCGCGAAATTTGCTCCAAACATTGCGGCGAAGGGGCTGCCGTTTGCGGAAGCGCTGGCCTATCTGACCTATTTTGCAGAATCGGTCGCGGCAGCTTGCCTCGCCATCGGGCTCTTCACCCGGATCGCCGCAGCCATCGTCGGCATCGAAATGTTGGTCATCGTTATCCTGTTCCAGTGGCAGTTCGGCTACTTCTGGACCGTCCGCGGATACGAGTTCGCCCTGCTGTGGCTGCTGCTCTGTATCGCAATTTTCTTCAAGGGCGGTGGCCGCTATTCGGTCGACCGGCTGATTGGCAAGGAATTCTGAGCCGTGATTCCAGCGGGCGAGTAGCGCCGCCCGCTGGCCCGCAACGCCGGGTGAACCTCAATTCTCCCGGCCCATTGCCGCATC
>Ga0302323_100004473_pt1 | contig 11404 bp, 9 predicted proteins | sample Fen_T0_3_FD_201950 | JGI IMG/M metagenome (GOLD analysis project Ga0302323, IMG submission 201950) | Peat permafrost microbial communities from Stordalen Mire near Abisko, Sweden - Fen_T0_3 | ecosystem: Environmental > Terrestrial > Soil > Wetlands > Permafrost | place: Sweden: Abisko... | reverse complement strand
CTCGTTCCTGGAGAAGCAGATCCAGAGCGGGCAGATCCGCCAGGTGAAGGGCAACTCGTACAAGGAGGACCTGACCAGCGGTGACGCCGTCGCGGTGATCGGCTGGTCGGGCGACATCTTCCAGCTGAACGCCGAGGCCGGGCAGAAGGTGGATCCGTACAAGTTCGCGCTGCCGGAGTCCGGCGGCATGCTCTGGAGCGACAACCTCATGATCCCCATCGGGTCCACGCACAAGACGAACGCCGAGACCCTGATGAACTACTACTACGACCCGACCGTCGCCGCGCAGGTCGCCGCCTACGTGAACTACATCTGCCCGGTCAAGGGCGCGCAGGAGGCGATGCGCAAGGACCCGAACGCCGACCAGGCCGTCGCGAACAGCCCGTACGTCTTCCCCACCGAGGCCGACCTGGCCAAGGTCCACTCCTTCCGGACCCTGAGCGCCGCGGAGGAGAAGGAGTTCACCACGAGCTTCTCCAACGTGCTGGGCTCCTGATGGGCGCCGCGGGAGAGCAGGCCACGTCGCCGGACGCCGGCGGCGGCGACCTGCGGTTGATGGACGTCGTCAAGCGCTTCGGCGCGTTCGTGGCCGTCGACGACCTCACCCTGACCGTCCCGCAGGGGTCGTTCTTCGCGCTTCTCGGCCCCTCCGGCTGCGGCAAGACGACGACCCTGCGGATGATCGCCGGGCTGGAGGAGCCGACGGCCGGCCGGATCCACCTCGGCGGGCTGGACATCACCCACGCCAAGCCGTACCGGCGTCCGGTCAACACCGTCTTCCAGAACTACGCGCTCTTCCCGCACCTGGACATCTTCGAGAACGTCGCCTTCGGGCTCCGCCGACGCGGCGCGACGGACGTGGCGGCCCAGGTGACCCAGGCGCTGGAGCTGGTCGAACTGCCCCACCTGGCACGCCGCAAGCCGCCGCAGCTGTCGGGCGGCCAGCAGCAGCGCATCGCGCTCGCCCGGGCCATCGTCAACCGCCCGCAGGTGCTCCTGCTCGACGAGCCACTCGGCGCGCTCGACCTCAAGCTGCGGCGCCAGATGCAGCTGGAGCTCAAGCGGATCCAGACCGAGGTGGGCATCACCTTCGTCCACGTCACGCACGACCAGGAGGAGGCCATGACCATGGCCGACACGGTCGCGGTGATGAACGCCGGGCGGATCGAGCAGCTCGGCGCGCCGATGGACCTGTACGAGTCGCCGGTGACGACGTTCGTGGCGAACTTCCTCGGCCAGTCCAACCTGCTGCCGGGGCGGGTGCTGTCGACCGCGGGCGGGACGATCGTCGTCGACGTCCACGGGCAGGGGCTGCGGCTGCCCGCCGAGCGGAACCGCTGCTCGAACGGAGACCTGCTCGTCGGCGTCCGGCCCGAGAAGATCCGGCTGTCGCACACCACCGACGAGCCCAGCGGCGCCACGGCGGACACCAACCGGCTCACCGGTGGCGTCGTGCTCGACGCCAGCTTCGCCGGGGTCTCGATGCAGTACGTCGTGCGGATGCCGTGGGGCCAGGAGCTGACGGTCTTCGCGCAGAACCTGCACCTCACCGAGCGCTTCGGCCCGGGGACGGCGGTCGACCTGGTCTGGGAGCCGGCGCACACCTTCGGCCTCGACGGTGACGCCACCGCCGGGGTCGTGGTGGACGGCGTGCCCGTGGGAGCGGGGGTCGGCTGACCATGGCCGTCACCACGCTGGCCCACCCGCAGCCCGGCGGCGGGTCGTCGTCCGGGGGCGTCGCGACCGCCTTCCGGTCCCGGCGCGCCACCCCCTACCTCCTGCTCCTGCCGGGCCTGCTCTGGCTGGCCCTGTTCTTCGTCGTCCCGGTGCTCACGCTCGTCGGGACGTCGCTGCAGACGCCGCTGCCGGGCGGCGACATCGGCGACTACCAGCAGACGTTCCGGATCGCGAACTACTGGGACGCGCTGCAGGTCGCGCAGCCGCAGTTCGTCCGGTCGTTCCTCTACTCCGGTGTCGCCACGATCGTGGCCCTGCTCATCGGCTACCCGCTGGCGTACATGATCGCGTTCAAGGCGGGCCGCTGGCGGAACGTGCTGCTCGTGCTGGTGGTGGCGCCCTTCTTCACCAGCTTCCTGCTGCGGACGATCGCCTGGCGGCAGATCCTCGCGGAGGACGGGTTCGTGACCCCGGCCCTCAAGTGGGCGCACCTGGTTCCGGAGAGCGCGGCGATGACGGCCAGCCAGCTCGCCGTCATCGCGGGCATCACCTACAACTTCCTGCCGTTCATGACGCTGCCGCTGTACGCCAGCATCGAGCGGATCGACCCGCGGCTGCTGGAGGCCGGGGCGGACCTGTACGGCCACCCGGTCGCCGTCCTGCGCCGGGTGACGCTGCCGCTGTCGATGCCGGGGATCGTGTCGGGGACGCTCCTGACGTTCATCCCGGCGGCCGGCGACTACGTGAACGCCGCGTTGCTGGGCAATCCCGGCACGACGATGGTCGGCAGCGTCATCGACGCCCGGTTCTTCCGGTTCGTGGACTACCCGACGGCGGCGTCGCTGTCGTTCATCCTGATGGCGGCGATCCTCGTGCTCGTCGTCGTCTACATCCGCCGCTCGGGGACGGAGGAGCTGCTGTGAGGTGGCTGCGCCGGAACGCGCTGCGGATCTACGGCGTCGTCGCGTTCGGCTACATCTTCCTGCCCGTCGCCTACGTGACGGTGTTCTCGTTCAACGACGGCGGCAAGTCGAACATCGTCTGGCGCGGGTTCACCCTCGACAACTGGGCCCATCCCTGCGGGGCGGCCGACGTCTGCTCCGCGGTGGGCAACAGCTTGCGGATCGGGATCATCTCGACGGTGATCAGCACGGTGCTGGGCACCATGGTCGCCTTCGCGCTGACCCGGCACCGCTTCCGCGGCCGGACCGGCACGAACCTGTTGATCTTCCTGCCGATGGCGACCCCCGAGGTCGTGCTGGCGGCGTCCCTGCTGACGCTGTTCCTCAACCTGGGCGTCCCGCTGGGCTTCGTCACGATCGTCATCGCGCACGTGATGTTCAGCATCAGCTTCGTCGTGGTGGCCGTGAAGGCCCGCATCGCCAGCCTCGACCCGAGGCTGGAGGAGGCCGCGATGGACCTGTACGCCAGTGAGGTGCAGACCTTCCGCCGGGTCACGTTCCCGCTGGTCGCGCCGGGGATCGGCGGGGCCGCCCTGCTGGCCTTCAGCCTGTCCTTCGACGACTACATCATCACGAACTTCAACAGCGGTGACGTCAACACGTTCCCGAAGTTCGTCTACGTGGCGGCCCAGCGCGGCATCCCCGCGCAGGCCTACGTCATCGGCGCGGCCATGTTCTTCATCGCCCTGCTGTTCATCGCCCTCGGCGAGACCACCCGCCGCCGCCGCGCCCGCGCCTGACCCATCCCCGCCGTGATCACGGCGGAGTCCATGATTACGGCAGGGGTCGGGGGGCGGCGGGGTTCGGTGGGCCGGGCAGGGTGTCGGGAAGTGGCGACCCGGGGCGACATGTCGTCTCCTTGTCACGTTGTGCTGACGTAGCAGACTGGGAGCATGACCCAGCTCCGGACCATCTCCCACCTCATCGACGGCAAGCCCGCTGCCGGGACGTCGACCCGCACCGGCCCGGTCTACGACCCGGCGACCGGCGCGCAGCAGGCGGAGGTCCTGCTGGCCAACGCCGCCGACGTCGACGACGCGGTCGCCTCCGCGGTCGCCGCCGCGGCGGCCTGGCGGACGTCGTCGCTGGCCACTCGGCAGAAGGTGATGTTCGCCGCGCGCGAGCTGATCCTGCGCCGCCGCGACGAGATCGCGGAGGCCATCACCGCCGAGCACGGCAAGGTGCTCGCCGACGCGGCGGGGGAGGTGCAGCGCGGGCTCGAGGTCGTCGAGTTCGCCTGCGGGATCCCGCACCTGCTCAAGGGCGGGTTCAGCGAGGGCGTCTCGACCGGCGTCGACGTCTACTCGATCCGGCAGCCGCTCGGGGTGGCCGCCGTGATCTCGCCCTTTAACTTCCCGTCGATGGTGCCGCTGTGGTTCGTGCCGGTGGCCATCGCGTGCGGCAACGCCGTCGTCCTCAAGCCCAGCGAGAAGGACCCCACCGCCGCCGTTCTCATCGCCCAGGCCTTCCTGGACGCCGGGCTGCCGCCGGGCGTCCTCAACGTCGTCCACGGGGACAAGGAAGCCGTCGACCGGCTCCTCGAGCACCCGGACGTCGACTCGGTCTCGTTCGTGGGGTCGACCCCGATCGCCCGCTACGTCTACGAGACGGGCACCCGCAACGGCAAGCGCGTGCAGGCGCTGGGCGGCGCGAAGAACCACATGATCGTGCTGCCCGACGCCGACCTGGCCCTGGCCGCGGACGCCGCCGTCAACGCCGGCTTCGGCTCGGCGGGGGAGCGGTGCATGGCGATCTCGGCGCTGGTCGCCGTCGACCCGATCGGGGACGAGCTCGTCGCCAAGATCAAGGAGCGGATCGGCGCGCTGCGCACCGGTGACGGGCGCCGCGGGTGCGACATGGGCCCGCTCGTCACCCAGGCCCACCGTGACAAGGTCGCCTCCTACCTGGACGCCGGCGTCGAGGCCGGGGCCACGCTGGTCGCCGACGGCCGGGACGTGCAGCCGGACGCCGACGGCTCGGGCTTCTTCCTCGGGCCCACCCTCTTCGACCACGTGACGCCGTCGATGTCCGTCTACACGGACGAGATCTTCGGGCCGGTGCTGTCCGTGGTCCGGGCGTCCTCCTACGAGGCCGCGCTCGACCTGGTGAACTCCAACCCGTACGGCAACGGCACGGCGCTGTTCACGAACGACGGCGGGGCCGCGCGGCGGTTCCAGTACGAGGTCCAGGTGGGCATGGTCGGCATCAATGTGCCGATCCCGGTCCCGATGGCCTACTACTCCTTCGGCGGCTGGAAGAACTCGCTGTTCGGCGACACCCACGCGCACGGCACCGAGGGCGTGCACTTCTTCACCCGCGGCAAGGTGATCACCTCCCGCTGGCTCGACCCGAGCCACGGCGGCATCAACCTGGGCTTCCCCCAGCACACCTGAGCCACCCCACCTCCGTCGTGATCATGCAGGGTTGAACCAGAACCACCGGTTCAACCCTGCATGAACGACTCATGGCCCTGCGGGCCACCCCGATGCGAGCAAAATGTGCCTAGCGGTCAGCTCTGCGTTGGTAGATCGGCTTCCATTTTCGACTGATCACGGCGGGGTGAGGCGGGACGGGGACGGTCAGGCGGCGGCGGCCGGGGTTCTCGCCTGCGCCGGGACCGGCTTGCCCAGCATCCGGCAGATGCCGACCAGCTCGGCCCGCCCCGAGGCGGCGACCAGCGCGAGAGCCTTCGGGTTCGGGCCGTCGACGCTGGAGGGCTCGGTCGTGGTGTCGGTGACCGCCGCCCCGCGCCCGTCCGGCGTCGTCACGGCCGTGCTGTGGTGGCCGAGGGTGTCGCCGCCGTGGCCCCAGACGGTGCCGCACGGCGTCTCGATCCGCATCAGGCCCAGGCCGTAGCCGCCGACGACGCCCCCGAAGTCCTTGGGCAGCGGGACCGTCTGCTGCATGGCCGCGAGCTGCGCCGGGGGCAGCAGTCGCCCGGCGAGGACGGCGGAGAAGAACCGGGCGAGCTCGGCCGGGGTGGAGATGACGGCCCCCGCCGTCCCGGCCCACCCGCCGAGCGCCCAGCCCGAGACGTCGGTGTACGCCGGCCGCGCGCCGGTGAAGCTGCCGACGTAGCCGTGCGCGTACCCGCGCCCGGTGTTCGTGGCGGTCGTGGTCGCCAGGTAGGTGTGGGTCAGGCCGAGCGGCCGGGCGATCCGGTGCTCGATCAGGTCCGCGACCGGGTGCCCCGCGACCTTCTCGACGATCATCCCGACGAGGACGTAGTTGGTGTTGGAGTAGTTCCAGCTCGTGCCGGGGGCAAAGTCCGGCCGGTGCCTGACGGCGACGGCGACCAGCTCGGCGGGCGTCCACACCCGCTTCGGGTCCGCCAGGACCGACCGGAAGAACGGCTCGTCGGCGGTGTAGTTGAACAGGCCGCTGGTGTGCTGCAGGAGCATCTTCACGGTGACCCGGTCCCCCCCGGGGACGACGCCGGGCAGGACCTTCTCCACGCTGTCGGTGAGCTTCAGTTGACCGCGGGCGACCAGTTGCAGGGCGAGGACGGACACGAACGTCTTGGTGTTGCTGCCGATCTCGAACTGGTCGTCGGGACGCAGCGCGCGACCCGTGGCCCGGTCGGCGAGGCCGGCGACGGCGACGGCGACGCGCCGTCCGTCGTCGACGTAGGCGACGTGCCCGACCGCGCCGGCCGCCACGACCGCCCGGGTGGCCGGCTCCAACGGGTTCCCGTGGCCGTGCTCCGGCCGACCTGCGGACGCCGCGGACGCCGCGGACGCCGGGGTCAGTGCCATGGCCGGCGACGCCAGGGCGGCACCGGATGTGGCCACCAGGCCGACGCAGGCCAGCGTCACCACGCCTCGGCGGAACGGGTGGGGACGGGTGCGGGGCGCTCGGGCAGTTGTGCTCTCCATGTCCACCAACCTGTCAGCGGAGCGCAGACCGGGACATTGGCGCCTCCTCCCGGAGCCGGGGTGCGGCTGGCCCCCCTATGAGGGATGACCACATTTCATGGCGCCATGCTCCCGCGCCGGGCGGCGACGCCCGCCGGCCCAGGTCACCTGAGCGGTCAAGAGGCCGCTGAGCAGCAGCGATACCGGCGCGGTCCGGCCTGCGCTCTCGGCCGGCCGACGTCGCCGGTGGTTACGGCGGCGACGGCCGTCCACGTTCCCTGAGGGCCCGGATCGTCCCGTCTAGCATGCGCGAGTCATGTCTGGCCTCCGCCGCCCAGCCGTGCGCGCCGCGGGCGCGGACGCCGCGCGGGCGGCTCCTGCCCGGGGAGTACCATGATCGTCAAACGCCGCCGCTGGTCGGGGCGAACCCTGACCGTCTCCGCGATCGCGGCAGCGCTGGTCGCCACCGCCCTCGGGTCCGTCGTCGTGCGCACCAGCGCCAGCGCGGACGCCACCGGCCCCGAGCAGATCGACAACGGCACGTTCGACACCAGCAGCGCGCCGTGGTGGTCGACCAGCAACGCACCCATCGCGGTGAGCAACGGGCAGCTGTGCGCCACCGTGCCGGCAGGGACGACGAACCCGTGGGACGCGATCGTCGGCCACAACGACATCCCGCTGGTCAAGGGCGAGATCTACCAGCTCAGCTTCGATGCGTCGGCCACGCCGGGCCATGTGGCCCGTGCGCTCGTCGGGCTCGCCGTCGACCCGTACGACAGCTACTTCTCCGACAACCCGAGCCTCACGGCCACCACGACGCACTACACGTACACCTTCACCCAGCCGACCGACACGACCCAGGGCCAGGTCGCCTTCCAGCTCGGCGGCGGCAGCGGGCCGTGGCAGTTCTGCGTCGACAACATCTCCCTCAAGGGCGGTGCGGCCCCGATCGTCTACACCCCGGACACCGGCCCGCGCGTGCGGGTCAACCAGGTCGCCTACCTGCCCGACGGCCCCAAGAACGCCACCCTGGTGACGACGTCCACGACGGCCCTGCCGTGGCAGCTGGTCAACGCCAAGGGCGCGACCGTGGCCCGAGGCAAGACCAGGCCGGCGGGGGTCGACGCGTCGTCCGGGCAGAACGTCCAGACGATCGACTTCAGCTCCTACCGCAACCGCGGCACCGGCTTCACCGTCGTCGCGGACGGCGAGACCAGCCGGCCCTTCGACATCGACCCGGCCGCCTACGAGAAGCTCCGCCTGGACGCGCTGAAGTGGTTCTACGTCCAGCGCAGCGGCATCGCGATCGACGGCGCGCTGCGGCCGGGCTACGCCCGCCCGGCGGGGCACGTCGGCGTGGCGCCGAACCTGGGCGACACCAGCGTCCCGTGCCAGACCGGGGTGTGCGACTACTCGCTCGACGTCCGCGGCGGCTGGTACGACGCCGGTGACCACGGCAAGTACGTCGTCAACGGCGGCATCGCGACCTGGCAGCTGCTCAACGAGTACGAGCGCTCGCTGACGGCCCGCTCCGCCGACCGGGGTGCGCTGCGCGACGGCACCCTCGCCGTCCCGGAGAGCGGCAACAAGGTGCCGGACATCCTCGACGAGGCCCGCTGGGAGCTGGACTTCATGCTCCGGATGCAGGTCCCGGCGGGCAAGCCCCTGGCGGGCATGGTCCACCACAAGATGCACGACGCCGCCTGGACCGGCCTGCCGCTGGCCCCCGAGGCCGACCCGCAGCCCCGGGAGCTGCACCCGCCGAGCACGGCCGCCACGCTGAACCTGGCGGCGGTCGCCGCGCAGGCGTCGCGGCTGTACCGGCCGTACGACAAGGCCTTCGCCGCCAAGAGCCTGGCCGCCGCCCGGACGGCGTGGGCCGCCGCGGTCGCGAACCCGGCCGTGTACGCCCTCGGTACCGACGGCACCGGCGGCGGGGCGTACGACGACGCCAACGTCACGGACGAGTTCTACTGGGCGGCCGCCGAGCTGTACCTGAGCACCGGTGACCAGGCGTTCGCCACCTACCTCCAGGCCTCCCCGCTGTGGAAGGCGGACCTCTGGAAGACCGGGGCGTTCGACTGGGCCAACACCGCCGGGGCCGGTCAGCTCGACCTGGCGAGCGTGCCCAACAAGCTCGCCGGCCCGGCGCGGGCGTCGGTGGTCGCCGGGGCGGACAAGTACCTGGCCCTGCTCAAGGCCCACCCGTACTCGGTGGCCTACGCCCCCGCGAACAACCAGTGGGACTGGGGCTCGAACAGCGCCGTCCTCAACGACCTGGTGGTCATCGGGGCGGGCTACGACCTCACCGGCAACCGCAGGTACCGGGACGGCGTGCTGACCGGCTTCGACTACGTGCTGGGCCGCAACGCGCTGAACCAGTCGTACGTCACCGGCTACGGCGAGGTGGCGTCGAAGAACCAGCACACCCGGATCTACGCCCACCAGCTGAACCCCGACCTGCCGAACCCGCCTGCGGGCTCGCTGGCCGGCGGTCCGAACAGCGCGCTCCAGGACCCGCTCGCCCAGGCGAAGCTCAAGGGCTGTGTGGGCCAGTTCTGCTACATCGACGACATCGAGTCCTACTCGACCAACGAGATCGCGATCAACTGGAACTCCGCGCTCGCCCGGGTGGCGGGTTTCGTGGCCGACCAGAGCTGACGCACGCAGGCCCTCCCCCGGCCGAGGCCCCGCCCCTGACCGTCACCCGGTCGGGGGCGGGGCCTCGGTCTTCGGGCGACCGGGGCGCAGCAGGTCGACCGGTCGCACGCGGAACGGGAACGGGTGCGCCACCGCGAACGGCTCCTCGGCGGTGGACTTCGCCACGAGCCGGTACTCGCCCTCGCCGTCCAGCAACTCGTAGCGATGCCCGTCGTCCGGCATGCCCTCCAGATCCGCCACCGTGAGCGGACCCGGCGGCAGCCCAGCGGGCTCGGTCGACGCCGTCATGGCACCCATGGTCCCCCCTTCCGATCGTGCCGCCCATCTCCCGCAGCACGGATCACGGCACCAGAGGGGTGCCCTCGCCTGTGGACAACCTGCGCCGGTACCGCGTCTCGGCCACCGGGACGCCGAACACGTCCGCCGTCTGCTCGACGCCGTCGGCGTGCCAACCGTGCCGTTCGTAGAAGCGGCGGGCGCGCTCGTTGCCCGTCGCGACCCACAGGACAGCGACGCCGTACCCGTCGGCGACCAGTGCGCCCCGCACGCGCTCGAGCAGGGCGGAGCCGACGCCGGACCGCCAGCGGGGCGGGTCCACGTTGAGGGCGTACAGCTCCCCGGCCGGCTCCGTCCCAGGAGGCGGGACGTCGGGCAGCTCGCGGGCCGGCCCGAACATCGCGAACCCCGCCGGGCCGCCGCGCTCCGCACCGACCACGGCGGCCTCGCCGACGATGGCGGCCTCTCCGACGATGGCGGCCTCTCCGACCACGGCGACGAGACCGTGGTACCGAGTGTCGTGGTCCTGGATGATCCCGCGCCACGTCGCCGCCCGGTCCGCGACGTCCAGATCGTCCAGGTAGGGCTGCGGCATGATGCCCGGGTAGGCGGCCTGCCAGGCCCGCACCTGGACGGCGGCCAGCAGGTCCGCGTCGTCCAGGGTCACCCCGCGGACGACCACCCCGGCACCGCCCGTCCCGCCCATTCCACCCGTCCCGCCCATCCTGTCCACCTCCGTCCGTCCCGGCCCACCTATGCGGACAGAAGCTGTCCGCCGGGCAGGGCACGATGGCTTCGTGGCCCGCCGCAGGTCGTACCTGTCGGCCCGCATCGACCGATCCGTGGAGGACCCTTCCCGTGCAGCATGACGTCATCCGCATCCGTGGCGCTCGTGAGAACAACCTCCGGGACGTCGACGTCGACATCCCCAAGCACCAGCTGACGGTGTTCACGGGGGTGTCGGGGTCGGGCAAGTCGTCCCTCGCCTTCGACACCGTCGCGGCGGAGTCGCAGCGGCTGCTCAACTCCACGCACACCGCGTTCGTCCAGAACTTCCTGCCGCAGTCCTCGCAGCCCGAGGCCGACGAGCTGGTCGGCCTGACCGCGTCCATCGTCGTCGACCAGCAGCCGATGGGCGGCTCGTCCCGCTCGACCGTCGGGACGGCCACCGATACCTACGCCTGGCTGCGCCGGCTGTGGGCCCGCGTCGGCGAGCCGCGGCTCGGCACGCCGGTGGCGTTCTCGTTCAACGACCCGCGCGGCATGTGCCCGACGTGCGAGGGCATCGGCTCGGTGGCCGCGATCGACGAGGACGCGCTCGTCCACCCCGACCGGTCGCTCGCCGACGGTGCCATCGACTTCCCGAACTACCAGGTGGGCTCCTGGTACTGGAAGATCTACGCCGATTCCGGCTGGTTCGACGTCGACCTGCCCGTGCGGGACTGGACGGCGGAGCAGCGCCGACTGCTGTTCTGGGGCCCCGAGGAGCCGGCCGGCGCCCGGAAGGGCAAGGCGGCGAAGGTCGACGTCCAGGGCATGTCGCTCAGCTACGAGGGGCTCATCCCCAAGCTGCGCCGGACGGCGCTCGGCAAGAACCCCGAGCAGCTCCAGCCGCACCTGCGCGCGGCCGTCGAGCGGATCTCCACCCGAGGTGCGTGCCCCGAGTGCGACGGCGCCCGGATCAACGCCGCCGCGCGGGCGAGCCTCGTCGCCGGTCGCGGGATCCACGAGTGCGCCGCGATGCAGGTCAGCGACCTGGCGACGTTCGTGCGCGGGATCGACTCCCCCGCCCACCAGCCGATGATCGACGACCTGGCCCACCGGCTGGACGCGCTCGTGCGGATCGGGCTGGGCTACATGTCGCTCTCCCGCGAGACCCTCAGCCTCTCCGGCGGGGAGTCGCAGCGCGTCAAGATGGTGCGCCACCTGGGCTCGGCGCTCACCGACGTCACCTACATCTTCGACGAGCCGTCC
>Ga0302323_100004472_pt1 | contig 11405 bp, 11 predicted proteins | sample Fen_T0_3_FD_201950 | JGI IMG/M metagenome (GOLD analysis project Ga0302323, IMG submission 201950) | Peat permafrost microbial communities from Stordalen Mire near Abisko, Sweden - Fen_T0_3 | ecosystem: Environmental > Terrestrial > Soil > Wetlands > Permafrost | place: Sweden: Abisko... | reverse complement strand
GAAGTCAGGATTGCGCCTCGGAGAGACGTAGAACGTGCGCAAGAACTCGGGCACGCTCCACGGGGGTAGGACCCCGTGACTCAGCCGTCTGTCCTTGAGCCTGAACGCGAAGACCAGGATGAACACTCCGGCGACCGCGCAGGGGACCATGAACATCGCGATCTGGTCACCAGCGAACAGCTGCACGAGGAAGGTGCCGCTGACGGCAGCGATCGGCAGGCAGACACCGAGGACCCCGGACACCTGCCCGCGCTGCGCCACCGGCACCTGATCAGGGAGCACGGCGACCATCGCGGCGAGCAGCGCGTTGAAGAGCAGCTGGGCGACGCACCACCCCACGAGCACGACGGGGATGCCGGGTGCCAGCGCCACGACGAGGATGCCGAGGGACCCGCCGACGAGACCGATGAGCATCCAGGGCCGACGCATACCCCATGACGACGAGGTGCGGTCGCTCATCCGGCCGAAGAACGGGTTGCCGAACATCGAGACCAGGGCTCCGACACCCGTGACCTGAGCGAGGCTCCTGGGCGCCTGGTCGATCCCTACGAGCGCGTTGACCTTGAGGGCCAAGGTGACCAGCGCCGGCGCCAGGAACAGCAGGGACGTGCTCATGTAGGCGAGGGTGTAGAGCGAGATGAAGCCCCAGCCGACCCTGTCCTGCTGGCGCGGCCCGTCGCCGAGGGCGGCGAACCGGACCGCCGGCATCGCTCCGACCGGCTCGAGCACGCGCTCGCCGTCGGCCGGGCTGCTCTCCGACCGAGGGACGACAGCCACGACACGCTCCTAGCGACGACCTGAAGCAGGCGGCGACCGGAGGTACTGACTCGGTCGCGACGTAGTCGGCATGGGCGAACTGCCACTACGTCGAAGGTGTCACGAAGCGCCGGGTCTGTCGAGAGCAGGTCCTCCCATGCGCGGCCGACCCGGGCCGCCCATTGGCGTTCGGCCGCGATCCCGCACCCGGGCGCGAGGCGATCGTGGGATCCTGCGATGTGGAGACACGACGGTTGACCATCGGATGCGACTTCACCTACCACGCGGAGGTCCTGACCCCCGCCATCTTCCAGGTGCAGCCGGCCGCGTCCCCGCGGGTGGCCGTCCGGTCTGAGAGCTGGTCGTCGACCCCGGGCATGGTGCTGCGCAGCTACGTCGACCTCTACGACAACCCCTGCACGCGAGTGGTGCTCCCCATCGGGACGTCGAGCTTCCGCTACACCGCCGAGGTCGACGTGCCGGACACCGTCGAGGACGTCGACCGATCGGCACGCGAAATCGCACCGGACGACCTGCCCGACGCCACGCTGCTCTACACCCTCCCGAGCAGGTACTGCCTGCCCGACGTGCTGGGGACCGAGGCATGGACCCTGTTCGGAGGGCTCGAGCCCGGCTACCAGCGGGTCCAGGCGATCTGCGGCCACGTGCACTCGCACCTCACGTTCGCCTACGGCAGCTCCACGCCGTGGTCGACCGCCGCCGACGTGAACGGGACGCGTTTCGGCGTCTGCCGCGACTTCACGCACCTGGCGATCTCGTTCTGCCGAGCCCTCAACATCCCGGCCCGCTACGTGTTCGGCTACCTGCCCGACCTCGACATCCCCGACGACGGCGCCGAGATGGACTTCGCGGCCTGGATGGAGGTCTGGCTCGAGGACCGATGGTGGACCTTCGACCCGCGCAACAACGTCGGCCGCAAGGGCCGGGTCGTGATCGGGCGGGGTCGCGACGCCGCGGACGTCGCGATGGCCACCACCTTCGGCGGACCCTTGCTGCAGACGATGACCGTCCACGCAGCGGAGACGCAGCCCTCCTAGACGCCCGCCCTCGCGGCACCGACCTCTCGGCGGCGAGTGTCAAGACCAGATGAAGATGGCGATCGGATCGCAGCACCTCCGCGGTGCGGTCGGTCCTGAGGGCGTTCCCCGGCTCAGGCAGGCACAGCTCGGTCGTCGCGCATCTGGGGAACCGTGATCTCTGGTTCGCGGGTCGAGCGAAGCGCCTGGGTGACCATGCTCATCTTGTGGATGACGTCCTCGCCGACAGGCGTGTGCCCCCACAGCGAGATGCCCTGATAGGTCGTGGGTTCCCAGGCCTTCTCGAGATCGGGGGTGACCACGAGCGGGTTCCAACCCACTTCCAGCTCGAAACCGGAGGCGTCTTGCAGTAGAAGGACAGTTCGCGGTCGTTGGGGTGCTGCCCGACCGACCACATCATCGTGAAGCCCTCGGCAGTGACGCGCTCGTACGCCGCGACCATGTCGTCGAGCTCCGCCACCTGGACGTTGACATGCTGGACCCGCGTGCGGATCGGGTTCACCGACAAGCTGCGCACGCCCGCCACCGCGATCGAGTGGTGGCGCTCGTTCACGCGCAGGAACCGGATGCGCACGTTCATCGGGCCGATGCGCTCGAGGATGAAGTCCGACAGGCGCGCGTCGAACAGCGTCGAGTAGTAACCGTGCATCCCGAGGACGTCCTTCGACAGGATCGCGACGTGCCCCATCCCGCCGTCCCCCGTGACGAAGGCCTTGTTGGACATGGCCAGCCGGCTCGCCGTCGTCAGAGGAGTCGTGAAGATCTCGGTGGGAGCACCTTTCGGGCCGGGGAAGCGCCACAGTCGCTCGACGCCGCGCATGACGCATTCGTCCGGCGTCCCCTCGGACACCGGAGGTCCTCGCGACGTCACCCGTCCGAGGATGTCGTCGAACGTCTGGTGGTCGTCGACCTGCCACCCGATCGCGGTGACGTCCTCAGCCGGGCCGCGCTGCAGAAGGAACCTGCACTCGTGGTCGTCGAGTCGGAACCGGGCGACGTCCGGGCTGAGGCTATCGACGTGCAGCCCGATGGCGTCGGCACCGAAGCGCGTCCAGTCCGAGAGCTTGTCGGTCTCGACGACGAGATAGCCCAGGTGCACGTTGCCGAAGATGTCGCTCACGCCGCGTCTCCGTCCGTCGACTCGGTGAGGAACAGCGTCGCGAGCGCGCGGAACCGGTCGACCTGCTCTATCTGCACCCAGTGACCGGCGTGGGGGAGCACGTGGAGCTGGGCATTGGGCAGCAGGCCGGCCAGGTAGTAGGCGGCTTCCTTGGGGATGATCCGGTCCTCTCGGCCGTGCACGACCAGCACCTCGTGCTCGATGCCCGACAGGAAGTCCTCGGTGAAGATCAGCGGCGGGCCTTCGGGCGAGAAGGTGCGCAGGTGCGAGCGACGGATGTCGGCTCGAGCCGCGTAGACCGCTCGGTCCTCGGCGATCTGGCGGATCCGGTCGCCGTAGAGCCCGGTGTCGAACATGAACCGGCCGAGCAGGTCGAGCATCGCGTCGGGCGACGGGTCGTTGTAGTAGGTGACCATCGAGATGAGGTCCGCCGTCGGTGCCAAGGGCGCGCCACCGCTGCCCATGAGGACGACCCGGTCGAACCGTTCGGGCTGCTCCTGAAGAAGGAGCAGCGAGACCATGCCGCCCATCGAGTTCCCTACCAGGTGCGTCTTCTCGACGCCGAGGACGTCGAGCAGCCCGAGCAGCGCACGGGCGCGCAACGCGGCCGAGGCAGCAACTCCGAGTGGCAGGTCTTCGGGATGCGAGGAGTCACCGAAGCCGAGGACGTCGGGCGCGATGTGCCGGTAGCCGGGCATCGTCGTGATGAGGGTCTGCCAGTTCGACAAGGCACTCACGCCCGGGCCTGAACCGTGCAGCCAGAGGATCGCGGGAGCGTCCGCGTCGCCGGCCTCGTGAGTACGCAGGTCCCAGTCACCCACCCGTACATCCCTCGTCGTCACTGCAGTCGTCGTGCGGGTCATGACAATCTCCTCGTCAGGCGCGGGCGGACGTCGTGGGGTGGGCGGCGGTGCCCGATCGCGAGCTGCCTGCGGCAGCCGGGGTGGCGAGGTTCCCGCGGGCCGAGGGAACGTCCAGACCCGTCACGTCGGTTGCCGCGACGAAACGGTCGGGCCTCACGACGACGACGCGCACCTTGAACCGCGACATCCACCCGGTGAGCACGCCGGTGTGGTCGATCACATCCTCGACGCCATCCTGGCTCGAGAAGCCCGACCGGACCGTGCGGAAACCTGCGCCCGATCCCGCCCAGGCCTGCGCCTGTGCCTGTGCCTCGCTCATCGCCGATCGTGGGTCGCAGTCGAGGCCGAGGACGACGAATCCGTCGCCCACCAGATCGTCGAGCAGGTGCTCACGACCCAGACGGTCGAACACCGAGGGCTGGGGAATCATCCTGCCCAGCGCGTTGCGCCGGCTCGGCGATCCGGCGACCCAGCCGTGCTCGAACCGGTTCGTGGCGTTGCTCGGCTGGAGGATGCGATTCCAGCCGGGTGCGTGCCTGGCCCACGGTCCGACCGTGTTCCGGAGGGCCACGACAGCAGGTTGGTCGGCCTCGATGAACATCCCGAGTCGCACGGACATGTCGGTGAGCAGTGACACGTGCGGCCGCCTCTCGCTCTCGACGGTGTCGAGGACGTCGGCGTCGACAAGACCGCGACAGACTGCGGCGATCTTCCAGGCGACGTTGTGGGCGTCTCGGATGCCCGACTGCATACCCTGGCCCGCCCAGGGCGGCATGAGGTGCGCGGCGTCCCCGATGAGCACGACTCGATCCGATCGCCAGCCCTCGAGGTGCCGCACGTGGTGACTGTAGAAGGCGTAGCCCTTGACGCGCACCTGCGGCTCCTTGACCCCCAGCGACCGCAGCCGCTCCCAGACCTTGTCCAGCGAGTCGTAGTCCGAATCGGACTCGCCGGGCGACAACGGGATCTCCCACCGGTGGTTCCCTTTGGCGAGCGGGATGTCGACGACCGGGCGCACCGGGTCGGACCAGAAGACGAGCTCGTCGCACCCGGGCCAGGGCTCGAGCACGTAGCCGTCGATGAAGCGGCAGGGGCCGGCAGGGGACTTGGTGTAGGTGCTCTGCGTGACGAGACCCCTGCCTGGGGACGTGCTCGGGCCGACAGTCCGCAGGCATGCCTCGCCCGAGTCCTCGACCCGGGTCATCGAATCCACGGACGCGGACGCACACGGGTGGCCTCACGAAGGAGCCGGGTCGCCGGGACCCATCGACCCCCATGCCACAGCTCGACCGGTCGGAGCATGTCCACGACCTTCTTCCCCGCACACCGCCGACGCCACGCTCCACCACCGAGCACCGGTTCGAGTCTCCAGCAGCATCCCGGTCCGAGGTCCCCGCGCGGCGATCAGCGCGCCGGCACCTCGCCCTGCTGGAGCAGCATGAGCTCCCAGGACGCGGCGAGCCATCGACCGTACCGCTCGGCTGTCCATCCCCGTTGATGGACGAGGAGGGCGTAGAGCTCGGGTGAGTTGGTGGCCCAGATGATGTCGGCGGCTTCCTCGACCGGGATCGCGAGCTGGCCGGTGCCGCCGAGCTCGGCGGCGAAGCGGCGCATGTTCGTCGCACGGCGCTCTGCGATCTCATGCCAGAGATCCCCGAGCGCGGGCTCGGCCGACGCGGCGGCTTGCACGACCGTCACCAGCGGCGCGAGCCGAGACATGATCGCCGGTAGCGCCTCGGCGTAGACCCGGAGCTTCCCCGCGGCGGTGGTCTCGGCGTGGATCCGATGAACGTAGTCGCGCTCGTCGGCCGGAACGGCCTGTTCTCCCCCGGAGATCGCCGTCTCGATGAGCAGGCGGAACAGGTCGGGCTTGCGGCCCACCAGCTCATAGACCGTGTCGAGCGCGACTCCTGCTTCGTCGGCGATCGCCGTCATCGTGGTGCGAACGTAGCCGAGCTCGAGGAACAGCCTCCGGGCAGCGGCGAGGACCTGCGCCTGCCGCGCCCGAGACGCCTGTGCACGCGCGCTGTTGTCGTAGGGGCGGCCCTTGACCCGGGGTGGCATGGGCCCTACATTACATACATCCGAAGGTTATTCGGATCAAATGAGGGAGTGTCATGTACGCCTTCGAGCAGGACGTCCCGATCAACGCCGCCATCCACGCCCGCATCATGGACGCGCTCGGCGACGAGCTACCGCACGGCCTGGTCGCCCACGTCGCCATCGAACGCGCCGACGGGCACCTCAGCTACCTCGACCTCTGGGACACCAAGGCCGACTGCGAGGTGTTCACGGCGCAGCGACTGCACCCGGTCGTGGGCGCCGCGCTGCACGAGGCCGGCATCCACCCCGACGGTGAGCCGCCGCGCCGCGAGGTCACGGTCGTCGACACCTGGGGTGCCGGCTTCCCCCGCCGATCGAGCGTCTGACCCGACGTCGCCACCTCGGGCCCTCATCGACCTCGGCGCCACGACGGGCAGCGGCAACTCCGCAGACGATATTTGGAACAGGCTTGTAGTGAATAAGGGAAGGTACTAGTCTTCCGACGTGCCTTCAGACCCGGCGATCCACACCGATGGCGCCCCACGGCGCTACCGCTCGCCGCGCCGCGCGCAGCAGGCCGAGCAGACCCAGACCGAGATCATCACGTCGGCGACCCGGCTGTTCACGGCCAACGGGTGGGCCGCGACCGGGATGCGCGACATCGCCCGGGAGGCGGGTGTCGCCACCGAGACCGTCTACGCGCACTTCTCGTCCAAGACGACCCTGCTCCGTCGGGCGATGGACGTCGCCGTCGTCGGCGACGACGCCCCGGTGTCGCTGGCCGAGCGACCTGAGTTCGCGGCACTCGCGCAGGGTCCCCGCGCCGGCCGGATCGCGGCCGCCGCGCAGCTGCTGGCCGAGGTCAACCAGCGGACCTCCGGGTTCGCGAAGGTGCTCCGCGAGGCCGCCCCGACCGACGCGGTGATCGCGGAGATGCTGCGTGCCGCCCGCGAGCGCATTCGCCTCGACATCGCCGCTGGTGCTGCAGCCGTGATGGGACGCAAGCCCACCCGCCGTGAGCGCGACGGCCTCTGGGCGCTGCTCAGCGTCGAGGTGTACCTCCTGCTCGTCGAGCAGTCCGGCTGGAGCGTCACGCAGTACCGCACCTGGCTGGCCGAGATGTTGGAACGCGAGATCCCGAAGTCCTGACCGATAGGTAGGTCTGCGATGAAGACCGATCCGAACGCACCTGCCAGCACCGACATGATGGGCATCGTCCACTCGGCCCTGCGCCGTGACCTGACGCGGACCACCACGGCTCTGACCGCGGCGCACCCACCGGGAGGGGCGCAGCGCGCAGCTCTGAGCGCGCACGTGATCTGGATGATGGACTTCCTGCACGGGCACCACGAGGGCGAGGACGCAGGGTTGTGGCCATTGATGCGGTCGTTGGACCCCGCGGCGGGTGACCTCCTCGATCAGATGGAGCAGGATCACGCCCGGATCGCGCCCGAGATCGAAGCGCTGCGCGTGGCCACCCGCGGCTACAGCGTCGACGGAGCCGATACGACGCGCAACGGCCTGATCGACGCGTTGGCTTCGCTGCGCTTGGTGCTGGACCCGCACCTGCATCGCGAGGAGACCGAGATGATGCCCATCGTCTCCCGGACCCTGACGCACGCTCGCTGGGAGGCTTTCAACCAGGAGCACTACATCCGGACCAAGTCCAAGACCGAGCTCGGCCACGAGGGCCACTGGCTGATCGACAGCATCGACACCGCTGGCTACACCATCGTGGTCGGCAACGTGGCCCCCATCCCGCGCTTCGTCCTGCTGCACGCGTTCGCCGGGCAGTACGCGCGAGCCTGCGCAACCCGCTGGGGACCCACCGTCCCGATCAGGCCGCTTGCGGCCTGACACACCCTTGACGTGGAGCTCGATCACTGTTTTCCTCATGCCGTTCGCATTTTCGAAGTTCATTAGCCCCGGTTCGGTCGAACCCGACCGATCAGGGGCGAGCAGCCGATCAGCCCGTGGATCTGGACCAGGTTCGCGACTCGGTGCCGCACCGGCGCGATGCACACGGTGCACGCCACCACTCGACAACGGCAGAACAGCGAGGCGACATCGTCATGAGCCCAGAGCCGGTACCGATCTCGACCGACGTCACTCGCCGCACGATGCTCAAGGCCGGCGCCACCGGCCTGGGAGCGGCCGCTCTTGCCGGCCTCGGGCTCGGCGCCGGAGCGGGATCAGCCGTCGCAGCTCCGGCCGCAACCACCCTGAAGTCGTCGGGTGGCTGTCCGATGGGAGGTGCCGGCTACACGCCGTCGGCGACGTTCGGGCGGATGTTCCCCCAGCTGCCACCGTTCGCCACCGACAGTCCGGCACTTCGTGCTGCGTTGCTCGCCATCGCCATGCCCGGCGGAATGCTTGACGCGAAGGACAACCTGTTCGGCCCAGGCGGCGGCCCGGTCACCCTGATCACCGATCCGGCGCTGAGCCTGGTCAACCGCAACAACCCGCACGACACCGCCGGTATGACGTTCGTCGGGCAGTTCATCGACCACGATCTGACCTTCGACGCCACCTCCCAGCTCGGCGTCGCCACCGACCCGGTGACCTCACCGAACGGTCGGACCGCCCGGTTCGACCTGGACTCGGTCTACGGAGGCGGACCAGTCACGCAGCCCGAGCTGTACGACCCCGCTCACCCGATCAAGTTCCACATCGAGTCCGGCGGAGTGTTCGAGGACCTCCCTCGGCGGGAGGACCATTCCGCGGTCATCGGCGACATCCGAAACGACAGCAACCTCATGATCTCGGGCCTGCACGCGGCGTTCCTGGCGTTCCACAACAACGCGATCGATGCCGTCGCCCTGGCCGGCGAGGGCCCGATGGACACCTTCCTGCGGGCTCGGCGCGAGATGACCTGGCACTACCAGTGGCTGGTCGTGAACCGCGTCCTGCCCAACTTCGTCGGACAACCCCTGGTCGACCAGCTGCTGGCCCGAGGTTCCCGGTTCCTCCCCGTCGACCGCGCCGCCTTCATCCCGGTCGAGTTCTCCGGGGCTGCCTACCGCTTCGGGCACAGCATGGTTCGCCCGTCCTACCGGGCGAACCTCGCCGGTGACGCCGGGTCCCCCTTCTTCGGCCTGATCTTCGACTCGCGCGTGCAGGTCCCCGACGGATCCAACCCCACCAGCGACCCCGGCGACCTGCGCGGCGGGTTCCGGGCACCGCGCCGCTTCGTCGGCTGGCAGACGTTCTTCGACTTCGGCGGCGCCTACTCAGCGGCTACGCGCCCGAACAAGGTCATCGACACGGTTCTGTCGACTCCGCTGTTCGACCTGCCGACCAGCGCCATCGCGCACCTCACTGGTGCACCGGGGCCCGTCGCGCTGCCGCAGCGGACCCTGCTGCGCCACCTGACCTGGTCGCTCCCTTCCGGTCAGGCCATCGCACGCCACATGGATGCACCCGTCTTGCACCGCGGCGACCTGGCCGACCTCGCCGGGTTCGGCCTCGACCTCGATCGCTCCACCCCGCTGTGGCTCTATGTCCTGCGCGAGGCACAGCTGGTCAACGGCGGGCAGTTCCTCGGCCCCGTCGGCGGCCAGATCGTCGCCGAGGCCATGCTCAACCTCCTGCTCGCCGACCCCACCAGCTACCTGATCCGCCAACCCGGATGGCAGCCCCACCTGGGAGCCGCCGGCCCGGGCTACCAGATCACCGACTTCCTCCGCTTCGCCGGCGTCGACCCCGCCAGCCGCGGCCAATGACCGGGACTCAGGATCGGCTCCGGGTGGTCCGACTCGTCGCGCACGCACGACCTGTGACCACCCGCTCCGACCATCCCGCTCACCGACCGACACAGCACCGGGGGCGCTCCGATCCGCGGGATCACACGACGTTCACCACGCACCGTCTGACGGTTGTGGCAGACCGGTCGATCCACCCGCAGAGCCCGTGCCGCGCCCACACCCTGGGCACCACCGTCACGTTCACCCCGATCATCCCTCCGGGTGAGGCGCCTCGACCCGTGCTCAGTCGAGCCATGCCCGAGATGGCGAGCCGTATCCTCATGTCCTGTGGATCTTCGAACGCGATGAGGTGCACGATGGGTACGGCCACGACACGGACCAGCTCCGCCCGGGTCGAGGCGCGCCGCGCCCAGACCCGCCGCGACATCCTCGACTCCGCGTGGCGGCTCGCGGCCGACTCCGGCCTCGAAGCACTCTCGCTGCGCGAGATCGCCGCGAGCCTGTCGATGCAGGCCCCGTCGCTGTACTCCTACTTCCCCAGCAAGGCAGCCATCCTCGACGCCCTGTTCATCGACGGCTACCGGGTACTCGACGACGTGCTCGCTGCCGTCGACGAGATCCTGCGTGCCTGGATCGGGTTCTGCCAGGCCGACCAGGCCCGCTACCGGCTGCTGTTCACCAACGCCGTCCCGGGCTGGGCACCCTCAACCGACGCCTACTCCGCCAGCCTGGCGAACTACCAGCACCTCTGCACACAGCTCGCCCACGCCGGCGTCACCGACCCAGACGACATCGACCTGTGCACCGCGCTGTCCGCCGGCCTCGTCGCCCAGCAGATGGCCAACGACCCCGACGGGGACCGATGGGCGCGACGCATCGACGACGTCGTCGACATGTACCTCCAGCACACCGCATCGCGCGCACGACGCGCCGCCCGACTACGCAAGGGGAACTCATGACAGCCCCACCGCTCGACACCAGCTCGCTGCACCGCATCACCCCCGGTCACGACGCCGACGAGCTCGCCCGCGCCGTGTACTCGGCGCTGCTCACCGACCTCGCGGCACTGACCGACGCCGACTGGCGGCGGCCCACCGACTGCACCGGGTGGACCGTGCGCGACATGGTCGCTCACCTCGTCGGCGCCGCCCAAGGGCACGGTTCGATGCCCGTCTTCGTGAATCAGTACGTGTGGGGTCTGCGTCACCGCAAGGACTTCGGCGGCAGCGGGCTGGACGCCATGAACCAGAAGCAGATCGACGACCAGCGCGACCTGTCCGACGCGGCCTTGTCCGCGCGCCTGGTCGAACTCGCGCCTCGTGCGGTCACCGGCCGTTCCCGTCGGGCCCGGTGGCTGGGATGGGCGCCGATCAGCCTGGACGAGGCGGGGTCCTGGTACACCGGCATGCCCACCCGCACGACCATGGGGGAACTGTGCTCCGTCGTGCTCACCCGCGACGTGTGGGCCCACCGCCTCGACCTGGCCCGAGCCCTGGGCACTCCACCGACCATCGACCCGCAGATCGACGGTTCCGTCGTCGCCGACATCGTCGCCGACTGGGCCACACAGCACGCACGGCCGTTCACCCTCGTCCTGACCGGCGACGCCGGCGGCACCTTCCGAGCTGGGAACGCCGGTCCCCTGCTGGCCCTCGACGCACTCGACTTCGCCCGAGTCATGGCCGGCCGACGCCCCGACGGCGACATCCCCGACTCACCGCTGTGGGCGACCAGAGTGCTCTTCTGACCTACCGAAGGACCTTGGAGCCACGACACCGTGGTCACGTCGCCTCATCCCTGGACGACGGCGGCCTGCTGGGGCTGTGCCGGGTGTCCGCGAGGACGTCGCCACGGTGCCGCC
>Ga0302323_100004471_pt1 | contig 11406 bp, 8 predicted proteins | sample Fen_T0_3_FD_201950 | JGI IMG/M metagenome (GOLD analysis project Ga0302323, IMG submission 201950) | Peat permafrost microbial communities from Stordalen Mire near Abisko, Sweden - Fen_T0_3 | ecosystem: Environmental > Terrestrial > Soil > Wetlands > Permafrost | place: Sweden: Abisko... | reverse complement strand
ACCGTTGGCGCCGGCTGGATTCCACGCCTTGGCGGCAAACACGCCAAGCAAGATGGTACCCACGGCACCGCCCACGCCATGCACGCCGAAGGCGTCCAGCGTATCGTCGTAGTTCAGGCGGCTCTTTAGCATGACCGCGCCATAGCAAGCCAAGCCGGCCGCGATGCCGATACCAACGGCTGCCATCGGACCGACGAAACCCGAGGCCGGGGTCACGGTGGCCAAGCCCGCGACCAGACCGGAAACGAAACCAAGGGCCGACGCCTTGCCGTAGCGAAGCAGGTCGATCAGAAGCCAGGTCAGGCCGCCGGCTGCGGCCGCGAGTTGGGAGTTGACCAAGGCCAGGACGGCGATGCCCGAGGCGGAGAGCGCACTGCCACCGTTGAAGCCGAACCAGCCAAACCACAAGACACCTCCTCCGAGCAACACCATGGTCAGGTTGTGGGGAAGACTGCGCTCGCGCGGGTAGCCCAGGCGCTTGCCTACGACCAGGGCCACCACCAAAGCGGAAATACCCGAGCTGACGTGGACGACGATGCCGCCTGCGAAGTCGAGCACGCCCATGGAAGCCATCCAGCCGCCGTTGCCCCAAACCCAGTGGGCAAGCGGATCGTAAATCAGGGTCGACCACAACAACGTGAAGAGAACGTAGGCAGAGAACTTGAGACGCTCGGCAAAGGCGCCCGCGATGAGCGCCGGGGTGATGATGGCGAACATCATCTGATAGGCAAAGAAGAGCATGTGCGGGATGGTGTCGCCTTGGCGGGGCGTCAGCTCCACGCCGCGCATGAAGGCGTAGGACAAACCGCCGATCAGGCCGCCGTGATCAGGGCCGTAGGCCAGCGAGTACCCGACGACCACCCACTGCAGGGTGACCAGGCCCAGTGCCACGAAGCTGTGCATATAGGTCGACAGCACGTTCTTCGTGCGGACCAACCCCCCGTAGAATAGCGCCAGCCCAGGGAGCATGAGCAGCACCAACGCAGTCGACATGAGGATCCATGCGGTGTCACCGGTATTGAGCATGTCGGAGAGGTTGCCTTTATGAAAAATCCCAGAAAAGTCCCTGTTTCATTGGACAAAGAGAATTTGCCTTTATGACACCTGGAAGTAACTCTCTGGTATTCCGGAAGTTACTTGCCGGAAACACTGGCCTCGGCTCGCGTGCGCCGACGAGCGTCGCTCGTGGTGGCACCGGCTCTTGCGGCAAGTTATAGAAAACCCAAGTGAATCAGCAGGAAAGTGCCCCGGCGGTGGTTTGTCATGGCTTGCGCAAGGTCTACGACGGGAAGCTAGGCCTTTTTCGCAAGCAATCCCCACCCGTGGTGGCGGTCGACCATCTTGACCTGACCATCCAGCGCGGCGAGTGCTTTGGCCTCCTCGGGCCCAATGGTTCGGGCAAGACCACGACGGTGGAAATGCTGGAAGGCTTGTTGTCGCCGACCGCGGGCGACGTCAGATTGCTAGGGCTGGGCTGGGACAGGGACGAGCAAGCGCTGCGCGAGCGCGTGGGGGTGGCGTTACAGGAAACCCACCTGCCCGAAAAGCTGACAGTGGAAGAGCTGCTGACGCTGTTTCGTAGCTTCTATCGTAGACCACGTCCACTGGCAGATCTCCTGGCGGCTGTGGAATTGGACGAGAAGCGGCGGTCGTGGGTGGGCAAGCTGTCGGGGGGACAGCGACAGCGGTTGGCCATCGCTTGCGCCTTGGTGGGCGAGCCCGAGGTGCTGTTTCTCGACGAACCGACAACGGGCCTGGATCCGCAGTCGCGTCGCCAAGTCTGGGGATTGGTTGCGGCCTACCGTGCGCGCGGAGGAACCGCGGTGCTGACCACGCACTACATGGAAGAAGCGGAACGTCTTTGTGACCGCGTGGCCATCGTAGACCACGGCAAGTTGGTGCAGGTTGGCATCCCAGCTGAGCTGATCGCGGCGCTGCCCGGCGGCCACGTTGTCGAGCTGGAATTGGAAAAGTCCGCCGCGACCCGCTTGGACATCGCCGAACTACGCGCCCTACCGTCGGTCAGTGAGGCGCATTTGTCGCCCGAGGGCGTGTGGTCGCTGGCCGTCAGCGAGCCAGAACGTGCAGTGGCGGCAGCCCTGGCTTTGGTGGAAAGCAAACACTGCGGCCTGGCCCGGCTGGGAACGCGCAAGGCTTCACTCGAGGATGTGTTCGTGGCGCTTACCGGAAGGCACCTTCGTGATAGCTGATTCTCCCGAGCGCCGTCCCCACCCGATCGTCCAGCTTACCCTCATGCGCCTGCGCGAAATGGGGCGCGAGCCGGGCGTGTTGTTCTGGGCTTTTGGTTTTCCCGTCGTGCTTTCGCTAGCCCTCGGCATCGCCTTCAGGGCGCGCGGACCGGAACCTGTCGTGGTCGGCGCCTTGCTTGGAACATCGCCCGAAGTTCATCAGGCGCTCGTCGATGCCAAGGTGCGGGTGAAGGATCTGGATTCAGCCAGCGCTAGCACCGAGCTTCGCGCCGGCCGCATCAGCGTGCTGCTGGCTCCGCCCGCAGTTCCGGGCCAACCCCTCACCTATCGGTTCGATCCTTCGCGGCCCGAGGCGCGCAATGCGCGAGCCACCATCAATGGTATTTTGCAACGTGCTGCTGGCCAGCGCGAAGCGCGCCTGGTGCGTGACGAGGAGATTCACGAGCCCGGCTCGCGCTACATCGACTTCTTGATTCCCGGGCTCATCGCCATGAACCTCATGTCGGGATCGATGTGGGGCATCGGTTGGGTGGTCGTTCACATGCGGGTGCGCAAGCTGCTCAAGCGCTTGCTGGCCGCGCCCATGCGCAGGCGCCATCTGATGATTTCGCTCGGTTTGGCTCGCCTTGTGGTGATCCCCATCGAGCTGCTCATCATCCTGGTCTTTTCGCGCATCTTCTTCGGCGTGCAAGTGACGGGTTCCTATGTGGCCTTGCTGGCCGTCGCCTTCGGCGGCAGCGCGTGCTTTGCGTCCATCGCCATCGCGGTGGCCAGCCGGGCGCAGAATACCGAAACCGTCAGCGGCCTGATGAACCTGGTCATGATGCCCATGTTCATCACCTCGGGCGTCTTCTTTTCGGCCAGCAATTTCCCCGATGTCGTGCAACCGGTGATTCGCGCCTTGCCCCTGACCGCCATGTGCGACGGGCTGCGTGCCGTCATGATCGACGGGGCTGGAATCGTCGGCGTACTGCCCTACCTGGCCATCCTGGCCCTGTGGGGCGTGCCGGCCTTCACTTTGGGCTTGCGCTATTTCCGCTGGCGCTGAGAACCGGACGCCGCAAAGACGAAGGGCGCATCCAACCCGTTTCCAGGTCGATGCGCCCTTCTGCCTGCACCTTGTAACTGCCCTGCCATAAATTGGCCCTCCGTACTCAGCAGGCTCTCTTCCGTGGACCAAACGGATGCCAAGTACGGAGGGCCCCCACTTCCACCTGGTTACAGAGGTAGCTCTCCTTTGTTTTCAAACGTCCGCAGAGAGGCGGACGGTATCAGCCAAGACCGACAAGACCTTCTACGTATTGACCGGCACTGAATGTCCACGTATCGCTGGGGTTGGTGCGCGCAAGCTTGCCGCGGAAGTCTTCGATGTTGTTGTAGCCGTGGCTATCCATCCACTCGCTGAATTCGGCCAGCATGGTTCGGATATGCGCAGGCTTCTCTCGGATCAGGACGCCGACCACCTGGGTGGCGCGCGCGCCCGCTAACATCATCTTTGCCATATCACGGCCGCTGCTGATCCCCGTGCTGGCGGCAATTCCGGCGCGAATGCGATTCGAAAGCAGCGCGATCCAGCGCAGCGGCAGCAGAGAGTCGCGCGATTCGGTCTCCTGATAGCGTGCTTTCTTCACCTCGGCGTCGACATCGATGTCGGGTTGGAACAGGCGATTGAAAAGGACGAAACCGTCGGCCCCTGCTTCTTCGAAGCGAGACACCACATGAAGCAGGTTGGTGTAGAACGGGTGCAACTTGACGCCGACGGGGATGCGGACGGCGTTGCGGACCTCGTTCAGGACCTCGAGCTCGCGATCTTCGACTTCGGACCCCGGGGTCGCGACATCATGGGCGGGCGAATAGAGATTCAGCTCCAGCCCGTCCACGCCAGCCCCTTCCAATGCCTTGGCGTATTCCGCCCATTCGACCTTGGTCACGCAATTGATGCTGGCAATCAGTGGAATCTTGACTGCTTTGCGCGCTTCCGACACCCAGTGAACATGGGTGCGCGTGCCTGCGTGCTGCAAGTGCGGAAACATCGACGTGGCCTCCGCCGAGGTTTCGTCGTGCTCGGCCAAATCACGCTCGAAGATTTCCGCATCGATCCGAACTTGCTCTTCGAAGAGCGACTTGAGCACCACCGCCGAGGCCCCGGCCGCTTCCATCGTCTTGATCATTTCTACCCGGGTCGAGAGCGGGGATGAACCGACGATCAGTGGGTTTGCCAACGGTATACCCATGTAGCTGGTTCTTAAATCGGACATGGAGCCTCCTGAGGAGAGAAACGGTTGAAGTCCTGCTTGGTCCAACGAATCTGTGGTCGCCTATGGGATGCAAGCCGGGCTTGCGAGGTGACAGAAAAATGGGGACTCGCCCGCAAGCCGGCGTGTGCGAAGCTTGCACGCCCCCGTGCCGAAGGCGTCCCCAGAGGGCACAGGTCGAGGGTATCGGTCAGGACTGCGTCCACCACACGCTCACTAAGCGAGCCAGGCGACGCCGCCCGCTCGTGCCGAGGCGACGGCGTTGGTGCAGCCCTAGGCACCTACGGCAGGTTCTTCGACTTGACTTCCCAGCTGCTGTCCTTGCCATAGGTGCAACCCGAGCCAACGAGAAGGCCTTTCCCCGTGATCGTTTCATCGCCCTTGAGCCACCAGTTCAACCAGGCCACGTCGATCTTGGCGAAGTCCCCGCCTTTCTTTCCCAGATCACCTCCGTGGCCGATGTCCTTGCTGAAAAACATGATGGGGATGCCAAGGGCGCTGATGTTGTCGTAGTCCCTCGATCCGTTCGGACTCAGGCGCTCAGGGCACGCTTGCCCATGCGTGAATCCAAGAACCAAATTCCGCCGCCTTGTTCGCCGATGGCCTTCAGCTGATCGACGATTTGGGTGACGTTCGACTCTTCTTCCACCTGCTCGGTGACGTACCACTGCAGGGCAATCTCGCTGGCCCAGTCCCTTTCCGCGCGCGAGAGCTCGAACAAGGCGTTTATTTTGGTGGTGATCGCCTTCTCGTGTTCCAGGATCTTCTCGAAGGTCTGGGTGATGGTGCCGAAGTCCGACGGTGGCGCGTCGATCTTGCCTAGTTCGAGTCGACCACCACGGTCGAGCAGAAAGGCCACCAACTTCAAAGCGTGCTTGGTTTCTTCCTGCGCTTGTACCAGCAGCCAGTGCGCAAATCCTCGAAAGCTCTTGCCATCACAGTGCGCGCTCATCGCAAGGTAGAGTTGCGCCGAATATTGCTCGAGGGTGATCTGCGTATTGATTGCGTCCTGGATCTTCGTGGCGATCATCGTTTTCTCCCATCAGCCATTTTGGCTGCTCTTTCGCAGAACCCTAGCAGGTCCTTGCACGAATGCGTGCCTTCGTGCGCGCGCCTTGGCCTTACGGCCCCCAAGAGCGGTCGCGAATCTTGGCTATGAGGTCGAGGTTCGCGTCCGCCATGCGACCGCCATAGCGCATTCGATGGTAAGCCAACCGCCCGTAGGCCAATGCTTGATTGTCGTCGTCCACCGGCAATCCCAACCTTGCGTACCTCGAGACCATGGCCGGTGTGAGTGCGACGGCACCGGTGATCTGGTCCGGCGAGAGATCTCGATAGCCCGCTTGCCGTGACAGCCCTGGCCACGTGCTGGCAATCGGCGCCTCACCTGTCGCGCGACGTCCTACGACGATGCCCGTGCGATCGCGCGGATCGACCCACAGAAGGGCGTCGGGGAAGACCTCGACGAAGGCCGACACGATGGCCACGGCCGACGCGGGCGGGACGATATGAAACGGCACCCACTGGGCCACGATGGCGCCGGGATTGAGCACGCCCTCCATCCATCGGTAGAACTCGACCGAGTACAGGGCGTTGGTGCCGGAGAATTCCGGCGACATGGGCTCCAAGGTCACGACGTCGTAGCGGTGTTGCGTCCGCCGCAGCCACGCCCGCCCGTCCATGACCTGGGCGTGCACACCGGTTTGGCCGAGGACGTTGTGGTTTGTTCGAAAGAAAGGTGCCAAGAGCAACACAGCGGGGTCCAGCTCGACGATGTCCAAGGTCTCGGCACCCTCGTCTTTGACAGCTGCCGCGGTCTGCCCTGTGCCGAAACAAATGACCAGCGCGGAACGGGGACGGGCGTGCAGCAACATGGGTAAGCGCCCCATCCAGGCCATGTAGTGGGCGGTGGCTGTCTCGGCCGTGGTTTCGAAACCATCGATGACCAAGATTCTGTCGCCGCCGGGAAGCTCGATGGCCGACACCGTCGAATCAGGTCCCTCGTAGGCAGCGAGCACACGGTGAGAGGGCTCGACGGTTTGGCTTTGCACGCGCACCTGGCCCACACCGGATCGCCCCAGCACCGCTGCGCCCAAGGCCAGACCGGCGGTCCCGAGGATCAGCCATCGCTGTTTGGCTTTGGCCAAGATGGCGGCCCATCCGCACAGAAGCAGACCGACCGACCACGCGGTGGCCGTGGCCCCAGCGTGCGGCAGCACCAGCCAGGCCGCAGCAAGCGAGCCCACAATCGCACCAGCAGTATTGACCGCGTAGATGCGCCCCTGCGCTCGCGGGCTTTCGTGGGTGGCCAGAAGAAGCGGCATCGCCGTTCCCAGGAACAGCATGGGCGCGCCGAAAAGCAGCAGGGACCAGAGCAGGCGCAGGGTCAGGAGGAATCCGTAGCCGTGGTTAACCAAAGGAACGATGCGGTCGAGCCGCTCGACCAGCGGGGTCAGCACCAACACGAGGAACCCGGCGCTGGCCAGCAGGAACGGGAGAGCGCGACGCCCTACCCGGCGCCGAAGAATCGCTGCTGTGTACCCTGCCATTGCCAGCGGTACGAGGACGGCGACGAGGATGATGGCGAAGCTCTCGGTGCTACTCTGGAACGTCGCGCGCAGGGATCGGAACCACGCGACCTCCAGACAGAACGTCGCGATGCCGGTCACCAAGACGGTGACGACATCCAGGCAGGGAACCTCCGGCGCCACCACCGGAAGCTCGACGTTGGTCGTGGCTGAAGCGACCGCAGGCAAGAACCAGGCGAAGAGAGCCACGATTAGATCGACCGCGACCATGAGGGATACCGAGCTCGACATGCCCGCCGCCGGCAGGATCAGGAAGGATACCGTCATCACGCCCAGCGCTGCGCCCGCCGTATTGGTACCGTACAGGGTCGCAATGGTCACCTTGTACGGTTTGGCCAAGGCGCCGAACACGGGCAAGGTGGCGCCCATCGCCAGGGCGGCCGGCCCCAGAAGCAGCAAGATGGCCAGCACGTGGAGCAGCGGCGCCAGCGCGGGAGCGGATTGCCAGACCACGCGGTCCAGGGTGGCAATGGCACGAAAGCCCGGCAGGATCGTCAGGCCGGACAGTGCGACCACGACTTCGAGGAGGGCGTAGACGGGACCCGCACGCAGCGCGGGCCGCCGATGAAGAAACTGCCCCATCCCAATCGAGCCGACCGACATGCCACCCATGACGGCGACCAAGGTCAGCGCTGTCCCTCGTGCCGATACGCCCAACGCCAGCGCGGCCTCGATCTGCCACAGGGTCTCCCAGGCAAGTCCCGCAAATCCGGAGACGGCAACCGCAAGGACGAGCAACAAGCGCACGGACATCCTTGTCGCCCGAGTTGCAACCGGAGGCAAGGTCCAAACGGGCTGGCGGGCGGCTGGTCGGCCGCCCGGGAACGCCCGGCCCGGCCTGGCAGCTCAGGTCTTGCTCGGATCGAGCACGCGGCCCATGAACAGGATGGCGCCCGTGGGCTCGTCGAGCACGACGTAGATGAAGGGATGGTCAGCGTAGATGCTGATACCGGTGGGCATGGCCATTCCAGCGCTCATGACTACCGCCGTCGCGGCCGCGGCCTCGGTGCCCTTTTCGCCTACGTCGATGAAGGCCTTGTGCAGTACCTGGGAGATATACAGACGGTGCGTGCCATCCATGCCCGAGAAGTCGGCCTGACCGGACTGGAAGGCGGCGTGCATGCCCAAGCTCGCCAGGATAGCCACGAAGTCTTGGTCGGTCTCTGTGCGGAAGCGTGGCATACCCAGACTGACGGCCTGGGTGACCAGCCCGGAGACGATGCTGTTCAGCTTGGCCGCGTCCAGGGAGGCCTCGAAAGCGTCGAAGGTCCCGGCGTCAGGCACCAGCAGCAGCATGGAAAGCCGGTCGTCGTCGTAAGGCAAGGCCACGGCGCTGAAGCCGGTCCCCTGCAGGGCGGGTGCTGCCGCCAGGTGCGTGTGCATGAACTTCGTCGTGACCGAGCTGCCGCCAAGAAGGGCGAAGCTGCCATCGTTGCTGTCTTTGGAGTCGAAGGGTTCTTTCCAGGCCGCGTTCAGATACACGGCATTCGTCAATACCAAACGAGTCAGTGAATCCAAGGAACCGTCCGGCAGTAGGTTCTGAATGCGGTCGTTGGTCTGGTCGGCCACCCAGTCGTTGATGGTGATGCGCGCCGCTTCCCACTGGTTGATGAAGTCCATGGGGTTGATACCGGCGCCGAAGTTGGCGGCGAGGATATCAAGGTACTCAGTCTTGAATGTGTAGGTCTTCTCGGCCCAGGCGGCGTTGACGATGTTGACCTGCATGGGGCCGCCGTCGGTGCCCAGCTTGCCCTGTCCGCGCGACGCCAGGTTCAGGTCCAGGGCATCGAAGGCTGGGTACAAGCGCTCGGCGGGCAGGCTGAAGCGCAGGGCCGCGGCCATCTCGCTGGCCGTGGTACCAACCGCGCCAGCATAGGCCATGGACAGCGCGATAGACACGCTGGCGGGCGAGAACACCAGGTTGGCGTGCTCGGCGGTCAGCTTGTGATACGCGTCGAGGGCGAAACTGGTGTTGTCGGTCGCTAAGGTGGCCTGGTCGGCCTCGCTGACCTGAGGATCGGTCACGCGCGCCAGCGCGGACTTGGTGGGCGTGATCTCCGGCGGCGAGGTGGACTTCGAGTCGCACCCCGAGACGATGGAAGCCAGTCCGACAAGCCAGAAGGTAGATAGCAGTTTGCGCATGATGGTTTTCCCCTTTCCTTTCGCACCCAAGCATCGCAAAGCCTATGCCATGGCGGACACGGGAGCGGACCGGGCCAAAGATCGAGGGTAGCGCCGCCCGGCCTCGAATTTCTGATGTGCCCAAGCCACCTCGGTCAGGGGACTGTCGGAAGATCCAGGCGCTGAAGATGTCGTTCTCGGGGACCCGCCGGCTTCGGCGTGGCGTGTCCTGTCAGCTCGGGACGTCTCCCCGTTTCGTGATTTGGGCGACTCATCTCGAAAATTGCACAAGACGACGATCGTGGCGTGCGCCCGCAGCGCGGGCGGCGCGCCCAGATCGCGAAACGGCTCCCCTCCCTCACTGCCACCCGGCCACGCCTGCGCCGATTGGACATCCGAGCACGGAAGGGCCATCGCACAGAGCCATTGACAAACCACGGTCGCGAAGAGAGCCCGCGCCGCCGATCTCTCGTCCGCGCTTCGCTGTGCTACGGCGTGTGTGCGACAATGGCGAGATGTTGTCGCTCAAGAAATGCGTGCTCCTCTGCCTGCTGGTGGCTTGCACATGTTCGAAGGGATCAGGAAGCTCCTCGACAGGGGGCGCTGGTGGGGGGGCGCCCGTCGGCAATGGCGGCTCTGCCTCGTCAGGGGGAACGTCGGGGGCATCGGCGCTGGGTGGAGCATCCGGCTCGGCCGGGAGCGCGAGCGGCGGACAGGTGGGTAGCGGCGGGAGCGCTGGCTCGACCAGCAGCGGAGGCAGCGGTGGGAGCGCTGGCCCGACCGGCAGCGGAGGCACCAGCGGGAGCGCTGGCTCGACCGGCAGCGGGGGCAGCGGCGGCACCTCGACGCTCGCGTGCCGCGGACCCGCGGTTTCGGAAGATCCCGGCCGAAGGCGACCGGCCGCCCGTCCCACGGTGCCCGCGAATTCCTGTAGCGACACCAACTGGGCTCTTACGAACGGCGTGTGCTGCGCCCAGTACTGCAGCGACGATGACAAGTCCGAGAACTGCAAGAACTGCCAGGGCACCGACAAATGCGTCACCGTCAACAGCAAGGCCTGCACCTCGGGCGAATGGCCCGAAGTCCGCTGCGTGACCGACGATGAGCCCTGGCACTATTCGCGCTCGACCCACTTCGGCCTGACCTCGGGTGGTGCCTGTGCCTTCGGGTTGTATGGTCTCTGCACCAAGAGCTTCAAGTACACCGATCCGAATCTGGCCACGCAATGTGACACCTTCTGCAAGGCCTGGCCGGATCTGTGCCGGGATCCAGACAGCGTCACCCTGCGCGGGAACTTTGCGGCCCCACCCGGCCACTACTACACACAGTTCTGGCCCAGCCTCCCCGGCGACAACGATAACTACTTGAGCTGCGGCGAATGCTTCGAGTTGGTGCACACCAAGAAAGACGGCACCGATTACCAGCCGAGCGAGAGCGGCTACACGCCGTCGGTGGTGCTGCAGGTCGTGGATTCCTGCCCGTGCTCGGCCAACTCGAAGTGGTGCTGTGGCTCTGGCCGCGACCACTGCGCCGAGGTTTCAGACTTCAAGTACGGCTGCCAACTGCCGCCCGCGCCGCCCGCGCCGCCCGTCGATCGCGATCCCTTACCTACCGAGAGCCTGCACTTGGATCTGTCCGACATCGCCATGGCCCGTCTGCAGAACGGCGATGCCAACAAGGAGATCGTCGATGGTGTGATCCCCACGCGCTACCGGCGGGTGACCTGCCCGGTCAAGGGCAACATCCACATCTTGCTGAAAAACGGCGGCGAGTACTACTTCTCCTTCAGCGTGGTCAACATGGCGGGCTTGGGCTCGCTGGTGAGCGTCGAGGCGCGCCTGCCCTCGGGCGACTGGGTTTCCCTCAAGCGTGACCCCAACTACAAGTCGTATCAGCCGCAAGAGCGCTTTGGCACCTGGGTGCTGCCACAGGGTGCAGGCCCCTTCAAGCTGCCCCTGGCCCTGCGCTTCACCGATCCGTCGGGCAAGCAGGTGACATCCGAAGAGGCCATCAAAGACTGGAATCCTCCCACCACCAGCGACGCCAACCTGGCGAAGCTCCTCAAGGACTTCTACTACATCGATACCGGCGTTCAGTTCTGAGCGGAACCGCTTATCGATGCTCTACTTCACCCTTAGCAGGGAAGCTGATTCACCGAGCGACTTGCCCTGCGAATCCACGACGAACAACTTGTAAGTTCCAGCGGTGGTCGGGGCGGCAATGGATGTCGCA
>Ga0302323_100004467_pt1 | contig 11410 bp, 7 predicted proteins | sample Fen_T0_3_FD_201950 | JGI IMG/M metagenome (GOLD analysis project Ga0302323, IMG submission 201950) | Peat permafrost microbial communities from Stordalen Mire near Abisko, Sweden - Fen_T0_3 | ecosystem: Environmental > Terrestrial > Soil > Wetlands > Permafrost | place: Sweden: Abisko... | reverse complement strand
TTTGGTAAAATTTTAACTGCAACAACGATATCGCTTAAGTAGAAACTGGTACCCAGGTTACGATCGAATAATAATAAGATAGCACCTGATAATAATACAGGGAAAGAAAGTACACCCAATACTGCGGTAAAGAATAAAGCCCAGATGGTTAATGGCAAACGGGTCATGCTCATTCCTTTTGTACGCATGTTCAGTATGGTGGTAATATAATTCAGGCCTCCCAATAATGCGGATACAATAAACATAGCCATACTCACCAGCCAGAAATCCATGCCAACCACACTTCCCGTAGAAGCATCGCCCAGCGCACTTAACGGAGGATATATTGTCCATCCGCCACTTGCAGGACCTGTTTGAATAAACAGTGAGCAGAACATAATGATCGACGAAATAAAGAAGAACCAGTAGCTCAGCATATTCAACATCGGCGAAGCCATATCTCTTGCACCAACCTGTAATGGAATAAGAAAGTTTGCAAACGTTCCGCTTAAGCCTGCAGTTAATACAAAGAACACCAGGATTGTACCATGCATGGTAACCAGTGCATAATAAAACTCTGGTTTTAATTTACCGCCTGCAGCCCAATGACCGAGCAAATCTTCCAGCCATGGAAAAGTTGCTTCGGGGTAACCAAGTTGTAAACGAAATATTACAGAAAACAAACCACCGATGATAGCCCAAATAATACCCGTTACCAAAAATTGTTTGGCAATCATTTTATGATCCTGGCTGAAAACGTATTTGGTTATAAACGTTTCGTGGTGGTGGTGTTCGTGATGTGCATCGTGTGATCCGTGAACATCTGCATGCTGTAATGTTGCTGCGCTACTCATATTCTTACTTTTTTTACAAGACCTCTTTAAATTATTTTTTTACCGGCAATACCTGTGAAATTACTTTGGTGCTGTCTGTTTTAGCTTCTGCGGCAGCAGGAGTAACAGGAAACAAAGCGCTGTATTCAGATTTTTGCTCTGCCAGCCATTTCTTATATTCTTCCATTGTTTCTACAACAATAACGCCTCTCATTGCAAAGTGATTGGCTCCGCAGAGCTGGTCGCATGAAATTTCGAAGTTAAAATCAGGATTGTTGGTTTTCTTCCTCATATCTGCCGTTGTAATCTTTGGCGTAAACCATTGTGTAGTTGGTATACCCGGCACAGCATCCATTTTCATCCTGAAATGAGGAAGGCCAACATCATGAATCACATCCTGCGCATGGATAACCATTTTAATTGGGACCCCAACAGGAATATGCATGGTTGTATTTACATGTATATCATCCCTGCTTGCAGGATCATCAAAGTCAACGCCGAGGTTATTTTTTGCAGTGTATAATTTAAAATTTGTTTTGCCTAATACTTTATCCGCACCAGGGTATCTGAATTCCCATGCAAACTGGTGGCCGGTAACTTCAACAACGATCGCATCTTTTGGCGCATCACCTGTAATTTTAAACCAGTATTTTAAACCAAATACAACCAATACTGTAAGGAAGATAGCCGGAACTGTTGTCCATATCAATTCCAGTTTTGTATTATGAGGGAAGTAAAAAGCTTTTCTGTCGTCTTTTTGCTGGTATTTAAAACAGAACCAGAACAGGAGCACCTGTGTAATAACAAATACAACACCTGTAATGCCAATGGTGATGTATAACATGGTATCGATCTTTTGCCCCTCTACCGATGCAGAGCCTTGTGGAAACAATGTTTTGCCATAATACAGTTCGTTGCAATACCAAACACCAATCAATCCAAAAACAAGGAATCCGATCAACATAAAAGCGTTGATCTTATTATTTTGTTTACGGGTTTTATCCTCGCCTTTTAAAACGCTTACGTACTCACTGGCCTTTGCAATTTGAAAGATGACTACAAAGATCAGTGCTCCTAAAGCTATAAATAAAAACTCCTTCATGATACAAAGTTATTTTCTGTAAATGTTATTCTAATTTCTTGTTTAAATCTCACTTATATATTTGCTTCCTTTTGTATCAAAAGCAAATTTTATTATTATGTATGATGAATCATACTTTCTTTCAGGAAAGGATGATTCTTCGCCAGCATTGAATGTGTACTTAAATATCGTCCGGTTCCCCACATGATCAATCCTATAAATAAACAGGCGGTACCGAATTCAAAAAATCCAAGGGTAAAATGTTCGTGCAAAGTGCCTGGCATTACCATTTGGAAAAAGTCGATCCAGTGGCCAAAAATGATCATCACTGCCATTACAGTAACCAGGGTCCAGTTTCTTTTTGCTCCCTTCTTCATCAATATTAAAAGCGGACACAGGAAGTTTATTATTAAGTTGAAGAAGAAAATTCCTTTATAAGGACCGGCTTTATCGTGCGTTCCGATTCTTTCAATAAAATATTTTGTTTCTTCCGGCTGGTTACTGTACCAGATAAGCATGTACTGAGAGAACCACAGATAAGTCCAGAATACAGAAAATGCAAACATGAATTTACCCAGATCGTGCAAATGCTCTTCAGTCACATATTCAAGCTGTCCCCGGTTTTTTAAATAAATCACAAAAATTGCGATCAATGACATACCCGATACGAATGAACTTGCAAAAGTGTACCAGCTAAACATGGTACTATACCAATGCGCATCAATACTCATAAGCCACAACCATGGTATTGTTGAAGCAACCGTTAATGTAAAAACAACGCAGTATAAAGAAGCCCAAACCGTGTTGTTCCATATCCATTTTTTTCCGGTCTCGTAATCCATGTGTCCTTTCTTGTCGCTTTCAAGGCTAAGGCTGCGCATTTTTTTACCCAAAAACCACCAAAGGGAAATGGTAATAAAAGACCATATTGTAAAAAAAGGAACGCTTAAAAAGCCGCTCTTGCCTTTTAAAATTGCATCTTTTGCCACAGCATCTTTATCTAACCAATGATAAATATCTGTACGTCCTCCAAAAACAATGGCCAGTAAAATAACAAATGTAAGTACGCCTAAAATGGGTACTACGCTTGAAATCGCTTCTGACACTCTTCTAAAAGCAACAACCCAGCCAGCCATTGCCATAGTGGTAACACATATAAAGAACATGGCTGCATTTACAACCAGTAAAAAGAAAACACTGTTCTGCAAAAGCACCGCCCAAAAACGGGTGCTATCAACATTTTCGCTACCATGTACGGGATGGGAAAGCGGGTTATACATTATAAATCCATACAACAATGCTACTACGCCGATAGCAATCAGGCCATAAGTCCACTTTTTATAACTACCGGGTAATTGAAATTGATGATCCATCTAATCTTTATTTTGTGTTAATGCTTTTATTTTTTTACCTGTGCACTGTCTGCCTTAGCTGCCGGTGTTGCTGTTGTTGCAGCAGTTTCTGTTCCGGTACTTTTCGGCGCCAATGTTCTTATATACTGTATAATCCTCCAGCGTTGCTCCCTGCTTAATTGAGAAGCATAGCTTCCCATATTATTCTGGCCATACTCCATCACAAAAAATATTCTGCCGTCGCTAAAAGGTGCTGTGCCGGGACTACCCATAACCGCAGCCATAATGCTTTTTACACCACCGATTTTTGGAGCCAGCGGACCGTTTGCTTCGGCTTTTGCGCCATGACAAACTGCACAGTTAATGCTAAATAACCTGCCCGATTCTATACTGTCGGCTTTAGTTAAAGGGCCCAGGGGGTTTTTAACCAGGCTGCTTAAATTAAGTAATCCATTGCTGTCATTGGGAACGTTAAACGGAAACAGTTCTCCTCTTTTTAAAGTACCGGCAGGAGGCAGGTTGTTAAAAAATATTTTATGCCCGGCATCGTTTGGATCCATTGTAAAAACATTAGAATCACGCAGTGCATAACTTTCGTAAGCCCGGCTGTAAGTCATATCCGGCATATAAATTCTGCCTGGTTCACGTTTATCTTTACACCCGATAAATACAGTTGCCGTAGATAAGATGAGGATTGCTATAATTGCGGTTTTTTTCATTCGTATAATCTTCTTTTTATTAAATGAGAAATTAGTTCCTGTTCTCATCGTATGCTATTAATATCCTTTCTCTTCTTTATAAAGTTTTTGTTCTTTATGATACCTGCCTATCCACCAACCTGTTTCTGCCTCCTGAACATTTACTTCCTGAGCGCCGGCAGATTGTAAAAATGCCTGCACTTCTGCATCGTTTGTTTTATCGGTACACTCAATGGCCATCACAAACAGATCGTCGGTAGCTCTTGGATGAAAATGATGTTTTTTTACAAAAGGGGCCAGGTTACACAGGTAGCAAAAAGTAAGTACCATTCCTACGGCCGAAAACAATACTGTTAACTCGAATGTAATAGGTATCCAGGCCGGTAAGGCAAAATTTGGTTTACCTCCAATATTTAAAGGCCAGTCTTTGGTAAACACCCAGCTCATAAATGTAAGTGCTGTGGTGGTACCGGTAATGGCATAAATAAACCCTGCTGTATGCAGGCTGGTTTCACGGATGCCCATAGCATGATCTAAACCATGTACGGGAAAAGGAGTGTACACATCGTGTATTTTGTATCCTGCCTTGCGAACGTTTTTCACCGCAGGAAACAATACCTTTTCATCATCAAATGATCCTACAACAAATTTTTTAATTCCTCCAGCCATAGTATTTAACTTTTGCCCCGCCCTCACGGGCTTTTGGCGTATTAAAATTTAAAAATCTATTCAAATATTTGAACTCCCGGTTCCCCCTTCAGGGGGCGGAGGGGGTTTTTAATGAGCGTGTTCCACTTCTTCTATATAAAATTTCTCAGCATCTGCCTTTTCAATATCCGTCATCTTCACTTTGTAATTCTCCCCACTGGTTTTTAAAATAGCTTTGATCTCAGCTACCGCAATTACCGGGAAGTATTTTGCAAACAGGAAGAAGCAGGTGAAGAACAATCCGAATGTACCCAGGTAGAAACCGATCTCCCAGATCGATGGACTGTAATAAGTACTCCATGACGATGGCAGGTAATCCCTGTACACCGAAGTAACAATGATCACAAAACGTTCGAACCACATACCTATGTTTACAATAATACTCATGAAGAACGTTACAGTAATATTTCTTCTCAGCTTACGGCTCCAAAACAACTGTGGTGAAACCACGTTACAGAACATCATCAGCCAGTAGCTCCAGCCATACGGACTGAACAGGTTTGCACGGTTTTCTTTAAATGCGTACCACTCGTAAGGATTTTGTCCGTACCAGGCGATGAATAACTCAGTTAAATAAGCACAACCCACAATACTACCCGTTAGCACAATTACTTTGTTCATGGCTTCAATATGGCCAAGGGTAATATAATCCTGCAGGTTCAACACTTTACGCACCACGATCATCAGGGTTTGCACCATCGCAAAGCCAGAGAAGATAGCACCAGCGACGAAGTATGGAGGGAAGATGGTTGTATGCCAGCCCGGAACGATTGAAGTTGCAAAGTCAAAAGATACGATGGTATGTACTGATAATACAAGCGGAGTACTTAAACCAGCCAGTACCAGTGATAAAGATTCATGTCGTTGCCAATGCTTGGTGCTTCCGCTCCAGCCAAAAGATGCAACACCATAAAACATTTTACGGAATTTTGTTTTTGCACGATCTCTTACCGTTGCCAGATCGGGCAATAAACCCGAGTACCAGAATAATAAAGAAACAGTGAAATAAGTTGATATCGCAAACACGTCCCAAAGCAGCGGAGAGTTAAAGTTAACCCATAATGGACCACGGCTGTTTGGATAAGGTAATACAAAGAATGCCATCCACACTCGCCCCATATGCCAGATCGGGAACTGGCCGGCGCACATTACCGCAAAAATTGTCATCGCTTCTGCTGCACGGTTTACACCTGTTCTCCAGCCCTGGCGGAATAATAATAAGATAGCCGAAATTAACGTACCTGCGTGACCAATACCTACCCACCACACGAAGTTGGTGATATCCCAACCCCAGCCGATGGTTTTATTCACGTTCCACTGGCCAATACCATAAGTAACCTCACGATAAACACTGTATACCCCAAAACATAACAGGGCTACGCTGATATAAAATCCAATATACCAGAGACGGCTCGGTTTCATCTCGATGGGACGAATGATATCTTCCGTTACCTGGTGGTAATCTTTATTACCATCTACCAGCGGTTCCCTTAGTTGCGATTCGTATTTCAGTAATGACATATCTTATTTAGCTTTTAGCCGTTAGCTGTTAGCCGTTAGCTTGTTTTTTTTATTATGCTTTCGCTTTCTCTTCATGTTTTTCTGCACCTGCTTCCTCTACCCCAATATGCCTTTCAGTATTCCTTACTTTTGCCAGGTAACTTACATTAGGCAAAACGTGTAATTGCTCCATCACATAAAAAGCACGGTGCTTTTGGTCTACGTGCCTGATCTTGTAAACATCACTTTCTTTATCGTTAACATTACCAAAGCTGATAGCATGTGTAGGACAGGCCTGCATACAGGCTGTTTTTACATTGCGTACCATCGTTGGATCCTGTTGTTTTTTAGCTTCCAGTTTGGTTTCCTGTAAACGTTGTACACAAAAAGAACATTTTTCGATTACACCTCTTGAACGTACGGTAACATCGGGATTTAATACCATTCTTGTTAAGTCATCATTCAACTGCAAAACAGATTCATCCATGTACTTACCGATAAGCGGATTTTGGTTATCAGGGAAGCTATCAGCTCCTGTGTAATCCAACCAGTTAAAGCGGCGTACTTTATACGGACAGTTGTTGGCACAATATCTTGTACCGATACAACGGTTGTAGGTCATTTGGTTTAAGCCTTCGCTGCTGTGGTTTGTTGCAGCAACCGGGCAAACGTTTTCGCAAGGTGCGTTATCGCAATGCTGACAAAGCATGGGTTGAAACACAACATCTACATCTTCGTGATTGTCGCTGTTAAAAGTGAAATAGCGGTCAATACGCAGCCAGTGCATTTCATGTGCACGTTGTACCTGCATTTTACCAACTACGCTCACATTATTTTCGGCAGTACAAGCTACCACGCAGGCGCTGCAACCGGTACAGGTATTTAAATCAATACTCATTCCCCATTTAATACCCGGCTTATCAAAGTCAGGATAAATAGTTGCATCTTTCACAAAATCTTTACTACCGCCAATGGTAATGGCTTCACGCTCTTTGGTTATCTCTTCTAAAACAGATTCGGGATTAGCTATAAAACTCTTCAGGTTGGTTTCGTAAATAACCGGGCGGCTTTCTGTAAAACCATGTACCTGTGTTTGTGCCAAGGGATAAGTAGCGCCTGTTTTTTCAACTGTTGCTACAGCACTATATGAATTGGTTCCGTTAAAAGTAACCAATGGATATACATTTTTACCAGCATTTACAGCTGATCTTCCAATGTTGGCAGATGTAGCATCTTTGTTTGCACTTTCTCTTCCATATCCAACTGCCAATGCAATGGTTGATGCATTCATACCCGGAATAACGATCACAGGTAACTCAACCGATTTTCCATTGGCTGTAATTTTTACAACCGGTTTTTCAGGATGTACTTCATAATCACTTTGCTTACCACCTTCCTGGTTCATTACATCCAAACCTAATAATGATTTGGCCATTGCAGGGCTCATCATTGCGTAGTTGTCCCAGGTTACTTTAGAAACCGGATCAGGCAATTCCTGCAGCCATGGATTGTTTGCCTGGCCACCATCACCAATGGATACTTTTTGATAAAGCACTATTTCAACAGGTCCGCCTTTTGTTGCCGCTGCAGCTGATGCTGCTTCGGCTAATTTGGCACTGTTGAAAGATCCGCCGCCAACAGGCAAGGTTGCAGGTTCTACAACACCGTCCTGTAAAGCTTTTTCCCACAGATCTAAACTGCCCAATTTGGCGCTCCAGTATGTTTTAAAATAAGTTTCGTAATCGTTAACCAAACTACCAGCAGCAGAACTCCATTTAATTAATGAAGTCTGGTAAGCACGGGTTTTAAACAATGGATTGATGGTTGGCTGCAACAAACTGAAGTAACCTGTTTTTGGCTCAGCATCGCCCCAGCTCTCTAACCAATGGTGCGATGGAAGAATGTATTTGCACAGTTCAGTTGTTTCATCCATGGTTCCGTTGAAAGAAACAGAAACAACTTTTGCCAGGGCATCTTTAAATTTCTTACTGTCGTTGTATGAATAAGCAGGATTAACTCCATGAATTAAAACAGTACCAATTGCACCACCGCTCATATCAGTAATTAACTTATCCATGTCAGCATCAATGCCATTTTTATAGTTTGATGTGATGGCCCAGTTGATGGTTTTACCATTTGCGCCAATGGCTTCATTGATAGCGTTAACGATGATCTGGATATTTACATCATTACTTCCGCAAACAACCAGACCTGCGCCGCTATTTGCTTTTAAGGCATCGGCAGCTTCTCCGATTTTTTTAACCAGTGCGGCATCAGCTAAAGTTGGTGCAGTAACAGCGCCGCCAAGTTTCGCAAGCAATGTTAAAGCAACTGCACCTGTTTCTGATGGTTTGTGTGTATGACGGTCATCGGCATTGCTACCAGTTAAACTCATCATGCTCTCAAACTGAAAATGCTTACTCAGTTCAGGTTTTTCGCCTGTAACTTTTCTGTTTTTTCCGTATTGGCCGCTAAATTCAGTTGGACTTAACCAGGTACCTAAAAAATCGGCACCCAGACTAACGATCACTTTTGCATTATCAAAATGATAAGAAGGGATTGCTTTTTTTCCGTAACAGGCCTCATTTGCCAGTAACATACCGCTGTAGCTCACCGCATCGTATTGTACATGGCGGCTACCGGGATATTTTGCTAAAAATTCATTTATAATTGCTAAGGTAGACGGAGAATTTACTGTTGAAGTAAGAATGGCAACAGCTTTGCCGGTAATGGCAGCTCCAACCATTTTATCAAAAGCATCAAAGCTGGTAACTTCTTTAAAGTCTTTACCATCTTTCTGCATTGGATAACGAAGGCGGGTGTTATCGTACAGATCCAGTACAGAAGCCTGTGCCTGTGCGTTGGTTCCTCCGTTTGTAATGGTTGACAGTTCATTTCCTTCAATCTTAATGGGCCTTCCATCTCTTTGTTTAACTACTACTGAAATAGTGTCGCCGCCACTAACATAAGTAGATGCGTAAAAATTGGCAACGCCCGGTATAACACTTTCAGGCTTGTTTAAAAAAGGAACAGCCTTGCGTACCGGCATTTCGCAACTTGCTGCAACTGCTGCTGCTGCTGTACTAAAGCCCAGGTATTTAAGAAAATCCCTGCGTGGAGTTTTGGCGTCTAAAATACCTTTATCATCAAGGTCTTCTAAAGGAAGTAACTCTTCTTTAAACTCGTTTTTGGCTGATTCCTGAAAACTTTCCGTTTGATTCAGTTCACCAAAACTTTGCCAGTACTTTTTCTTACTCATATTATTTGTCTCAACCCCTAAAGAGGCTTTTATGTGCTATAAAATGATAATTATCTTAATGCCCAGTTCCCCCTTCAGGGGGCCAGGGGGCTTTTAATAGTGACATTTCTGACATTCCGTTCCGCCGATCTTTTCAACCGTAACACTATCCATTTTACCGCTCTTTAAATCTTTGTGGAATTTCTCGTAAATGCTGTAATATTTGTTACCAGTGCTGTCTGCTTTGTTGTAAAAATCAACTTTAGTTTGCCTGTGGCAATTGATACACCAGCCCATGCTTAATTCAGTAAACTGGTAAACTTCAGGCATTTGCTGTATGTTACCATGACAGGTCTGGCACTGTTGTTTTCCTACTTTAATATGCTGGCTGTGGTTAAAATAAACGTGGTCGGGGAGGTTATGAATCTTTATCCATTCAATTGGCCTTGCACCATCGGCAATACCGTTGTTATCTTTATCAGCATTGTAGGTTTTGGTTGTTGGGTTCCAACCTGCATATTCATATAATTTTTGAATTTCTGCAGTTCCGTCAACAGCTGTACCATCTTCTCTTACCAATTTATCGGGCCCTTCGTATTTATTGATTGCTTTGTGGCAATTCATACACTGACTTACAGATGGAATGCTTGCCTGTTTACTATCCTGAGCACCACCATGACAGTACAAACAACTGATCTGGTTAGTGCCGGCATGTACCTGGTGAGAGTAGAATATGGGTTGCTGCGGCTGATAATTCTGCATGCGGCCCATACCAATTGCGCCGTTGATGGTATAATATCCACCCACAGCAAACAGCAGTAAAATACCTGCCATTAAATACGTTTTGTTTTTATATGCCGGAACCGGCTCTGGGCGCAATACACCTTCTTTTTCGTCGGATAATTTGCGCAGGTTGCTGTTAACCTGTAACAATATGAAAGCAATAAGCGCTAAAACAAGGGTTAAAATGCCAAAAAGAAGAGAATTATCGGTAGGTTTAGTGTCAGTTCCCGGAGTAGCGACAACATCACCCTTGTAATCATCTACATACTTAAGTATAGCATCAATATCGTCTTTCTTAAGCTGGCTGCCAAAAGCCGTCATTTGCACTTTATTCCATTTTGCAAAAAGCGCCTTTGCATATGGTTCGCTTTCCCGCAAGTCGCCAGAGTTGTTAACCCACTTATAAACCCAGTCGCCCCCCGGTATTCTGTCTTTCCAGCCTTTCAATGCCGGACCCGTAAAATCCTTATCTGGCTTATGGCAACTGGCACAGTTTGCTTTAAACAGTGCCGCACCATCTGCAGCCAAAGCCTGTATATTAATTGACAATAAAACAACTAAAAAAATACTTGTAAAGATTCTGTTAAAGATTTTTCTATAGCGACTCATACAGTTATATCGGGGCTAATGTGGAAAAATATCCTGATTCGTGTGCAAAAATAAGGCAGGATGCTGACAATATATCAACATTTTAGGATTTTTTTTTTCCTTATCCAGCGTGGTTTTCAGCGGATTGTTTAAATATCTGTATTGTAATTGTCATGTATTTGTAACCTATTTGCGGTAATTGATTTTTTTTCGGTTCTGCCAACAAATTCACAATTTTTTACCCCACATTTGCCGAATGTTTGAGAAGCTTAAACAAAGATGGAAGGTAAACGGGATTAACCTGGTGCTGATTATTGCAACTTTTGCTTTTGGGGGAAGCTTATGTGGCTATGCCGGGCGCAAGATTTTAATGCTGGCCGGGTTAGAGAAAGGAGCCTTGTGGATTATTTTATATGTGTTACTGATCACATTGCTTTGGCCGGTTTGTGTTTTACTCATCAGTTTTCCAATGGGGCAATTTGCTTTTTTTAAAAGATACCTGATAAAAGTTTGGGGGAAATTGAGTGGCAGGTATAACAAAACTGAGCAACCTATTACCAGGATTGCAATTTTTGCCAGTGGTGCCGGTTCAAATGCCCAGCAGATAATAAATACCTCATCCCTTCTCCTGCAGGAGAAGGGTGATGCGA
>Ga0302323_100004466_pt1 | contig 11411 bp, 8 predicted proteins | sample Fen_T0_3_FD_201950 | JGI IMG/M metagenome (GOLD analysis project Ga0302323, IMG submission 201950) | Peat permafrost microbial communities from Stordalen Mire near Abisko, Sweden - Fen_T0_3 | ecosystem: Environmental > Terrestrial > Soil > Wetlands > Permafrost | place: Sweden: Abisko... | reverse complement strand
GCGGCGCAAGCTCGACCCGCTGGGGCCGCCGCTCATCCACACCCGGCGCGGCTTCGGGTACGTCCTGCGCGCCGCGCGCTGATCCCGGTGCGCCACCCGCCCCGGCTCTCGCTGCGCACGGCCCTCACGCTGGGGGCGGTCGCCCTGACGGCGTGCGCGCTGGTGGCCGCCGGGATCGTCAGCGCCGTCGCCCTGCGCGCCTACCTGCTGCAGCGGGCCGACGAGCAGTTGGAGGCCGCGGCGCGCATCGGCGTCCAGCGCACGTCGCTGCTCAACCGGGTCATGACGGGCGACCCGGCGGCCGTGCGGGCCGAGCTGGCGCCGTCCGACTACGCGCTGGAGGTGCGCCGCGGCACCGTGGTGACCCGCTACTCGGGCGCGGACGCGCTGCCGCTCGGCGGCCTGGTCGACCACGTCCCCGCGCCGCCGGACGGCCGGGTCGGCGCGCCCGTGACGGTCGACGGCGAGTTCCGGGCGGTCGCCGTGCGGCGGGGCGACGTCCTGGCGGTGGTGGCGCTGCCCCTGGCCCCGGCACGCCAGACCGTGAGCCGGCTGGTGGGGGTCGAGGCGATGGCCGGGTGCGCCGTCCTGGCCGTCCTCGGGCTGGCGGCGCACGTGCTGCTGGGGCGGCGGCTGCGCCCGCTGGAGGAGATCACCGCCACCGCGGCCGCCATCGCGGCGGGCCGCCTCGACCGCCGGGTGCCGCTCGCCCGCCCCGACCGCCCTGACCGCCCTGACCGCACCGAGGTGGGCCGGCTCACCGACGCCGTCAACGGGATGCTCACCCGGATCGGCACGGCCCTGACGGCGGAGCAGCGGTCCCAGGCCCGGCTGCGGCAGTTCCTCGCCGACGCGTCGCACGAGCTGCGGACGCCGCTCACCTCGATCCGCGGGTACGTGCACCTGCTGCGCCACGGCATGATCGACCCGCAGGACGCGCCGGACGCGCTGCGCCGGGTCGACGAGGAGTCCGCCCGGATGGCCGCCCTCGTCGAGGACCTGCTGACCCTCGCGCGGCAGGAGGCCGACGTGCCGCGCGAGCGCGTCGACGTCGACCTGGTGGCCGTCGTGCGCGAGTCCGTCGCGGACTCGCTGGCCGCCCAGCCGGGACGGCCGGTGCGGCTGCGGGCGCCGGCGCGCTGCACGGTCCGCGGCGACGAGCCGGGGTTGCGCCAGGTGGTCGCGAACCTGCTGGCCAACGTGCGTGTGCATACCCCGCCCGACGCGCGGGCCGACGTCGACCTGGCCGTCGTGCCCGGCCCCGGCGGGGACCGGGTGCGGCTGGAGGTCGCCGACGCCGGGCCCGGCATGCCGCCCGACCTGGTGGCGCGGGCCCTGGAACGGTTCGTGCACGGCGGCGACCCCGGGCGCCGGGCCTCGGTCGGGGCCTCGGTCGAGGGCCCGGTCGGAGGGTCCGTGGGAGGGGCCGGCAGCGGGCTCGGGCTGGCGATCGTCGACGAGATCGTGCGGGCGCACGGCGGCACGGTCCGGCTGGAGTCGACGCCGGGCGAGGGCACGCGGGTGACGGTCGAGCTGCCCGCACGGCAGGGGCGGGACCATGAGGACGGGAACGGAAGGGACCGGAACGATGGAGCGTGAGGTACCCGACGGGCGGGCCGCCCGGGCGGTGGGCGGGCTGGGCCGCGCGTGCGCGCGTCACCGCTTCGTCGTCATCGGGGCGTGGCTGCTGCTGGTGGCCGCACTGGTGACGTGCGCGCGGGTGGCGGGCACGCCCACCGACAACGACGTGAGCCTGCCGGGCACGGACGCCCAGCTGGTCCGCGACCTGACCAGCAGCCAGACGACGTCGGGCAGCACCGCGACCGTGATCCTCGTGGCGCCGGACGGCCGGCTGGACGGCGGCGCCCGGGCGGGCGTGCTCGCAGCGACCGCGGCGTCCCTGCGCACGGTCCCGCGCGTCACGGCGGTGAAGCTGCCGACGACGGCGGCCCGCTCGCTGTCGGCGGACGGGCGCACGGCCCTGGTGCAGGTGTCGCTCGACGTCGCCCGCCGCGACATCACCCCGGCCCTGGCGCACGACCTCACCGAGGCCGCGCGGCCCGCCGCCGACGCCGGCGTCCGTGTGCTGCCCGGCGCCCTCCTGGCCGACGTCGTGGACCGCAAGGGCGGGCGGAGCGGCGAGCTGGTCGGCGTGGTCGTGGCCGCCGTCGTCCTCGCCCTGGCCCTCGGCGGCGTGCTCGGCGGCATGCTGCCGCTGCTGGCCTCGGTGCTGGCGCTGGCGGCGTCGGTGGAGACGATCGGGCTGGCCGGGAACGCGACGGCGATGCCCACCGTGGCGACGACCCTGGCGACGATGGTGGGCCTCGGCGTCGGCATCGACTACGCGCTGTTCCTGCTGAGCCGGTTCCGGGACCTGGCGGCGACCGGCCTGCCGGTGCCCGAGGCGATCGGCCGGGCCGCCGCCGACTCGGGAACGGCGATCGCCTTCGCGGGCGTCACCGTCGCGGTGGCGCTGGGCGGCCTCGGCCTGGCCGGGGTGCCGATCCTGGCGACGCTGGCGTGGACGTCGGCGATCGCGGTCTTCTTCGCCGTCCTGGCCGCCCTGACCCTGCTGCCCGCGCTGACGTCGCTCGCCGGGCGGCGCCTGGCCCGCGGCGGCCTGCTGCTGGGACGCCTGCGCCGGGCCCTCCCCCGCCGCGCGGGAGGACTCGCGGAGGGCGGTCCCGGCGGCGGCTGGGCGCGGCAGGCCGACCGGGTGACCCGGCGTCCGTGGCTCGTGGGCGGCCTCGCCCTGGTGCTGCTCGCCCTGCTGGCCGCCCCCGCCCTCGACCTGCGGATCGGCCAGCTGGACGCTGGGTCCTCCCCGACGTCGACGGCCGTGCGGCAGGCGGACGACGCCGTCACGTCGGCGTTCGGCGCGGGCCGGACGGCGACGGTGACCGTGCTCGCGCAGCTGCCCACGCCAGCCGCCGCCCCCGGCGACCCCCGGCTCGCCGCGCTCGTCCTGGCGCTGCACGCCGAGCCGGGCGTCGCCGCCGTCGGCACGCCGGCGGTGGTCGGCGACGGGCACGTGGTCACCGTGCCGATCACCCCCACGACGGCGTCGAGCGACCCCGCGACCGCCGACCTGGTGCACCGCGTGCGGGCCCTGCGGCTGCCCGACCTCACGGTGCACGTCGGCGGGACCACGGCCGCGCGCGCCGACCTGGCCGCGCGCGTCTCGGACCGGCTGCCGATGGTCATCGCGGTGGTGCTGGCCCTGTCGACGGCGGTGCTCCTGCTCGCGTTCCGGGCGCCGCTGGTCGCGCTGAAGGCCGCGCTCATGGACCTGATCTCCGTCGGGGCCGCCTACGGCGCGCTCACGGCCGTGTTCAGCTGGGGTTGGGGCGTGACGTGTCTGGGCCTGTCCGGCCCGGTGCCCATCGAGAGCTACGTGCCGCTCATGCTGTTCGCGCTGCTGTTCGGGCTCTCCATGGACTACGAGGTGTTCCTGCTGACCGCGATCCAGCGGTCGTGGCGCTCCACCGGCGACAACCTGCGCTCCGTCCGCGAGGGCCTGGCGGCGACCGGCGCCGTCATCACCGCCGCGGCCACCATCATGGTGAGCGTCTTCGCCGGGTTCGTGCCGGACGACGACCCGACGATCAAGATGTTCGGGCTCGGCATGGCGTTCGCGATCGCCGTCGACGCGACCGTCGTGCGGGGCCTGCTGGCGCCCGCGACGATGGCGCTCCTGGGATCGGTCACCTGGTGGACGCCGCGCCGGTGGGCCCGCGCCGAGCCGCCCCCCACCCCCACCCCCCGCGTGATCATGCAATCCGGGAAGATCCTGCAATCCGGGAGCGCGGGCCCGGGAGCCGATGTGCCGACGTGACGGTGATCCCGGCCGGGTGCAGGTGAGGCACGGGCTGGATCCGGAGGCGTTCTCGGATTGCATGATCGTCCCGGATTGCATGATCACGCGGGGTGAGGGTCACCAGCGCAGCCGCCGGCCGAGCCAGCTCATCGTGGCGTCCCGGTACCACGCCTGGTGGTGGCGCAGCCAGGGCGACGACGGCAGGTGCTCCTGGCCGGCCGCCGCGGTGTAGTACCCGGCGAGCGCGGCGAGGAACGCGTCCACCGCCCGGGGCGGCACGCCCCGGGCGAGGGGGTGCGCGGCGAGGGCGGCGTCGGCGTCGAGGCCGTCGCCGTGCGCGGCGACGAGCAGCCCGACCAGGTCGAGCCAGGGCGCGCCGACGGTCAGCCAGTTCCAGTCGCAGATCCAGACGGCGCCCTCGCCGTCCAGGAGCACGTTGTCGTCGCGCAGGTCGAAGTGCACGGCGCAGTCCCCGGACGCCGCGGCCACCCACCGCTCCTCCAGCTCGGCCAGGCGCTCCATCCGCTGCCGGGGCAGGTGCGGGTGGCGGGGCAGGAGCGCGCCCGCGTCGGGGTCGTCGGCCAGCTCGCGCCAGTACCCGAAGTGCGGCTGGTCGTGGGCGACCGAGGGCAGCGCGGGCATACCCTGCGGCACCGGGGTCAGGGCCGCGGCCAGCGGGCCGAGCGCCGCCAGGACCGCCCGCAACTGCGGCACCCGCCAGGGACGGTGCGGCGGCCGCCCGTCGATCTCGTGGAAGGCCAGCACGAACCACCCGCCGTCCAGCTCCGCGCTCCACCGCAGGCGCGGGGCGGGCACCCGGTCGGGAAGGGCGGCGACCACCGCCGCCTCCTGCCGGTAGGCGAGGCGGATCGAGGGATGGTCGACACCGTTCACGGCTTTGACGAAAGCTCCCGAACCGTCGTCCAACCGCAACCGGCTCGCGAATCCGGCGGTGAACCCGGCGTCCTGGCTGCGGGCGCGCACGACCCGCGCGCCGAGGCGTTCCTCGACGGCGGTGCGGACGGCGTCGGGCAGCTCCTTCCAGGAAGGACGCCGCGCCGTGGCCCCCTGGGGGACCTGGTGGAGGGTCTGCATCACCCCACTGTGGGGCATTCCGCGCCGATCTGGCACATGCTTTCTTGCGTGCCCGCGCGCGGCTATTTCCGGCAATCTCTCCCTTGTAGCACGAAGATCAGACGGAACGCATCCGGTTATTCCGGGGAAGGTGCTCCACCTCGGCCAGGCCGAGGTGTTCCAGAACCGGCGGGACGTACATGCCGAACCGTCCCCGCAGGCCCTTCTTGAGCCCGTACCAGCCGCCGACCGGATTGTCCGGCGACCGTCCCCACGCCTCGACCGTCCCCGGCCGGGCGTCCTTCTGCTCGTCGGCGGATCCGAGCTCGACCCAGTCGCCCCGCTCGACGAGCATCGCGCGCAGGTCGTCCAGGCAGCGGCGGTCGTAGTGGAGGACGGTCCTGCCCACCCGGACCACGAGGACCTCGACACCCGCCGCGACGTCCAGCCACGCCTGGTACTCGCTGGTCAGCGGAGGGGTCTTGAGCACCCAGGGGTCGTCGGGCGTGCCTGCCGGGTCCGTCACGGAGTCCTCCCGCACCTCACGCCCGGGCGGGGGCCCGGGTCGGCGGCCAGGTTGGCAGGTGCGAGGAGGGCCCGCCATCGCCCGTTCCGGGGACGGGCGCGCTACGCCTCCCCCGCGGCACCGGCGGCGTCCTGCTCGACGGCGGTCAGGTCCACCGTGCCGCCCGTCCCGGCCGGGTCGGGCGTGGGGGCGGCGGTGGGGGCAGCGGTGGGGGACGACGCCGGAGCGGGGGCCGGGACACCCCGGACGGCGCGGCCCGGCACCGGCCCCGGCGAGCGGCCGGTCTCGGTCACGCTCTCGGGGACCAGCCCGCGCCCGTCCAGGTAGCGCCGCGCCTGGTAGAGGGCGCCGATCTCCTCGGCCGTGGCCTCCTTGAGCAGCTGGAGGCGGCGCCGGGCGACGCGCAGGTCCACCAGGCCGTCGGTCCATCCCTCCACCAGCCCCGGCAGCCAGCGCCCGAGGGGCCGCGGGTCGGTGAGCACCCGCCGGAACAGCGCGCCGGTGCCGCCGGCCAGCAGGTACGGCGTCACCGAGCGCACCAGCTCGGGGACCCAGGCGATGTCCACCTGCAGCGGCGAGGCGAGCGACAGCGACGGGACGGCGAACGGCGGGGGGACGAAGGCGCGCCCGCGCCGGATCACCTCCCCCAGCCGCGAGGCGGCGTCCGACACCGTCGCGGCGACCGGGACGCCGGGCCGCCAGGCGGCCAGCTCGACGGGTGCCGCCGGCTCCGGCAGCGACGCGGCGCGCAGCAGCAGCTCCCAGTAGGCCAGCCGGCACGATCCGCGCCACAGGTCGTCCAGGCCGGTCCACAGGTCCGCGAGGTCGGTCGCGAGGTAGGTGCGGTCGGGGAAGGTGAGGCGCAGGGTCGGCCGGAGGGGAATGCCCACGTCGGGGTCGTCGTCCACCGTCACCGCGCTCACCAGCAGCCCCTATCCCAGGCCAGATCATCTTTCGGTGACCATACAGACACCCATAGTTATCATCGGGGACCTCCACCGGGGTGTCGCCGCCGTCTACCGCACGCCCGGCGACGCCTGCGGGCGAATCCCGGGACATCGGCGGAACGCCCGACCCGCCGCGCGGGCAGCCGTCGGCCCGGCCCCTGCGGCGGCGGACGATGAGTTCCGGGCACCGCCGCGGTCCACCCCACGACGGATCCCGCGATCCCGATCCGATCCCGCCCCGATCCCGCCCCGATCCGAGGAGATCCCCCGATGAGCGGACCCGCACTCGGCAGCCTGCTGCTGGGCAGCGCCGACCCGACCCGCCTGCGCAACTGGTACCGCGCGGCCTTCGACGAGCAGCCCGAGAACGGCACGGGGTTCTTCACCTTCGGCGACGTCGGGTTCCTCGTCGACGGCCGTGACGACGTCGCGGCGGCGAACCCCGAACCGGGCCGGTACGTCCTGAACTTCCACGTCACCGACCTCGAGGCCGCCGCGGCCCGCCTCGACGCCGCCGGGACCACCTGGCTGCAGCCGGCGGAGCAGCGGCCCGACGGCGTCTTCGCCACCGCGGTCGACCCCGACGGCAACTACGTCCAGCTCATCCAGTTCACCCAGGAGTACCTCGACCGGGCGCGGGCCCGGCGCGCCGCCCGCCGGACGCACGTGCCGTTCAGCGGGTTCTCGGTGGACGACGTCGACGCCGCGGCCCGCTTCTACCGCGACGTCCTGCACCTGGAGGTCAGCGAGGCGAACGGCATGCTGACCCTGCACCTGGACGGCACGACCCCGGTCCTGGTCTACCCGAAGAAGGACCACGTGCCGGCGCTCTACACGGTGCTGAACTTCCCCGTCGACGACGTCGACCGCGCCGTCGACGAGCTCGCCGCCGCGGGCGTGACCTTCGAACGGTACGAGGGATCCCCCCAGGACGAGCGCGGCGTCCTGCGGGGACGGCAGCTGGGGATGGGTCCCGACATCGCCTGGTTCACCGACCCCGCCGGCAACGTCCTCTCGGTGCTGAGCACCGGGTGAAGCCGCCCCTGCGGCGGGCATAGATTGGCGCGGTGACGTCGCGATCCGTCTCCGCCTCCGTTCACGTGCTCAAGGTGACCCTGCAGCACGTCAAGCCCGCCGTCTGGCGCCGCGTCGAGGTCCCCTCCACGATCACGCTCGGCGACCTGCACGTGGTGCTGGACGCGGCGTTCGGGTGGGGCGACGACCACCTGCACCAGTTCGACGTGCGGGGCACCACGTTCGTCCCCGAGTCGCTGCAGCGGGACGGGTTCCCGATCTGGGGGAACCCGCCGCTCGACGAGGATGACGCGGTGCTCGCCGACCTGCTGCCGCGCGTGGGCGACCTGGCGGAGTACGTCTACGACCTCGGCGACGAGTGGCTGCACCGGATCACGGTCGAGGGGGTGGGCGACGCGCTGCCCGAGGAGGTCTACCCCCGGTGCACGGGCGGGGCGGGACTGGCCCCCGAGGAGGACACCGGCCGGAAGCGGGCGGGGTCGTTCGGCCCGGACGCCGTCGCGCAGGTGAACGCCGCCCTGGTGGGGCTCGGCGCCGTCACCGGCGGCGAACTGCCCGTCGGGGAACCGGATCCCGACCAGGTGTTCGCGGGCCTGTTCCCCGAGCTGGCCGCCCAGGCGATCGGCTGCACCTGCGGGGAGTGCACGGCGTCCGACCTGGACGACCCGGACGATCTCGACGACCCGGACGACGAGGACCCCCTCGGCGGCCCCTCGCTGCCGGTGCTGGACGCCCCGCCGGACGGCGAGTTGCTGGCCGCCGCCTCGGCGTCGCCGCTCGTGCAGCGGGCGCTGGCCCTGGCCCGGTGGCTGGGCCCCGGCCGGGCGCTGACCCCGGCGGGGGTGCTGCGCCCGGCCCTCGCGCTGGAGGCGTCGAGCGCGCTGGACCTGGACCGCCGGGTCCTGCCGGTCGACCCCGCGGACACCGGGGGCGGGTCGGGTGCGCGCGCCGGCCGGGCACGCGCCGTCCGGTCGGCGAAGGACCTGCCGGCCCTGGACGCCCTCTGGCACGCCGCCGTGGGGGCCGGGCTCGTGGAGATCCGCGGCCAGAAGGCGTTCCCCGGCCCGGAACTGGCCCGCTGGGACGCGTCCGGCGACCTGGACGCGCAGCTGGAGACCTGGTCGGCCCTGCTGGCGGGGTATCTCACCGCCCGCGCCGCCGCCGTCCGCCACGGCCGGGGCATGATCGACGCCTTCGGCGAGCAGTTGCTGCCGACGTCGGTGCTGATGCTCTACACGAGCGCCGACGCCCCGGTGTGGGCCGGGCTGCTCGGCCTGGGCGGCCTGCTCGTGAGCGGTGACGACGAGCCCGAGGCGCTGCTCGACCTGCCCGAGGTGGTCACGGCGTGGACCGCCGTCCTGGAGGACTGGGCGGTCGCGGGCGTGGTGAGCGCGTCGCCGGAGCAGGACGTCGACGCGCTGGGCGGCGCGAGCGAGGGCGCCGCGGAACTGTCGCAACAGCTGGGCGCGCTGCTCGCCGACGTGGCCGAGGAACCGGACGGCCTGCTGGTGGCCCGGGCGGCGCGGCGGGGACCGGTCGTGGACGTGACCCCGTTCGGGCGCTACGCGCTGGCGCGGATCCTGCGGGGCCACGGGTTCGCCGTCCCCGACGTCGGGTTCCTCGCGGACGCCGCGCCGGACGACCTGCTCCTGGCCCTGACCGACCTGGAACCGGCGGACGCCGTCGAAGAGGTCCGGCGGTGGCTGCAGGCCCGCGGGGACGGCTGGCGCCGGCCGCTGGCGGAGGTCATGGGGACGGCGCGCGGCGCGGGATTCGAGGCGGCCGCCCGGCGGTCCGCGCTGCCCGCCGTCATCGCGGTGGTGGCGGACCTGCCGGAGGGGGACGTCCTCGACGAGTGGCAGCAGGACCGGTGGCTCACCGCCCCGATCGCGATCGGACGGCACGCCGCCGGCCGCGGCCCGGAACCGTCACCGGCCCAGCGGCTGTGGCGGGCGGTCGACACGCTCTGCCTCGGCACGGACGACCGGGAGGAGTTCGCCGAGCTGATGGAGGCGACCGACGTCGCCGCGATGCTGGCCGAGCCCGGTGGCCCGGCGACGGCGGCCCGCCTGGACCACCCGCTGGCCGCGGCGGTGCTCCGCCGGGTCGCCGGGGAACTGGACGATCCCCGGCTGGCGGCCGAGGTGCGCCGGGCGCTCGGACCCTCGCGCTCGAAGCGCTCCTCCCGGCTCAAGCGCCGCTGACGCCGCTACCCGTTCGGCTACCAGTTCGGCGCGGTCCGCCGGCCCCGCACCTCCGGGCCGGCGGCGGTCGAGCCGGCGCTGAGCAGCGCCTCGGCCACCAGGGAGGCCAGGGGCTGGACCGCGGCGACCATCGCCTCGTGCGCCTGGGGACCCAGGGACGCCGGGTCGGGCAGGTCGTCGAGGGCGGGCTCGCCCGCGGGCATCTGGACGCGCAGGACGGCGGCCCCGGCGACCAGGTCGGCGGGGTTCAGCGCGCCGAGCTCCAGCACCGCGGGCGCCAGGCGGACGAACTCCGAGAACGTGAAGCACCGGCGGGCCGCGGACGGGTCCAGCTCCACCACCCGGGCCCGGTGGGCGCGCGTCGCCGTGAGCACCAGGTCGCCCGACGACACCAGCGCCCCCGACAGCGGCTGCGAGACGTGCCCCTCGACCGCCACGCCGCGCCGCCGCAGGGCCTGCGCCGTCAGGGCGTGGATCGGCAGGCCGGCGACCGCGCGGGTGCCGGCGCTCATCAGGTCGAACCGGGCCTCACGCCCGGTCACCAGGGCGCGCCCCAGCAGCCGCTCCACGGCCGGGGAGCGGCACTGGTTCGCGGTGCAGACCACCAGCACCCGGAAGAGCCGACCGGGCGGTCGGCGCCGTCCGGGCAGCTCGTAGGCGACGCCGGTGCGGTGACTCACAGCTCGTACGTTACGCCGCACCACCCCCCGACGGGGCGATCGGGCCAGGTGGGGACGCCCGCGTGCCACCCCGGACACCGGGGCCGGGGCGGCACGCGGGCCGAGTGCCGGCCGTCCGTCGCGGTTCACCCGGCCCGGGACGATGGGGGCGGACGGTATCGCGGACGGCGGCCTAGCCTGGGCACCTGTGATCCCGGCGACCGCGATCCCGGCGACCGCGATGCCGACCACCGGAGGGCGGGCTCGTGGACGAGCACCTGGCACGGCTGTTCGAGGCGCACGTGCGGTACGAGCTCGACCGGTGGCGGCCCGGCGCCGTGGGCGACACCGTCGCCGAGGAGGTGGGGGCCTGGTTCGACGGGCCGGGGACGGGCGCCCTGCGCGCGGTCGTGCCGCCCGAGCGGGCGCAGGCCTGGCTGCGGGAGGTGGCCGCCCGGGAGCCGGCCGACGGGGTGCTCGAGGAGGTGCAGTGGGCCGTGCGCGCCGCCCACGAGTCCCTCGCGCAGGAGACCGGCCCGCTCACCGACGAGGTGTCCCGCGAGCGCTACGACGGGTGGGTCGCCGCCGCCGTCGGTCTGCGGCGGGTGCGCACGGAGGCCGTCGACCAGCTCACCCTGAGCCGGGTGTACGCCGACCTGATCGCCCACGTGCTCTACCACGGGCTGAAGAACTACGCGCTCACCGAGAACGCGGTGGTCCGCCGGATCCCCGGGGCGTCGTCCCTGGTGCGGATGGGGCAGAGCGCGGTGCGCTCGGCGACCCCGCGCCTGGAGGCCGAGATCGACCGTCGCCTGCTGGCGTTCGTCGCCGACACGGTGGCCGACACCGTCGGCGACAGCCGCGCGTTCCTGGAGGAGATGCTGGACGACGCGATGCTGGGCACGGTCGCCGAGGAGCTGCGGGCGACCAACGGTCCCCGCGCCGTCGGCGAGCTCGCCGACCTGGTCGAGGAGGAGTCGCTCGGCGCGGTCGTGGCGGCGGCGTGGGACACCTGGCTCGACGTGCGCGCCTCGCCCCTGGTGGGCCGGGTGATCGACACCGTGGTGGAGCAGTTCTACGCGGCGCACGGTGACGAGCCGGTCGCCGACGTCGTCGCGGCCCTGGGCCTGACCCGGGGGGCCGTGGCCG
>Ga0302323_100004465_pt1 | contig 11411 bp, 11 predicted proteins | sample Fen_T0_3_FD_201950 | JGI IMG/M metagenome (GOLD analysis project Ga0302323, IMG submission 201950) | Peat permafrost microbial communities from Stordalen Mire near Abisko, Sweden - Fen_T0_3 | ecosystem: Environmental > Terrestrial > Soil > Wetlands > Permafrost | place: Sweden: Abisko... | reverse complement strand
GGGCCGTCGGCAGCGGCATAGGCTTTCTCTTGCCAGTCGAGCGCGGCAGCCTTGTCGCCGCGCTTCTTCGCGTTGGCCGCGAGACCCAGCATGTAGTAGTAGGGCGACTGCGATCGCGCGAGTTCGGCGGTCAGGAGTGCGTCGGATTCCGCCATCAGGCCCGCCTGCGCAAGCACATCGGCGGCGGTGCTGATAACCGCCTGCCGCGCGTACGGGTCCGTTGTCTCGCGGTCGGCGCGCGCGACCTGTTCGCGCACGTTCTGCTGCAATGCCTCGGGCAGCGTCGCCTTGTCGTTGGTGAGACGGGCCAGTTCAATCTGGGCGGTGAGCGCCGTGAGCCGGTCTACCGTGGACAGCGTTGCGTCGGCGACGAGCCGGTCGAGCGCCACGTTCCAGTCCGCGACCAACTGCGTGCGCGCAGGCGACCTGGCGCCGGTGACGTAGCCGGCCATGTCGCCCGCGTTGTTGGTGAGCACATCGAAATTCGCGCGCGCGACAGCGGGGTCGGCCAGCACCCTGCGGAGCAGCGCTACGGTTGCCGCGTCATCGTGAGGCTTCGCGTCCTTGGCCGTGGCGGCGGCGACCACCGCCTTCAGCGCGAGACGCGTTGCCGAGTCGGGTTGTCCCGCGGGACAGGCACCGGCCAGGCGCAGCAGCGTAGCGGCGACATCGTTCTTCGCCACGAGCTGCGCGTCGTCGATGTCCCACGGATAGAACGACAGCATGCGCCAGTCGTCCGCCGTGAGCCGCGAGCGCGCGGCGTCGTCCGGCGCGAGCGCCGAAGCCAGCGTGTCCTTGATCGGGCGCGCCCCGTTCATGCCGATCGCCAGCACTTGCATGTACTGGTCGGCATCGACCTCTCCGGGGAGGCGCGTGATCTCCTTGCCGTCCGCTGTGAACAGGATCATCGTCGGATAGCCGCTGACGTGGAAGCGCGAAGCGAGCTTCTGCGCGCTGGGCGTGTCGCCATCGACGTAGACGGGCTCGAAATGGCGCGAGCGCTCGATGAAATCCCGGCGATTGAAGATCGTGGCCTTGACCTGGTTGCACGGTGGGCACCATTTGGCACCCCAGTACAGGAACACCGGCTTGCCGTCGGCCTTCGCCGTGGCGAACACTGCGTCGACGTCGCCCGTCTGCCACGCGATGCCGTGGTCTGCAGCGGCGGCGGCTTGGGCGGGCGCGGCTGACGCGGACTTGGCCGCCGGAGGCGCTGGTTCCGGCGCCTTCGAGCAGGCAGCCGCCAGCAGTGACAACGCAATCACGGACGCGATTGTAAGGATGGATTTCATGGAGGGGGCAGCAGCCGTCGTGCGCGTCGGAGAGGACGGCATTATAGGACTTAACCACGCCCCAATCGCGCAGACGGTGGTAGATGACCATTCAGCCTGACAAACCGCGCGTGGCCATCTATTGTCTTTGGCGGGAGCCGAGGGGCCTATCGCTTCCGTAGGCAGGAAGGAGACATTCGCAACGGTCTTGCGAAATGAAGCTTTCGACCCGCTCCTGCCGTTGAGCCTAACCAAAACCGGACGTTCGTCCTACAAGCTAACCGGCGGCTCGCGGAGGAATCGAAGCGCTTCGCTCGCTACTTCGGTTGGTATTTGAGGCCCCTTTTGTCCATGCCCGCTCAGGTACAAACCCCGAGCGACGCCGACAACCTCCTCTACCTGTTGGCCGCCACTCCCAAGCTGGAGTGACGGCCATGTGACCCGCTGCGGCCGCGGATAAGGAGCGAAGGCGTTACACCGATCTTGGCTGACCGCTTCGAACCGCAAGCATTCGATTGGTCCTCAATCCGGCAGTTCGATCTTCAGCACTTGGCCGAGGCCCACTGGCGGTGGCCCAAATCCGACGTTGGAAACATAGAGGTCGCCATCATGCCCGAGCGTCATGCCGGTCGGGAAGAACAGTCCGTCTGCAATGATCTCGCGTGTACCGGAGGTATTGACCCGCGTTACCTTGCCCGTGAATGGCACGGGCGCGGGATTTCCCGAGGTCATTTCTAGCACATACATCCTGCCCTTCCTGTCGAATGCGAGACCCAGCACCATGTCGAAGCCGCCAGTGACTATGCTGATCTGGCCGCCAGGCGTGACCTTGTAGATGTTCGAGCTGCCAATGACCTGCGGGAAGACGCCCAGGTTACCGACGTAGAAGTTGCCCTTATAAAAGGTCATCGCCGACGGCACGATGTGGCCTTGGCTCGCTGAAATGTCAATGACCCGGCTAATCGCGCCATTGTGAGAAATCTTTACGATCTCGCCGTGATTGGGTTCGACCGCAAAGAGATCGTGATCCACCGCAACCATGTTGTACCAAGTGCCGTCCGGTTCGAAGTCGCCTGGGTTGGGGTTCGCGACATGATTGGCCTGCTGGAAGGCGCTCAGATTCGCGACCATTTTCCACGTCCCGTCTTCGTTCACGCGGATTACGCCATTGGGAATGTCGACGACGCCGTGCGAGCAGCCCGCACCGGCGAATACGGCGTAGAGGTTGTCGTCGATGAATGCAATGTCGGCGACCCCGCTGATCAGGCTGCCGGACTCGGCATTGGTCTGACTGGACGGGAGGTTGTCGATGACCGTAGTGCGGTTGCCATGCTTATCAACTTGGGAAATGCGGGCGCCAACCGGACTGCCCGTGTACGGCCCGACATCGGGGACCTGCGTACACAAGGCCGGTGTAGTTGGCGTGGCGTCGGTCGATAGCGGGCCTCCGGTACCGCCCTCGGCCACGTAAAGGTCGCCTTCCGGGCCGAACTTGAGACCGCGTGGATTATTGAACCCAGTGGCGAAGACAGTCACCTTAGCCGCGGGTGGACCGGATACCGCAACGTTGGGTGCGGCGATAGCTGTCAAGCCGATCAGAACGGACAGCGCAATAACTGCGCCTCGAGGACACTCAAATAGCTGGCAGGTTGAAACGTGGCGAGAACTCATCATGCACCCCATTGTTAGGAATTTCCGCCGGTGGTGCCTGCGCGTGATGCGCGAAGCCTCGGCGTGGCGCAATGCGCCAATTTGTCGGGGTGCGCGCCAAGACCGGCGGTTGCTTGACGCGTCGGACACCTTATAGCTCCATTGCCCCCAAGCGGCAATGCGAATTATCACAATCGGTGGATGACGTAGGACACAGCGGCTGAAGGTGGCCGGTGGGCGTCCCCTATGGGATTCGAGGCGCCATGACCGGTCTTGGCCGGTGGCAACCGTTCGCGTGTGGGTAGCGTGTGGTCGTATCATTCGAACATGACGACCTTCCGAATCAATCGCGCCCCGGTCTTGACCCTATGGGCGGCGGTCGTCGCCGAGCAAATTGGCCTACCGCACGACACCGCCCTGACTGCCGGCCAAGCGGTCGCAGGGATGACCGCGCATGCTAAAGGGGTGCGGCTAGGCATCATCGCCGAAATCAGCGACGGCAAGCCCAAGCCATCGCTACCCAGACCCGAGGGAGCTACCGGCGAGGTCAAGGAATTTCTGCTTCTCGGCCGGATCGTCCATATTGCAGATAGCAAGGACGGGCCGCGCGCGATCAACAAGGACGAGCTTGGAAAACCGGTCGCCGTCGAGAAGTACCTCCGAAGCAAGTTTGGCGCGCACCTGGACGCGACGCGAAGCGCGATGGAAGCGCTCGCGATGACACTCCCGCCAATCGAACTCAACGCGAAGGCGTTTCACTTGTATGAGCAATTCCGCCCCGAGGTCCCGCCGGACGAAAATGGTTGGGGCGCAAAGGGTGTCCTCGATCTCACCCGCATTCACAAGCTGGCACGATAAGCACTTTCTTGGAGTCGCGTTGCCTACTGATGGTTAACTCGTGCGGACGGCCCGGCCGAGCTAGGCATGGTTCATCGGTGTCAGCCCGTGATACGCTTTCCCGGTTTGGCACTAGTAGGGGATTCATGCTGCTCCGGTGCGAATCGCGCTGTGTCGAATTGCCCACAAACCGATGCCCGTAATCACTCATGTGCAAGCCACGGCGACCGTGGCCGCCTTGCACTTGAAGGTGAACGCCGAGAAACGTGCCGCCACCGCTCGCGATTCGGCTGGTGCGTGGAGCTGTTGAGTTCAGGAGGTCTAATGTCCTCAAGACCAGTTGTCTTTGCGCTGTGCTCGCTGTTTTTGGTCGCGGTAGCCCCCGCGTTTGCCGCCGCGCCGGCTCAATCGCTGGAGATCAAGCTGCAGGACTCCACGAGCGAGCCTTCGACTGCGCACATGCGCATCGTGCTTAATCAGGATTCGATCAGGCCGGGGCGTGTCACCTTCCACGCCGAAAACCAGTCAAAGAACCTTGTGCACGAGGTGATCATCGCGCGCGACGACGGTGCCAAGGAACTTCCGATGGACGCAAAGCACGCAAGAGTGATCGAAAGTCGCGTCCGACGCCTTGGAGAAATTGCCGACCTCGCGCCGGGCGAGTCGGGCAAATTGACCTTGACCCTGAAGCCTGGCACGTACGTGCTGTTCTGCAATGAGCCCGGGCACTATCAGGACGGTATGTTTACCAGGTTGACGGTCGCGCCGTGACGCTGCGTACAGACGCCCCGCGCAGCGGGCCGCCGGTTAGCTGAGCACCGGCGCTATCCCGGTGAACTGTAGGCTGTGCAATGCCGCGCGAATCGCGACACATGCACTCTTCGTGCAAGTCTCTTGAACGAAGGGCGCCGAAAGGAACCCTTGAAGTTCACCTGGTTAAACCGCGCTCAACACCCGCTCCAACCGCTGTCGAACTTCATTAGCAACCAACCTGATCTCGGGTTTGTCGACCAGCTCGAGCACGGCATTGGGGTCCATGAACTCGACGTGGACGCGGCCCGCAACATCCTGGCGCACCACCACATTGCAGGGCAATAGGAGGCCGATTGCAGGCTCCGCCTGTATAGCGCGGTGTGCCAATGGAGGATTGCAGGCCCCCAGGATTCGGTAAGGCGGCATGTCCTGATTGAGTTTCTCCTTCATCGTGGCCGCGACATTGATGTCAGTGAGGACGCCAAAGCCTTCAGCCTGTAGCGCTTGCGTCACGCGTGCTACCGCGTCGTCGAATCCCATCGTGACGATCTTCCCGAATCCATACTTGGTGTTCATGCCAACCTCCATGTTTGTGTTGCTTTTGGATTCAGCCCGGGGCGGTTGGAGAGTCTTTCTACATGGCCTCGATTCAGTACCGCGCATCGGCGGGCTTGTCGCCCTTTGGCCAGTCCATGCTCTTTGCCGCAAAATCCGGCCTGGGCTGCCGAGTGAAATAGGCCGCGATGTCTATTGCATCCTTATCGCTCAGCGAATTGCCGGAACCTAGCGGCATATTTGCCTTGGTGAATGCTGCCGCGTTTGCGAGGCGGGCCATACCCGCTCCAATATTGAACGACTTCGGACCCCAAAGAGCTGGAAAGAGATACGCGCCGTCGGCGCCATTCAGTCCCTGCCCGTCGACCCCGTGGCAAGCGGTGCATTTCTCGGTGTAGAGCTGCGCGCCGCGGACGGGGTCGATGACTGCGGGATCGGGGAGCTTGATCCGCTTGAATCCGCGCCCCTCCACGTCCATGCCGGTGGGCACGTTTTTCGATAACCACCACATGTAGCTCAGAATCGCGTGCATCTCGTCCCCGTCCACCGGCAGCGACTTGCCATTCATCGAGCGCTGGAAGCAATCGTTGATACGGTCCTGCAACGCATTGACCTTGGCATTGCGGCTGCGATACTCGGGAAAGACGCCCCAGATGCCGACCCAGGGTGATGCGTATGCCGTCGTACCGCCATTCAAATGGCAGCTCGTGCAGTTGAGACCATTGCCGACGTAGTCTTTCGCGTAAATCTGAGTCTGCTTCAGGAGCTTTGCGCCGTAGCGAATGGAGTCACCCATCGGGCCCTGCGGAATGTCCGCTTCATTTGGTGGCAGGAAGGCCGCGGACCTCCCTGCCGGCGCTTGAGCGTACGACGGGACGATGGCGCCAATAGCTAGGGCCAGTCCCCAAACGAACACGAACGGCGAAATTCGCATATATCCCCCCTTTCCGGCCGGCTTGGACGATTTCAACCTACGCGTATTCCGCGGTCCATGGCTTGACGAGGCACAAATGCGCATCGCTCGCGTTGTCTCGGCGAGGAGTTGCGCTTGGCATTTCCCAAGTCTTGCCGACGCAGGTGGCGCTGTCGGGCACCGGATTCTCGCGCCGAGAACCCGATGCGGCGGTTTCCGTTACGGTTTAGGCCGGCGGGGGCTTCAACGGATGCCTGAATCAAGCCAAAGGCTGACGCAGGTCAACCCGCCTTGCGTCCCTATATATAACGCTTGCGCTATATTTAAATTGTGAACCCGAATATCGACCTCCTGGGCGATCCGACGCGGCGCTGCATGCTGGCCCTGCTCGCATTAGAGGGAGAGGTTTGTGTATGCGAGTTCGTCGCGGCGCTCCAGGACCTCCAGCCTAGCGTCTCCCGTCACCTCGCCTTGCTGCGTGATGGCGGTTGGATCACGTCCCGCCGCGAGGGCACATGGATGCACTATCGACTGGCGCGTCTGCCGAAGTGGGCACGGACGCTGCTCGACGCACTGCTCGAGGGAGGCGTGCCGCCCGAGACTCTGCGCAGTGTGAAAGCTCGCCTGAATTCGTTTTCCGGTAGCCCACCGCGTGCCATGGGACGGGTCGCGTGAACGCCGACCTGACGCTTACCAACCAGCGGCCGAAACTGTTTCTGATCGTCGCAGCGGCCGTTTGGTTCATCGCGTACCAGGCGCTCATACCGGTGTCCGAGTCGCTGACGGCGCTGCTGCCAGTGGATCGGACCAGTCCATTGGGTGGCGCGCTCCAGTTCTTCCTCTACGACACGCCGAAGGTGCTACTACTGCTTGCCGGTGTCGTGTTCGTCATGGGTATGGTGAACTCCTATTTCACTCCGGAGCGCACGCGCGCCCTGCTGGCCGGCCGCGCCGAGGGAGTAGGCAATTTCCTTGCGGCGTCACTCGGCGTCGTCACCCCGTTCTGCTCCTGCTCGGCGGTACCTCTGTTCATCGGTTTCGTGCAGGCAGGCGTACCGCTCGGCATCACCTTCTCATTCCTGATCGCAGCGCCGATGGTCAACGAGGTGGCGCTCGCGCTGCTGCTCGGACTTTTCGGCTGGAAGATCGCGCTCCTCTATATGGTTCTCGGTCTGGCGGTCGCAATCCTGTCCGGCTGGGTGATCGGGCGGTTGCACATGGAGGCGTACCTGGAAGACTGGGTGAAGAACATGCCGCGTACCCGCGCCGTGGTGGGCGTCGATACGGTGACGCTGGCAGAACGCGTGCAGGCGGGGTTTGCCGCCGTGCGCGCAATCGTGGGGCGGGTTTGGCCGTACGTCATCGCCGGCATTGCCATTGGAGCGGCCATCCACGGCTACGTGCCGCAGGATTTCATGGGCAGCCTGATGGGCAAGGATGTGTGGTGGTCGGTGCCGGTCGCCGTATTGATTGGTGTGCCCATGTATTCGAACGCTGCGGGCATCATTCCCATCGTCGAGGCGCTGCTGGCCAAGGGCGCCGCGCTCGGCACCGTACTTGCGTTCATGATGAGCGTCATTGCGCTGTCCCTGCCCGAGATGGTCATCCTGCGCAAGGTGCTGAAGATTCGGCTCATCGCCACTTTTGCCGCAGTCGTCGCCGGCGGCATCCTGCTCGTCGGCTACGTGTTCAATGCGGTGTTGTAGAACCACCGGAGAACAGCATGAAAGCAGTTAAGGTACTGGGAACGGGTTGCGCCAACTGTCGTGCAACGGTCCAGCGTGTCGAGGGCGTGGCCAAGGAACTCGGCGTGCCGATCACCATGGAGAAGGTCGAAGCGATCCAGGACATCATGGCCTTCGGCATTCTCGCCACGCCGGGCGTGGTAATCGACGGCAAGGTCGTCCACTCCGGCAGCGTGCCCAGTCGAGAGAAGATCGCCGGATGGCTGGGGTCCGGTGCCGAATTGGCTGGCGCGGGCGCGCCGGTCACCTCAGGCTGCGGGTGCGGCAGTCGCGGGTAACGAGCGGATGGACCGAATCCATTTCGTGCCCGTTGCCGCTGGCGAATTGGTTATCCTGTGAGGGCAGCATGAAGATCACCGCCGCACTTCGTACGGCCATAACCGTCGCCTTGTCCGGCGCATTCGCGCTCGCAGCCGCTGCGCAGGAGCACCAGCATTCGATGTCGGAAGCCGCTGCCGCCCAAACTGATTCCCGGCAACTGGTCCAATTTCCCGAGCCGATGCGCCTGCACACGATCACCAGCATGCGCGATCATCTGCTGGCATTACAAGAGATTGATGTTGCCCTTTCCCAAGGCGCGTTCGACAAGGCCGCGGCCATCGCCGAGCAACGCCTTGGCATGAGTTCGCTCGAACTCCATGGCGCCGCGCACATTGCTCCCTTTATGCCGCAAGCGATGCAGGACATCGGGACGCAAATGCATCGGGCGGCTAGTCGCTTCGCCATCGACGCCCAGACGGCCAGCGCGAGTAACGATCTCCGGCCGGCCCTGGCGTCGCTCGGCATCGTCATGCAGCAATGCGTGGCCTGCCACGCTGCCTATCGGCTACATTGATACGGCGTCGATAATTTTTGCGGGCGATTACCCCTTGGAACGTCCGCTTCCTGGCAATTTTGGTTGTGCCCCCGACTGACCGATGTTGGCCGATAGCACCAGTTGGCGATCCCGGACTGAACGGCCGGTTTCGCGCTTGCCCCGTTCACGGCGCGGCGCTGTCCCGGACGGCGCCGCGGGCACGGGGTCGCGGTGTAACCTGTGCGAGCCGTGCCCGACTCAGCCAACTCTCCGCCGCCGCGCCTCATCGCGCACCTCGACATGGATGCGTTCTATGCGTCGGTTGCGTTGCTGCGCTATCCGGAATTGCGCGGAAAGCCGATGGTCATCGGAGGAGGCAGCCGCCATCAGCCCGCGGAGACGCCGGACGCCGTCACCGGCAACGTCGTGCGCACGTTTTCCACGCTGCGCGACTACACGGGGCGAGGCGTGGTGATGACCGCGACATACGAAGCGCGCGCGCTCGGGCTGCACTCGGCGCTGGGCCTCATGAAGGCCGCGGCAATCGCGCCGGACGTCGTCCTGCTCCCGACCGATTTCGACGCGTATCGCCAATATTCTCGGCTGTTCAAGGCGGCGGTGCGCACGCTAGCGCCGCAGATCGAGGATCGCGGGATCGACGAAATCTACATCGACCTCACTGACGTCGATGCGCCGCACCGCGGCCTCGCCTTGCGCGAGCCCATTGCCGATCCTTGGCAGCGGGCGCGCGGCGTGGCGCAGTCGATCAAGGACGCGGTGCGCGCGGCGACGGGCCTGTCGTGCAGCGTCAGCGTCGCGCCGAACAAGCTGCTCGCCAAGATCGCCTCGGAGCTCGACAAGCCCGACGGTCTGACGCTGCTCCGTCCCGCCGACGTTCCGGTGCGCATCTGGCCGCTGCCCGTGCGCCGCGTCAACGGCATCGGCCCCAAGCTGAGCGCCCGGCTGGAAAGCCAGGGCATCCGCACGATCGGCGAGCTGGCGCAGGCTGATCCGGCGTCGCTCATCGAGCACTTCGGCGCCAACACCGGCGCGTGGCTCGCCGAGGTCGCCCGCGGCCGCGACGAGCGCCCCGTGGTCACCTATCGCGAGACGAAGTCGATAAGCCGGGAAACCACGTTCGAGCACGACCTGTCGGCGACGCGCGACCGCGAGCAGCTGTCGCGCATCTTCACCGAACTGTGCGAAGGACTGGGGCAAGACCTGCGGCACAAGGGCTATGTCGGCAGGACGATCGGCCTCAAGCTTCGCTTCGACAATTTCAAGACGGTCACGCGCGACCAGACGCTGGACAGGGGAACTCAGGACGCGCAGACCATCAGGCGGGTTGCCGGCGAATGCCTGAAGCGCGTTTCGCTGGACCGGCGGATCCGCCTGCTGGGTGTGCGTGCCAGCGCACTGACGCCGGCGGACGAAGCGGCGATGCTGCCTGATCCGGCCGTCGCGCCGCCGACCGGCTCCCTATTCGACTAAGCCGTGTACATTGAATAGCTAATAATTATGGACATCATCCAAACATACAAATTGATTTATGGTTCGGGCGCGCCGATGATTGAGGCTGTAAATAACGTCCATTGAAGGAGTGCACGCCATGTCCCAAGCCAAACTGCCCAATCGTGAGGGCCATCTCGTTCCCGACGTCACGTTCCGCCTGCGCCGCAACGGCGAATGGGCGACCGTGACCAGCGCCGACATCTTCGCCGGCAAGAACGTCGTCGTCTTCTCTCTGCCCGGCGCGTTCACGCCGACCTGCTCGTCCACGCACCTGCCCCGTTTCAACGAGCTGGCGCCGGTTTTCCACGACCAGGGCATCGACTCGATCGTCTGCATCTCGGTCAACGACCCGTTCGTGATGGAGGAATGGGGCAAGGACCAGGAAGCGGACAACATCTTCCTGCTGCCCGACGGCAATGGCGAATTCACCGAGAAGATGGGCCTGCTGGTCGACAAGACCGACCTGAACTTCGGCAAGCGTTCGTGGCGCTATTCGATGCTCGTTCGCGACCGCAAGATCGAGAAGATCTTCCTCGAGCCGCAGGAGCCCGGCGACCCGTTCAAGGTTTCCGACGCCGACACGATGCTCAAGTACCTGAATCCCGGTGCCAAGAAGCCCGACCAGGTGGCGATCCTCACGCGCGAAGGCTGCGCTTTCTGCGCCAAGGCGAAGCGCCAGCTGGCCGACGCCGGATACAAGTACGTGGAAGTACCGCTGGCGCACTCGATCCGTACCAAGGCGTTGGGCGCCATCGCGGGCGCGGGCACGGTGCCGCAGGTCTTCATCAACGGCCAGTTGATCGGGGGTTCGGAAGCGCTGGAGCAATTCCTGAGGAAGGCCGCGTAGGGAACACGATGCGCAGCGAACTGCACACCGACGTGGCGGTCATCGGCGCCGGAACGGCCGGATTGGCGGCCTATCGCACGGCGAAGGCCGCCGGCAAGCGCGCGCTGCTGATCGAGGGCGGCCCGTACGGGACCACGTGCGCCCGCGTCGGCTGCATGCCCAGCAAGCTGCTGATCGCACCGGCCGAAGCGGTGCATGCGGTGGACCGCTATGCCGGGTTCGGCCTCATGCTGGAGGGCCGCGTCCACATCGACGGCAAGGCGGTGATGGCCAGGGTCCGCAGCGAGCGCGACCGCTTCGTCGGGTTCGTCACACGCGGCGTGGACGGCATTGCCGAGGCCGACAAGCTGCGCGGCTTCGCACGCTTCGTCGACGACCGCACGCTCGAGGTCGATGGGCGCATCATGGTTCACGCGACGTCGATCGTCATCGCGACGGGTTCGTCTCCCGCCTATCCGGCCGCATGGAAGGTGCTCGGCGACCGCGTACTCACCAATGACGACGTGTTCGAGCTCCCGGACCTGCCGGAAAG
>Ga0302323_100004463_pt1 | contig 11412 bp, 9 predicted proteins | sample Fen_T0_3_FD_201950 | JGI IMG/M metagenome (GOLD analysis project Ga0302323, IMG submission 201950) | Peat permafrost microbial communities from Stordalen Mire near Abisko, Sweden - Fen_T0_3 | ecosystem: Environmental > Terrestrial > Soil > Wetlands > Permafrost | place: Sweden: Abisko... | reverse complement strand
CCTCAATCCTCGCCATGGGACTGGCTAACCTATCGAGGTTCAGCCGCGAGTGCCAGAAGCAGCGCGCGGCGCAGGCGATCGGCAGTCACGCGCGCGAAATGCCCAACCGCAGAGGCCGCGCTAGAACGACAAGCCATTGCGGGTCCGGATCTGGAAGGTGGAACTCACGCGTACCCCAGGTTCACGGAAGATGAGCGGCGAACGAGCGGATGGAGGTTGGGCCGCTCCCAGCGAGCAGACTGCGGAGGATAGCGTTTACGAGATCGGTCGCTTGGTAGTTGATGAGCATGTGACCCGCACCGGGAAGGAGCTCGAAATGCGAGCGTCCGCCGGCGCGCACGATGCGATCATGAATGGACTTGGCGCACCCGGCCGAAACCTGGGCGTCTTCGCGTCCGTGAAGAAACAAAGTGGGGCAACGGATCTCGACGGCAGAATGCAGTAGCTGCACACATGGCTGGCCCAGGGTCACTTGGACCATGCTCAACAGGATCTCTGGCCTGGACGAAAACAAATCGAGGTCGCGCTCGAGCTTGTCGATTGGAACGGGCTCGGGCGTGAAGATTGCGCTCATCACACGTCGGAGGATCGCGCGGTTCAGCGCACGAAAACGTGTTGAGCGAAGGATTCGACCCAGCATGCGCGCGAGCACGGCGGCCCCTGGCAGCGACAAGAGGCGATAGTTCGCGTGTGCCGGTGCGCCCAGCGTGCCGATCAGCGCGAGGCCCGCAACCCTTCCGGGATATCGTGCGGCCGCCGCCTGCGCCACGCCGCCCCCGTGACTGTGGCCGATGAGAAAGATGGGCTCGCGCCAACCGAGCGCGTTCGCCGCCAAAATGACCTGTTCCGCCAGCCGATCCAGACTCAGTGATTCGGCACCGGGACCAATGCGGCGACTTCTGCCGAACCCAGGCAGGTCGATCGCCGCAAGGTCAGACGCGCTGGAAAGCGGCCGAACGAACTGCTCCCAATCCAGGAGGGACCCGGGGTTTCCGTGGAGCAGCAAACATTTTGGCCTGTTCACTCCGTTGGGTTCGATTCGCACGAACGCTTCGACTTCGTTGCCGGTTTCGAGCTTCAGTCGAACTGCGTCGGAGTAGAGAGTGGTCATTTCGAAACTATCGCGGAACGGCTGGCTATCGCTTCGCCCGGCGCGTCGTCCGTTCATCGTGGGCTCAGACTAAGTGAGAGCGTTTTGGTGTAGGGATAGCCGCGCAGGACGCCAAAGTGGGACGTCGAATCCCCGGCGGGTAGGAAACCGCAGCGCTCGTAAAAGTGTCGAGCCGTGAGCGAACTGTTTAGCTTCAGCACCGCGATTTTCCAGACTCGGGCGTGGGCTTCGAGAGCGAGCAGCAGTGCCCGGCCAACTCCGGAGCGAACGCAATCGGGTCGAACGTAGAACAGGCGAATCTCGCCCGAGCGGTGAAGCGCCGCTACGCCAGCGATAACGGCATTTAGCTCACCGACAATCAGACGGGAGTCGGGATCGGCGCACCAATTATCGAAATGTTCGGGCGTCTTGTTGCGAAGCCAGCGTTCGAGGGTCGGAGCGTCGCACTGGTGATCAGTCTCGCACAGCTCGGTGATGGATCGGCAAATGGCGTTCAACGCCTGATGCGCGTCCGCCGGTGTGGCGAGCCGAATCCCGATAGCGCTCATCAACGGTGTCGGCAACGATACCGGTGTTTGGATGCAACCGCCACAGACAGCCATCGGTGCGCCCGAATGCAAGCTGCCGGGACGTCGACGATGGGACCCTTGCAGCTTGGCGGCTTGTCCGCGCTGCTGCTACCCTGAGAGGAACAAACGAAAATGGAGGCTGCTTCTGTGCCCAACGCTTTTCCCGCGCTCGCAAAGCAGACGGGACGAGTTTTCGGTTTTTCCCCGCGGCGGAGCCGCTTTCGCAGTTCGTCGAGTACCTTTATACGAGCGAAGTACTGCGCCATTTCACGACGCAAGTCGAAGCGACGCGCCTTCCGGAGGTCGAGGCTCAACTGGTGTTCGCGATCGAAGAGGGCAATGCCTTGCCGGGCGGGACGCCGTTGGGACGTGGGCTGCGCGCGTGCCTCTTCCTGCAGCCGGCGCACTTACAGGTGATCCCCATTCCGGCCAGCATTCGCCAGGCGGTAGGAGCGTCCTTGCGACCGGACGGGCTGCGTCTCTTGCTGCCGCGCGGTGCTCACGATTCGCCACACACACCGGTGTTCGGTCTCGACGAACTGTGGGGTGCCGAGGGGCGCGAGCTTCGCGATCGCCTCGTACTCGAGGTAACCGCCTGCCGTCGCCTTGCTCTGCTCGAACGGTACCTGCGCGCACGCGTGCAGCGGCTTGCTCACCCGACTCGATCCGTGCGACGCGCCTTCGAGCTGATTCAGGCAGCACACGGCGAGATTTCAATCGAACAGCTGGCGCGAGCGTGTGGTTGCACGAGCCGCACTCTGCGCAGCGCGACCATCGCAGAAGCCGGTCTGGCGCCCAAGCAATTGGCGCGAATCGTGCGGATCCGCTACGCGCTCGAACTTCTGGCGGGCGTAGGCGTTCCGCTGAGTGCCGCGGCAGCCACCAGTGCGTTCTCCGACCACTCGCACATGAGCCGGGAATTCCGCGACCTGATCGGCCAGCCGCCGTCACAGTTGGGCCACAAGATCCGCTCGATGGACATTTCCAGCTTCAGGGCGGAACGTGATTTGCTCAGTACTGGATTATTGGTAGTGCCCAAATCTGCTGCGTCTTGACCATTTTCCGATTTCTTCAAGACGCGCCGGGTTCTCTCGGTCTATTGGGGGGGGGCAGGGAAGGAGTGCGCCGATGCCGGACCTCGGGACGCAATGCGTCGTGACCGTCGCGCGTCGTACTGAACGTCACCGAAAGTCGAAGGCGATCGGGAGCTGTAGCTCGTCGACGAATTCAATCGGACCGCTGAAGTACTCGCGGCTCAGCCAGCGACGAAGCCGTGGGTACTTCGCGATCAGTCGTGCGAGACACGGCCACTGACCACTCGAGTCGCATTTGAGCAGCGACGCAGCCGCAACCTGGCCTCAACGGCCCGCAAAAAGGGAGCCCTCCCCCAGCTTGCGGAGAGCGGCCGCAACTTGCGGAGAGCGGCCGCAAGCACAGATGGACGGAGCGCGGGCGCCTTCCTCGCGCGCGCAGCGGAAAGTTTTCCGGGAACCTCTGGACGCGGTTGGGTGTCACAATAGCTCAGGCATGCGTTCGGCCCCCGCCGCTCAACTCGCTTCGCTATTCGGCTCAGTCGGGCTGCACGCTTGCGTGCTGTTAGTGTTGTTGGTCTCCGCCCGTAGAACGGCATCCGCGCCCGTCCCCGCGCCGCACGAGAGGCCTGATACTTGGCTGGGGGCGAGCGCGGTCGAGGTGGACGCGGTGGCCACGCCGGAGGCGACGCCGAATGTTGCCAACGCCGTGAGTTCGCCGGAGCCGGAATCGGAACCGGAATCTGCCGCCGCAAGCGAACCGGCGGCTGCCAGCGAGGCGAAGCCGCAAGTCGTTCCGGTCGAGCAGCGGCCGGACGCAGATGCCGTGTCAAAGCCCAAACCGGTCCGGTCGCGCGCGCACCCGCGCCAACCCGCCAGACCAGCGGCGGGCATCGTGGCCACGGCCGCGGACGGCAGGCACGAAGCGAACACGCCGGCGGCGACAGGCACGTTCGGCTCGGAGGGGCTGGCGCCGGGTGTGCGCAGCTTGCCCGGTGCGTTCGCGCGCGCGATTCCGCCGGCAACGGGCGCGGATCCGATTTGGCAGAGTTTGCCCACCGGGACGCAGCGGCCGTTCATTTTGGCGGTCGAGGTCGATGCCGACGGGCACATTGCTAGCGCAAAAATTTTGGAGGCGCACGACGGGAGCGAGATCGCCCCGCAGTTCGAGCACTTGCGGCAGCGCGTGATCGCCTTACTGGGAGGCGGATTGTTTGCGCTGCAGAACAACGGTGCCGGGGGACGCGATCTGTTTCGGATCACGATCACGCTTTCGGATCGCGCCGTGAAAGAAGAGAGCGAGCCCGCCGAATTGGTCGAACGTGGGTTCGAGCCGCCGCGCGGCATCACACCAGGCCGGGCCTACTTTACCCTGGCTTCAGGTCGGCATTTCGAAGCCCGCGTAGAAGTGCTCGGCTCGCCCGCGCGCCCAAAGCATCCGTAGCTGGCGGCTGCTGCTATTTTGCGGCGCCCGTGGCGATCAGCGGAAGCTTCTTGTGCTTCAGGCGCTCGGGCGCGATGGGCGTCTCGAGGCCTTCGTAGCCGCTACCGTCAGGGCGGTGACCGAGCAGCGCAAATTCGCGGCGATAATCCGAGTATTTGCCGCCGTGCCTCACCGCGGCGATCAGCGCGAGGCCTTCGGCTTCGCCGCCTTGGGCGAGCACGTATTCGATCCAAGCCCATTTGGCGCTGACCGCGCGGACGTCTGCGCGACCGCGTAGTCCCTTACGTAGGCGGTCGAGCTTGGCGTCGACGCGGGCGACGCCGGCATAGGGCATGCGATCGAGGGGCGTGTTGCGCTTGGCACAGAAGGGCGCGACGCCCAAGGCGATCGGGCAGATCTTTGATAGCTCACCCACGAACTTGACGCACTCGTCGATGTCTTCGTCGGTTTCGCCGGGCAGGCCGATCATCAGGTACAGCTTCAGGCGATCGAAGCCGTAGCGGCGCGTGCGTTCGGCAGCAGCGAGGTAATGCGGTTCGCGCCCACGGCGATCGATCAAGCCGCGCATGCGCTCGCTCGGTCCATCGAGCGCGGTGGTCAGGGTCTTGTGGCCCGCCTTGCGTAGCGCCGCGACGAACTCTTCTTTGAGGCGATCGGGACGCAGGCTGGAGAGGCCGACTTGCATGCCGCGTTCGGCGAGCTCGCTGACGATTTCGATGATTTTCGGGTGATCGCTGACAGCGGCGCCGACCAGACCGACCTTCTTCACGTCCGCCGGGATTTTCTCGAAGATCAGCTCTTTGGGCACGATCCGCATGCCGCCGTTGGTCGAGCGGCGCATGACGCAGTACGTGCAGCCGCGCGAACAGCCGCGTTCGCTCTCGATCAGGAACATGTTCGAGAGCTCGGTGTGCGGGGTGCGGATGGCGCTGTAAGCGGGGAGCAGCGCGTCACTGCAGGCGCCGATCTTGGCGAGCTGGCTGCCGTGGTGCGCCGGCACGAAAATGTTCGGATGGGCGGCCAGTGCTTCGAGTGCGGCCGCGCGGTTCGGTGCGCGGTAGATGGCCTCGATCGCGAACTCGACGATGCTCTCGGCCTCACCCATCACGATCGCGTCCACGATCGGCGCCAGCGGTAGCGGGTTGGAAAAGGTGAGCGGGCCTCCGGCGAGAATGAACGGCGCTTGCTCGTCCCGCTCCTCGCGCAAGACCGGGATCTTGGACGCATCCAGCATGCGCACCAAGCCGGCAATTTCGAGCTCGTATGCGACGCTCACGGCCAGGATCGGAAATTCGCCCAGCTCGCGCAGGCTTTCGTAGCTGAGCGGGCGCTCGATCTCTGCGCCAGCGCGGTCGCCTTCATCCGGCAAGAACACGCGCTCGCACATCGCTTCGGGCATGGCTTGAATCGCACGGTAGATGCGTTGATAGCCGAGCGAGCTCATGCCTACGTGGTAGGGCGACGGATAGACCAGGGCCACGCGGGCCGGGGCATCCTTATCGATGCGACCGATCTCGTCAGACAAGCGTGTCTGAATGAGGCGTCTTGTCGCACTGGAAAGCATAGGGCGCCGGAGTATAGCTGGATTGCCGCTACCGGCGAGGCGAGCAGGCATGCTTTGATCAACTTCAACCCAACCCCCACCCCAAAACCCAAGCTATTGTAGGGGGGTGAAGCTCGTTTCTTTGCAAGGGACCGCCGCGCCCGACAGCACGCTGATTTACGACTGGAATGGCGAAGGCGTGGCCCAGCCCGGTCCGCTCACCGTCACCCTGCTCGATGAGACGCTACGCGACGGTCTGCAGAGCCCGTCCGTGCGAAACCCGTCACTGACTGAGAAGCTCGCCGGTCTCGAGCTGATGGACGAGCTTGGCATCGAGTACGTAAATGTCGGCTTGCCCAGCGCTTCACCGCGCGCGTTATCGGAGGCGGTCGACTTGTGTCGCGCGATAGCGGCGAGAAGGTATGCGATTCGTCCGGTGTGCGCGGGGCGGACATTACTGGAGGACGTGGCGGCCATCGCCGAGGTCTCGCAGCGCGCGGGGATCGCGGTCGAAGCGTCGCTGTTCATCGGATCGAGTCCAATCCGAGCGGTGGCGGAAGATTGGGATTTGGAATTTTTGCTTTCGCGCTCGAGCAGCGCGATCGACGCAGCGCGGCGTGCCGATCTGCCAGTCACGTTCGTCACGGAGGACAGCACTCGCGCCAGGCCGGAGACGCTGCGCGCGCTGTTCCTGCTCGCCGTCGAGCGCGGCGCAGCGCGCATTTGCTTGTGTGACACGGTGGGCTTCGCTACGCCCGAAGGCGTCGCGGCGGTGACCTCTTTTGCACGTGAAATCGTGGGCACGCGCATCGGAATCGACTGGCACGGGCACAACGATCGGGGGCTCGCGGTCGCCAACGCGCTGAGCGCCGCCCGCGCGGGTGCAGATCGCCTACACGCGACGGCGCTGGGCGTCGGTGAGCGCGTCGGAAATCCGGCGATGGAGCTCTTGCTGCTCAACTTGCTGCTCTCGAACGCGCCGCGCTCACTCGATCGAGTCTCGGCGTACTGCGAGCACTTCGCGCGCGTGCTGGGCGTTGGCATCAACGACAATCAGCCGCTGGTCGGCAAGAACGCTTTTCGAACCGCAACCGGTGTGCACGCTTCGGCGATCGCCAAGGCCGAAGCCAAGAGCCAATGGCTGGGTGACCACGTTTACAGCTTACTGTCGGCGGCCAGCATTGGTCAGCAGGCATCAATCTGCATTGGACCCATGTCCGGCGCCTCGAATGTATTGCACTGGTTGTCCAGCCACGGCATTAGCGCAAGTGAGCCGTTGCAGCGCGCCATTCTGGAACGTGCAAAAGCCGCCGATCACGTGTTGACCGACGAGGAACTTTTGTCGGTGGTCTGCCGCGTGCGCCGGGAAATGTAAGTCGCTCGCGGTGTAGAACCACTTCCCTCCCGAATTTTGGCGAATTTCGACGGTTCGCCCTCAACAATGGCGGATTTTCTCCGTTCTAGTTGATCGTGAGTGAATCGTTGGATCCCCTGCGGTCGGTACGGGAGCAGGTACTGCACATCCCGACCAGTTTGATGAGCGCTGCCTCGGCACACACCCTCAAGCCGCGCGTCGAAGCACCTGGACTCCTTTCTCGAGCGCGGCCCGCCGGGAACCAGTCCCTCAAAATCGTGGCCGTGGCTGCGATCTCGGCTAGCTTCGGGCTCGCAGGAGCAGCCAGCTTGTCGCACTTTCGCGCAGGCCCGGCGCCGCTAGCGCAAATCGTCAGCGGCAACCCCGCGCTGAAGAAGGGCACGGACGGGGACAGCGTGCGTTGGCATTCGCCCGCGAGCAAAATCTACTTCGATGCCTCGCTCGACAACGCCGGCAAGCACGCGCGCGAAGCGGTACAGCTCGGTTTTGGGACCTGGATCGGCAGCGGTGCCAAGTTGCCGAGTCTGAACTTCGACTCGACCACCGGCGCAAAGTTCGGACAACTGCCGAACGGCAAGAGCGAGGTGATGTACGGGCCGATCACTCTGGCAGGCCACGAGAACGATCTCGCGTTGACGGTGACCTTTTCCGATCCGAAGACCGGTGAAGTGGTCGAGTCGGACATGATCTTCAACAGCAAGCATCCGTACGGTGTCCTGCCCTATTCACCGATGAGCATCGCGCAGTCGGCGAGCATCGGCAACTCTTCGGGCTGCGATCAGAAGTACGACCTGCAGAGCGTGGCCACCCACGAAGCCGGGCACTTCTTCGGCCTGGGCGAGGACTTCGACTCCAAGCCGGCCACGATGTACTACACGACCGGCCGCTGCGAGACGAACAAGCGCGTGCTGCAGAACTCTGACGAAACGACGATGAACACGCTGTACTTGGCCAGCAACATGCAGGCTTCCGCGGACGACCCGAGTCAGCAAACGGCGGCGGCCAAGGGCTGCGGCGGCGCGCGCATCGGCCAGGGCCGGACGAGCGGTTCGGTTCCGATGCTGTCGCTGCTGGGGCTACTCGGGTTCGTGGCCTGGCGCCGTCGGCGCAGTTGACGATGTCGCGCTAGGCGGCGTCGACGGAAGTTCGGCGTTCGGCGTTGGCAATCTTGCGTCACCAATCAGGGGCCTGTTCGCGAATGCAACTGTAGTTTCAATTCCTGAATTCCAACTACGGTTTTTGTTTCTGAGCCACTGCTGTTGCAGCGAGAAGACGGGCTCGAATCACCGGGCCAGCGCTGCGGCCGCAACTTCACGGCGAAAGTCAGCGATTCGCCAAGTTCGGGATCGCTCAGCTTGGTCCCCGGAAAACATGGCCGTGAACGATTTTTTCGCGTCCTGACCTTTACGCGGCACACTTGGGCGGACAAGCTGCCCGCGCCGTGAACGATTCGCCCCCGAGTGCAAAGCCGCCTGCGAAACCAGGCGCGACGCAGGAAAAGAAGCAACGCCGTGCACTGAGTCACGTGGGCGGCGAGATCCGTGTCGTGGGCGGCTCGGAGCAGGATCGCGAGCGGCTCACGTACGCCCTGTCAGTAGACCCCGACGAGAACGCCACCATGGCGCACGTGCACGGGTTTCACAGCTACCCTGCGCGCTTGCATCCGGAAACGGCGAGCCGGCTGGTGGACAGTTTTTCGCCACCCGAGGGGCGCGTGCTCGATCCGTTCTGCGGCAGCGGCACAGTGCTGGTCGAAGCGCGGCTGCTCGGGCGTCAGGCTTTCGGCATCGACGCGAACCCGCTGGCGGTCGCGCTCGCATCGCTGAAATGCGCCGGATCAACCCCGGAATTCGCGGAGGCGTTGATGCATGCTGCGGCCGCAGTGGTGGCTCATGCCGATGCGCGACGTATGCAGAAGCTCGGGCCGACGCGCAAGTACGGCACTGCCGATCGCGAAGTGTATGACGCACACGTACTGCTCGAGCTGGATGGGTTGAGGGACGGGATCTCGAAGCTCAAGACGTCGGAGGTGCGGCGCGCGCTGCTACTCGTGCTGTCCGCCGCGCTGACCAAAGTGAGCAAGAAGGTGGGTGACACCGCGCCTCGCACGGCGCCCAAGCGGCTGGCAGGCGGCTTCACGATCCGCTTCTTCGAGACCAAGGCCAAAGATTTGGCCAAGCGTTTGCTCGAATACAGCGCGCTTCTGCCGGCCTCGGCACCCGACCCGAAGTGCGCCGTCGGCGATGCCCGCGATTTGTCGCAGATCACCCCCGAGTCGCTCGACTTGATCGTGAGTTCGCCGCCCTATCCTGGCGTTTATGACTACTTCGACCACCATGAGTTGCGCCTGCGCTGGCTCGGCATGGACGAGACCGAGTTCGAGAAAAGCGAGATCGGCGCGCGGCGGCGGCTTTCGGGCATTGGCTTTCAAGCGGCGGTCCAGACTTGGGAAAACGAGTTTGGCGCGTGCTTGGATGCTTTCCGCGAGGCGCTCGCGCCGCAGGGCAGCATCGCATTGGTGATTGCAGACTCGGTGTTGGGCGGCCGCGCGCTGTACGCAGACGAAGCCGTGCGTGATTTGGCCATCGCCCATGGCTTGGTCTTGGCGTGCTTGGGTTCGCAAGAGCGCCCTTACTTTCACGAGCCGACGCGCGCTGCCTTTCGCCAAAGCCCTCGCCGCGAGCACGTGCTCGTCTTGCGGCACCCGAGTCGTAAATCCTTTCGGAACCGATAATGCATCGAAATCACCTGGCTTCGGAAACGAGCCCATACCTCTTGCAGCACGCCCAAAATCCGGTTGCCTGGTACCCTTGGGGTCCGGAAGCGCTGGCCCGCGCAGCAGCCGAGGACAAGCCTATTTTGCTGAGCATTGGCTACGCCGCGTGCCACTGGTGCCACGTCATGGAGCGCGAATCGTTCGAGAACGAAGCGATCGCCGCACAGATGAACGAGAGCTTCGTGTGCATCAAGGTCGATCGCGAAGAGCGACCGGACTTGGACGAGATTTACATGGCGGCGACCGTCGCGCTCTCGGGCAGCGGTGGCTGGCCGATGACGGTGTTCTTGACGCCCGAGCAGAAGCCGTTTTTCGCCGGCACGTATTTCCCACCCACGGATAAGTACGGCCGCCCGGGCCTCCCGACCTTGCTGGAGAACATCAAGGATCTGTGGCAAAAGGATCGCAAGACGCTGCTCGAGCAAGCCGCCGAGCTCTCGCAGCACGTGGCCGAGCAAGCGCGCGTCTCCGCGCCGCTGGCCATCGGTCGTGAGGCGCTCCGCAGCGCAGCGCGTCAGCTGCACGGCAGCTATGACTCGCGCTACGGTGGTTTTGGCAAAGCACCCAAATTTCCGCCATGCGCAGGGCTTTCGCTGCTGCTGCGCCATTACCGCAACGTGCCGGACGCTTCCTTGCTGGAGATGATCATCGGCACGCTCGACGGCATGAAGAACGGCGGAATGTACGACCAGCTCGGCGGCGGCTTCGCACGCTACTCGACGGACGAACGTTGGCTCGTGCCGCACTTCGAGAAGATGTTGTACGACAACGCGCAGCTAGCGAGCGTTTACTTAGACGCCTACCAGGTGACTTCCGATCCGGAATACGCGCGCGTCGCGCGTGAAACCCTCGACTACGTGATCCGCGAGATGCAGGAGCCGAACGGCGCCTACTTCTCCGCCACGGACGCGGACAGCGAAGGCGTCGAGGGCAAGTTCTTCGTCTGGGCGCTGGACGAGGTGCTCGAGATTTTGGGCCCGGAAGCGGGCGAACACTTTGCCGCGTATTACGACGTGACTGCCAAGGGCAATTGGGAAGAGCAGAACGTGCTCAACACGCCGCGGCCGCTCGCGCGCGTCGCCGAAGAGCTGGGTATGCCCGAACCGGTGTTGCGCGCCGAGCTGGAACGCTCCCGGAAACAACTGTATCAGGCGCGCCAAAAGCGCGTGGCGCCGCTGCTCGACGACAAGATCTTGAGCTCCTGGAATGGCCTGATGTTGTCCGCGATGGCAGCGGGCTATCGCGTGCTCGGTCACCGTCACTACCTGGACTCGGCCGAGCGTGCGGCGAACTCACTCTTGTCGCGCATGGCGCGTCCCGACGGTGGGATCTTCCACACCGCACGCGGCGCACGTGCGCACGTGCGCGGCTTCTTGGAAGACTATGCGTTCATGTGCGATGGCTTGGTCGCGCTGTACGAAGCCGGCAGCTCAGCACGCTATCTGCGCGAAGCGGAGCGGCTCGCTCAGCGCCTACTCACCGACTTCGATGACGAGGCCAGCGGCGCGTTCTTCAATACCGCGAAGGACGGGGAAACGCTGATCGCCCGTCCGCGTGAGGGTT
>Ga0302323_100004462_pt1 | contig 11413 bp, 10 predicted proteins | sample Fen_T0_3_FD_201950 | JGI IMG/M metagenome (GOLD analysis project Ga0302323, IMG submission 201950) | Peat permafrost microbial communities from Stordalen Mire near Abisko, Sweden - Fen_T0_3 | ecosystem: Environmental > Terrestrial > Soil > Wetlands > Permafrost | place: Sweden: Abisko... | reverse complement strand
CTGCCCGCCGCCGAGACGTACTGCCCATTTATCCAGCAGCCGTAATCCGGGCGCTGTTTTCCGCGTATCGACAATAATTGCTTTTGTCTTACGCACAGCATTGACATACAAACGAGTTGTCGTCGCAATGCCGGACATTCGCTGAAAAAAGTTGAGAGCCGATCGCTCTGCTATGAGTAATGCCCGTCCGTTGCCTCGAACAGTTGCGAGAACGGTTCCCTTGGAAACGTGTTTGCCATCCCGGACACGAGCAGAAAAAGAAATGCGGGGATCCAAATAGTTCATGGTTTCGCGCACAACTTCAAGTCCGGCAACGATCCCGGATTCTTTTGCAATAAATGTTCCTTTGAGTACTGATCGAGGGGGTACGGTGCTGAGTGTGGTGATATCGCCGTCGCCTAAATCTTCTTCAAGGGCACGGTGAATAATCACCCGAAGACTTTGGAGTTCGTTTTTATTCATACTGAAATATACAAAAGGATTGGGAGAAGTGATCGTTTTTTAAGAACTGTTGCTTGTTAGGTCTTTCGAAATATTACAATCCGATTCGAATTTGTTCCTTTTTCGTTGTTATCAATGCCCCAAATGTTTGATGTTTTGGTGAAGAACTGTTCATTGATAATGATGCCGACGCATGTAAATCCCGCCTTCATTCCGAGCGGTACGACGTGTTCATCTAATTTAATTTCTTTATTTCGTATTTCACCAACCTCAAATGCCACGAATCCGCGCGTCTTGGTGATTCGATACAGTTCGCGAAAGACGCCAAATATAATGGCAGACCATTCTTCCAACGATCGCGACATCGTAATTTTCCTGGCAGCATCTGCAGCATCGAGACTATTAAACCAGCATCGCAGCCAGTTATCCTGTACATAATCAACCACATCAAGAAATGGAGGAGACGTCACGGTCAATTGAACGGTGTTGCCGGGAATTGCTTTCGTCTCGCGGGCATCAGAGGTAAGGAAACGTGCAGATGTACTTGCGTGCTGCAAGCTTTCCCGTACGGCTTGTGTGACACCGCTGAGAAGGGTTTTTGATTTTTTAAAAATGATGACACGCGTATCGCGATGTTCTGGTTCCTGCTGCATCTTGACGTTGATCTTCCGCTGACTGTCTGCGCTGACCGCTTGATTCGGCGGCAATGTATACACGGAGAAAAACCCTTTCGAATGTCCGGTGAGTCTGTTCGTCGCTACCATCCGTATCCATCGGTCAAGGTGATCCTCTGAACCGCTTGCACGACGATTATCCAGATACTCTTTGAGCGAAACAATTTCCGCTTCAGTCTTTGGATGATAAAACATTGAAAGATCAATATCTGCTTCAGCGTTTTCTCTGTAAGGAATACTATCCAGGCGATTCATCAAGTCTTCCAGTAACGGAGGGAAGAAGCGCGGTGTACTGAGAAGTGAGCTCAGCGGATTTGCGTCATTCGCAATAACGGTTCTCTTCAGCAATCCCGTTTCCAGGGCTGTCGTGCCTCGACCGCTGAATGGATCATACACTGTGTCGCCCTCATTCGTCAGGTATTCAATGAAGAATCGCGGAAGCTGCGGCTTGAAACAGGCACGATACGAAATTTCGTGTAATGATAACGCCTGCCGCTGTTGTGAAGTCCAGAACTCACCGACAAAACGCGGAATGGATTGTCCCGCAATGTCGATGTCTTCAACGGTCGTAAGCCGATAACGGACTTCATCCAATAACCGGTCAAGGAAAGGACGTTCTCCTATTGGTATTTTTGATTTTACAGGTGACATTTATACGAGTCCCGATGGTAAACGAGGTGATGCAAGGAGGCGAGTAAATTCTTCCCACCGCTTTGCAGGATTTTTTTCTGTGCCGCCGCGCCGTTCAATGTACTGCCGGACTAAATCCAGGCCAAGATTGTAGTTAATGACGTAACTGCGGTACTGATCGAAAAACCGTGTGCGCTGCTGCGCACGTTCCGGTGACATCAGCGCATATTGAACGAGCCAGTGAGCAGCATCTTCACGCGATATTTCTCCATTCAGGTATCGTCGTGCGGCTTCATTCCCCGCGTAACTGAGTTTTGCGGCAAGTTCCTGCACTTTGGAATATTGTTCCGCCTGACTTTTATCTAATCCGGCAAGCGGGAAAAGGTTGTCGCGCTCAAATTCCATTCGTTCTTTTCCCGGAAAGGCAACTTCGATGCCGAAGTTGGCGGTTCCTTCTGCAATCAGCGACTGCGAGCTAAACAATGGATACACGGTGAATTCCACCCATCCGAATGTACGGGCAAAAGCTGTCTCAAGTAAACAATTGTACACGTGATGCCCGGGATATCCTTCATGTGCAGCAAGATCGATGGCACGCTCCATAAAAATTGGTAAGTCTAAATTAATTTGAATCAAACTTTTATTGTTTCCTTGATACCAGTTGTAGCCGCTCCATGATTTGTTGTGAACATATTCCAATCGAAATGTCTCATTCTCCGGCAACATGATATACTTCTTTGTTCGTTGACGGCATTCAAAAATTGCGGCGCTAAATACTTTATCGATCTTCTCCGGAGGTATGGTGAATTGTGTGCGATACTGTTCGACTCGTTCGGGAATCGGTCCTTCACCCGGGACTATCGCATCTACTTCTGCAACCAGTGCTTTGAAATGCTCTTCCGCAAACACCGGCGGTTCAACATCATAGTACGCTTTTGCCTCTTCGTCGAACGAGAATTTCTTTCCGCCTAACACTTCCACGCGGGCAATAAGCGATGAGATTTGTTTTTTGAGATACTGATGACGAAGCTGCAGGATATCTTCCGACCGTTTGCTGTTCAGGGCATCTACCTGAGATTTCAAAGGAAGCGCAGTCTGCAAAATCGTCCCCAGCGTTTGCTTCTCAGCTTTTGCTTGCACTTGCCATTCCGAAGGACCATAGTACGCATCGACATAATCCGCATCGTGTTGACCAACGGCAAGCACGAGTTTTACATACGGCTCGGCAATACTATTGAGTGCACTCGCCAATTCGAAAGAAGTCATTTCTTATTCTTTTCAGTGTGGTGATCAGGATTGATATTCGTTCTAAATGCTTTTCCCGCGAGGTATGGAACGAAGAGTGTTGGTGTTGCAGGAGGTGCAATCTCGAACGTTATAAGGAGCGAATCTTCTGAAAGTGATGTATACGTTAACCGAAACCGCGGTTGTGCCTTCAGAGAATCACTGGTGAACGTTGCTGACTTTCCATGTTCGGAAATGATGATAGTGTATTGGATCGTATGGCCTTCGTTGTCAAAATATATTGCGCGGTGCGGATGCCCGGGCTCTTGGTAGATTACCATCAAATCGTTGTGAGAAAACGCAGCATGTGTTTTTGATTCGGGATAATCGGATTGATTGCGGCGCAGAAGAAGATGATCTTGAAGGTCCATGGAAAATGAAAATGTGCCGCTCCCTTGACCGGGTTGACCGCTGCCTTCTCCGGTCCAATTCCCCATGAGAAATTGAAACTCAGACCAATCTGGTTTTGAAGAAGCTTGCTGGGAGCTTGCCTGTACGCACCAGAGAGTCGTCGCAATGAGTATCCATCGTATGGACGTCATTTGTTTACCCAGGATAAAAAATTTGGAAGAAAGAATAATATTTTATCTTTCATTTTTTCCGTCCGATACAAACGGAATTCTTCATATGGTGCTTTGTAAATAATGAGCAATAGACTGCGAGTTCTTTCCTGCAAGCTCCGCTGATTTCCGGCTGTGTAAAATTTGCATGAGGACAGGAAAAATCACAGAAGAGAGGAAGACAGTCCTTGAGATGCTTCGTCTCACCTATCGTTTTGTTTGACTTCGTTCGGCTTGGCAACCTGTTCTTCATGCTTTTTTACAAACTTTGTGGGAATCCTAGAACCAATATCCATCATCGGTTTCATATCTTTAAGCCAAACATCACCCTTGTAGTAGACGCGCTCGAGGAATAACCCGGATGGCGGAGCAGTGAGTTTTGCGGGCTCATCCGATTTTGCATGAATAAATTTCTTTACGTCGTTCAGAGGCATTTTTCCCCGGCCAACTTCCGCCAGGACACCAATAATCTGCCGGACCATTTTCCAGATGAAATGCGATCCGACGATGCGCACAAGAATCAAATCTCCTGCTTGTTGAACATCGATCGAATTGATATGTACTTTCGTGGATTTTTCTTCCGGGTCGTCGGCGGTAAATGATTGGAAATCTTTCAGGCCCAGAAACAACTCGGCTGTTTCACGCATCTTGACAATATCGAGCGGGTCTTTAATCCACCAGACAAACCGTTTACCGAACGCTGTCCGCCGCCGGGAAATTTGGTACAGGTAGCTGCGTGCCATGGCATCGTGGCGAGCATGAAAATCATCGGATGCTTTTTCGACCTCGATAATGTTGATGTCTGCGGGAAGTTCGTCGTTCAACTTCATCCGGATGATTTCCGGTCCAAGCACTGTTTTGATGTCGAGGTGCGCTATCTGCTGTAAGGCATGGACACCGGCATCTGTGCGGCCAGAACCATAGAGCTCAAATCCATGCGTGCCAAACACTTTGCCGATTGCATTATTGAATTCACCCTGCACTGTGCGGGCGTTCTTCTGCACCTGCCATCCGCTGAAGCGTGTGCCTTCGTATTCGATTGTAAGTTTGAATCGTGCCATAATATATTAAGATACTGATTTCTTCGGCGGGATGCTCAAGGAAGGTGTTTTTATAGAGACGTTCGAACGAATGTTCCTACACTTACCCTCCGACATGAATGATGTTGTCACCGAATTTTTTACGGATTTTATCGACCACCGTTAAAATATTTTGTTTCCTTGCATCAGAAGGGAAGAGGGATAATTCCATCTGATCTTCTTCAGAAAAATTAGTAAGCCGAACGCCTATGAGCCGAATCGGGAGCTTGCGTGTGTACGCGGACTGCAGCAATGTCCGGGCCGTGTGCGCCACGATCGTGTCGTCATTCGTGGGTTCGATACTTTCTGCGTGCGTGATGGTTTTAAAATCAGAATATCGAAGTTTGAGAGTGACCGTGCGTGTTTTCCAACCGTGTGCGCGGAGCTGCTGACAGATGTCTTCGGTTAGTTCAAAAATAATTTTCTCCAGCATTTTTCTGTCGGTAATATCTTTGGCAAAAGTCTCCTCGCGTGAAATACTCTTTGCGTCCCACTCATCACCGATAACATCGGAGCCGCGTCCGATTGCCACCTGGTATATCCACGATCCATGGCTGCCGAGAATGTCCAGAATATCCTTTTCCGATTTTTGCTGGATATCGGAAACTTTTTTAAATCCCTTTTCCCGTAAATAGTCTCCTGTCTTTTTACCAACACCGGGAATGACGCCGATGTCGAGAGGAGCGAGATATGTAAATTCTGTTCCGTGAGGGATGAAAATAGTGCCTGCAGGCTTCACCTGGTTCACCGCAATTTTTGCGATGGTTTTATTTGAAGCAAGTCCAATGGAGCACGGAAGTTTGAATTCATCGGCCACAAGTTTTTGAATCGACTTTATAAAACCGGGCAGGTCGTTCTGGTAGAGATTTTCGCACCCTGTGAAATCCATATTCATTTCATCGATGGAAGCACGTTCCACGACAGGAGCAAGTTCGCACATTCGTTCGTAAAGCTTTTTCGAGATGCGATCGTATTCTCCGTGGCTCCCGTGCACCACAAGAAGATGTGGACAAAGTCGCAGCGCGCGTGCGGTGGGCATGGCGGAATGAATGCCCCATGTTCGTGCTTCGTACGATGCTGATGCTACGACACCCCGTCCGGAAGCGCTGCCTCCAACAATGACCGGTTTTCCCCGCAGGTCCGGATTTTTAATTCGTTCGACAGAGACAAAGAAGCAATCGAGGTCGAGGTGGGCGATATATTTCTTCTGGCCATTCATCGGAACAATCTTCCATTAAAGGTACACAACGATCTATTTCAACAACAGCATTTTATTTGACTGAATGAAATATCCGGCTTTCAATCTATAGACATAGATACCGGTTGAAAGCATTCTTCCGTCGTAGGTTACCTCGTGGGATCCGGCATCCTGTTCTCTGTCGACGAGTGTCGAGAGCTCACGTCCCAGAACATCGAATATTTTCAATTCGACGTGAATGCGTGATGGGATCTCATAACCGATAACCGTCACCGGATTAAACGGATTCGGATAATTATTCCTTAACGTGTATTGGGTCGGTTGCTCGTTTTGTCCCTCGACGGAGACCGAACGCTCAGTGCTAAAACCTTTGACCCATTGAAACATATTCTGCCAGTTCAAGAGCGTTGCATCATGCCCTCCGGCAAAGGTTGTAAAGTTGAGATGCTGATTTCCGGATTCCTGCAGCAGGCGATAGAGTGTCTGGTTATCGCTCATTAATTCGTCATTGCTGCCGCACACAAAATAGACGGGCACGTCTTTTATTTTTTGTGCGGTCGCACTGTTGAGATACTTCGTGGCTCCATACCAAAACGCACCTGCGTACACTCCGAGCGCTGCCCAGGTGTCGGCAGATTTTTGAGAAATAGCTAACACTCCGTACCCACCCATGGAGAATCCCATGAGGTATTGTCTTGTTGAATCTATTTTTACCAGGGATTCGAAATTTTTAATACTTTCCCAGATATCTGTCTCACTGATCCCTTCATACCATAAATTCCCCCGGGCCCAGGGAAATATTGAATAACCGTCCTCGAAGGTCGTTTCGATCGGCGTCCCGGGTGCGAGATAAAACGTCATATACTCGATGGGATCTGAATAAGGAGCATTCAATCCATGCAATCGTACATAGAGCGGGTATGGCCGGTCCGGATGCCAATTTTCGGGGGGCAGCACCCAGGCGAGAGAAACCGCACTATCGGTCGGTGACAACCAGGAAATTATAAAAGGACGTCTCCGGGCGAGGTACGATGCAAGCCGTCCGGCGTTCCAAGCGATGGTTGTATCGGTGAATGTGGTATATAAATTTTTTAACAATAGTACTTCACTGCCCGTCAGGGATTGCCTTGATTGAATGACATGGATGATGGAATGACAGTGCTGTTGAAATAGAAAATTATTTGAACCAGATGATAAATCCTGAAGAAGGTTGATGAGCTGTGTGACCGTGTCTTGAGCCGTCAGGGAGGATCGAGTCCCTTCATGAGTTTGCTGAGCGCCCCTCGCAGAAGTCATGAGCATCAGGAATAAACAGATCGCGTTCAAGGTTTTCTTCATCTGAGATCAATTCCGACTTACGCCGGTCCCGGTTCATGAGAATTATTTAACGCGTTGTGCGGGATTGAGTAAATTCCGATGGATGAAGTGCCCGTGGGGATACTTTGATCATACGGATTGCGCCCTTAAACCAATAGCGGAGATCCTGCCTCACACCGACGGAAATTTTTGGAAGTGGATCAATAGGAAGATAGATCACTGTACCGGAGCGTTGTAATGCACCATCGACGTATTGCCGCATCAGACTGTCGCCATACACAATCGCAGCATGATGCCATGTGCCGGAAGTGTGAGTTTGCAGCGAATCGAGTTGTGTCAGGTTGGATTTCTCTGATTTGATGTACGTATCAAGTGCCCATTGTTGATTGGGCAGAATGCGCGTTTCCATGGTAATGCGTCTGCTATTATCGGTATTTTTCAGATGGATAAATCTCGGCTGACTCCGATCTCCGGAAAGATCATTTGAGTCCGGTCTGAATATGACTTCGATTGTAAAAGTTGTTGCCGTCCCCATTGGATTACAATTCAGGAGTATCCCGTCGTCGATACCGTTAAATACTGCTGCTTTTCCTAATGGTGTTTCTTTCACGTCCGGCAGATGATTCAATGGAGTGACTGCATATCCACCAATACTATCCATTCGGTCAAAGTACCAGATCACGGTTGATGTATCCGTTTGTGCTGGAAGGAACGAAACAATACCAAGGTGAAGGAGAACGAACGAAAGAAATTTAATCATGAGACGAACTCATCCAACCACTATGGATCCTCGTTATTTCGGGAACGCCAGATAGCGTTTAATTTTTTGCGTTGTTGTTTTCTCAAATTCTAGATCGCGGATCGTGAACTTTTTAATCTGTTTGAAGCTGGTCAGCTCCGCATTTGCTTTTTTTACTTCACCGGCGATGATGTCGTTGATCAGTTCGGGAGTAATCGTCACACCGCGTGCTTCGGATAATTCAATGAAAGCTTCTGTATCCACGACAATTTGTGCCGATATAATTTCATCTAATTTCGGATCATCTTCACCGTAGACAAGACTTTCTTGAATAAACGGGCTGCGGTTGAGTGTATCTTCAATTTCTTCCGGGAATACATTTTTTCCGCTTCTGGAGATAATGACATTTTTCTTCCGCCCTCGAATGTGGAGGAAACCGTCCTCGTCTATGGATCCAAGGTCGCCGGTCATAAACCAGCTGTTTTCAAATACATCGCGTGTTGCCTTTTCATTTTTATAAAAACCGATCATCACATTTTCACCTGTTGCCCAGATTTCGCCGATACCATCTTCATTCGGTGCATGAATTTTTATTTCAACTCCGGGAAGCGGCAGTCCGGCAGCATCGTCTTTGAAATTGTCAAGTTGATTTAATGCAAGAATGGGGGAAGTTTCCGTCAATCCATATCCCTGCACAAATGTAAAACCGAGATCGCGAAGACCTTTTGCAACCATGGGATCAGGAGCGGCTCCGCCGGCGATGAATGCGCGAATGTGTCCGCCAAACCGTTCATGAATCTCAGCGAAAACGAGTTTTTTGGAACTCTTCCATCCAAACCGTGCAGCGATGTCTGTTAATTTAATTAACGGTGGTACAATAATCGCAGTGACGCGTTTTTCTTTAATTGCGTGATACACCCGCTTAAACATTTTGTCAAAGAGGAGCGGTACGCCAAGAAGCATCGTCGCCTTTACTTGCTGAAGATCGTCCACGACGGTCTTGAGTGAACGGGCAAAGTGTGTAGATGCACCGCTATACATCGGACAAAGAAATCCACATGTACATTCGTACGTATGATGAATGGGGAGAACAGAAAGAAAGCGGTCTTCCGGATAAATCATCATCATACTGACCATCGCAATAAGGTTGGCAGCAAGATTTCGCTGACTGAGCATCACCCCTTTCGCTCTGCCCAGAGTGCCGGAGGTAAAAATGATGACTGCCAATTCCCGTGCATCGATCCTCGGCAAGGCATCTACCGTACAACCGCGGCTGTTGCTGATCAGCTCGACCATAGAAAGAAAACCGTCTTTTTTCGTCAACAAATCCATGCTGATAAAATAGTTAATATGTTTCAGTGATCGGATTTTTTCGCGAAACATTGAATCAAAGGAATCAGAGAAAACAATGACACTTGCATCAGACTCGTGGATGATGTTGAGAATTTCGTTTGTACTCAGTTTCGCATCGATAGGAACAATGACGTAATTGAAACAGAGGGAGGTGAGATACGTTAAGCACCATTGCACACGGTTTTCAGAAATGACGGCAAGGTGACTTCGTTCTGGTATTTGGAGGTCGCGCAGTGCTGTTCCAAATTTTAACAGGTGTTTCAATAATGTAGCATAGCTGACTTTTGGAACCGGTGTATCCTTTAAATCTTCGAGTGCAGGTTTATCACCGTACTTGCCTGCTGATTTGATGATCATATCCTGAATGGAATCGATATGAGGGACTTGGAACAGCTTTGGTTTACGCTTCATGAAAACCTCAATAAAATGGTTCGGTTGTTATTTTGATAGCCAGTCATTGGATTTTGGAGGCCCATTCAAGGATGATCAAGGAAAATGAATAATTGAAATTCAGCTATGAACGTTCAAATGTCAGCCAATTTCGTTTGAATTGCAAGCTCCTGAAAATATTGGAAACTTTTATTAGATTCATGAGTGTTGAAGGTAAGAAGAAGGAGAAAAAGCCATGGCACGATTAGAATCCCTGGATATACCGCTTGGAACGAAGATGCCGAAATTTATTTTGCGTGATCCGAATGGCGTGATTCAGGTAAGCGATTATGCATTCGGAAAGAAAGGACTGCTCGTCGTATTTACATGTAATCACTGTCCGTATGCGAAAGCAGTGTGGCCGCGCGTTATTCGGCTCGGTTCTTATGCGCAGAGAAACGGTGTCAACGTTCTGGCAATTAATCCTAATATCCATCCGGATTATCCCGATGACTCACCGGATGAGATGCGAAAAAAAATATTGGAATGGGGAATTCCATTCTCGTATCTCATCGACAATACACAAAAAACAGCAAACGAATTTAGAGCCCAATGCACACCGGATATTTTCCTGTTTGATGCCGCACAAAAACTTGTCTATCACGGACGTCTTGATGATAACTGGCAGGATGAGTCGAACGTGACGAAAGAAGAATTGAAAGAAGCGATTGAGAATCTTATCGCTGGAAAACCGTTGAAGGTAGAACAATTGCCGTCGATGGGTTGCTCGATCAAGTGGAGGACGTAATGATAGTTTCTCAAATGTACCTCTTCCATCGATGCGACCGGTTGGAGAGGTGACTCTCTACTGCACGATCTCTATATATTTATAAATCCATCCGATCTTTTGCTGATCGGCACTGGCGACATAGTACCACATATCGCCTTTGCTGTCGCGAAAATTACCCAGTCTAAAAACCTCTTCGTCTTTGTACACTGTTCCCAGCTGCTTTGATTTTGCCGATGGGTTTTGTCTGATCCGAACAGAAGGTTCATAGGTGCATCGCATCCTCACAAACAATGACGGATCTTGTTTAATGTACTCGGCTAATGTCCGTGAGAGTACCTGGTAATAATTCAAGAGCAGGATTTGTTTTTCATTCAAATTATCCTCGCCGCCGAATTTTCCAACAGACAATTGTAATTCATCCTGTATCTGCTGCATATTGTGAAGCGTCTCAATAAGAAACCGGCGGCTCTCTATATTCTTTGCTACTTGTGCCTGATTCGCAGTCATATAGAGCGAGTACACGGACATGGCAACTGCTGCGACCGAAACAAGAATGGTGATGATGTTTGCAAGATTGAATCTCACACTCACGAATTGATGGCAGTGATGGCATACACGCGCCCCGTTCGGTATATCTAATTTACAGTGCGGGCAAATGTTACGATGGGCGACAGGGAGAGGCCGATTTGCACCGGATTGATTCATTTTATCCTCTGATTGATTCAGCGAGAAACTGGTTTTGAATCCCCGCGAAAGGAGTTGGAATAATTTGATAATGTTGCGAAGAATTTCTGATGGAAACATGGCGGTTCGTTAATCAGGAAACCGAAATTGAATGTCCACTCCGATATCCGGATGAATACTCTGCTTGACCGGACATGAAGCTGCGGCGGCCTTCAACATCGGGCGAAAATTCAATGGAATATTTTTTGGCATATCAAACTCCAATACGACCTTTACGATTCTGCGCGGTGCATCA
>Ga0302323_100004461_pt1 | contig 11413 bp, 9 predicted proteins | sample Fen_T0_3_FD_201950 | JGI IMG/M metagenome (GOLD analysis project Ga0302323, IMG submission 201950) | Peat permafrost microbial communities from Stordalen Mire near Abisko, Sweden - Fen_T0_3 | ecosystem: Environmental > Terrestrial > Soil > Wetlands > Permafrost | place: Sweden: Abisko... | reverse complement strand
CCTTCCAGAACTCGAGGATGCGGGCGTCGAGCGCCGGGAAGTCGACGCGCGCCGAAACGTCCTGGAACCGGGGCTGACTGTCGCTCACGTGGCTCGCTTTCTGCTGGTACGGGACGGGCAGCCGATTCTACCAGACGCGCGCGCACGGCCCGGCCGCGGTGTCGCGCGAGCCCCGCGCCCCGGCGGCGGCGGCGCGCGGCGCGCCCGTGTAGACTCTCCGCCATGACCGACGGGCCCACACGTGCGGGCGCGGCGGGGGTCACGGCCCCGCGCCTGCTCGCTCTCCTCGACTACGATGGCACGATGACCACGCACGAGTGCAACGAGGTCGCCCTGCAGCCGTTCGCCGGCGACGAGTGGTGGACGCTCGAAGAAGAGTCCTACAACGACCGCATGAGCCACGCCGAGTGCTTCGACCGCCAGATCGCCCTCATCCAGGCGCCGCGGGCGGAGCTCATCCGGCGCCTCCTCGAAGTGGCCGAACCCATGCCGGGCCTGCGCGCGTTCTTCACGGGGTTGCAGGCCCGAGGCGGCGAACCGGCCATCGTCAGCGCCGGCATCCGCGAGGCGATCGAGGCGTTCTGGGCGCGGGAAGAGCTGCCGCCGATGGAACTGTTCGCCAGCGAGCTGGTCGGCGAAGGGCCTGAGGGCAGCCCGCCGTACCACCTCGAGTTCAGCGACGCGCTCGGCGACTGCCCACGCTGCGGACCGAAGAGCTGCAAGGCGGCAATCGTGCGGCGGCTTCGCCGCCCCGGCGACATCGTCCTCGTGTTCGGCGACGGGCCCAGCGACCTTTGTCCGGCACGAGAGGCCGACCTCGTCTTCGCGCGCGGCCACCTGGCCGGGCGCTGTGAGCGGGAAGGCCTCGAGTGGCGCCCGCTCACCGACTTCGGCGCCGTGCTCCGGGAGGTCGACGACTGGCTGGCGCAACGGTGAGCGGCAGGAGCGACAAGCTTCGGGCGGGCGGCGCGAAGATGCCGCCGGCCGGCGGAGCTGCGCCGGCGCTCCTCCCGCCGGTCGGCCGGCCCGGCAGCGAGACGTTCCTGCTCGTCGCCGCGGCGGTCGCGCTGCAGGCCATCGTCTGGGCGTTCCTGATCTGGTTGCTGAGAGCGAACGGCCCTTGGTACCACTTCTTCGACGTCTCCGACATCACCGTGTACTTCGACTATGCGCAGAAGGTGGCGGCCGGCCAGCGCGTGTACAAGGACTTCTCCTTCGAGTACCCGCCGCTCGCCCTGCCGCTGTTCACGCTGCCGCCGCACGGCGTGCCGGCGTCGTACCCCAACTGGTTCGCCGCCGAGATGATCATCCTGTGCTCGGCGGCGGCGGCGCTCACCGGCGCCACGGCCGCGGCGCTCTGGCGCGGCCTCGGGCGCCCGCTGGCGGCGGCGGGCGCCTACGCGCTGGCCGTCCTGGTGGCCGGCGCCATCACCGCCAACCGCTATGACGTGGCGGTGGCGCTCACGCTGGCCGCCTGCCTGTTCTTCCTCTCCCGGCGCTACACCTCGGCCGCCGGAGCGGCGCTCGGCGTCGGCGTGGCTCTCAAGCTCACGCCGGGGCTGCTGCTGCCGCTCGTCCTGATCGTCGCCGAGACCCGCCGCAAGGCGCTCTGGGCCTTCGCGGCCTTCGTCGGCTTCGCCATCCTCCCGTTCCTCCCGTTCCTCGGCCGCTTCCACGGGCTCACGAACATCGTCACCTATCACGCACAGCGCCCGCTGCAGATCGAGGCCGTGCCGGGGACGCTCTACCTGATCGCCGGCGCGATGGGCAAGTGGGGCATCAACACCGGCAACTCGTTCGGCTCCCAGTCCCTCGGCGGGCCCGGGAGCGCGACGGTCGCCAGACTCTCCGTCTGGGTCGGCCTGCTGCTCGTCGCGGGCGTCTACGTGCTCGTCTGGCGCCGCAGAGCGCTGCTGCGGGCGGCGCCGGAGTACATCCCTCTCGCCGCCCTCGCCTGCGTCCTCGCCTTCACCGTCTGCAACAAAGTGCTTTCGCCCCAGTACATGTGCTGGACGTTCCCGCTGGTCGCGCTGGTGGTGGTCGGCAGAAGCCCGTTCCAGCGCCTGACCGGCATCCTGACGCTCGTGGCGATCGCGCTCACCCAGGTCGAGTTCCCGTACCTGTACTGGAGGATGGTCGCCCTCGAAGCCGGCCCCGTGTGGGTGGTCGTGGTGCGCAACGTCGTGCTGGTCGCCGCGGCGATCACCGCGGCGATCGCCGTGTGGAAGCTGCCGGAGTCGCCGCAGCCCGAGGAGGCGCCCGCGGCCGTCGCGGCGGAGCGACGGTCCGCCGACTCCGCGGCCGGCTAAGCCACACCTTGTCCTGAGGCGCCTCCCGGCCGGGGCCGTGTGCGCCGCGGTCGCACCGACCCGTGGGACCCGTCCGCGGCCGCGGCAGCCGCGCCCGGCCGGCGCTTGCGCCGCGGCGGCGGTTTTGGGGCCGCCCGGGCATCGCGTATCATGACTGACGGTCTCGCGACCGCGCGGCCGGCGCTGCGGCGCCGCGCGGCCGTCCTCCCCACCGCACCAAGGTGACCCGTGGACGCACGCCTGAAGAAGAGCGGCAAGCAGTTCGTCAAGTTCTGCTTCGTGGGCGCCAGCGGCGTCATCGTCAACCTGGCGGTCTTCAACCTCACGCTGCTCGCGTGGCGGCTGGCAGCCGGGGGCGACCCGCCCACGGCCGCCAAGTACCTGGGCAACCTCCTGGGCTTCGTCATCTCGGTGCTCACCAACTACTACCTCAACCGCCGCTGGACGTTCCGCTCCAGCGGGGCGGTCTCGCGCGAACTGCCCAAGTTCTTCACCGTCAGCGTGGTCGCGTACTTCGTGAACCTCGGCATCTTCACCGTCGCGCTGCAGGGGCTCCACCTGAGCGACAACCTCAGCCAGATCATCGCCATCGCCTGCGTGATGCCGATCAACTTCGTGCTGAACAAGCTCTGGAGCTTCCGCGGCGCGTGAGCGCTCCGCCCTCTTCCCCGGCGCATCCTCCCGACGCGGCGCCGCCGCTCTCAGGCGACGGCACGCCGAGCCAGCCCCGCGGCGGCGCGCCTCTCACGTCCGACGACGGCACGCAGGCCGCGCGCCACGCCCCCAGCAAGTGGCTCGCCATGGTCACGGCCGGTTTCCTCACGCTGCTCGTCATGGGCGGGCTGTTCCCCAACCTCTGGTACGGGATGCACGACATCACCGACCTGCCGGTCTACTGGGGATACGCCTCCCGGATCGCCGCCGGCGAGACGCCCTACACGCACTCCTTCGAGGTCGAGTACCCCCCGCTCGCCGTGGCGCTGTTCCGCGTGCCAGGCCACACCGGCAGCGAGCACCTCTACGGCATCTGGTTCAACATCCTGATGGGGGCGATCACGATCGCCACTGGGGTGGTCACGGCCTACGTGGCCTGCCGGCTCTGGCCCCGAGGCGGGCGAGCCTACGTGGCCTCGGTCCTCTTCCCGGTGAGCGTAGCCCTCATCGGGACGATCGTGCTCAACCGCTACGACGTCGCGGTGGCGCTGCTGGTGGCCATCTTCATCCTCTGCCTCACCGCGCGCTGGTACACCGCGGCGGGATTCGTGATCGGCATGGGCTTCGCGCTCAAACTCACACCGCTCGCACTGCTGCCGCTGGTGCTGCTGCTGGCCGGGCCGCCACGCAGATGGGCCTGGCCGCTGGTCGCCTTCGGCGCCGCGGCCGCCGCGCCGTTCCTGCCCTACGTGCTCAGGTCGTGGTCGGGGGTCTGGCATGTGTTCCAGTACCACCTCGAGCGGCCGCTGCAGATCGAGAGCGTTCTCGGGACGCCGCAACTGCTCGGCCAGTTGCTCGGCGCGGATTGGGCGTCCTGGGCCTGGAGCCACGGCTCCCACTCCCTCATCGCCCCGGGCGTCGGGCTCGCCGCCGACATGTCCGGCGGCCTGACGCTGCTCGCGGTGGCCGCCGTGTACTTCTTCGTGTGGCTCCGGCGCCATCGCCTGCGGGAGGCGCCGGCGGACCAGGCGCTGGTCGTCCTGGCGCTGCTGCTCGCGCTCATGACCTTCGGCAAGGTGCTCTCGCCGCAGTACTTCATCTGGATCCTGCCGGCCTGGGCCCTGGTCGCCGCCCGCGACCGCTGGATCGCCGTGCTCGGCGGCCTCACCCTGGCGCTCACGCAGGCCGAGTTCCCGGCGCTCTACTGGAACCTCCTGAGCATGCAGCCGGCGCCGCTCGCCATCGTGGTCACGCGCAACACGCTGCTGCTGGCGACCTACGCGGTGACGTTGTGGCGACTGTGGCGGCTGCCGGTCGCAGCGCCGGCGCTTGGGCTCGTGGAGAAGCCGTCGCCGGCTGCTTGAGCGCCGGCGCCAGACCTAGCCGCGCAGCCGCAGGTCCAGCGCCTGCCGCAGCGCGAGGACGACGAAGCGGCCGTTATGGCGCGCGTATCGCCGCCACAGGCGTTGAGGCTCGGCCGCCAGACGATAGAGCCACTCGAGGCCGAGGCGTTGCACCCAATGCGGCGCCACGCGCACGGTGCCGGCAAGCATGCCGAACGCGCCGCCCACGCCCAACGCCACGCACGGCAGACGGTCTCGATGGGCGATCATCCACCTCTCCTGTTTGGGGCAGCCGAGACTGACGAGCAGGATCTGCACCCCGGCCGAGACGATCGCGTCGACTGCGGCGGCATCCTCCTCCGGCAGAAGCGCGCGGAATGGCGGCGACCAGCTGTAGGCGATCTCCAGGTCGGGCCAGAGCCGGGTCAGACGCCGCTCGACCTCCTCTCTGAGCTCCGGTTCGCCACCGTACAAGCCGACGCGCAAACCGCGCCGCGCGGCCAGCCGACAAGTCCTGACCATCAGGTCCATGCCCCGCGTCTGCAGCGCGTCGCTCACGCCCTGCAGTCGACACGCCCACACCAGGGGACGGCCGTCGCAGACCACGAGGTCCGCGCTCGCAAGCGCCTCTGCGAACGACGGGTCGTCCCATGCCTCCATGACCATATGGACGTTGGCGGCGCAGACCGCGCGCCCGGCGCCATCCTCCGCCCAGGCGACCACCACCGCGGCGGCCTCGTCCACGCCCACGGGCAGGACCTCGGTCGTCAGTACGTGCTCGCCGGAGGCGTTCACTGCGCGCTCGCCGCGCTCCGCGCGACGTCCTCCAGGACGGCCGCGTAGGCCGGCATCACCCGCCTGGGCGCGAAGTCCGCGACCTTGTCGCGGTTGGCCGCGCCCATGCGGCGGCGGAGCTCCGGGTCGCCGAGCAAGGCGGTCAGCCTCCCGGCGAGGAGCTCCGGGTCCCGTGCGGCGACAAAGAGGGCGTTCTCTCCCTCGACGAGATGGTCCGCGCAACCCCTGATCGGCGTCGTGACCACGGGCAGCCCGTAGCTCATGGCCTCCATGACCGCTAGCGGAAACCCTTCGGCGAAGTACGAAGGCAGGACGAACACGTCGGCCCGCTCGTACGCCGCGCGCAGGTCGTCGCCGGCGACGTACCCCAACACGTCGACTTCGTCCTCAATCCCCATGAGATCGATGCGCCGACGCAGCGCCTGCTCCTCCGGCCCGCTCCCCGCGAACTGCAGCCGGCACGGGATGCGGCGGCGAAGCAGGGCAAAAGCGTCCAGGAGGTCGAACACGCCCTTGGCGCGGATGAGGCGGGCGACGCAGAAGAGGACAGGCGCGTCGCCCTCACGCCGAAGCGGCGCTTCGCCGGCTGCTTGCGGCGGCACGAATGGGTTCAGGACGACCTCGAAGCGTACATCCGGGTAGTGGCGCCGCCACTCCCGCCGCTCCTCCTCCGAGAGCAGGAGGACGGCGGCGGCCCGGCGGACGAGAAGGCGGGAAGCGGTGTCGAACGGCGCCCACCCCCGCCCATCGAGCCGGTCGGACTCGCTGCCATGGAAGTGGATCACGAGCGGGGGCCGGCCCTGAGGGAGGCTCAGGGCGAGCGGGACGTCCCGGAGAAGCGCCGGACGGTTGTGGGCTGTGGCGACATAGAGTACGTCCGGCCGCCACTCACGCACGCGGCGAAGCACACGCCGCAGGTCACCGCTGCGACCGGCCAGCTTGGCCACGAGCGGCTCGTTGCCCGCCGAGTGTGCGCTCCACCCGGCCACGCGCACCTCGCACCCCTCGCGCTGCAGCCCCTCGGCGACCAGCGGCGCCAGCTTGGGCAAAGGCCCACCGATGGCGGGAAACGCTGTGAGGACGAGGACGCGGGTAGGACCGCTCATCAAAGCAGCCTGCACACGCGCCGGGCTGGCAGACCCTGACTCAGCGGCGGCGGCGCAAGCTGGCGCCGCTGTCATCGGAGTGGGAGTAGTAGCCGCTGTACTGCCCCTGGCCCTTTCTGTCTGCGACCTCGATGATCCCGAGCAAGGCGCACGGCAGATGCCCCAGCTGGGAACGCGCCTGCTGAAGCACCGGACGACGCACACGATCGGGGTTCACCACGTACACAAGTCCGTCGACCGCCCGGGCGGCAGCCGCCGTGTCGCCGACGGGCAGCATCGCCGGGGCGTCGACGATGATCACGTCGGCCTCTCCGCGAAGGTGCTCGATGATCTCGCTGAAGCGCTGCGATGCCACCATCTCGCCCGGATTCGGCGGGATGGGCCCGCTGGTCAGCACACGGAGGAGCGGCGCTGCGTCCAGCTCGCCCGGCCAGAGCGAGCCGGAGGCGGGATTCCCGGCCCTGGGACCCGGGGCGCTCGGGGCGCTCGACTTGGCGGCGCCGACCGCGGCCTTGGCCGTCATGACCATCGCGCCGTTCTGGCGCGGCTGAGACTCGAGGACGACGGTCGAAAGCGCGTCATCGATCTCGATGCGCCGCGCCAGCACCGAGGACACCCCGACCACGTTGGGCAGGCTGAGGTAGGCGTGCACGCGCGGGCTGCGCAGGTCGGCGTCGATCAGGACGACCCTCTTACCTGCAAGTGCGAGCGCCACGGCGAGATTGCAGGCAGACACGCTCTTGCCCTCACCCTGCACGGAACTCGAGATGAGCAGCGCGCGCATGTCGCCGTCGAAGCCGACGAACTCGAGATTGCTGCGCAGTACGCGATAGGCCTCCGCGGCCCTCCCCGAGGGCTCGTTCAGCGTCGGAAGGACGCCCGACTTGTTCCTCGCCGCGATCGGCGGGACGTGTCCGATGATCGGGAGGCCCAGCAGCTCGCTGATCTGGTCGTCGCCGTGGAGCCTCGTGTCGAACTGCTCGAGTGCGAAGGCGAGAATGCCGCTCAGCACGAGACCGGCGGCGAACGCGAGCATGATGCCGCGCTTCTTGTCCGGCGAATACGGAGCTGTGGGCACGCCGGCTTTCGTGATGATCGCGAAGTTGCCGCTGGCGCTCGCTTCGAGCAGTTGCAGCTGCTCGAGGCTCTGCTGCAGGGAGGTGTACTCACTCGTCTGCCGTCCCGCGTCCGTCGTGAAGGTGTCCATCCGCGCCTTGACGACGTCGATCGCGTCGCTCACCTGTGTGCGTGCACTGTCGCGGCCCCACTGCACGAACGCCTCGGCGTAGGAGTTGGCGGCGTCGGCCGCGGCGGTCGGCCTCGCCGAGTAGGCCTGGATGACCACGACGTTCGAGTACGTGTTGCTAAGCCCGGGCTGCAGGACCGCGGTCACCGAGTAGCCAGCGGCCACGTTCACCGGCCTCATCGCCTCCTGAGCCGCCGACTGCACCTGCTCACTCTTGATCACCGTCGGTACCGCCTCGATCTCAGCCTGCTGGGCCGTGGTGTCGATGAACGACTGCGCGAGGGGATTGGCGATGTCGAGCTGCTTCATGTAGAGGAGATCGCTGGACGCGGTGTACATGGGCGTGCGCGTCCAGGTGTAGGCGGTCCCCGCTACTGTCACCAAGAGAGTGACCACGACGATCAGCCACTTCCAGCGCGCAAGGACGCGCAGGTAGCTCCGTACCGAGAGGCCGTCTGTTTGCGTTTCGGTCATCCCACCATCGCTCTCATCGACACTGCATCGCCGCAGGAAGTGCGGTCGCAGGCTCTTCCTGCCCATCCAGCATATCTGCAGAACGTGTGCGCCGGTGAACCCGGGCTTCAGCCGAGCCGGGAGAAGAGCCGTTCGGACTTCGCCGGACCGACATCCTTCCCTGCTCCAGGCGGCACACCTCCCCCACCGGGCGTTCGGAGCGAAGGGGACGCAGTCCTGCCCACCGGCCCTTCATCGTGTGGCGCCTCGATCGCCTCGGCGCCGCGTCCGCCCGGCGACGTCTTCGTAGATCTCCAGCGTGCGGTCGGTGATGCGCCCGGGGTCGTGGCGCGCGAGCGCGAACGCGCGGGCGGCGGCGCCGAGCCGGGCGGCGGCGGCGCGGTCGGCGAGCAGGCGTTCGACGGCCGCGGCCAGCGCCGCCGCGTCGCCGGCGGCGACAAGGAGACCCTGCTCGCCGTCCGCGAGCAGGGTCGGGATGCCGCCAACGCGGGAGGCGACGATCGGGACCCCGACGAGCATGGCCTCCGCCAGGCTGTTCGGGCTGTTGTCGACGAACGATGGGTACGCAAAGACGTCCGCCGCGGCGAGCTCCGCCGCGATCGCCGCGGCATCGAGCCGCCCCAGCCAGTCCACCAAAGCCGAGACCCCGTGGCGTCGCGCCGCGCGGCGATAGATGGCGTCGAGCTCCGATCCCGGGTGGACGCCGGCCACGCGAAGCGCTAGGGGGTCGACGCCGCGGGACCGGAGAAGGGCGCAGGCCTCGAGCAAGCACTCTGTGCCTTTGCCCATCAGCGCGCTCGAGGTCGAGTAGATCGTCGTGCCGGCAACTCCCCCACCCTTCCATCTCGAGGCTGCGAACTGTGGCCGCATGATCTCGTCGCAGTGGTAGTAGACGGCGGCGGGGTTCACGGCCGCGAGGACCTCCCGGTCCCACGCGGTCCTCCCGATGAACGACCGCGCCTCGCGCATCACCCGCACCTCGCGCCGGGCCTGGCGGCGGAGCAGGAGATAGCGGTGCACCACGCCGCGTCCCTTGGCGAACTCCGCACTCGCGATGAGCCGGGCGACCTCGCTCGCCGTGCGGCCGGAGAAGTACGCCCGCCGATACGCCTGAAGAATGCCCTGCAGAGAGATGACGAGCGGGGAATCCGGCAGCATCCCGGCGAGGAGGCCGAGGCCGCCCTCCGTGCCGTGCACATGGACGACATCCGGCCGCAGCCGATCGACGAGAGAGGCAGCGGCGCGCAGAGTCCCGGGCGGCGTGAGGCGATGACGCCAGTTCTCGGTGATGCGCACGAGGCGCGACGTTTGCCCGGGGAGCGGCAAGACAGCGTACCGGACGCCGCCCTCCTCGAAGATGCCAGGCGGCGCGACGCCGGGCGCCGCGATCGTCAACTCGACGCCGGGCCGGTCGCGCAACTGCGCGGCCAGGTTGTCCACCCAGGCCTGCGGCCCCGGCAGGTCGTCCAGACCGAGGTGCCGTCGCACAGCAGGTGGCTGCCATTCCGTGAACCAGAGGACTCGCACGACGATCAGTCTCTCCCCAGGGCCTGTCGCACGGCGGGCCCCGCCGCGCGGCGAAGTCGGCGGGCGGCCAAGTCCGCCGGGCCCGCGAGCTTGAGCAAGGCGCGGCCGACCCTGTAGGAGGGCGAGCGCAGCAGCCGATGGGCGTCGTCCATCGGCCGCCTCTCGACGCTGATGCGGCCCGCGGCGACGTCGGCGAACAGCCGCTCCGCCTCGGGGGCGTGCCGCCCATCGTAGCGCTCGAGCCAGCTCGGATAACGATAGACATTGTGGACGTGGTAGGGACGCCGCAAGCTCAGATACGACTCCTCCAGCCAGCGACGTGCCCCATCCGCCGGATACCAGCCGTCGGCGACGCCCCAGTTGGAGTAGTACTCGACCTTCTCGACCGCCTGAAAGGGGAACAGCAGCGAGTAGTGCAGCATCGCGACGCCGAGGCGCGCAGTCGCCGCGGCGTCCAGCCACCCGAGCGTCCTCGTGTCCCGACCGGCCGCGTCCAGCACGGTCGGCGGCCGGTGCGCCGCGTACGTGTACCCGTCGCCCCAGCGGAACAGGCGATGGTACGCAGCGGCGCCGCGGCGTAGGAACCAGCCGTCAGCGACGCAATCGGGAGCGCCCCAGAACGTCACGGTCGGAAACGTCACAGCCTGGATCGAGGGGTCGACGGCGAGGACGCCGAGGATCCGCCGCATATCGTCCGGGTGGTAGAACTCGTCGACGTCCACCTGCCAGAGGTAGTCGCCGGTCGCCCGGGTCGCGTAGGCCCGGCTCTGCTCGTCCTTCTCGCCGGGCCAGAAGCCGTCCCGATGACCTTCGTCCTCAGCGGTGACGAGCGTCACCTTGCCGTCACGATCCTCGTCGCGCACGAAGCGACGCAACTCGTCGAGCGTTCCGTCGCGCGAGTGGCCGTCGGCAGTCGCGTTGCCGCGCGCTCCGGGGGCGGCGCCCTCGACGACGACGATCTCGTGGGCGAAGGGATAGAGGGCGCGCAGATGATACGGGACGAACGGCAGCCCATTGAGGACGATGACTCCGAAGGTCACGCGGGGCAGGTTCACGGTCCCGCCTCCCCGCCGCGAGCCGCGTCCCGCCGCCGCAGCAGCGACTCAAGGGGCCGCAGCGTCAGGTAGGCCCCGTACGCCTCCGCCCTGCGATCCGTGACGCCCATGCGGCGCAACTGCTTCACGGCGCGCCGAAAGCCTGGCTGCCAAGCCAGCCGTGTGACGGCCTCGTGCGGAAGTCCGAGCGGTCCGACGGTGCGGTTGACCCAGCGGACGTACTCGGGCCGGACGATCTCGCACAAGAGCCCGACGTCGAGCGGCCGCAGCGGGCGGCGTCTCATTGCGGTCGAGTTGAGTACGTTCCGGTAGTCACCGGGCAGCGCCGCCGCTTCAAGGTCGACGCCTTGCGACGCGAAGTACTCCCGCTCCCAACGCCGCTCGTGGCGAAGCTCGGCCGGCAGCGTCAGCATGCGCATCGCGAGCCTGATGTCGAGGAAGGGTGCGCGCGGCACGAGCCCGAGCGACTCGGGCACCGTCTGGAGGTAGGACAACAACGTCGTCCGCAGCCGCACGACGGTGACGACCCGCGGCAGCATCTCGGTGCGGATCCTTGGCTGCTCCGCGAGCAACTGCTGGAGGCCCAACTGCTCGCTGCGGAACCAGCTCTGTCGTGAGTCGGCGCACATCCTGCCGTACCGGAACACCTCGAGCAGGTCCTCCGGCCCGCGCAGGGTCTCGACGACCCTCACCTCAGGATCGTCGCCGGAGAACCACTCACCGCTGGCGCCGGTGAGGAGCAGGCTGCCGCGGCTCACCTTGGCGACGATCTGCCGATAGAACTCGATGTGATACATGCCGTGGGCGTGCGCTGAGACACCGAAGAGCTCGTCCCACTCGTCGAAGTAGCGGTGGAAGTCGCCCAGCGGGATGAGCTCCCAGGAGAGTCCGAGGCGGCGACAGA
>Ga0302323_100004459_pt1 | contig 11418 bp, 7 predicted proteins | sample Fen_T0_3_FD_201950 | JGI IMG/M metagenome (GOLD analysis project Ga0302323, IMG submission 201950) | Peat permafrost microbial communities from Stordalen Mire near Abisko, Sweden - Fen_T0_3 | ecosystem: Environmental > Terrestrial > Soil > Wetlands > Permafrost | place: Sweden: Abisko... | reverse complement strand
CTGCCCTGCCCCTCGATGATGACCCAGTCGCCGCGCTTCTCGCCCTCCTCCGCCAGCCACTCGGCGGTGCCCTGCGCGAAGTCCGAGATCACCCGGTCGATGGCGACGCCCCAGCCGTCGATCATCATCCCGGTCTGGCCGGTAGGGACGAACGTCGCGGACCGGCCGGCGGAGGTGGCTGCACGCCGGAGCTCGAGCGCCACGGACATCTTGCCGATGGCGCAGTCCGTGCCGACCGTGAGGATCACCCGCTTGCCGGGTGCGTGGGGCCGCCCGATGGCGGTCTCCATGCGCTCCGGCGGGCGGCGATAGTCGGTCAGCCGCACGCCGGCCGACCGCGCGGCGTCGGCGAACTCGGGGTCGTCGCCCAGGAGCGTGTGCAGGCCCGAGAGGATGTCGAGGCCCGAGCGGATCGCGGCGAGGATCACCGCCCGCCAGTCGTCCGGGAGCTTGCCACCCGTGGGCGCGATGCCGATCAGCAGCGCGTCGGCCCGCGGCAGGAACCCGAGGGCCGCGTTGAGCGAGTCCACGATCGGGATGTCGTAGCGGCCCGAGTCCCCCAGCCACTCGCGGACGTTGCGGCCCGCCTGCGTGGAGTCGATCACGGCGACGACCCTGTCGGTCCCGAACCGGATGACGCCCATCGCGGTCTTCCCGTGGTGGAAGCCGAAGTTGCCCTCGGCGAGGATCACGAGGCGGCGATCGGGTGCGGCAGGCATCAACCCATCCTGTGCTCGGTGTGCGAACCCCCGGCCGGGAGTCTAGGTCATGACGCGCGCGCGGGCGGGCCCGGGCGCGCGCGCCTGGGCCGGAACCCAACCGGGACCGGAACCCACCGGAAACGAAAAGGCCCCCGGGCGGGCCGGAGGCATCTGGCGTTTCGGGTTGGTACCGCATACCGGATTCGAACCGGTGGTCTCCGCCTTGAGAGGGCGGTGTCCTGGGCCTCTAGACGAATGCGGCAGGAGGGCCGGACGCGATCGTCCGACGGCGATGCAGGATAGCGGACGCTCGCCGGACCCGCAACCGTGCCGGCCTCCCGCGACACCGCTACAGGCGGTTCGCCTCCAGGAAGGCGCGCAGCGTCTCCGCGACCTGGAGGTAGCTCTGCTCCCCGAGCACAAGGCCGTAGTGGGAGTGGGCGCCGAACGGCTCGTACGGAGCGTCCAGCCACTCGGCCAGGCGCTCCACGTCCGGCTCCGGGACCTGGAGATCCAGGCCCCCACCGATGACCAGCCGCGGCACCTCCGGCAGCGCCGAGCGGTCCACCGGCACGCCCGAGATGAGCTGGCGCTTGGCCCGCCCCGACTCGAACGCCTTCTGGCCCAGGAGGTGCTGGATTCGCAGCACGTCGCTGATGGTCAGGTCGCGGTGGTCGCGGACCAGCCTCTCCGGGAGGGTCTCCCAGCCCAGCTCGGCACGGCCGTAGGCATCGGGGATGTCGCGCACCACGTGGGGGCGCGCGGCCTCGCGCAGCTCCTTCGGCATCTCGGGCGCGATGAGGACGTAGGCGGACACGGATGCGCGCTCGATGGCCTTGAGGACCAGCAGGCCGCCCATGCCGTGCCCCACCGCGACCACGTTGGGGCCCAGCCGCTCCATGGCGGCGACGACGTCCTCGGTGTACGACGCGATGTCGAGGGTCGCCGGGTCCGCGGTCTGGCTCCAGAAGTGGTTGCGCAGGTTGAGGGCGTGGCCCTCCCAGCCGCGGCCTGCGAAGTGGTGCAGGAAGCGCTCCCAGACCCAGGAGCCGCCCAGCTCGCCATGGACGAACAGGATGGGCTTGCGCCGCGAGCGGCGCTCCGGGAGCCATGACTCCACGTAGAGGCCGCGGTCGGGCAGCTCGATCTCGTCCTTGCGGACGGGACGGCCGCTCGTGGCGGTGCGTGGAACGAGGCGGTCGGAGGAGGTGATGTCGCTCATCGGCCTGGGTGTCCGCCTACCACTCGAGCGGGTTGAGGACGAGCCCGGTCAGGGCCTTTGGGTAGAAGTAGGTCGACTTCTGGGGCATGACGTCGCCGTCGCACGACACGGCGAGGATCGAGGCAACCGGCGTCGGCTCCATGAGGAACGCGGCGTCGGCACCGTCCTCGGCCGAGGCCACGAGCGCCGCCGCCTCGGCGGCGGACTTCGTGTAGGTGATCCGCTCCCCGCCGGCCACCGCCGCGGCGTCGATGCCCAGGACGTGGTCCAGCGTCGCCGCCACCAGGCTGACGTCGAGCGCCCGAACCACCTCGCCGCCCGCAACCGACAGCACTGCGAACGCCTCCCGGCGTGCCTCCAGCAGGAACGACCGGTCGCGGGTCACCAGGCCGAGGCGGCCGGCGCCGCCGGCGAGCTCGGCGGCCGCGTCGTAGCGGGCCACGAGGGCGTCGGTCGCGGCCTCGGTCACCGCGAACAAGCCGGGCAGGCCGTCGCGGAGCCGTGCGAAGCCGTCGGCACCCAGGCCGCGCACCACCCGGTGCGTCGGCAGCACCGTGAGCTGGTCCGCGGCGTCGAGGAATAGCATCATCAGGAAGTCGAACGCCGGGTCCTGCTCCGTGGACGCCGTCCGGCGCTCGTCCCGGTACCTGACCGCCGTCTCGTAGCGGTGGTGCCCGTCCGCGATGTAGACGGGCCCCGCGGCGGCCGCGGCGGTCAGGACGGCGGCCGTCGAGCCCTCGCCCTCGTCCGCGATCACCCACAGGCGATGGCGCACCCCGTCGACGTCCGTGATGTCGGCGGCCGGGCTCGAGGCGCTGATCCCGGCAAGCGCGGCGGCAGCGGCGCCGGACGGGTCCTCATACAGGCCCACGACCGGCGAGGTGTTGAGGCCGGTCGCGCGGAGGAGGCGGTAGCGGTCCTCCTTGGGGCCCGACAGCGTCCGCTCGTGCGGCAGCACCGACGACCCGGGGCCGAACGGCTCGATCCGCAGCCTCGCGAAGAAGCCGCGCTGCGTCCGCTCCATGTCCGTGCCGGGAACCCGGTACGCCTGCTCGTACACGTAGACCGACGGACGCGGGTCCTTGCGCAGCGTGCCATCGGAGCGCCAGGCGGTGAGGGTCCTGGCGGCGCGGCGATAGCGCTCGTCGGGATCCTCGCGGGGCTCGCCCAGCGGCAGGTCCAGCCGCACGGCATTGCGGGGGTGACGCGCGAGCAGGACGCGGTGGAGATCCGCCCCGATGACGTCATACGGCGGCGCCACGACCTGGCCCGTGTCCCCCACCATCTCTGGGTCGTAGCGGAGGGCGCGGAACGGTCTGATGTCGGGCACGGGATCCTCTGGGCGGGTCTGGTGGTGCGCGGTGGCGCGGTGATAGGGCGACGCCGACGGACCTGGGGCTCGTGCATCGTACGATAGGCGCCGTCGAACGGCCACCCACGTGGCCGCCGTCACGCGGGGGGACACCGTGCAACTTTTCGCAGGCCCTGGGCGTCATGGCTCCGACTGTCTCCCTGCCCGAGATCGAGGAGCCCGAGTGCCGCTGCCCCGCATCGCCCGTCCGGTGCGTGCCGCGCTGGCGTCTGCCGTCGCCGGGCTCCTCCTGCTCGGCATCATCGCGCCGAGCCTCGTCGGCGCCACCGGAACGGGCCCCACGATGGCCGCCCGGGCCCTCCTCCAGGGCCACGTCCGACAAGGCTCCTGGTTCGCGATCGCGGTCGACCTTGAGAACGCCGGGCCGACGGTCACGGGCGAGCTGCGGGTCGCCGGGGGCGCCGACTCGAAGACGCGGTTCGGCACTCCGGTGGAGCTGGCCACGGGCTCGCGCAAGACGTACCTCCTGTACGCACAGCCGCCCACGTTCGGCGGCAAGATGAAGGTCCAGCTGGTCAACGGCGACCAGGTCATCGCCGAGGCGACGGTCGCGACCGCGATCCACGACCAGTCGCAGCTCGTCGTGGGCGTGGTCTCCGAGAACCCGGCCAGGATCGTCAGCGAGCTCAAGCTCCTGCCCAGCCAGTCCGGCGCCGCCCCCGCGATCGTGCCCCTCACGCCCGCCGACCTGCCGGAGCGCATCCAGGCGTGGTCGGCGCTGGACCGGATCGTGTGGCAGGACGTCGACGCCTCGACGCTCACCCCGGCCCAGCTCGCCTGCCTCCGTGGCTGGCTCGCCGGGGGCGGGCGCCTCGTCATCGTCGGCGGGACCGCGGGCGCGGATTCGCTCGCGGGCTTTCCCGATGCGCTGCTCCCCTACCGGCCCGACGCCGTCCTCGACATCGACCCCGCCGTGCTCCGCCCGATCCTGGGTGGCGTCCCGGACAAGTCGGCCACGCTCACGGCCTACGCCGGGGCGCCGGGCACGGGCCGGGTCCTCGCGACCTCCGGCGACCGCGTGATCGCGGCGGACCTCCGGATCGGCAACGGGTCCGTGACGCTGCTCGGCTTCGACCCCACCACCCGGTGGATCGCCGACGGTGACACCTGGGACACACCGCTGTGGCGCCGCCTGCTGCCGGCGCGGGTCGCCAACAGCACCTCGCTCGTCGACGATTCGACCATCGTGTCCGCGGTCATGAACCTGCCCAGCCTCGCGCTGCCCCCGATCGGCGGGATCATGGTCCTGCTGCTCGGCTACATCCTGCTGGTGGGACCGGTGAACTACCTCGTCCTGCGCAGGCTGGACCGGCGTGAGTGGGCGTGGGTCACGGTGCCGGCGCTGATCGTCGTCTTCACCGCCGGCTCGTTCGGGATCGGCGGGCTGCTGCGGGGATCCGACGTGATCATCCACGAGGTCGGCATCGTGCGCGGCGCCCCGGGCGCAACCGACGCCACCATCCAGTCCTACCTCGGGATCTTCAGCCCGTCCCGGGCCACCTACCAGGTCAAGGTCGCGGGCGACGCGCTCCTCTCCCCACCCATGAACGGCGACGTCTTCGGCAACGGCACCTCCACCGCGCTGGACGTCCTCCAGGGCGACCCCTCGCGGGTCCGGGACCTGGACGTGGGCTTCGGGTCCATCCGCACGATCCGCGCCGACGCCAGCGCGACCGGCCCTGACGTGACCGCCACCCTGACCGTCGTCGACGGCCACCTCAACGGATCGGTCACCAACCGCTCCGCGGGCACGCTCGAGGCGACCGCGATCGTCGTCGGGTCGTCCGCAACGTCGCTGGGCGACATCGCGCCGGGTGCGACCGTCAACGTGAACCTCGCGCTCACCGGCAGCAACCCCAACGGCGTGTCGCTCTCGGAGCGGATCTTCGGCCCGCAGAACTGGGACGGCTCTGCGCTCAACGAGCAGCAGCAGCGGACCCTCGTCCGCCGCTCCGTCATCGACCAGATCGGCTACGACCCGACGACCGGCTTCCCGAACGCCATCCCGGCCGACTCCGCCACGCTCATGGCATGGAGCACCCAGCCCGTCGTACCGATGGAGATCGAGGGCCAGAAGGTGCGCCGGATGGCGAACATCCTGACCGAGATCCCGCTCGCCTACGCGCTCAGCGGCAGGACGGTCTTCGCCAACGACCTCCTGCGCGCGTCGGTCCTCGACGTGGGCGCCAACTTCTTCACCAAGGACCCGTACTCCATCAACCTCGGCCCCGGCACGGCGCGCGTCTCCTACCGGCCCATCCCGTTCGAGGGCTCGTTCAGCCCGTCGAGGGTCGTGGTCTCGCTCACCTTCGGCGGCGACCCGACCATCCCGGCCGGGACCCCCAAGGCGCTTGCGGAGAAGACGCGCTGCGAGCCCGGGACGACCGGCTGTCTCGTTCCCCAGGACGGGCTCCCCGACCTGGAGGTGCTGGACGTGAGGACCGGGGCCTGGGTCCAGTTCGCGCACATGGCCCAGAACACGCCGTACGAGCTCGCCGACGCCTCGCGCTGGGTCGATCCGGCCAGCGGCGAGGTCCAGGTCAGGTTCGTGAACGAGCGCCAGGACCAGATCTCGTTCCAGTTCCCCATCCAGATCGAGGGGACCGTCCGATGACCAGCATCGTCCGGGCCACGGGCCTCGTGAAGCGGTATGACAAGACCCTCGCGGTGGCGGGCCTGGACCTCGACATCGCCGCGGGCGAGATCTTCGGCCTGGTGGGTCCCAACGGCGCGGGCAAGACCACGACGCTCCGGATCCTGGCCACGCTGCTGGTCCCCGACCGCGGCGACGCGGAGGTCGCCGGGGCGTCCGTGCGCCGGAACCCCAACGATGTCCGGCGCGTCCTCGGCTTCATGCCGGACAGCTTCGGGGTCTACGACGACATGAAGGTCTGGGAGTACCTGGACTTCTTCGCGCGCTGCTACGGCATCCCGGCCGAGCGGCGCCGGCGCACGATCGGCGACCTCCTGGAGCTCGTGGACCTCGGGGCCAAGCGCGACGTCTACGTCCAGGGCCTGTCGCGCGGCATGCAGCAGCGGCTGTGCCTCGCGCACACGCTCGTGCACGACCCGCAGGTCCTCCTCCTCGACGAGCCCGCATCGGGCCTGGACCCGCGAGCGCGCGTGGAGCTGCGCGAGCTGCTCCGGGAGCTCCGGAGCCTCGGCAAGACGATCCTCGTCTCGTCGCACATCCTCCCCGAGCTCGAGGAGCTGTGCACCTCGGTCGCGATCATCGACCGCGGCCAGGTCCTCGCCCACGGAAAGGTTGCCGAGATCGAGAAGCGGCTGCGGGTGGGCGCGATCCTGCGGGCCCGCGTGCTGGGCGGCTCCGAGGAGCACGAGGCGGCGCGAGCCTGGTTCGCCACGCAGCAGGATGTCGTGACCGCTGACCTGCTCGACGACGGCACGGTCGAGATCGGCTTCCACGGCGACGATGACGGCTCCGCCCGGCTCCTCGCGGACGCGGTGGGTGCCGGCCTCCGGGTCGCCTCCTTCGCGCGTGCCGCCAGCGATCTCGAGGAGCTCTTCCTGCAGGTCACGGCCCCGCCTCCCGTCCCCGCGGAGGCCGTCGCGTGACAGCTCCGACCGTGACTCGTCCCCGCTTCGGCGCCCTCCGGGACATCGGCTCCGGCATGGCCGCCGTCGGCGTCAAGGAGCTCCGCGGCCGCATGCGCGGCAGGCGCGCCTTCGTGATCCTCACGATCCACCTGCTGCTCGTCGCGGGCTTCGCGTGGATGATCGAGTCGCTCGCGGAGCGTGCCTACTCGGGCGGGTTCAACTCGTCGTTCTCGGCGTCGTCGGAGATCGGGCGACAGCTGTTCATGGGCATCATCCTCCTGCTGACGCTGATCACCCTGATCCTCGCCCCGGCCTCGACCGCGGGCGCGATCAGCCTCGAGCGCGAGAAGCAGACGCTCGACCTGCTGACGACCACCCCGATCTCGTCGCTCGCGATCGTCCTGGGCAAGCTGCTGTCCGCCCTGTCGTGGATCCTGCTGCTGCTCCTGGCGTCGATCCCGGTCGTCGCCCTCGTGTTCACGTTCGGCGGCGTGGGACCTGACGACGTGGTCAAGGCCTACGTCGTCCTGCTGGGCACCGCCTTCGCGTACGGCGCCATCGGCCTCTTCGTCTCGGCGCTCGTACGCCGCACGCAGGCGGCAACCGTGATCAACCTCGTCGCCGTCATCGTCCTCACGGCCGGCACGGCGTTCGTCTTCATCTTCTGGACCGCGATGACCGGCAGCTCCGGGTTCCTGCCCGACCAGACCGGGACCAGGGACGGCGTCGTGGAGTCGCTGACCAAGCGCCCGCCCGAGGCCCTCATGTGGTTCAACCCGTTCGTCGCCCAGGTGGACGTCATGTGCGGCACGGAGACCGGCTTCGGCACCTCGTGCCAGATCATCGCCGGGATCACCAACGAGGCTGGATTCCTCAACGGGGTGAGCAACCCCGTCGGCAACGACTTCGGCGCCCCCAAGGACACGTACTGGCCGGTCAGCCTGGCCGCGATGCTCGGGACCGCCCTCATCCTCATCGTGCTGTCCGTCCAGCTCGTATCGCCGACCCGGCGCTGGCGCATCCGCCTGCCGCGCCCACGCCGCCGGGCGGCCGGGAGTGAAGCGTGATGCCGAAGATCGGGCCGGCCGGAACCGGGCGGGGTGGCAGGGCGCGTTCGGCGGCGACGCCGTTCGTCCCCGCTGATCCGGCGACGCTGGGTGTCGCCCTGGACGCATGGCTCACGGAGATCCGCGCAGGCCTCGCCGCGCACCGCCGCCGGCTGTGGTTGCGCCGCGCGGTCCGCCGGTCCTGGTACGTGGCCGCCGTCGTGGCAGTGGCGGAGCTGGTCCTCGCGATCGCCTCGCGGTTGTTCCCCCTGGAGGGGGCGCCGCTGGTCGCGCTCGCGATCCCGATCGCCGGGCTGCTGGTGCTGCTCGCGCTGGTCGTCCACACCCGGCCGACGCTGGGCGAGACGGCGCTGGCCGTGGACGCCGAGGGCGGAGCGGGCGACGCCGTGGCCTCGGCGCTGGCGTTCGCGGGCGCGCTGCCCGAGTCGGCGGGCCCGACGGGCGACGCGGACGAGACGATCGCCGTCGACGGCAGCTTCGACATGGTGGAGGCGGAGACGCGCTTCGTGCGCCGCCAGCGGCGCGACGCGGTCTCCCGGCTGCGGGCCGTGGACCCGTCGCTGTTCCGGCCACGCCTTGAGCGACGGCCCGCGCTGGCCGCGCTGGTCGCGGTCGCGCTGGTGGTGCCGGCGATCCTGGTCCCCAACCCCATGGACCGGGTCATCGCGCAGAGCCGCGAGATCCGCGACGAGGCCCAGCGCCAGGCGGAGCGGATCGACCAGATCGCCAGGAATCTCGAGGGCAAGGGCGCCAACGCCAGCGACCCGCGGACGCAGCTGGCCGCGGAGCTCCGCCAGCTCGCCGAGCGGCTCCGCTCCAACCCGGGCGAGCTGGACAAGAACCTCGCCCAGCTGGGCTCCGTCGAAGACAACCTCCGCACGCAGCTCGATCCCGCCAACGAGCAGAAGGCCGCCTCGATCGCGGCGCTGTCCCGTGCCCTGTCACGCACCTCGACGGGCAACCCGCAGGCCAACGCGGGCGGCGACCCGAAGGTGACCAGGGAGGACCTCAAGGACCTCGGCTCGAAGGTCGATGGCATGACGCAGGCCCAGCGCGATGACCTCGCCCGCCGACTGGCCGAGCTCCAGGGTCAGGCGAGCCAGGCCGATGGGGCGGCGGGCCAGGCGCTCCGCGACGCGGTCGCCAGCCTCTCGCAGGGCGATAGCGCGGGCGCCAAGGCGGCGCTCGACCGGCTCGGCGAGGCGCTCGATGCTGCAAGCACGCGTGTCCAGGCGAACCGGGACCTGGCCAGTGCCGCATCGGGCCTGCAGGACGCGCGCCGCCAGCTCGCGAACGCCGGCAACCCGCAGAGCGGCGGCCAGCAGGGCCAGGCCGGCGCGCAGGGCAACGGGCAGCAGGGCCAGGGGCAGCAGGGCACGGGCCAGGGGGGCAGTCCCAACCCGAGCGCGTCCGGGCAGGGCCAGGGCCAGGGCGGGAGTCCCAACCCGAGCGCGTCCGGGCAGGGGCAGGGGCAGGGCCAGGGCCAGGGGCAGGGGCAGGGGCAGGGCCAGGGCCAGGGGCAGGGGCAGGGGCAAGGCCAGGGGCAGGGGCAAGGGCAGGGTGGCGGCTCTCTCGGCGGCGGCGGCTCCAACGCTGCGCACCTCGGGTCGGGCATGTCCAACGGCAGGCCGGGCGGCCCCACGAACCCGAACCGGCCGAGCGTCCTCGGTCCGGACCTGGGCTCCGTGTACGCGCCGTTCGACCGGCTCGGCAAGCCCGGCGACCCGTCCTACATCGCGGGCACCGGCGGCGACGGCCAGACCCAGCAGGGCAGCCAGCAGGGCCAGGGCAGCAACAACGGCTCGTATGTCCCATACGACTCCGTGTACGGCGACTTCTACAACTACGCGCTGACGACCCTCGACCGCTCGTATGTCCCGATCTCGGTGAAGGACTACGTGCGCGACTACTTCAGCTCGCTCGACCCAAGCAAGTAGCGCGGCCGGCCGGTGACGGCCCGCCTCCCGGAGGACCCATGGACGCTCCCACCGCCCACAACGCGGCCGCCATCGAGCCGCACCGGATCGCCCCCGAGGCATTTGCCGAGCGCGCCCACGCCATCGAGGCGGAGGTCGGCAAGGTCATCGTCGGCCAGCGTGAGCTGGTGCGGCACACCCTCGTGGGGCTGCTCGCCAACAGCCACGTCCTCCTCGAGGGCGTCCCGGGCCTCGGCAAGACGATGCTCGTCCGGACCATCGCGGACGTCATCGACTGCAACTTCAACCGCGTCCAGTTCACCCCGGACCTGATGCCCGCGGACATCACCGGCACCAACATCCTGATCGAGGAGAACGGCGCCCGGGTCTTCCGGTTCCAGCCGGGCCCCATCTTCGCCAACCTCGTCCTCGCCGACGAGATCAACCGCGCGACGCCCAAGACGCAGTCGTCCCTGCTCGAGGCGATGCAGGAGCACCAGGTCACCGTCGCGCGCAACCGCTACCCGCTGGACCCGCCGTTCTTCGTCCTCGCGACCCAGAACCCCCTCGAGATGGAGGGGACATATCCCCTCCCCGAGGCCCAGCTCGACCGGTTCCTGCTCAAGGTCATGGTGCCGTTCCCGTCCGAGGAGGACCTGATCGCGATCCTCGACCGGACGACCGGCAACGACGCCCCGCAGGCGCAGCCCGCCGCGACCGCCGCCGAGATCGTCGAGATGCAGCGCCTGGCGCGCGCCGTGCCGATCGCGCCCCACATCACCGCGTATGCCGTCTCCGTGCTCGCGGCGACACACCCTGACAACCGCCGGGCGCCCTCGCTCGTGCGCCAGTACGTGCGCTACGGCGGGTCGCCGCGCGGCGCCCAGGCGCTCGTGACCGCGGGCAAGATCCTCGCGCTGATGGACGGCCGCTTCAACGTCTCCGTGGACGACGTGCGCGCAGCGGCCCTGCCGGCCCTGCGCCACCGCGTGATCCTCAACTTCGAGGGCGAGGCCGAGGGCATCAGCTCGGAGGCGGTCGTCCGCTCCATCCTCGACGAGGTCGCTCCGCCCTCCGTGGAGTAGGCGGCGTCCCCGACATGGCCCTCTCCCCCACCCCTCCGCCGGACCCGGGCGCGGACCGAGTGCCCGAGGCCGCCCCCGGGTCCGCCGCCGCGGCCCGCGAGGCGCCCGCCAAGCCCATCGGTGTCCGGGCATTCCTGCCGAACGACCTGGACCCCACGGTCTTCGACGAGGGGTTCCTGCGCCAGCTCGAGCGTCTCGGCGTCCTCATGAAGCAGCCCGTTCGGGGCGGGCTCAAGGGCGGTCGCCGGAGCACCAAGCGCGGCCAGTCCGTGGAGTTCGCCGACTACCGTGACTACAGCCTGGGCGACGACCTGCGCCAGCTGGACTGGAACGTCTACGCGCGCCTCGAGAAGCTGTTCGTGAAGCTGTTCGTGGAGGAGGAGGACGTGACGATCACGTTCCTCCTCGACGCCAGCCCGTCGATGGCCTACGGCAGACCGCAGAAGCTGCTGTTCGCCAAGCGCGCCGCGGCGGCCCTCGGCTACATCGCCCTGGCC
>Ga0302323_100004458_pt1 | contig 11418 bp, 8 predicted proteins | sample Fen_T0_3_FD_201950 | JGI IMG/M metagenome (GOLD analysis project Ga0302323, IMG submission 201950) | Peat permafrost microbial communities from Stordalen Mire near Abisko, Sweden - Fen_T0_3 | ecosystem: Environmental > Terrestrial > Soil > Wetlands > Permafrost | place: Sweden: Abisko... | reverse complement strand
GGGTGCTGACGTGAGGGTTGTGCTGAGCGGGCCGTCGGACACCGGCTTTGCCGCCGACACCGTCGTCGAACGGATCGTCGGCGGCGCCGGCCGCTTGATCGCCCTCCGTCGCCCACAGGCGTGGACTTCGCAGTCCAAACGCGCCAACAGCCGAGCCTACCTCGCCATCCCGGCCTACCTGCGCCCCGATGGGGACGGCACCGTCGCTTCGGCGCGAACGACAAACGTCAGCGTCGGCGGCTTTCACTGCCTCACCGAGTTGCCGCTCCGCGTCGGCGATCAGGTGTCGGTCTCTCTCATGTTCAGCCCGACCGAAGCGTTCGAATGCGAAGCCCAGGTCGTGCGTCTCACCGAGGATCTGGATGACCCGTCGCGCCGCCGTCTCGTGGCCGCGTTCCGGTTCATCGATCTTGCCCCGGACGACGAGGCCCGCGTTGCCGAAGCGCTTGTCGCCCTGGCCACGGAAACCGACCAGACGGCCGTCCCGGTGGCGTGGCGTCGCGACGACGCCCGCAGCAGAGTCGCCGGCTAGCCGGTCGGCCCGGTTTGAGTGCCGGACTCGCCGTCTCCGTCGAGGGCCTGGCGCACCGCACTCAGTAGCGCTGCTGCGCTGTACGGCTTCCCGATGAACGGAATCCCCAGCGGTAACGCCCCACGCTGAGCGTTCATCTCCTCACTGTATCCGGATGCCAGCAGGTGCCGGATCTCGGGCCGCATGCCTCGCACTGCGTCGCTGGTCTCGTGGCCGGTGAGCCCCGGCATGACGATGTCCGAAAAGAGCAGATCGATTCGGCCCGGGAAGGTCCGCGCCATCTCGACGGCCTGTTCTCCGGTGGACGCCCGCAACACGGTGTAGCCGTTGCGCTCGAGGAGTCGAACGGCAAACCCGAGTACAGCCGGCTCGTCCTCTACGACGAGGATCGTTTCGCGTCCCGCGACCACCTCACGCGGCGCGGCCGGCCGGTCCTCCTCGTTGAGTTCGGAGTGCGCGACCGGCAGGTCGATGCGGAAGGTGGCTCCTCGGCCGGGTTCCGACTCGACGGTCACCTGGCCGCCGGACCCGCCCACGATGCCAAAGACGGTGGCCAAACCAAGCCCCGTTCCGTTGCCCTGGCTCTTGGTCGTGAAGAAAGGCTCGAAGATGCGGTCCGCCGTGGCGGCGTCCATGCCGACGCCGGTGTCCGAGATGGACATCCGGACGAACTGGCCGGGCTTGAGTTCGGGGTGGCCGGAAAGGTCCGACTCCTGGAGCGTGACGTTCTCCGTCCCGATCGACAGCGTGCCGCCGGCGGGCATGGCATCGCGTCCGTTTACGGCGAGATTGACGATGACCTGCTCGACCTGACCGCGATCCGCAAGGGTCCGCCCCAGGTGCGGGTGCATCCGAACTTCCAGCAGCACGTCCTCGCCGATGATCCGCTGCAGCATCGGGGCCAGATCAGACACAACCTGGTTTAGGTCGAGGACCCTCTGCTGCAAGACCGCTCGCCGCCCGAAGGCGAGCAGCTGGCGCGTCAGCACGGTCGCGCGCTCGGCCGACGCGCGTATCTCCGACAGGTAGCCGGCCAGCTCGCTGCCGGGTTCGGCCTCGCCGGTCGCCAGCTCCGTGAATCCCGAGATGGCCGTCAGCAGGTTGTTGAAATCGTGGGCAACGCCGCCGGCGAGCCGGCCGACGGCCTCCATCTTCTGGGCTTGCCGCAGCTGGTCTTCCAGTTCCCGCTCGCGGACGATGTTGTGGTGAACGGCGACGTAGTTGACGAGCGCTCCGGTGGAGTCGCGCACGGGAGAGGCCGTCACCAGGTCAAGCAGGATGGAACCATCGCTGGCGTGGCTCACGACCTCGGCGGACCAGGTCCCATTCGCCTCGATCCCGGCCCGCATCGACTCGAACAGACCGCCCTGGCCGTCATCGTTGCCCAACACGTGATTCCGCTGCCCGACCAGTTCCGTGCGGCTGTAGCCGGTCTCATTCTCGAACGCGGGGTTGACGTAGACGATCTTGCCGTCCGGCCCCGTGATGACGATCGATTCCGCCGATTGTTCGATAGCCTGGTAGAGCCTGGCGCGCTCCTGCTCGGCCGCCTTGCGAGCGCCGATGTCGTGGACCGTGCCCAGCATCGCTCCGGATTTCGACCGGCGCACGTGGACCTCCACCTCAACGGTCGAGCCGTCTGGCCGGCGGATGCGACGCTCGAACACCGTACCGCGACCGACGCCGAGGCTCGGCCCCACGAACGGTCTGGTGGAGAGATCGGCGGGGTCGATGTAGTCCGTCCACAGGCTTCCCGTCAGCTCCTCGACGGTCCGGCCAAACAACTCGGCCATGGCCGGATTGGTGTCGAGGATGCGGCCGTCGTCACCGACCGACGCCACGCCGTCGGCAGTCTGCTCGACGAGGTCGCGATAGCGTTCCTCGCTGGCGCGAAGGGCCTCGTCTGCCCTATGCCGCTCGGTTGTCTCGCTGATGGCGAGGATCAAGTGCGGCTCGCCGTCGAGGATCGTCACCGCCGCCGAAAAGAGAGCCCAGCCCCGGTCGCCGCTGCGGTTGATTACGGGGACCTCGAAATCGCGGACGTAGCCGTCCTTCATTATCCGCGCGCCCATTTCGATGCTGTCCGCAGGATCGGCGAAGAGCGAGAGTTCCAGCGCCGTCTTGCCGATCACATCCTCGCGGGCGTAGCCCGTGCTGCGCAGGAAGGCATCGTTCGCGTCGATGAAGATTCCGTCGCGGGGGCGAGTCAGAAGCATCATCACGCCGGCATCCTTGAAGATCGCGGCGAACCGGGCCTCGCTCGCTCGAAGGGCCTGCTTGGCGGCCTGCTCCCAGCCGATGTCCACCGCCGCGACCATGAAACAGGCTTCGCCGGCGAGGTCCACCCTGGAGATGGTGACCGCGCAGTGTCCGATCCGGCCGTCCGGTAGGCGGATGGCGACGGGTCTGTCGTGGACCGAGCCTCCGGCCATCACTTCCGCGGCGATCCGGTCGCGGTCGGATTCGTCGGCGTACAGGTCGAGGGCGGTGGATTTCCGGCCGATCAGTTCCGATCGATCCCGGCCCATGATCGCGCAGTAGGCGTCGTTGACCGCCATGATCACGCCGTCGCTCGCCCGCGAGATGGCCATCAGGATGCCGACGGATTCGGGTGCCTCTCGGACGGTGCCGGGCGGACCTTCACCCGCGGGTCCTCGCAAGTTGCTGCCCTCCGTTCGGTTCCGCGCGGGTTGACACCGCCCCCTCTCCCCGGTGGCACTGGTGCGGACGGCCACAAAGGAGTCGATCAATTCTAGTCAAGGGGATTGCGCCGTCTAACGCCGTTTTACGTAGGCGCCGTTGACCTGAAGCCCACGTCCAAATACGCTATCCGGAACCGGCGATGGTGTCCGCCGAGACGTAGCGCGTCTGAACCGCCCGCAAGGGCTGATGGCTCCTGGGTCGTTTCAACCCGGGAGCTTTCTGGTTCCTGAAGGGAGGTTCGCGGTCTTGGACAACGCGTACATGGCGGTTTCAATCGGGGCGATCCTGGGCGCCAACGCCCGATATGTGCTCGGCGGCTGGCTGAGCGAGCGTCTCGGGCCGGCGTTCCCGTGGTCTACGTTCTTGATCAACGTCAGCGGTTCGCTCCTGATCGGGCTGGTGCTCGGCATCGCGTCCGAACGAGTCACACCGGATTGGTGGAGGCCCGGCGTCGCGATCGGCTTTCTCGGCTCCTACACCACCTTCTCGACCTTCAGCTATGAAACGATCAACCTGCTGCGCGACGGAAGCTACCTCGCGGCGGCTGCGAACGTGGGCGGGAGCGTGGCCGCCGCATTCATCGCGGTGGCCGTCGGGCTTGCTATCGCTCAGCTGATCTAGGAGGGTCCGGCATGGAGTCGTTGAGTCGGGGACTGCGGGTCGAGATCTACTGCGGCGAGGCGGACCAGGTCCAACACAAGCCTCGCTACGCCGCGATCCTCGAGTACCTCCGCAAGGAGGGAGCGGCCGGAGCGACTGTTACGCGAGGGATCGCAGGCTTCGGCCGGCAGAGCGTCACGCATACGGCCGCGATCCTCGATCTCTCGCTCGACCTTCCGGTAGTGATCACCTGGATCGATGCCCCCGAACGCGTCCGGCGCCTGTTGCCCGGTGTTCGGGAGCTCGCGGGCAGCGGGATCATCACCGTCGCCGAGGTGGGCATCGCCTCCTACGGCGAGCGCACCGTCGGCAAGCTGCGCTTCGATCTCCATGTGGCCGACGTGATGACGACGCCCGTCCGTTCGGTCGGCGTCGATGCCGCAGTTCGCGAAGCCGTGGAGACCCTGCTCGATCAGCCGTTCCGGGCTCTCCCGGTGGTTGACGATTCCGGCAAGGTCGCGGGCCTCCTGACAAACGGCGACCTCGTAGCCGGGGCCGGACTCGGGGCGCGCATCGAGCTGCTCAACGCCATGGACGAGGCGGAGCGAGGCCGAGTGCTCGACTCGCTGCCCGACGGCAAGGTTCGCGACGCGATGAACGACGCCCCAACGACGATCCGTTCCGACGAGACTCTCGCGGCCGCCACGATCTTGATGGGGGAGCGGGGGCTCAAGCGACTTCCCGTGGTGGACGGCAACGGCAGTCTCGTGGGCATGCTGTCGCGGGCGGACATTCTGCGTGCGGTGGCGGAGGCGTTCCCGCGGGACGAGGCGGAGCTCGCGACCGCGCCCGGGACCCCGAGGGTTGCTCGCGAGGTTATGCGGGCCGATTACCCCGTGGTTCGTGATGACGCCGGCCTCCCCGCCGTGATCGACGCGATCTGCTCGACGCGCCTCAATCGTGCCGTCGTCGTGGACTCGGCCGGCCGGGTGGTCGGAGTTGTCAGCGACTCGGCCGTCGTGAAGGCCCTGGGCCCGGCGGCCAGGGGCATCGTGGCCATGCTGATGAGCAAGGTGAAACTCGGCGATGCGCCCGATAGGCCGGCTCGCGAACTGATGGTCACGCCGGCCGGCAACGTCGGTCCGGACGCTCCGCTCTCGGAGGTCGCCCGGGTCATGACCGAGCACCACCGCAAGATCGTGCCCGTCACCGATGCGGCGGGCCGGTTGCTCGGGATCATCGACCGCGCGGATCTGCTCGCGGCCACCCATGCGGCGCTGGCCGGGCTCGCCACTCCATCGGACTCGGACGAGGACGACTGAAGGCCCTATAGTTGAGCCATGGCTCAAGTATTGACCGAGGACCGGTGCGGCGAAGAGTGCCTCCACCCCGAGTCGGTCCGTCCGATCCTGCCGCGCCTCATGTCGGAATCACAGGCCGACGCCACTGCCGAATGGTTCGCCACGTTCGCCGACCCCACGCGGACGCGCATCCTCCAGGCGCTGGCCCTTACGCCCGAGCTGTGCGTTTGCGACCTGGCCCTCGTGCTCGACATGTCCGTGTCGGCGCTGTCGCATCAGCTTCGCTACCTGCGTGAGCGCGACGTGGTCGCTCGGCGAAAAGTCGGCCGGGTCGCCTACTACTCTCTCGCCGACGAGCATGTGCGTCACGTTCTCGAGGACGCGCGAGCCCACGTGGCCGAAGATCGGGCCGCTGCCGTGCCGGTCGCATGAGCCACAGCCACAGCCACAGCCACAGCGCCGCGGGCAGGGATCGCCGCCGGCTTGCCGTCGTCTTCGGCCTGTCGTCCACCGTTCTCGTCGTCGAGATCGCCGGCGGCGTTGCGTCCAACAGTCTGGCGCTGCTCGCCGACGCGGCGCACGTGTTCGCCGATCTGGGCGGGCTCGCGCTCGCCCTCGGTGCCATATGGATCGCCTCCAGGCAGGCAGGTGACGGCCGGACCTTCGGCCTCTATCGAGTCGAGATCCTCGCCGCCGGAGCGAACGCCACCGTGCTCCTGGGGCTGGCCGGTTTCGTCTTGTTCCAGGCGTGGCAGCGTTTCGCTCAGCCGCCCGCCGTCGAGTCCGGGCTGATGCTGCTTGTGGCGATCGCGGCACTGGCGGCGAACTCGATCTCGCTCTTCTTGCTACGCGACGCGCAGGAGCACAGCCTGAACATGCGAGGCGCTTACCTCGAGGTCATGGGCGACATGCTCGGCGCGATCTCGGTCATCGTCGCGTCGGTCGTCATCAGCCTGACCGGCTTTCGCGCGGCCGACGCAATCGCATCGGCCGTGATCGGGCTCCTCATCCTCCCTCGAACGTGGAGTCTGCTGCGCGAGGCGACCAGCATCCTGCTCGAAGCCACACCCAAGGGGATCGACCTCAAGCTGGTCCGCAGCCATATCTGTTCGGCGGCGGGTGTGATCGACGTCCACGACCTTCACGCCTGGACGATTACGTCGGGCCTGAACGTCGTGTCGGCGCACGTCGTCATCCGCCGTGATGCCGACGGAGGCGACGTGCTCGACAGGTTGTGCCGGTGTCTGTCCGGCGACTTCGACATCGAGCATTCGACCTTCCAGCTCGAAACCGAAGACCGGCGCCGGCTCGAAGAACACTCGCACGCCTGAACCGCGCAGCCCGCCAGGGAGCGGCAAGGCCGTGCAGTCGAACAGCGACCCTCAGCGCCGCCGGTAGATGCCGAAGCCTCCGCCGAACAAGAGGATCAGGATGATGATCAGGAGCAGTAGTTCCATGTGGGACCTTCTTTCCCATACAGGCTGCTCGTCCGCACTCAATCGAGTGAGGATGAATACCCACATCCGCCCCCGGCGGCGCTAGCCGATGTCCCGCCGTCTCAGCCCGACCAGCCCGCCCAGGACGATGACCGCAGCGAGCAGGGTCAAGAGCGCAAGCGGCAAGACGTCCAGGCGCGCCGCGGGCAGGGCCGGGATGTGATCGAACGGAGATAGCTGCTGAACCCAGTCGGGTAGTCCGAGAACGACGCCCAGCAGCGCGACGATGAAGCAGCCGGCGAGAATGGCCCAGATAGCGTCGACCCAGCGTGGCGCGAGCCCGAAGATGATCACGGCGAGCGCCGTCAGCAGCCACATCGCTGGGGCATACACGAGCGCTGCGGCGAGGAGGCGGGGCACGCTGCTCCACGGTCCGCCCGCGATGGCATAGCTCAGGCCCGTGGCCAGACCGGCCACGGCCAGCAAGGCCAGGCTCCCGGCGAGGGCGATGACCAGGTGGCTCGCGGCCCATCGCCATCGCGATACCGGCGCCGCCAGCAACGGTTCCGCTCGCAACGCGGACTCCTCACCCCGCAGCCGGAGGGCCGATTGGATTGCGAACCCTGAGGCGATGAGGGCCATGATTCGGAATGCCGTGGCGAAGTAGGTGTCGGTCAGGCTGCCCGCGCCCGCGCTCGCCATGAACTTGGCCATCGTCGGGTTGTTCGCGACGAAGCTGTCGATCGTGGGGGCGATCCATCCGTATGCGATGCCGACCACCAGCACCGCGGCACCCCAGCCGAGCAGCGTGCCGCGCTGCAACCGGATCGCCAGGCCAAAGGGATGCCCGAGGCTCGGCGCGGCGGTCGCCGGCCCGGGACGCGGCGAGACCAAGCCGGCGCCGTGATCGCGTTTGGCTGCGAGGCGCGACGCGACGGCAATCAACGCCACTGCGGCCGCGAGCAGGGGCAGCAGTGGCCACCAGCGCTCATCGGCATACGGCCGCGCCTTCTGGGCCAACCCGATAGGTGAGAGCCAGGAAAGCGTGCCGTCTCCGACGTCGCCGACCGCCCTGACCAGGTAAGCGAGGCCGACCACAGCCACGCCGGAGCCGTAGACGGTGCGCGTGTTCTCCGTTACCTGAGCGGCGACGAGGGCGACTCCCGCGAAGAAGATGCCCACGGCGGCATAGGAGCCGCCCACGACGAGCGACCCGGTGGTCGGCAGCCCGGCTGCGACGAGGGCCAGGAAGGTGAGCGCGCCGACGACGACGTTCATTGCGGCCACAGTGATCAGCGCCGCGACGGTGGGGGCATGGACGCCGACCGGAAGAGACCGCACGAGCTCGAGTCGCCCGGCCTCCTCTTCGCCGCGTGTGAGTCGGCCGACCGTGAAGAGGCTCATCAGAGAGACGATGACCAGGCCCATTGCGTCGACCTGGAAGGCGACTTCGCCGCCGAGGGTGTCGAGGCCCTGTGCCGGGCCGTTGAAGGCGATAGCCGCCGCGTTGTTCTGGGTGGCTGCCGCTGCTTCGTCGATCGATGCCTGCGTCGGGAACAACCCCGCCACGCCGACCGCCGTCAGTAAGACGAGCAGCGCGATCGAGGCTACCCAGATGAGAATCCAGATGCGGTTGCGCCGCAGGATCAGGCCCAGCAGCGCGATGGTCCCGGTGAGAGTGGTTGTGCTCATAGCATGCGCCCCGGTTCGTTCGCGAGTTCGTCGCCGTAGTGGCTGAGAAACAGCTCCTCCAGCGTTGGCGGATGGCTCTCGAGGCTCTTCACCCCGATCTCCGCGAGCCGTCGGATCGCGGCGTCGAGCTGGCTCGAGTCCACCTCGAACCTAACCTGGGAGTCCCGGATCTCCAGGCCGTGCACGCCGGGCAGCGTCTCGAGGCCGTCGGCCGACCCACGAAGCTCGGCCTTGATGGAGGTCCGCGTCAGGTGGCGCATCTCCTGCAGGGTTCCGCTCTGTACGGTGCGGCCCAACCTGATGATGCTCACGCGATCGCACAGAGCCTCGACCTCGCCGAGGATGTGACTGGACAAAAGCACCGTTCGACCCTGGGCCCTGACTTCGTGGATGCAGTCCTGGAAGACGGCTTCCATCAAAGGGTCGAGGCCGGACGTGGGCTCATCGAGGATCAGGAGTTCGGCATTCGAGGCGAGCGCCGCCACCAGGGCTACCTTCTGCTTGTTGCCTTTCGAGTACGTCCGCGCGCGCTTTGTCGGATCGAGCTCGAAGCGCTCGAGCAACTCGTCGCGCCGGCTCTTGTCGAGGTCGCCCCGAATGCGGCCGAGCAGGTCGATGATTTCTCCGCCCGACAGGGTCGGCCACAGACTCACCTCGCCCGGCACGTAGGCGATGCGGCGATGCAGTTCGACGGCGTCGCGCCACGGATCGCCGCCCAGCAGCGAGGCGCTACCGGCGTCCGCGCGCAACAGGCCGAGCAGAACGCGGATGGTCGTGGTCTTGCCGGCGCCGTTGGGTCCGAGAAAGCCGTGGACTTCGCCGGCCTCTACCTTGAGGTCGAGCCCGTCGAGGGCGCGTGTTGACCCGAAGTTCTTGATCAGGCCGCTTACGGCGATCGGCGCTGCGGCGTTGCGGGGCATGGGAACTCGAATGTTCATTGTCGGGACTCCGAAATGCGGCTGCCGGCAGCCGTCCAGGCTCGCATGGGTACCCGACCGATTGGGCTCCGGTGGGCTACCGACAGTGGGTCAGCGGTCGCCCTGAAGGGAGGCAACGAGGTCGGGTCTGGGTATCGGACCTAACATCCAGATGACCTCCTTTCCCTTGGGAGCGACGTCCCTGCGGCCATAAGAAAACCACCGCTTCGACCGTGTCGAACGCGGTGGCCGCAGCAACCGGAGGAGCGTACGCGCCTAACCGATCGATGGCCACCTTGCCGATGCCACAACGCTGGAGCGTCGATGGCTACGTTCCGGGATCTCGCTCACTGACCTGCTACTCCCAACAAGCTCGAACGGCGCATTGATACCGTCGAGCGATTCGAACTATCCACTCTCGAGGCGAAGTTTGCAACTCACCAGGTCCGACCGGGAGTCCGTAGTAGTTGCCGGCGCCCATGCCGGCCGGGGCCGGCAGGACCACGCACGGTCATTACGATTCGTCATGACCTGCCGCGGCAGCCGGGCGACACTGGGACAGCCGAGCAAGCGGACCCCAGACGTCCTGGTTGGCGGACCTGTTGCCGACCGCGCCCCGGTCCAGGCGACCCGGGATGCCGCAAGTGCTGGCACGTTATGCCCAAAGAGGCGTATTGGCCATGCATTCCATTCCTGGCGACGGCATCGAACGTGGTGTTTCGGGGCCGGAACAGATGGCCCTTCTGGTGGAGGACGACCCCTCGCTGGCCAGGCTCACGGCGGTTTGGCTAAATGCACTGGGGTATCGCGTCGAGACTTGCGACGACGGCCGTGTGGCCGCCGGGCTTGCCTCCCGAATGACGACGCCGATCGACCTGCTCCTGACCGATGTGATGCTGCCCGGCATGCGCGGCCCGGTCCTGGCCGGGCTCGTGCGTATCATGCACCCCGCCATGGCCGTTCTCTACACCTCCGGCTACTCGCCGGAACTCGTCGGTGAGGTCTTCGGACCATACGCCGACACGGCGCTTCTACTCCGCAAACCTTTCACATTCGATCAGCTCTCCTTCAGTGTCCGGCAAGCCGTTGCCCACAGGCCGACGGCTCGCCGGACCCGAATCGCCGACCCCGTGCCCGAGAACGTGCCTGATCCCGCCTGACCGACTTGGACTGGCCTGAGGATGCGATTCGCAAGCGCACGAGCCGGCGGCTGCGGCGAGTTGTATTGCAGTTGATGCATGCCGGACCAGCGTCGCCGGGGTACATTTCGCCACATCCTGCCAACGGTGACCTGGCCGTCCGAGCAATATCGGGTCGGCACTGGGCAGGAACGGTCACGGACGAGTAGGTCCGACGCGCTTGGTGTCGCGCAGCAACCCTGACCGACGTTAGGTTCGCCAACCGCTGGGTCCGAGCAAAGTGGCATCGACCATCAAGAGCGACAGCGGCCCTCCGGGGGCCGACGAGCCGCTGATGAGCGCGGTGCTAAGTCGACACTGACGTCGCGCCGGCTCCTTCTGGGATGACGAGTCAGAACAACACGGCGACGTGAATGTCCCGTTCCCGCAGACGCAATTGACTGGCGGGCCGACCGCAGGCTGGGCGCATGCGGCTGTAACCCTTCCGTACGCTACCGCACCTATATCTACAAATGGCGTGAAGCGACAGCCTTGGAGGACTGGCAGGTCGGAACCCACCAGCCAGCGAGGCGTGGATAGGAGACCAATTGAGTAGCTCACCCGCGGCTATCGCCGTGTCGGTCTTGTTCGTCGCCGTGGTGGTCGTTGTTCTAGTGGCGATCATCGCGGTCGGCGTAAGACTGGGGCATCGGAAGTAGACAAGCGAATGGCAGGCGGACCCTGATCGTAGCGACCCACGACAAGCGCATCATCGACGGCGCGAGTCGGACGCTAACCCTGAGCGGCGGTAGACTCGACGACCCACGCGTGCGAGACCAGGTCGAGCGAGTCCTGCTCCCTCCGCGCCGTGAGGCCTAGAAGACCAGTGTCACACACGGCTGCCTGACACCGCGGATTCGGATGTGCGTTGGCGTCCCGTCGGCCCCGATGGTACGCTGCGAGCCTTGTCTGACCGATGGCCGCGAGGTAGCGTTGGACTCGGCTTCAAGCGGGAGTAGCTCAGTCGGTAGAGCGTCAGCCTTCCAAGCTGAATGTCGCGGGTTCGAGACCCGTCTCCCGCTCCATTTCCCATTTCGCGCTCACGACGGTGCAAGTGGC
>Ga0302323_100004455_pt1 | contig 11419 bp, 4 predicted proteins | sample Fen_T0_3_FD_201950 | JGI IMG/M metagenome (GOLD analysis project Ga0302323, IMG submission 201950) | Peat permafrost microbial communities from Stordalen Mire near Abisko, Sweden - Fen_T0_3 | ecosystem: Environmental > Terrestrial > Soil > Wetlands > Permafrost | place: Sweden: Abisko... | reverse complement strand
CCCCCCCCCGCGAGTGGCGTCGACCTGGTCAGAGGTCGACGCCCGGGGGCTGGCGCTGAGCGGAGAGATGGCGGTCAGGGAGCGAAGCAGTACAGCTACCAGGGAGCGAAGCAGTACAGCTACCCACATGTAGACGATGCCGCTGCCTTGCTGACCACCCGCCGAGCCTGTAGGCCGCGGCTGTAGTGCCGAGATCCGTCACCCGCAAATTCTCAACGAATCGGGCGATATTTCCGGGGTATTTCCGGTCTCCCTACATGCTGAGACTCGCCCGCACATGCCATCAGTTCCCTTGTGCAACATCGAGAGCGCGCTGGACAAGTCGCTCGCCCGCGTTGGGTACTTGTGCAGCGTGGATCTTTTTTTTAATGTGTGGGATCCGTTGTACTGCGGGGTCGCAGAGACCCCACCAATCTGTAATAGCCGACGAAGGATACCGAATGCACAGAAACAAACTTACTTGGTCAGTTGTGGTTCTCGCAGCCGCAGGCAGCATGTGGGCGTGCGGCAGTGACGATGACGGCGCGGCTGGCGGCAGCGGTGGCGCGTCTGCCGGCGCAGGCGGACACAGCGCGGGAAGCGCAGGTGCGCACGCCGGCGGCGCTGGCAAGGCTCAAGGCGGCGGCAGCAACGCCGGCAGCGGCAACGCCGGCAGCGGCAACGCCGGCAGCGGCAACGCTGGCAGCGGCAACGCTGGTGAGGGAGGCGCACCTGAAATGGCGGGCGCTGGTGGCGATAGCGCCGGCGGCAGCGGCGGCAACTCGAACGAAATCGGCGGCGCGGGCGGCGCGGGCGGCGAAGCGGGCGCGGCGAGCGCACCAACGTTGGCGCAAAACTGCGCTGCGGTTTGCGCCGCAGAGGCCGGGCTCAGCTGCCCGTTGGCCGATTGCGTCAACAATTGCACTGGCGGGGGCCTGGCCACAGAATTTGTGACCGAGTACGAAGAGATGACTGCTTGCCAAGCGAAACACTTGGTCGCCGCCGACTACAAGTGCTCCGACCAGGGGCCGCCCCCCGACCTAAAGCCGTTTCCCAAGGCCGATACGACCTGCGAAACACTGATCTGTAAATTCACTTGTCTCGATCAAACGATCGTCGACATAGACGCATTAGGGCGCTGCGGCTGCTGAGCCGCCATCAGAACGAGCCGCGCAACCTTACTCCGTCAGGCGCGATACCCAACGCGACGCCTGACGGAGTGGGCTTCTCACTCGAGCGGCTCAGCGTGAGGTACAGGGCTACGCCGCCAGCCACGACCGCAAGCCCCGCCGTGACGTCGGAGATCGCGAGCAGCGTGCGCGCTTGGCTCTGGGCTTTGTCGAGCTCGCCGCGCGTGACCCCGTAATCGGTGCGCATCGACTCGAGCTCATTGGCTTTGGAAATCCCGAAATAGCCGACGACGCCTGCAGTGGCCGCGAGCGTTCCGGTGGCCGCCCAGCTTACCCAGGCCGCGGTGTGCGATGGCTTGCTCGAAGCGATCGGCGCGATTCGGCCGTCACCAGACTTGGCCTGTGTCGCCACGGGGATCGCCTTCAACTCGACGGTGAGATCGGCTTGATCGTGCCCGGCCAGCGTGATCGACTGCGCTTGATCGTAGAAGCCGGTCTTGTGCAGCAGCAAGGTGTGTTCACCGGCATCGACGATTACCGGTGCCGACAGCGGAGAGGTACCGATGATCTTACCGTCGAGCGAGATCTCCGCTCCTGCTTCGCTAGTCATGACGTTCAAGCTCGCGGTGCGCTCGGCCAACGTTGCCAGGTCCTTGTTCACTGCCTGGGTGCGCTCCGCGCTGAGGTTCGTGCCGCCAGCCTTCAAGTAATCTTCGAGCGCCTCTTTGGCTTTTGCGTACCGACCGAGCTGAATGCGGACTTGACCAATATTGTACAATACCTTGAAATTATTGGACAATTGGTAGGCGCGCTCGAACTCCACCAAGGCCAACAGGAACTCGCCGTCCCCGTATAGGGTCAAGCCGCGCGCGTAGCGTTCGCCGGCCTCTTTCAAAACCTCGGGCGACGCGGGAGCGCTCGACGCAGTTGCAGGCGCGGGCGCCGCTTCAGCCTGAGCCCAAGCGTTTTCACTGCCTGCCAATGCGAAGCACAAGCCAATACCGACGCCAGTGAGACGAGCGAAATTCACGACCATGATTAATTGCGTAGTTTGCCCGTTTGGGCCCACACGATCAAGTGCTCTTATGGCACTTTAGTAGCGCGCGCGTGCGGCCGTTCTGTAGAGCGCGCAACGCAAGTAGTGAGGAATGAAATGGCCCGGAGCACGAGCGTGCAAGAAGACGATGTAGGCGAACTACCGCCACGCTCTTCGGTCGTTCCGTCTGCACCGCCCGCGGCCGCGGCCGGGCCAGCCACGCTACCTGCGCCCGCGCCGCCCAAGTGCGAAGCGCTGTTCGAGCTCTTCCGAGGCGGCGCAGGCGCCGTGCATCTCGGGCGGTTGAACGACGGCAAGAGGCCTTCACAGCTGGTCGCGATGCGTCGGCTCGCGAGTCTGCCGACGCGCGAGCTCGAAGCCGCGATGGCTCTCGCGCAGCGCGTCGCCCACCCGCGGTTGACCAAGCTACTCGGGACGTATCAACACGAAGACGCCTGGTACCTCGCGAGCGAATACGCCTCCGGAGTGACCCTGTTCGAGCTCGGGCAGGCAGCAGTTCGTCAGCGAACGCCCATTGCTGCACCGGTCGCCGTGCGGGTCGTGCTCGACGCACTGACCGTGACCGCGGAAGCCGAGCTGCTGCTCGGCGAAAACGTCGGCGGCGCACGTTGCCTCTACCCAGAGAGCATTTGGATCTCGGACTCGGGCAAGCTCTTCATGTCCGAACTCTTGGTGGCGCCCGTGCTCGCACGGACCACGACCGGAGCGTCTTACGTGGCGGTCACGGCGGGCATGAGCGCGCCAGCCTCCGACGTGCGCGCCGCGGCCGTCGAGCTTGCACGCTTGGCGTGCGCTCGGCTGATGAACGGGAACCCAGCCTCGTGGCAAACTCACGAGCTGCCCAATGAGCTCAGCGAGCTCTTGGCCCGCGCCATCCGTGGCGGCCCAGGTACTGAAACGTTAGCCGCATTGGCAAGTGCGCTGTCGGCGCTGCCGCCGCACCTGATCGCCAGCCGTGAAGCGGTTCAAGCGGAACTCGAACGATTGATGGGCCCGGAGCGGCAACGCCGCCGCGGGCAACTCGAGGCGTTGCAGGAGCCGGCGGCGGACTCCGACACGACTCGTGTCTTTCGCGCAGCACCCCCTCCGGGCGTCCCGAACATCGCGCAGACAGCAACGACCCTGCGCCCACCGGACTTGAGCGCCGCTCGCCGCGCGCGGTCGAGCACGGTACCTCCGCCAAAGCCGGAGCGAGCCGCTTCGCGGCCCACGAACCCCACCCCTACGATCCCCGCCCCCCCACTGACGCCTGCACCGCCCGTCGTAGCGGCGGACTCGCCGATCAGCGGTGTTTGGCGCGAAGCGGAAGCACGGATGGGCGTGCCGGGGCGGAGGCGCCGCCGGGCGACAGGCGAATATGAGACGATGACCCCTGGGCCGGTCCTAGCGCCCGCGTCCGCGCTTCCACCAGCGCCGCCAGTCCCCGAGCCCCCGAAATCGTTCACTGCTTCCAAACCCATCGTGCTCGTGGCGCTGCTAGTGGTCGCCGTGAGCGCGCTGCTTGGCGGCGCTTGGCTCATTCAAGCCAGTGTGCGCAGCAATCCCGGCGCGACGCAGCACGTGCCGTGAGCGCCGCTACCTGACTTGGAACGCGACTAGGTCGCTCTGCTGCCCGTCGGGCGTCGCCACGCGTGCGCGATGCACGCCCGCCCTTAGCCGCCAAGGCAGGCGAAACGGCGCGCGCAGCGTGCCCAGCGGTCGGTCATCGACGAAGAACGTGAGCCGCTCGCTCGGACTGCGTGCTTCGAGCATGATTTCCTGATCGCTGCGCAGCCCGGGATCGATCAGAAACTCCGCTTCGGCGCTCGGGAAGACCAGCTCGGGCGCGCCACGCGGGGCGACACCCCCAGGGCCGGGGCAGCGCGCCGAGAAATCACGGGGGGCCAGGGGCCGACCGGCTTGGCGAGCGAAGTTCTCGTACTCGTGCGGATAGCGCTCGAACACTCGTTCGACGTGGTCGTGACAGGCAGGTCCTGCGCGCAGTGAGGTCTGAGAATCGATGGCCACGACTTCGTGCATGTCACAATTGCTGCTCGGTTCGCTGCCGGGTGTGAACCACTCGCGCCGTCGATGCGGACACGAGTCGCCCGCGCGCTGCCCGCTCAGTTCGCACACCTCCACGTTCGCGAGCCCCGAGTGATCGAGCAGTGGTGCCGGAGTGCGGCCCCGCATGGCAGCCAGCATGACTTCGTGAAACAAGGGACCTGCGCCGGTGATCCCGGTCGAGCCGGTCATCGGTGTGCCGTCGAAATTGCCGGCCCATACTGCGACCGTCACTTCGTGCGTGAATCCCACCGTCCAATTGTCGCGAAAGCCCTTGGATGTTCCGGTTTTTGCCGCCACTTGAAAGGGAAACGAGAGGGGGCCCGCTTGGCCAAATTCGGGCGCTCGCGCGAGATCATCGGCCAAAATGTCGATCAAGATACGAGCAATCCGCGGATCGATCACCGGGCTCGGACGAGGCACGCTGCGGGACAGTTCAGCCCCGCTGGCCAGCAGTGCGCGGCGATAGAAACGGAGCGGTAAGAAAGCGCCCTCTCGCGCTAGCATGGAGTACGCCTGCCCCAACTCGGTTAGCTTCACTTCGCCATCGCCGAGAGCCAAAGCAGCGCCGTAGTGTTCCGCGCTGTCGGACAGGGAGTTGAAGCCGGCTCGCTGCAGCAAGTCCAACACCTGCGCCGGCCCCACACGCGAGGCGGTGTACACCGCTGGCACATTCAACGAGTTGGCCAAGGCGTCGCGCACCAACACCGGCCCGTGAAAGCGTCCGTCGTAGTTACGAGGGGAGTACACGCCTTCCGAGGTCGGTAAGCGCAGCTCCAGATCTGGTAAACGGGTGGCCGCGGTCATCCCCAGATGAGTCATGGCCGCGGCGTACACGAAGGGTTTGAGCGCCGAGCCTGGCTGACGGAGTGCGCGCGCTCCGTCGTTCTGACCAAGCGCCTTTTCTGCGTAAAAATCGGGCGAACCGACGTAGGCCAGCACCTCGGCCGTGGCATTTTCAATCACCACCACCGAGACCGAGCTCAGGCCGACCTCGGCGCCGTAGCGCGCCGCTCGCCGGGACAATTCGGCCACCTCGCGCTGCAGACCGGAATCGATGCTGCTGTCCAAGCGTTGCACGCGCTCCCCGCGCAACTCGGGCGCCAGCGCACCCGAGAGCAATCCTTGCATCAAGTGTTCGGTGCCACCTTGGGTCAGCCCGTGCGTCAAATGCAAGGGTTCTGCCTGAGCCATACGCGCCGCATCCGCACTCGCTAGTCCTTGGCCGACCATGCGCTCGAGTACGCGATCGCGTCGACGGAGCAACGCGCGCGTGCCTCGGGTGGGGTCATAGAGCGTGGGCCCCCGCGGAATGGCCACTAGTGCCGCGGCCTCGGCCAAATCCAGCTGTGCTGCCGGCTTATCGAAGTAGCGCCGACTGGCCGCATCGATGCCTCGCAAATTCGGGCCGAAATCGACGCGATTGAGGTACTCCTCCAAGATTTGCGCTTTGGTTAGACTCCGTTCGATGCGCAGAGCAATCGCTAGCTCTCGCCACTTGCCGAACACAGTCCGCGGCCGCAGCACGACCGCGCGCGCCAACTGTTGTGTCAGCGTGCTCGCACCGGAAACCAATTTGCGCGCGAGCAAGGCTTGGCCGAACGCGCGCAGCATCGCCACCGGATCGATCCCAGGGTGGCGATAGAAGCGCGCGTCTTCAGCCGCGAGCAGCGCCGGAACGATCACCGGTGACAGCTCGGCGAGAGTTACCCGAGACGACAGCTTACCGTCCTTGGAACGGAACTCGCGGATCGTTTGTCCGTCACGGTCCATGACTTGTGTGCTGACCCCCGCGCTCGAATCAGCGAGCGCTCGGGGCAATTCTTCGCGGACCGCGCACAGCATGAGCGCTAACGGCGGCAGCAGGCTCGCAAGTGCGAAGCCCAAGAGCAGGCGCCTCCTCCGACTCATTCTACGCTCACTAGGCCGGCTCCATTGCGACCGAAGGTTTCGGGCGTATACATCTCCTCCACGCGCGTCGACGGCATCACGAATTTCCCGAACGTGGTCGCTCGCGCCAGATACCGGTAGTGGTACATGCCCGCCGCCATGTGATCGATGAAGAACAGCACGCGATCGTCGCGCAGCTCACGTTGCGAATACCCCTCGAAGAAAGTGTGACCCGCTGCCAGGTCATCGCGGGCTTCTTCCGAATCGCAGTCGGTGCACGAGCCGTAACCATTGGACTCCCCCACATCCAGCGTGCTCGAGCTGGTCGACAGGTGGCTGTCGATGGCTTCGAAGCCGGCGGGCAGCGGGTCGTCTACGACCACGAAGTCGCGCGGGCTGGGCGTCACAATCACCAGATCCGCGATGACCAAATCGCCGCCTCGAAAGCGCGGCGCGGCCGTATCGGCGATGCTGGTCAAGGCCTGCGGCAATCCCTCGGGGGTCACGGAACGCAGGCCCTTCTGCACGAAAAACCCTTGATCGAGCGTGTCCGTGGGCAGGCTGCGGCGTGCGTAACGTAGCCGCGCTTGGTAGAACAACGTGCCCGAGCCGCGTTTCTCGAAAATCAGAGACGCGCTCTTCGAGTCGGCCACTTTGCCGATCGCGATTCGAGCTTGCTGCGCGCTCAGGCTGCGCTCACGAAATTCCGCGTCCAACACCGATTGCTGCCCGAGCAACGCCTTCACTTGGAAATCAGGGACGGCCTTCTCTTGTGCCTTGCGGTAAGCATCGAGGGCGAGCAAGGCATAGGCCGTCTCTTGAGTGTTGCGCCAGGTGCCGTCAACGCGCTGAATGAGCAGCCCCCGCGCAAGCTCCCCCGCAAGAGGGTGATCCGGTTTGACGCTGAGCAGGGCGCGCAGCACGAGCGCCGAGGTGCGCGCCGGGGAATCCATCAACACTGCGTATTCATCGCCCGTGTTCTCGCCCACGAAGGCTGCGTCGTTTTCGATCCGGAGTGCGTTTTCGAGCTCCGGGAGAAGCGCATCGGAGAGCTTCTTCTGGCCTTTGCTGACGGCGATCGCATGCAGCAAGAGAGCCTTGGCAAACAGCGGCAACTGCTTTCGGCGTTCGAACAACTTCTGCTGATAGCCAGCATCGGGCGAGCCCATGTCCGAAAGCACGTCCAGCACGAAGGCCAGTGTGGGCAGTCGGTATTCGTCCTCGGTAGTCTCGGCCAGGTAGCGCCGCAGATAATCTTTACCGCGGTCGAACACGTCTTGGGGCACGGCTGTCCCGTGCAACTTGGCCTGGCCGAGCACGAACAGCGCGTAGGCGCCGACCCAAGGGTAGCTTTGGGTCGAGTTCGACCACAAGCCAAAGCCGCCGTCGCCGCGTTGCCGTGAGACGATCTCGGCCACGGTGCGCGGCACGACTTTGTTCAGGTCGAGCGGCAGCGGGATCTTGAAGTCTCTCGCAAGATCCCGCAGCGGCACGAGCGGGATCAGCATGCTGGACAGCTGCTCGGTGCATCCGTACGGGTACTGAACCAGCTGATCAACCCCCGCCCCGAGACCGACCAGCGCCGTGGAAGCCACGCTGATGTCGAGCTGGCCCACATCCGAGCGAATCGTCGACAAGTCACCCAAGGCTTCTGCTACCGAGTCTTGGGACTTTCCGTACAATGCCACCGCCTCGAGCGTCGCGGGCGAGTCGATTCGCCGTTCGACGAGCACCGCGTCCTTTTCGGCGCCAGCACTAACGTCGAAGCGCAAGCTGGCCTTGCCGGCATTCTCGGCGCGGAACGGGAAGCGAACCTCGAGCGATTGGTCGCGACTCAGGCTGACACTGCGCGACGCATCGCCCACTAGAGTAATGCCAGTACCGCGAGCCTGGACCGTGACTCGTCCGGGGTCGAAATTCTTGGCCGAAATCACGATACCGGCCTCGATGCTGTCGCCCGAGCGCAGGAAGCGCGGCAATGCCGGCCGCGCCATCAGTCGCTTGCTAGTGGTGACCGAAGCGGCGCCAAAGCCGTAGTGATCACCGTCCCCCACGGCAACCGCCATGATGCGATACGTGGTCAGGCTCTCGGGTAGCTTGAAACGAATCCGCGCTTTGCCCGCAGCGTCCGTCAGTACACTCGGATTGAAGTAGGCAGTTTGACGAAAATCCCGACGCGCCGGGCTGAGTCCACCACCGCCGCCGTCGCGGCCTTTGTCCGCGCCCATTGCGCCATCCAGTGCCTGGAGCCCAATTCGAGCCAGCCCGTCGCGCGCTTCGAGGGTGGCGACACTCAGTCGACGCGGCGCGGTGAACACGGGGATCGGATCGGGCACCTTGTAGCCGATCAGTGACAACACTCCCTCGTCTACGGCGTACACCGTCACTTCGCCAGCGTGTGGTTTACCGGCGCGATCCTTGAGCTCGACGTCGACGCTGACTTCCGCACCGGGCGAAAAATCGGATTTGTCAGGACGCACACTGACACTCAAGCGGCGCGCCTCGGGATCGATGCGCAGCTCCGTGTAGCCCACGCGAAACGGCGCGCCGAGCGTGCTCTTCTCGTTCACCTTGCGAGGCCGCACCAAGTGCACGGACACGAAGGCATTGGGTCTGAGATCCTCGCTAATCGGCACATCGATCGTGGGCGTCGGGCCGTGAAGGCGCAGGCGCTGCGAACGGTATACCCCTGCCCGCTCGATGGTGACCAAAGCATCGGCCTCCGGGAACGGCGATTTGATCAGCACGCGCGCGGTCTCACCAATCTGGTAGGTGAGCTTGTTGCTCTTGAGTTCCACGCTCAAGCGATCGCTGTCGCCGAAGCCGGTGCCCTTGTCACCGATGCCGTACACGCTGAGCGCAGATTCGGCGCTATTGCCGCGCGCGTCTTTGGCTGTCGCGTGGAGCACGTGGTAGCCCGCTTCCTTGAGCTCGACCGAACACGGCGCAGGCGTCTGCGCGGTCGTCACCGAGCATGAGCCGACCACGCGATCGACCACCTTGCTGAGCAGCTGCGAGTCGTTGTCACCTTGTTTTTGTCGCGCGTACGTCCAGCGGCGCGAGATCAGCTCCACCTTCACCGATTTCCCAACCAGCCGCTCACCCTTGGGCGACAAGGCCAAAACAGTGGTGGCGAACTTGCCCGGCGCCGCCGCGAAGTAGTCCTCCGGCTCCTTCAATGCGAGGTAAAACTCGGCGGGGTGGACGATTGCCGATGTATTGCCAGCGATGCTCTGACGTGACACGTCGCTCACTTCGACTTCGGCGCTGAGCAGCTCCGTTCCGCGTTGCGCCGGCAAGTCGAGCTTGTGAGAGAAGGCCACGGCGCCGTGTTCATCCAGAGTGCCGTTCTGCGAGACCAGCTGACTCGTATTCAGCCCCTGATCCTCGAGATCTGCATGATACGCCGCAGCGCTCGTGGAAAACCCCGCAGAGTTCGGCACTTCGAAGTAGCTGGGTGCTCGTGAAACAGTATAGCGCGCGCTCGCTTTGGCCATCGGTGCGCCGAACAGATAGTCGCCGTGGCCCGTCCAGCGTGCAGTATCGCCGCGGATGTAGCTCGGGCGTTCGCTCTCGACGCCAACCTTGAACTCAGCCGGGCGATACTCCGACACGTCGAAGGACTCGTAGATCACGTCCTCAGCCATCTGGCCCCGGATCTGCCAAGCGCCCAAGTGTCCGGTTTCCGGAACTTTGAGCTGCGTAGCGAACGTGCCGAACTGATTGAGCTTGATCGTCTGCGACTGCGTCTTCTCGGAGTCAGGCGAATACAGCTCGAGCGTGAGTTCTTCGCCGGCTGGCGTCGCGTTGCCGCTGGTTTGTTCGCGGCGCACGATGCCCTTCACTTGCACTTCGTCCCCTGGCCGATAAATTCCGCGCTCGGTAAAAATCATACCGTAGTTGCGCTCCTTGCCCGACCAATCGAAGGGCACCGAAAAGCGCCAGGGAGACAGAAAATCCCGCGCTCGCTCGAAGGCCCAATCGTCGCCGCTCTGCACGACCAAAATCGCGGAGGCATCGCCGTTGGACTCGTCGAGCTTGGGTGCGAAATCTTGCGGGCCGATCTTGGCAATGCCTTGGGCATCGGTTTCGTAGCGGTGTTCACCGGAGCTGCTGCCCAAGAGCCGCACGGTCGCCTTGGCCACCGGTTCGCCAGACGAAACGCGCGTCACCCAAACCAGCGATCCTTCGGGTGAGAGTTTGCCGGTGATCGCCAAATCGGTCAGTTGCACGATCTTGAATGTCTCCAGCGAGCGGTAGTCCTTCGGGTTTCGCTCGTACTCGACGCCGATTGCCAAAGCGCCGTGCGCGCTCGGACCGAGCAGACTCGAGAGCGCCAAGTTCTCTTTGTTGACTCGATTCAGGCCGGCACCCGGGCTGATCGAGCGCACGCGCGTCCTCGGCAACGCGCGAAACAATTGCCAACGTTTATCCGGCTCGTCTTCGTTCGACAACAGGAGGGCGTCTTCGGCAGTGAGCGGCGCTGTGCTCAAGCCGTAGCTTTTTACGTTGAGCGAGCCAACGGGCACCGTGGTCGCGGTTTGCGGATCGAGCAGATGCCCTTGCACGCCGATCTCGACGGCCGGGAAATAGTCGTCGATATTCATGTCCCTGCCGAAAGTTCGGGCCAAGCTCTGACCATGGACGTCATGCAGGCCGGCAGCGACCTGGAGCGCATACTTGGCGCCAGCCTGAAAGGGCGCCGTGATGCTCAGGTAAGACACGGGCGTCGATTCGTCGGTCCAGTTCTCGAAACGCAGTGGCAGGGCTGGCGTGATGGACAGCGCTCGCTTCAAGTCCTTCAACGGCACGGCGTTGCTCAGCTCGAGCGACCAGGAACCGCCAGGCGCGCATTGCCCCTTGGGCGTCTCGCGATCGCAATTGACGCTGTCGACCGTGAGCGGTCCATAGGTTTCGACCGGGATCTCGAAAGCCGCGGCGACGGGCAACGGGCCTTCGAGGCCAGTCAACGACTCAGCTACCGCGAGCTTGATCTCGGAATGAATGGGCAGCGGGCGCGTTGGTTTCAGCTCCAGCCGCTTGGGTTGGTTCGGATCCGGCCGCAGCACCGAGAAAGCCAGCGCCTCGGTCTTGCCGTCGTGCGTCGCAGTCAATTTGGTGAGCGCGCGGAACCTCTCTGGATCGACCGCTTGATTGAAATGGAGTGTGAATTTCGTGGCCGGTTCCAAACCCCGGCTGCCCGCCCCGGGCTCCGAGTCGACCAGCTTCAGGCGCGGCGTGCTGAACTCGAACTGATAGGGACTGCCCAAGCTCGAACCGTCGAGCGCGCGGAGCTCGCCGGGCACGCTCACCGTGTACT
>Ga0302323_100004454_pt1 | contig 11421 bp, 8 predicted proteins | sample Fen_T0_3_FD_201950 | JGI IMG/M metagenome (GOLD analysis project Ga0302323, IMG submission 201950) | Peat permafrost microbial communities from Stordalen Mire near Abisko, Sweden - Fen_T0_3 | ecosystem: Environmental > Terrestrial > Soil > Wetlands > Permafrost | place: Sweden: Abisko... | reverse complement strand
AAGCGCAACTGTACGCCGTGCTGCAAAGCCAGCGACACAGCGGTGGCGAAGCTATCCATGAGACCCGAGATGGTCGAACCTTCCTTGGCCATGCGAATGAAGATTTCGCCTGGCTCGCCACTATCGTACAGACCGACATGGATATAGCCCTCATGGCCGCCCACCGAGAACTTGTGGGTCAGCGATTGGCGCTCGTCGGGCAACTTGCGCCGTACCAAGGCCTGCGCCGCTGCAGTCTGCGCGCGTTGCAGCCCCGGATCGGTCTTGCTGGTCGACACCGGCTGGGTGCGCTTGCAGCCTTCACGGTAGACAGCGATGGCCTTGAGCCCCGCCTTCCACGCCTCCATGTACGCGGTCTCGACCTCTTCGACGGTGGCATCGGCAGGCTGGTTGACCGTCTTCGAAATGGCGCCCGAAATGAAGGGCTGAGCGGCGGCCATCATGCGAATGTGACCCATGTAGTGGATGGATCGCGTGCCGTTGGCGGCGCGGAAGGCGCAGTCGAACACCGGCAGATGGTCGGCGGACAGCCCGGGCGCCCCTTCGATGGTCTCTTCGCGATCGATGTACTCGACGATGGCTTTGCGTTGATCGTCGTCGTAACCCAACCGCACCAGGGCTTCTTCGGTGGTGTTGTTGACGATCTTGATCATGCCACCGCCGACCAGGCGCTTGTACTTGATGAGAGCGATGTCCGGCTCGATGCCGGTGGTATCACAATCCATCATGAAACCGATGGTCCCCGTAGGCGCCAGCACGGTAGCCTGGGCATTGCGGAAGCCATGTTCGCTGCCGATGTTGATGGCTTCGTCCCACGCGCCACGTGCTGCCGACATCAGCTCGTCGGAAACGTGGACCGATTCGATGCGCTCGGTGTGATAGCGATGCTTCTTCATCACACCCAGGAGGGGCTGCTCGTTCTCCGAGTAACCGACGAACGGTCCCGTCACGTCGCGCGAGATGGCAGCTGAGGTCCGATAGGCCCAGCCGGTCATGAGCGCCGTGATGGCACCACACCAGGCACGCGCCGGAGCCGAATCGTAGGGCAATCCCAGCGTCATCAGCAACGAGCCCAGGTTGGCATAGCCCAGGCCCAGCGGGCGGAAGCGCAGCGAGTTTTCCTCGATGGCCTTGGTCGGGTACTTGGCGTTTCCGACGATGATCTCCTGCGCCAGGATGGTCAGCTCGACGGCCTTCTTGAAAGGCTCGGTATCGAAGGTGCCATCGGCGCGCAGGTACTTGCGCAGATTCAGCGAAGCCAGATTGCAGGCCGAATTGTCCAGGAACATGTACTCGGAGCAAGGATTGGAGGCATTGATGCGATCGGTGCCCGAGCAGGTGTGCCAGCCGTTGATGGTGGTGTCGTACTGCATGCCGGGATCGCCGCACTCCCAGGCTGCCTGCGCTATCGAGCGCCACAGCTCACGCGCCTTGTAGGTCCCGATGGGCCGGCCGTCGCGCACGGCCTTGGTGGTCCACTCGCGATCCTTCTGCACGGCCTCCATGAACTCGTCGGTAACGCGCACCGAGTTGTTGGAGTTCTGGAAGAAGACCGATTTGTATGCCTCGCCGTCGAACGAGCCGTCGTAGCCCGAGTCGATGAGGGCCCATGCCTTCTTCTCTTCCTTGGCCTTGCACCAGATGAAGTCTTCGATGTCGGGATGGTCGACGTCCAGGATGACCATCTTGGCCGCACGACGGGTCTTGCCCCCCGATTTGATGACGCCAGCAAAAGCATCGAAGCCCTTCATGAAGCTGACCGGTCCGGAGGCGGTGCCACCGCCAACCAAGAACTCCCGCGACGAACGCAGCGGAGACAAGTTGGTGCCCGTACCCGAGCCGTACTTGAACAGCATGCCCTCGGTCTTGGCCAGGCCGAGGATGGATTCCATGGTGTCTTCCACGCTGTTGATGAAGCAAGCCGAGCACTGGGGCTCGGCCTCGATGCCGACGTTGAACCACACCGGCGAGTTGAACGCCATCTTCTGGTCGACCAACAAGTGACGAAGCTCGGCGCGATAGACATCGGCCGATTCCTGATCGGCGAAGTAGCCATCCTTCAGGCCCCAGGCCGTGATGGTATCGGCCACCCGGCTGATCAGCTGGCGAACCGAACGCTCGCGCTCGGGCGTGCCCAGCTGGCCACGGAAGTACTTCTGCACCACCACGTTGGTTGCGGTTTGGCTCCACGCCTTGGGAACCTCCACATCGCGCTGTTCGAAAACCAGCTTGCCGCCTTCGCCTACGATGCTGGCGGTCCGAAGATCCCATTCCACGCTGCGGAAGCCATCGTCACCGGGTCGGGTAAAAAATCGTTCGATGCGCATGCCTGGGGCGCCCTTGCGGTTGCGGGCACCGTGGGCGCGCTGGTCACGCAGTCCAGCATCCTTCATTTCTTTGGGCTTCTCTTGTGTCTTTTCGTGTTCGGTATCTTTTCCGTTGGTTCCGTTTCCTTGGGTCGTGCCTTGTCCAGTTATCTGAAATTCGACTCCGTTCGGCCGGTTGCCACGTTGACGTCGATTGTCATTCTTATCAAGCATCAGACTCCTCCTCCAACAATCTAAGTGCCTAGGTGTCTTTGTGAATGCCGGCATTGCAGCGCAGTACGAACGCTGCCGCAAAACAAGCACCGCCGAGTGAATTCGGCAGGGGGATAAGTCGCCCCAAAACAGCCTCGTGTCAACAAAAAACACAATATGTAGTGTAGTGCTACATTTAACCACACTACATGTTGTGTGTCGATGAACTGTGGACAAGATGCAAAATTGCCTTCCCCTACAGCCATTTCCGACCCACCAAGGCTTGTGGACAGAGGCTTGGGTTACTTCGCGTCGGCTTCCGAGCAAGTCCTGACGAAAGGGGCAGGAAGGGGGCAGCAAGGGAGCGATCAGCAAGAGGCGCGCGGCACGAGAGAGCAGCAAGAGGCGTCAGAAAGTATCGCAAGCCCTCCTTCTCGCTTATGATCGTGGCGTGATTTGGCTCGAAGGAGTCAGCTGCCAGCTGAGTGGCACCGTGGTAGTCGAGGCTGTGACCCTAGGGGTCGCCAGCGGCGAGCTCATCGTCGTCGAAGGCCCGGCTGCCTCTGGCAAGTCCACGCTACTCGAGGTAGCAGCGGTAGCGCGTGTGCCCGATGCCGGCGCTGTGTGGTTTGCAGGCCGAAAGCTGTCTACGTTGCAGCGCGCGTCGCTGCCCTATGTCCGGCGTAACATCGGCTACTGCACCACTTATCCCCTCCTCATTCCGGAAGACAGCGTGCTTGCCAACGTGATGTTGGCTCTGGCCGTCCGCGGAGAGGCGCCCCCAACAGCGGAACGCCTGGCTCGTGAGGCCTTGGCGTTGGTCGCAATCGGTGATCTGGCGGGCCGGACGGTGATGTCGCTCTCGTCCGGTCAGAAGCGCCTCGTCGCTCTTGCGCGCGCAATAGCAGGACCGCCGCCCGTGGTCATCGCCGACGAGCCGGGTGCCACGAGCGGTGACCTGGCCCTTCAAACCGTGGTCCATGCGCTGGCCGTTGCCCGCGACCACGGCGCCGCGGTCCTGTGCGCCACCGCAAATTCCATGCTGGCGCACGAGCTGGTCGTCATCGGCGGACGCAGAATCCACCTAGCCCAGGGCCGCATTGCCGGCGCCCCTGCCATCGGACTGGTACCGCCAGCGCCGCAAGCCCCGTACGACAGCGAGCCATCCGAAATCGAGTCCGCTGTCGCCAGGCTGGTCCCATTGGCCGTGGATGATAGCGACTTGCCGACCTCGCTTCCCGCTACGAAGGAACCACGGTGAAGCTGGCCTGGCTTGCACGCGGCGTCCACAGGCAAGTCAGCCTTCACCGGCGGGTGGTGCTGGGCGGCGCTGCCGCCTTTTGCATGCTGGCCCTGCTGCTCGGCGGCGCCCGACTGGGACTTCTAACAGCCACGCGCTGGGGAGCCTTCATTGGACAGAACGTTCATGTCATCGTCTACCTCGCCGAAGACGTAGACCCGGACCGCGCCAACGGTCTTGCCGAGCTCCTTCGTCGCATGCCAACGGTTGCCCACATAACCTCGGTCGAGCCGACACAAGCGTTGGCCCGACTCGAAAAATCAGCGGCGGCGCTTGGCGCCGAGGCGCTTGCGCTTGCCGACCTGGAAGCCTCCTACTTTCCCCGATCTCTCGAGATCGGACTGAGACCAGCATCCGATCTGTCGCAGCAAGCTTCCGATTTGGCCAAGCACCTGCGGGGCGTGCCGGGCGTGGTCCAGGTCGACGCCATGAGCGAGGGCTTGACCCGCCTATCGGTCTGGGTTCGCCTTGGCCGCCGGCTTGGCGTCGCCGTTCTGCTGACCTTTGGCGCGCTGACCCTGGGCATGTTGCTGGAGCTGCTCCTCCACAGCCGCAGTGCGACCCGGCAGCGAGCGGCCGTCCTGACCCAGCTGGGCGAGACCACATCCGGGATTCGGCTGCCCGCAATGTTGTGGATGGCAGCGACTGCGTTGACGGGAGGGGGCGTGGGCGCCCTCTTTCTTACGCTGGGTTGGCGCCCCCTGATTGGCCGTCTCGAGACCAGCCTTGGCATCGCCTCGGCGAGTCCGCTGCCCCGGCTTGGCCTCCGTGAAATCGCCGCAGGGCTAGCCTTCACCCTCGTGGTGGGTCTTGCCCTGGGCTTCTTCGCCACGCCACTTCCTCGACCCGACGACCATGCGTAGGGCGGGCATGCGCACAGCTGGATGGTTGCTGGTTTTGGCACTGCCAGTGACCCCGGCAGTGGCCGAGCCGAGCAGCGAGGAAAGTGCCTTGTTCGACCGTTTGGACGTACGTGAGCAAATCCTCGACGGGCAAAGGGCTGCAGCGGAGAAGACCACGCGGGCGCGCGCGCTGCTGGCCTATAGGCTGGCCCAACGCCAACGCCTGCATTTTGCCAATAGCCCCGAGGGACGTCTGGCAGACGCCAGCGCACTGGATTTGGCTTTGGTGACTTTGCGCCGCAGTTACGACGAGACCGCGACGCTGGGCTACGAGCTGGACCGGGTGCGCCTCGAGCACAACGCCTTGGAAACCGCCCTGGTGGGTCGCGCCCTCCGCCAAGATCCAAGCACTGAACAGGCGCTGGCCACCAAGGACGGGGCCAAGGACGAGCCACGTCTGGTGAAACCACTGCGGGGAATTCCGGTTGCGGGTCCCGGTACCCGCCGTGATGGCTCATCGAAGGTCGAGCTTCACCACGACAGCGTCGAGATTCTTGCCCGTCTCAACGAACCCGTACGCGCCATCGCGGCCGGGGTGATTAGACGGGTCGAGCTTCTGCCCCAGGGCGGTTTTGCGGTCATGCTGGCCCACCCAAGCGGCAAGACCAGCATCGTGACGGGGCTGCGCGATATCACCGTCAAGCCCGGCGATTTGGTTGGCGCCGGCCAAACCCTGGGCCTGGCCGGACGCAACCTGGACGGCGCTGCCGTCGTCTCGATTGAAATTTGGCGCAACCGTCGGGCAGAAGACGCGGCCAAATTGCTTCACATCCGGGTCGGGCCGACCAACTGACGCTTCCAGCGTCAGACGGCGGCTGCCCGGGAACGCTCGCCTTCTACGGCGTGGACGGGCACGCGGTGCAAGCCTACGTGGGCATACAGCTTGGTTGCCGTTGCCGTGAGGGACAGCTCCTCGCCACGCACCTCCTGAAGAGCGTCCGCAAGACGTGGTAGGACGGCCTCCTGCGTGTAACGAATCATGTGCTCGCCAGCAATGGCCAACGCCACGGCCCGAGGCAGTCGCCTGGGCGCGCGCCGTAGCACGCGACCCAGGAAGGCCCAATAGGCCCGTCGATACTTGCCCTTCACACCCTGTCGCCACATGGATTTGAGCACACAGCGCAGGGCATAGCCCCAGGGTAAGCTGAAGTGCACGTCGGTTTTCGTGCGCAGCTCCAAGGCGCGGTTGCAACGGGCGAAGTAATTTTCGGGCTGGTAGATCTCCCGCAAAGCATCGGCGTAGATCGTGAGCAGCGTCGATTCGGGCAGCTTGGTCTTGAAGTTCGTGCGCCCGAAAGTTTCGCCGCTGGACCGTTCGATCAGCCTTTCTTCGCGCACCAACCTGCGCTCTAGCTGGGTGCCTGGCAGCGCGGTGAGGATGCCCATCATGGCCTGGGGAATGGGCGAGCGCAGAATCCACTCGCGCTGCCTTGCCAAGGCCGCAGCGTCATCGGCATCGAACCCCATGATGAACCCGGCCATCACGTCGAGCCCCGAACGAATCAGCTTTTCGATGGCTGTGTTCAAATCGACCTTCAGATTCTGCATCTTATGGGTCTCGCGCAGCGCCGCGGGGGACGGGGTCTCGATACCGACGAAGACACAATCGAAGCCGGCGGCCACCATGCCGGCGATGAGGTCGTCGCAGCCGGCCAGGTCGATGCTGGCCTCGGTGAAGACCTGAAACGGAAAATGGTGTTTGCGCATCCACGCGCCCAGCGGCCCGAGCAAACCCAGCGTCTCCTTGCGATTGCCGACGAAATTGTCGTCGACCACGAAGAGCGAACCGCGAAAACCCGTGGCAAGCAAGGCGTCGAGCTCGCCACAAAGTTGCGCAGGCGCCTTGGTGCGGGGACGACGGCCGAAAAGCTCGACGATGTCGCAGAACTCGCAGTTGAAGGGACAGCCCCGTCCCCACTGCACACCAATCGAATGGTAGGCGTCGATGTCGAGCAGGTCATAGCGTGGGGGCGGCAACTGCTTGAGGTCGGGTCGCCCCACGGCCTCGAAACGCTGGGGCAGCGCCGCTCGGTCGCCCTCGAGCGCCGCACAAAGAGGCGCTATCAAGTCTTCAGCCTCGCCGATGACGATGGTATCCACGTAAGGGGCCACCGCCTCGGGCGTAGCCGTCGCGTGGGGGCCCCCGGCAACGATGGTCTTGCCCATGGCGCGCGCCCGCGCCGCCACCTGCAACATGGAAGGTCGTTGCACCAGCATGCCTGAAAGGAACACGACATCCGCCCAGTCCAGATCGGCATCCTTCAGGGGCTGGACATTCATGTCACACAGCCGGACTTGCCAATCGCGCGGAAGAAGCCCTGCCACGGTCAAGAGGCCAAGCGGCGGCAAGAGAGCACGCTTACCAATGAGCCGCAGGGCGTGCTCTTGGCCCCAATAGGTCTCAGGAAACAGAGGCGAAATGCACAGGACCTTCATGCCATCAAGTAGGACACTTCCCTTGTCAGGGTTGTGTCATGGCGAAGTCATTTCTTGAACTGGTAAACCACCATTCAAGGTCTACTTAACGCCCTTGCTGGCAAGAAAAGCCCGGTACTTCCCGTCGATGCCAAGAATGTGCGTGGTCAACCAATCGCGCAGAAACTCCAACGTCGACACGGACATGGCTGCGGTACCCGACTTGTACTGAAGCTCGAGGTTCGCCATCTTCTTGCGGAATACCTGGTGGTATTTCATGTGGTCGTCGAGTTGCGGGTACCCATGTTTCCGCAAAAGGTACTCCTCATTGCCGAAATGTACCCGCGTGTATTCGGTCAGCTCGGCGAGCACCGGTCCCAGGACATCTTTGCCCCGTCCGGCCAGCATGCCTTCGTGGAGTTGATTCATGACCGCGAAGAGACCCTGGTGTTCCTTGTCGATCTTCGCGATACCTACGCTGAGCTTGTCGGACCAAGTGAATAGAGCCATGGTTTCCTCCGCAACCGCGCTGCCGGCGCAGGCTACTTCACGCCCTTTTGCGCGAAGAAGGGCTTGTACTGCATGTCGACGCCCATGATGTGTTTGGTGAGCCAGTCTCGAAGAAAAGTCATCAGGTCGCCGGTCAGGGCGGACTTGCCGGATCTGTAGTCGATCTCCAGCAACTTGACCTTGGCGGTGAGGGCGTCGTGTTCTTTCTTGTGTTCAGCCGCCTTCGGGTAGGCGTGCAAGCGAAACAGCACCTCTTCCCCGGCGAAATGTCTCTCGGTGTATTGCACCAGCTTGGCCAACGTGGGACCAAGCGCGTCCTTCCCTTGTCCGGCAAGCATTCCGTCGTGAAGGCTGTTGAGCAGGTCGACTAGTCCTTGGTGTTCTTTGTCGATTTTGGCAACGCCCACGCTCAGCTTCTCGGTCCAGGCAATCAAGGCCATAGGCAATCTCCTCGTCGGTCTTTCCCGACCTATGGAATCGACGGCTTGCCCGGTGGCCTTGAGCTTGCATCCGTGGCGTCGCCAGGGATGGCGGACACGCGCTCGAGCGCCCGCGATCAGGCTTTTACGCCGGAGAAAAGACTGGCAACCACGCTGACACTGAAGGCGAGACCGGAGAAATACGTGTCGATGGCCTCTTTGACGGCAACGAAGGTGTCTTGCATGGCCGGGCCTTTTCCTGCGATGGCCTTCCAGCGCGCCAGCGGCCCCCATTCGATGACCGGGGCGTAGAAGAACTCTCTCCCTGTACGAAAAACCAACTCCCAGTGCGTGGTCTCGACCGCCACCTTGGCGATTCCCGTCGACTCCAACTGGCACGCCAGGGCCTCGGGCTCGGGGAAGGTCTTGGCATACGCAGCCAGGGCGTCGACCATGTCGTTCTGACGCAAACGAACCAACACGTCGGAGAAGACGTCGAGGAATTCACGCCAAGTTCCCGCCACCGGGGTGGCAAGGCGCAGCTCGCCTCCCGGCTTGGTGACCCGTACCAACTCGGATAGCAGCAGAGCCGGGTCAGGCAGATCGGCCAGAACCACATTGGCCAGCACGTAGTCGAAACCGTTCTCGGCAAAGGGAAGCTGGGTCGCAAGATCGTGGGTGCGAAAGAAGACCCTTCGCCCGAGATACTCGGCCGCGACGTTGGCGCGCGCACTGTCGACGAACGACGAAGACGTTTCGACGGCGATGAGACGACTATCCTGGTCGGTACGGTGCAAGAGGTCGGTGGTGGTGGTACCCAGCCCGCAGCCGATCTGCAACACGTGCGAATGGGGCGCCAAAGACAGGCTGGACGTCAACAGGTCCGCCAGCTTTTGCCCGAACAGAGGGTAGACCTCCTCCTCGTAGACGCGGGCCCATTTCTCCTTCTGCGTGAGTAGCCGCGTGGAGGGAACCCGAGACGACGAAGCGGACGGAGGCATGGCCGGACGTAACTTAGCCTGACCTGCCCTCCAACGCCACTGCAACAGCCTGCTAGAGCGAGACGATCTGACCGACCACGGCGTCCAGCGTGACGTGCACCAAACCGAGCGTGATGGGCTTGCCGAGGCGGCGCGGCCCGGCACTGCCGGGATTGAAGTACAAAACCCCACCTCGATTTTCGTTCTGCGGTTGGTGGGTATGGCCGCTTATCACCAGGGCAATGCCCTCCGCCGCGGCATCGATGGTCATGGCGGAGAGGTCGTGCAAGACGTAGATGGTCCTTCCTTCCAACGTGATGCGTTCGTGCTCCTTCAGGGTCGCGGCCCAGCTGCCACGGTCGCAGTTGCCCCGCACCGCTGTGACCCAGGCGATGGTGTTGAGCCATTGCAGAGTCGCCCGATCGTCGATGTCACCGGCATGAATGATGCGATCAACACCCGAAAGGGCGGCCCGGGCTTCCGGTCGCAGCAGCCCGTGGGTATCGGAAATCACACCGAGGGTGGTCATCGGCCAACCATAGCAGTCCTTCGAAAAGATCGGCCGTCCATCGTGTAGGCGAACCACCCACGTGGGTCGGCGCACTAACTGTGCCGCCGTTCTTCAGGTCGGGCGAGAAAATCACGGACAAAGGTTGGTATACTCGGCGATAGTTCAGCCGATCCCACCGTCCGCGAACTGCGAGGCCTGGCCCATGACAAGAATCAAAAGCTCACGTTGTATTGCCCATCGTCCATCCACGGGAAAGACCACCCTGCTGCTATCGATGCTGACGATGCTGGTCGGGTTTGCCTGCCGAAATGCCGAAATCATCGACAACGGCTCAGGTGGCTCGGGGAGCGGACCCGCCGGAGGTAGCATCATCGGAGGCGGAGGCAATACCTCGACCGGCGCGGGCGGCGGTATCACCATCGGCCCCATGCCCGACGGTGGCGCCGATCACCCAACCTCGGGCGGCTTCTGCGGCGACGGCATCATGCAGCGTTCGGAAACCTGCGATGACGGCAACACCAACAGCGGCGATGGCTGCAGCAAGATCTGCCAGTTGGAAGCCAACTATGTCTGTCCAACGGAAGGCCAGGCTTGCCAGAACATCGCTGTGTGTGGCAACGGCATCGTGACCTCGGACGAGACATGTGACGATGGCAACACCAAGAGCGGCGACGGCTGTTCGAGTGACTGCAAGACCGTCGAGAAAGGCTTCCAGTGTCGCGTGCCCGGCAAGCCGTGCACCCCCAAGTGCGGCGACGGCATCATCTCGGGCAGCGAAACCTGCGATGACAGCAACACCAAGTCGGGCGACGGCTGCTCGGCAACGTGTCACCTGGAAATCGGCTTCAAGTGCGACACCGGCACGCCGAGCAAGTGCAGCAAGACCACCTGTGGCGATGGCAAGAAGGAAGGCGCCGAAAGCTGCGACGACGGCAATACCGTTCCCTTCGACGGCTGTTCCGAAGATTGCCAAATCGAACCGGCCTGCACCGCCGGCTCGGGATGCATCTCGCAGTGCGGGGACGCCATCGTGCTGGGCGAGGAGTGCGACGACGGCAACGCAGCTGACGGCGACGGCTGTTCCAGCAAGTGCAAGAAAGAATCGGGCTGGACCTGCAAGCAACCGGAGATCGGCGATAGGATGATGGTGCCGGTGATCTACAGGGACTTCCGGTTCCAAAAACCCACCGATTTCCAGAGCGGCGTCAGCGGCTCGTACAACCCGCTCACAGGCATCGTCAAGGACTCCCTGGACACCAACGGCAAGCCGGTCTACACCGGCAATGTCACGAGCGCGCACATCGCAAGCACGGCCTCATTCGGCCAATGGTACACGGACGTGTCTGGCATCAATCACGCGACTGCGTCGAAGATGACCCTGTGGAACGACGGCAAGGGCAACTACGTGAACCGCTACGGTGCCAACGGCGAGCAGTGGAACACCACCAAACCCGCCAACTACTGTGGAACGGTCGCGGATGCACTCCTCGATGACAGCGGAAACCCGATTCCCTGCACGTTCAAATACCAACTCCAATCGGTGGACGGTGGCACAACAGGTAGCGCGACGGAATGCCAACAGATGGAGGCGCTCGGATATACCCAGCTGCCTGGCAGCTGCCACTCGGATCAGGGCACGTACAAGGCCTTGTACATCGTCGACAAGGCCGACGGAAATCCGCTTTTCTTCCCGGTCGACAACGATACCTTCACCCCTACCTCCGAGTTCAATTTCGCCACGATTCCGCCTTACTACGATGCATCGGCAACGTGGCCCAAGGACGTCGATGCCTCCGGCAAGGTTCGCCTGCACAACTTCAGCTTCACCAGCGAGGTCCGCTACTGGTTCCCCTACGACAAGAACA
>Ga0302323_100004453_pt1 | contig 11422 bp, 12 predicted proteins | sample Fen_T0_3_FD_201950 | JGI IMG/M metagenome (GOLD analysis project Ga0302323, IMG submission 201950) | Peat permafrost microbial communities from Stordalen Mire near Abisko, Sweden - Fen_T0_3 | ecosystem: Environmental > Terrestrial > Soil > Wetlands > Permafrost | place: Sweden: Abisko... | reverse complement strand
ATGTTGCAAGCCACCGTATCGAGCGCGACGGGATCCTTGCTGGCAAGGACCATGTTCATCGTGACCATGGTACCGCTGGCCGGGCCCTGCCCTTCCATGCCTTGGAGAGCATCCATGATGGACAAGTCCGGCACGCGGCACGCAACGTGGTCGACGATCTCGGACCGAATGTCGTGGTGCAAGCCCCACTTGGCGCTGCCGCCCGTACCTTGATTCCAGACCGGCATCGGCCCAGTTCCGATACCCAGATTCTTAACGGCACCGGTGTAGCCGGCGTGAAGGTGGGTCTTCATCTTGGGCATGTCGATGTAGACGTCCGCATCGGTGATGAGCGCCGGGATCTGCTTGCTGGCCCCCGTGCGGCTATCCGCAAGGACGTACGTGTTGGTCGGATTCGTGGCGGTGTCGTTGAAGTTCGCAAAGGTGACACCGGGGAAGTTCGCCGCGGTGAAGCCATTGTTGGTCATGATGGCGATGCTGTCTTGGGCCGCGCTGCCGTCTGCGATCGTGATGCCGGCCCCGCCATTGACGGCTTGGATCAAACTGACGAGCGCCTTGACGACATGCCAGTCAGTAACCGCGTTAGCCTTGTCCGTCACGAAGTTCGGCTTGATGAGCACGGTGTTGCCGCTGTGGACCAGGTTGGCGATGCCTCCCGGGCCGAGCGCCGCTTCAAGCGCCTGCGAAACCATGGAGGCGTAGTTGACGCTGTCGTCTTTGATGATGGCGACCGTGGCCGCTGGCTGCGGTGGGCGATTGGAAACAGCGATCGTGCGACCGCCCGCTTTGAGATGCGGCTGGACCGCCTCCCGCGGCTGAGGATCCACCCCGTCCCGGCTCGGGCATCCGTAGGCGAACAACATGGCGAAGGCCATTCCCCAGAAACCTGCGACCCTTGTTCGGCTCAACTTCATAGTATTCTCCCGTAAGGTGGACCACGAACTTGTATGCGATCGTCGGACTACGCGTCAATTGTGCATGATAGTAACTTCGTGCTTTAGGAATTCAAGGTACAAAATACCGAACCACGATGGTCCCCTTTTTCCGATAACGAATTTCCCGCCCGGGATTGGGGGATTTCCCCGACCCAGGGCCTTCGCGCGCTGGTTGTAAGCGGGATCCGACTGAGGCATTCTGGGGCCACCAAAGGTTCGGCCCCGAGCTAGGCCTGCTTGTCCCAGATTCCCCACGAAGATGACTGTTGTTGTCCAGATTCTCCGACTCGCTGCCGCCGAGGTCTGGCAGCTCTTGCCCTACCTGGTCCTAGGCGTACTGGCCAGCGAGGGGCTGCGCTACACCCCGGTGGCAAACGTCCTCGAACGCGGATGCCGGCGTCATCCCGCCGTGGCCATTCCTGCCGCTGCACTACTCGGCATCGCGTCCCCACTTTGCACCTATGGAACGGTCCCGCTGGTGCTTCAGCTCATGCGCGCCGGCGTGCCCATCGCGCCCCTTGCGACCTTCCTGTCGGCCTCGTCGCTGATGAATCCCCAGTTGCTGATCCTCAGCTGGGGCGGCCTCGGACCACGCATCGCACTGGCCCGCTTGGCGGCAGTGTTCACCTTCGGGATCTTGCTCGGCGCGCTCATGCACTTCCTCCCGGAGCGCTGGCTGGTGAATCCAGAGCAGCGAGAGGCACGGATCAAGCCACCCAAGCCCCGCCCGGTCTTCGGCTGGGAGGCGTTCCTGCGCAACAGCGCCAAGATGCTCCAGTTCGTCGGCTTCTACGTCATGTTTGGCATTCTGATTGGCTCCTTGATCGAAGTCGCGGTGCCCGGACGATGGATCGTCACTGTGTTCGGTGGTGGCGGCTGGTACCAGGTCCTGCTGGCCGCCCTGCTGGGCGTTCCGCTTTACGCCTGCGGGGGCGGCGTCATTCCTTTGATCCGCTCGTTAATCGAACAGGGGATGGCACCCGCGGCTGCACTGGCCTTCCTGATCGCCGGGCCGGCCACGCGCGTTCCACCACTCATGGCGCTTGCCACCATCGTTCGACCGTTGGTGGTGATCGTGTACGTGGTCCTGCTTATCGGGTATGCGGTCCTGGCTGGCCTCATCTATGGAGCGCTGTAGTGAAGCCCTGAATCGATTTGAGACGGCCGCCCCAGGACGTTCGTCTTGGAAAGGCGGCCGTTTCGTCGTGGCCGTGGATTACGGCAACTGAACCGTCGTGAGCGAGTACGGGCCCACTGTGATCTCGAACGAGGTGCCGCGTACTTGCTTGCTGCCACCCGTGATCGAGGCGGTGTCCTTGCCGTAGCGATAGACTCGGGCCAGGCCGTGCGCCGAGGCGCCGGAGAGCGCAACCTGCACGTCGTAGCTGGTGCTCGGATCTTTGTTGATGAAGAGGACGTTCATCTTCCCATCTGCCTGCCGAACTGCATGGACGGCCAGCAGCCCGTTCGACGAGGCGGTGGCAAGCAGCGTGTCGTGGGCACGATGGCCGAGATAGGACAGCATCTTCAGCCCGTAATACGCCGGGAACGGCGCATTAACGGGCGGCTCGACAGCGCCGCCAGCCGTAGTTGCCCCGCGCGACAGGACGCCGTAGTCGCCGAAGCTGTAGTTGCCGTAAAGCGAAGCGTCGGCATTGCCGTCGAAGGGACTGTTGTGAACGGCCCACCAATCCACGTTGCTGACGCCGTTCTCGAACCAGGTCATCATCTGATCGGCCAGGAACAGGGCATTGACCAAGCTGGTGGTTTGTTTGCCGGGATTGTAGGAAACCGAATTGGTCTCGGTCACCATGACCTGCACCTCGCGGGCGTGGCCACCACAGTATTGGCTCAGCTTGGACCTGACGGTTGCCATCATGGTCGGAATGTCGGGCGTGTAGCTCACGGCGGTGGACTCGCCGTTCTCGGGCGACATCAACAGTGCTGCATCAGATTCCCCAGTCGGCCCCTGCGGGTACCAGTGCAGGATCACGAAGTCGACCGAGCTGCACGCGATAGGCAGCACAGTGTCATTCCATGGTTGCGGCGAAGACGCACTGGTCTGTCCGTCGGGCCAATTGCCCGGAGCCGTGAGCACCATGCCTACGTGAATCGACGGATCCACCGCCTTCATGGCAGCACTGTAGCTCACCACGCCTTGGGCGTAGGTGGTGGGATCGTGGGACTGGTGATTCACTTCCCACGTGGCGCCGTAGGTGCCATCCCCATACAGCTCGTTGCCGATTTCCCAAAACCGAATGCCGTAGTTGTGGCCTTTCTTGCTCGCGCCGGGATAGGTGGGAATCGGACCTTTGTAGAACGGGCCACCGCGATTGGCATAACGAACCCAATCCGCGGCTTCTTGCGCGGTGCCCGAGCCGTAGTTGACCGTGAGCATGGCCTGGGTTCCCGTAGCCGACACCACCGCCATGAAGGCATCGAAGTGCGCGCTCGGATCTGTGCCACCCTGATTGGGATCGTCGGGGGTGTTCGACAGCCAGTGGTAATTGTCCGAGGTCGAGCCCCCCGGATAGCGCAAGGTCTGTAGCCCCGCCGAGCCCAAGAGTCTCGGCACTACGGCGTCCACCAAATTGCTGTCCCAGGCCGCACTGTTCGCGCCGACCGCGAATGAAGTGATCCTGCCAAGCGCGCTCGTCCCGTCCACCGAGGCCGAGACCGGCGTCCCACCGGTGCAGGTATCGGTTCCCAACGCGACCGCGTTATCCGGACTTGCCACGTTGTCGGTCGTGGTCGATTGTGCGCTGGCCCTGGCCACGGCGCTTCTACTCACAGAATCCTCAGCCTCGGGGGCACCCTCGCACGCCGACACCACAAGTCCGCTCGCCAGGATGAATGCAGCGGAAAGGGCACCCTTGGTTAGATTGGTGAATCCGGACAGCCTTCGATAGTTCATATATTCCTCCTTCGCGAAACCACGCTGTTTGACCGAGCAAAACCTGGAAACGCCTGAACTCGGCGGCGTGAAGTTTAGGGCAGATTGGCCCAATGTCAGGGACAATCCTTGGCCCTCTGTGTCTTGAGCCTCACCTTTGCTCCAATCGATGGCCGCGTATGCTCCGCTGGCGATTCCCTCATGGTTGGTCCGGAGCGCACTACTAGTCAGAGATCTTGAGCCCCTTCACGAATGCTTGCTCGCTGCCGTAGCCGATGAACAGGACATCCCCCTTCCCGCTTGCCACGATGGCGCCGACCAGCGCGCCCGTAGGTGCGGCCGCTTCCCCGCCGAACAGGTAGAAGAGCTTCGCCTCCTTGTCGATACCCTTCTTAGGAAGCCACAGTCCTCCCGGCAAGAATGCGGTCTTGCTCTGTCCCGTCTTGAGAAACTCTTCGCCGTTATCGCCGCTCAGCTTGATCACGCATGAGGCCGTGCCGGCAAAGTACCAGCCGTCGTCGTCCTCGGCGCTGAGGGAGTAGACGCCGGCACGGAGCCCCTCCACCCACTTGACGCCTATTCCGCGGGTCTCGGTTCGCGTGTAATCCTTGTCCAGGGTGAAAGACGCTTGGCGCTCCGGCTTCTTGAGGTCTTGCCATTTATGCGCGCAGCCACCAGCAACCGCTACAACCAGGGCGAATGCAACTGCTGACCTCATGTTTCCTCCCATGCTGTTCATCTCTTTCATAAAACACCCGGGACGTCTGTAGCCGCGATGCAGGACCAACCCTCAGAACAGTATCAAGAATCGAGGCGCCTTGCTCTCGACCGCGTTCAGGCGGATCTCCACGTCGCTTCTTCGCGGGGAGGGAGAATTTCGAGATGCTCTACAAACCAATTGTAGGTGGTCCAGGGCAAGTTCTTGCCAGGGTACGCCATCACGCCTCCTCGTAGCCGCTAAGCATGGTCTGGTTATGCAAGAGCGCAAGATCAGGAAAGCTGCGACACCTCCGAGTGCACCCTCAGCCTAGAGCTACTTGTAGAACGTCACGTCGTCGATCCAGAAATCGAAGGTGCCGCCGCCGCACTTTGATCTTCTCGTCACCGACAACACCATGCCACACATGACGGGCCTTGAAACGCGGGGTCACCCACCTATTGTCCAAACCCTATGAGGCGGCGGCGCTAGAGGCTATGGTCAAGGACATCATCGAGGCTTCGCGTTGATTGCCCAACGCCACGCCGCAGACCTTCAAGAATTGGTCGAGCCACCCAGCAGACGTTTTCCACGCGAACGCTGGTGCGTAGCCTTTTCCATTGATGGGCGCCAGGCCGCGCACCGGTTCACGGAGGAGTACCAGAACATCGGCCTCATGCACCACGACCTCGCGAACGAAAAGGTGAAGATCCTCGAGTCCCACGTGGCGTCGGCGCCCTTCGAACTCCTTGCCGAACGTACTCGTACGCTTCCTTGGCCAATTCTGGCCACGAAGACTCAAAGCTGTCGAGGGAGACCCATTCCTTCATCAACCTGCCGTGGCCGGGGTCAAACGGTTTTCCTTTGCCCAGTCGCACGAGCTCCTGCGCCCGCATCCTTGGCAGCTTCACGACGAACTGGCCCCTCGAAGAGATCATCACGAAGAGCTTCCCGTTCGCCTTGAGCCCAGAGGAGCCAAAGCCCTTGCCGCCGATGGTGACGCCGGCTTTCTTCTGAAAGGCCTCGACGATCGTCCTGAACACAGCATCGCTCTCGGTCAACACAACGTCCTTTCTGTCCCGGCTGCGGCCATCCAACCTGGAGCCGATCTTCATGTCGGGGGGACGAGCTTCCGGAACGCCACCGTATCGACAACGACGCGGCCCAACTTCAGGCGCCCTTCGCGGACCGTGTGCCACTCGCTCATCGTCACCGATCCCGAGCCAGCTGCGGTAACGATGTTCACCTCATACAGCGAGCACACGTCCTCACCTTGCTCTACCTGCTTCAGCACATGGTGCCCGCGGACGATTGCAGCCAGTCGCGCGGCACTTTGGAAGAATGCTTCTCGGTCATTGGCTTCGACGAACGGTCCCTTGAAGACGTAGTTCTCGGCGACAACCGAGCGCGCCTTGTCGAGGTCGCCTGAATAGAAGGCAGCCAAGTATTCGTTTACCACTTTCGTTGCACCGGCCATCGCAAACCTCCTTTGGGACAGCGCAGATCCATTTCTGTGCTTGCGTGAAGCAAGCATACATTCCGCACTTGCTTCATGCAACTATGGCCACTAGATTGGCCTTATGCTCGGCAACACGTACGACGATCAGAATTGCTCCGCGGCGCGGGCCTTGGAGATCGCCGGGGAGCGATGGAGCCTGCTCATCCTCCGCGACGCTCTGTTTCGAGGCATGCGCCGCTTTTCGGAGTTCCAAAAGAGCCTTAGGGTAGCCTCGAACGTCCTTGCGGTGCGCCTGGAAACCTTCGTTGAGGAGGGCATCCTCAAGCTTCAGCCTGGCTCCTCGCGAGCCGATCAGCAGGAGTACCAGATCACAGACAAGGGCCGTGACTTCGCCCCGGTCATCATGGCGCTAATGGCCTGGGGCGACCGCTGGGCTGCCCCGCATGGGCCACCGGTCCTCCTTCGCCATGACGGCTGCGGAGGGAAGCCAAACATCTCGGTCTACTGCCCGTCGTGTGGTGGCGACGGGCAGCATCTGGCCATGAGCGCCACGGCGACCGAGGCGCGCTCTGCTCGGCTGAAGCAGAAGGCGCGTGCACAACACGAGCAAAGCCTGCGCAAGAATGCCGAACGGGTTACCCGACGACGGCAGAACCGCTGAGGCCGTCGTCCTCCGGCACCAGAAAGAACCCTACCTCCGACGAGCCCTCCGTACGAGATCGGCGCGGTGCAGACAGCCAGCTCCATCAGCCGGTAAAGGAGCAGCCCGCGTACAGCGGAAGCCTCTATCAGGTCCGTCGAGCTTCGACAAGACCACGAAGGACATCCCAGTCCTCGGCGCCGGAGGCTTTGTCGACTCGTCCGTGCACGACACGTTCTGTTCGGGCACGACTTGCACCATTTCGTACATCTGCCGGAGCGGTTGCGCCGGCACGACGTGCGCGAGCAGGTTGTGCGTCGTCTGGTTCATGCGACGGCCAAGACACGTGGGAAGCCCCGACCGGCGCACGTGAAGGCCACCAGTCGAGGCAAGCCGCAATCCTCGCACGCAAGGTGTGCGAAGCCTCGTTGCAGGACGCTACAGTCGAGGTAGCCGGCAAACTCGGCGCTGGGCAGCATCCAGAACGCGACGACCAACTGCGAACAGCGTCAGCGGTGCGGGTGCCATTCGCCGTGGTGCCAGTCGTAGTGATCCTCGTGCCGCTCCCAGCGACCGGGGGCCCACTCGTGGCCGCGGCGCTGGTGCAGGTAGTGGCCGCGCGTCCAGGCGTAGCGGTGGTGTCGCCAGCCGTAGTGGCCGCCGTCCCAGACGTAGCCTCGACGCTCCACCACGCGCTCTTCTCGCATCGGCGGCGGCTCGTTGCGCCCGGCGTGAATGATCAGCACTGCGGCCTGCGCCGTCGGTGCCGCCAGCGCCGAAATTCCCAGGCTCGAAAACGCCAACCCTACCAGTCCCAGTTTCCAATTCGTCATGGTGTGTCCTTTTCGTTTGCCGCACCCCTATGGGCGACGGTGATTTGGTGCCGAACCGTGATCATCTGCCGCGCGCGGTGGTCCGACTTACCAGACGCATGAGCAGCAACAGGACAACGGAGCCCACGAAGGCGACGAATATCGTCGACGCCACGCCTCTGAACGGCGTTCCCAGGTGCAGGGCATGGAAGATGAGGCCCCCCAGGAAGGCACCGACGATTCCGAGCACAATGTCTCGGACGGCGCCGTAGCCGCCGCCCACCACCCTCGAGGCCAACCAGCCCGAGACCAGGCCAATCGCAATCCAGATGACAATAGTTTGAGCGCTCATTTCCTTTGCCCCACCTTGATCTGGTCCCATTTGCCCTTGGCTTGATTCTGGTTCATTTGACTGCTGCCCTCTCTCCCATCCCACTCACGTGAAAAGCAGCATTCAAGCCAACCTCTCACTGTCAGCAATCATGGGAAGTTGCGAAGCAGGGAACTCGTGAGAGCTGGCCACCTCGACCAAGATGACGGTGCAACTCCATCGATTTGCAATAGCACAACGTGTGTAAAACCTGCGACAGGCTGTCCCGATCCTCGGCCAGATGGTGCAAGAAGCCGTTCACGGTATTACGGAGGTCGTCGATATCGATCGGCTTGTCGAGCACAGCCAGTGCGCCAAACTGTTTCGCTCTCGTTTGCAGGTCCTTGTCGCGAAACACGGTGTTGAAGATGAACGGCGGGACTTTTGCTACGGCCTCGGAACATCCGTTGACCGTTCGTCCGCTCCCGGGCGACGCATGTAGTGGTACCAACGCTTGTACAGCGGTGCGAGCAGGGCGCAAACAAGGGTCAGTGCCGCCATTCCGGCCGCAAAGGCCGCGTGCTCACGAAGCAGCCAGAGGTTCCTGTGCAGAATCAGTGGCAGGCCTGCGATCAGAAATGACACGACAAGGGCATTGAAGTAGTCGATGGGCATGCGACCGATCCATCGTTGACTGTGCCACCAAATATCGCCCTTGCGGAAATGTCGCCAGCCGTAGGCTGGGTTGAGCAGAAACCAAAGAAAATCCCAAGTTACGTTCCAAACGAAGTACGCAGAAATGATGCGTGCCTCGACACTGAGCGACCAGGCCTGACCAAAGGCGACGCCCATGTGAAAGGCGCAAAGTGGGATGAAGAACATGATGGCGTGGTAGCCGGTAAGTGGCTTGCCCGACATGAACAAGCCGAACAGACGCGCGTATGCGGGACTGCGTCGATACCAGGTAGGTAAATTGATGGCCCAGCCGTCGGCGCCTTCGATCTCAATCTCGACCAGAGCGAACAACAGGGCAAAGCCAAATAGGAAAGCACTGCGAGGGAGGGCGGCAAGGAACGAGAATAGTAAGGAAAAGATAGGGTCTGTGAGGTGGCTCATGGGCACTCTTTCGCAATGAGGATAGACTACCTGCCATGAAAATCCTCTACGGAGTTGTTGGTGAGGGTATGGGGCACGCTACCCGTTCGAAAGTGGTGCTCGACGCGCTAGCCCCACACCACGAACTGCAAGTGGTGGTTTCGGGGCGTGCGTACGACTATCTGAACAAGGTGGCCAGTGCGCATTTTGCGGTGAACAAGATCTGGGGCTGTACCCTTGTCTACGAGGATAACGAGCTGCAGAAGTGGCGCACGGTGGTACAAAATGTGAAGGGAGCGTTAACGGGGCTGCCAAAGAACGCGCGCACCTATTTCGACATAGCGGAGCGTTTCGCGCCTGACGTGGTCATTTCGGATTTCGAGAGCTGGAGCTATTTGTTCGGGCGCAGTCATGACGTGCCGGTGATCTCCATCGACAACATGCAGATCATCAATCGCTGCAAGCACGATCCTGTGATGCTGGCGGGGATGGAGCGCGACTACCACCTTACGGAGGCGGTGGTGAAGGCGAAGATCCCAGGCGCGTTCCACTACCACATCACCACTTTCTTCTACCCGCCGGTGGACAAGCCGAACACCACCTTGCACCCGTGCATCTTGCGGCCCGCGATTCTGGCCGCACGATCCGAGGCAGGGACGCATCTGCTCGTATACCAAACGTCCACGTCGAACAGCACCTTGCCCGAGATCCTGAAGCGCAGCGGGCGCGAGTGCCGCATCTACGGCGTTCGCCGAGACATCGAGAAGGATGTCGTCGAGGGAAACCTGCGCTACCGCCCGTTCTCCGAGGCGGGCTTTATCGATGATCTGCGCACGGCTGCGGGCGTGGTGGCCAGCGCCGGGTTCACGCTTATGGGCGAGGCCGTGTACCTGCGGCGACCAATGCTGGCAGTGCCCATCAAGGGGCAATTCGAACAAGAACTGAATGCGCGCTATCTGGAAAAGCTAGGCTACGGACAAGGAGCTAGCGAGCTGACCTCCGAAGGCCTGGGTCGGTTCATCGAGCGCATCCCGGATTTTGAACACACGCTGGCCAGTTACAGCCAGGACGGCAACAAAAACCTCCTGGCAGCTCTAAACCAGACGCTCTCTGCGGCGATCGTGCAGGGGTAGTCGAGGGCTAGGGCTCGCATGAGAATCCACACCCGCCATGCCTGCCCCCAGCGTATCCATGGTGCTCGCGGCCGCCGCGCGTCCCAATGTAGCAGCCACCTAGTCCAATCGCGCCAAGGAGCAGCAATAGCAAGAGTCTCTTCATTTTCGCGCCATGCCTTTCGATCAGCCTCCGGGCTATCCAATTCGGGATTTTCCCGTGTTCACGGCAGCTTTCGTGCCAATATTTTGGTTAATGACACGTCGGGCCCATTGCGATTGGCGAACAGTCTCAGACGAATAGTTCAATCATATTGAAGTCATCATGCCATCAAATCGTATGACCCGGTAGAGGCGGGCTTACCAAGGCTCTTCTACGGCTGCCCGCATTTTGTAACATTGGGTACTTAGCGGGCAAAAGCGCGACAGCTTGCTGGCACGAAGCGAAGAGTGAAGGTTGGCATGGGGCAAGCATTGGGCTATCCACCGGATGCAACCATGTACCGTAGAACAGCGCAATGGCCGAGCCAGTTCTGCCCACGGCCACGAGGATGTCGCTTACTTACCGAGAGCAGGGCTGGTTGAAAGGCTCAGACGCGGTCGCGCCATGCGTTCACTGACAGCCATTTGCACGGCCCTGTTCTTAGTATGGTTGGTGTGCGTCGGCGTCTCCCGTGCCGAGGAAACCGCTGGCGAGGAAGCGCCAAAATCAGCAGGCGATTCGCTCATCGCGACGCCATCTCCCGGCGCTTCACTTGATAATGTGGACGACACGAAGAAGACGGCTAAGGCCGCCGCGCTGACCCCCATCGTTCCCAGCCCACGGAATCCCTTGCGCCCGGCTTTCCAACTCTATGCCGAGATCGATCTGCCGATCCTGGCGGTCGGGCTGGTGTTTGCGGAGGCGCGGCTGGTCCGCGTGCAGAAGGCCTTCTGCGCCCCGCTTTGCGACCGTGGCGATCTCAATGCGATCGATCGCACGACGGCGGGCTATTGGAGCCCAGGTTGGCAAACCGCCTCGGACTACGGCATCTATGCCATCGGCGTCGGGGCCGCGGCGTTGCTTTTCGCAGACGAAGGGTTTCTTTCCGGCCTCAACGACAGCGTTGTGGTCGCCGAGGCGGCGCTGGCCGCAACCGCCGTCGCTTCCATCATGACCCTTGCTGCGGGCCGGCCGCGTCCCTTCCTCTATGGCGAGAAGGCGCCACTGTCGGATCGTAACGGCCCAGACGCGGGGCTGTCGTTCTTGAGCAATCACGCTGCTGAAAGCTTCGCGATCGCGACCTCGATGGTGGTGACCATGCGACGGCTTCACCCCGGCTCGAAGGCGACGTGGATCGTCGCGGTGGTTGGGGGAGCGATGGCGACCTTCGTCGCCACGGCGCGGGTGCTCGGTGGCATGCATTTCATCACCGACGTGGCGGGGGGGGCAGTCGTCGGTACTTCGGTTGGCGTACTGGTTCCCGCCC
>Ga0302323_100004451_pt1 | contig 11424 bp, 9 predicted proteins | sample Fen_T0_3_FD_201950 | JGI IMG/M metagenome (GOLD analysis project Ga0302323, IMG submission 201950) | Peat permafrost microbial communities from Stordalen Mire near Abisko, Sweden - Fen_T0_3 | ecosystem: Environmental > Terrestrial > Soil > Wetlands > Permafrost | place: Sweden: Abisko... | reverse complement strand
GGCGAATCCGTGCCCGATGCCGTGACGCCGCACGTCGTCCTCGCCGCCGATGGGTTCGGCAGCGTCGTCCGACAGGAGCTGCAGGCGCGCGGACGGGTGGCCGTCGAGACCGACCGGCTCGACTTCGGCTACAAGGAGTTGACCATCCCGCCCAAGGGCGGCGACTTCGCGCTCAGCCCCGACGCCCTGCACATCTGGCCACGCGGTGCGTCGATGATGATCGCGCTCCCCAACCCGGACTGCTCGTTCACTTGCACGCTGTTCTGGCCCAAGGCCGGCGACGGCGGCTTCGACTCGCTGAGCAGCGAGCAGGAGATCCTCGACCACTTCCGGCGCGAGTACCCCGATGCGGTGCCGCTCATGCCGACGCTCGTCGAGGACTACCAGTACAACCCCGTGGGCCTGCTCGCCACCATCCACGCGGACCCGTGGCAGGTCGACGGGAAAGTGGCACTCATCGGCGATGCGGCACACGCGATCCTCCCCTTCTTCGGGCAGGGCGCGAACTGCGGGTTCGAGGACGTCGTGGAGCTGGACCGCTGCCTGGGCGAGGTGGCTGACGACTGGGCGCTCGCCCTGCCGATGTACCAGGAGCGCCGGCGCGTCAACGCCGAGGCGATCGCCATGCTCGCTCAGGAGAACTTCGTCGAGATGCGCGACAAGGTGGGCTCGAAGGCCTTCCTCGCGACCAAGAGGCTCGAGCACGGCCTGGAGAAGGCGCTTCCGGGCACGTACCTCTCGCGGTACGAGATGGTGTCGTTCACGACGATCCCCTATGCCGAGGTCGTGCGCAGGTCCAAGTCCCAGCAACGGGTCATGGCGGCTGCAGCGGGCGGTGCAGTGCTCGCCCTCGTGGTCGCGACCACCGCTGTTGCGCGTCGGATGTCAGGAGGGAAGGTCTGATGGGCGCTTCGGAGATCATCGTCGGGGGGAGTGCGGCTCCACTCGGCCGCTATCCGCACTGCATGGTCGCGGGGGACTTCATCTACGTGTCCGGCACGTCGAGCCGTCAGCCCGACGGGAGCCACCGTGGCGTTGATGTCATCGACGGGGTCACGATCCGGGACGTGGCCGAGCAGACACGCGGCACGCTCGAGAACATCGCGGGCATCCTCGCAGCCGTCGGCGCCGAGCTGGGCGACCTCATTCAGATCACGTCCTATCTCGTCGACATGGTCGACTTCGCCGTATACAACAACACCTACGCCGAGTACTTCACCGACCGGGCGCCGACTCGCACGACCGTGGCCGTCCGCGAGCTGCCCCATCCGGACCTGCTCATCGAGATCCAAGCCGTCGCGTACAAGCCGGGAGCCTCCGATGCCTGATGCCACCCCGAACGACCTGACCACCACGCTCGACTTCGACGCGTGGCTCGCCGAGCACGGACCGAATCTCAAGCCGCCGGTCGGCAACAAGGAGGTCTTCCCCGGGCAGGAGGACTTCATCGTCATGGTGGTCGGCGGGCCGAACCAGCGCACGGACTACCACCAGGAGCCGTACGAGGAGGTCTTCTACCAGCTCAAGGGCACGATGCACGTGAACCTCCAGACCCCCGAGGGCAAGCAGACCGTCACCATCGGCCCGGGCCAGATGTGGGTGCTGGCGCGCAACGTGCCGCACTCCCCTCAGCGGCCTGAGGCAGGCTCCATCGGCCTGGTCTTCGAGCGTCCCCGCGAGCCCGGCCTGCTCGAGCACTTCCAGTGGTACTGCCTCAACTGCAACACCAAGATCCACGACGTTGAACTGCAGGTCAGCGACATCGTCGTCGACCTGCCTCCGGTGTTCGAGGCGTTCTATGCCGACGAGAAGGCGCGCACCTGCCCGGAGTGCGGCACGATCCACCCGGGCAAGGGCTAGCCCTTGCCCGTCATCGACGTCCACTCGCACTACGTGCCGCGCGAGTGGCCCGATCTCGCAGCAGCGTGCGGCGGCGCCGAGTGGCCGTCCATGCGCGTCGACAGCGCGACCGAGGCCACCATCATGCTCGGCGAGCGCGAGTTCCGGCGGGTCACCGACGCCTGCTGGCACGCCGACCGACGACTGGCCGACATGGACACCGACGGGGTCGACATCCAGGTCGTCTCCCCCACGCCCGTGTTCTTCTCGTACGGCCGCCAGCCGCAGCAGGCCGCGGATGTCAGCGCGATCTTCAACGACCTCGCCCTCGACATCGTGGGTCAGGCTCCCCAACGGCTCGTGCCGTTCTGCCAGGTGCCCCTCCAGGACGCGGACCTTGCCTGTCGCGAGCTCGACCGCAGCCTCGCCAACGGGCATGTCGGCGTCGAGATCGGCAACCATGTGGGCGACCGAGACCTGGACTCGTCGGGGGTGGTGGAGTTCCTGCAGCACTGCGCCGACCGAGGTGCCCCGGTGTTCGTCCATCCCTGGGACATGCCCACCTCGCCCCGCCTCGACCGATGGATGACGCAATGGCTGGTCGGCATGCCGGCCGAGACCCACCTGTCGGTGCTCTCGCTGATCCTCGGCGGGGCATTCGACCGGCTGCCGGACACCCTGCGGATAGCGTTCGCGCACGGCGGCGGGTCCTTCGCCTTCTGGTCCGGACGGGCTGACAACGCGTGGCGCGAGCGCGGCGACGTCGTTCGCGGCCTGAGCCAGCGGCCGCCCAGCCACTACGTCGACCGGTTCAGCGTCGACTCGGTGGTGTTCACCGAGCCCGCATTGCGACTGCTGGTCGAGGTGATGGGCGAGGAGCGCGTGATGATGGGCAGCGACTATCCCTACCCGCTGGGCGAGCGCCCGGCTGGCAACGTCATCCGCACCTCGAGCCTCGCCCCTGCACCGCAGGAGGCCTTGCTGGGAGGCAATGCGCAGCGGTTCCTGGGTCTGTGAAGCTAGGCCGGCCCGCGCTCGGCCGCAAGGTGAGCGGCCATCTCGGCGATGATGCCCAACGGCACCGGCTTGTCGAGGGGGAAGCGAGCCGTCGACTTCGATTCGCGGTACGGCTCGATGCGCTCCTGGAACGCCTCGTCGCCCGCGGGGATCGGGTACACGCCGATATGCGTCTTCCAGACGGCGTACGAGATCAGGTTGCGGCCGCCGAGCGTCGCGGTCGGGATCCCGTAGGCGATCTTCTCGTCGGCCCCGGGCACGGCCTGCAGGATGGCCGCCCGGATGTCGATGACGGTGTCCTGCACCTCACTCGGCAGGGCGTCGATGTACTGCCGTACCGAGTCGATCTGCTCAGCCATCCGGCACCTCCGGGGGTCGCTCCAGCCCAATACACTTTGGCAGCCCACGCTACGCCCCTGTAGCTCAGTGGTAGAGCAACCGCCTTGTAAGCGGTAGGTCGTCAGTTCAAACCTGACCGGGGGCTCCACACCGATCGCCGGCACAACCTCCCATGGATCAGCCGGGCAGCCGATCGACCTCGACGGCGACTATCCGCAGTGACGTCGACCGCCGTCAGAAGCCCTGGTCCTCCTAGAGTCAGCCTGTGACTGACCTTCCGGATCGGGCCCGAGTAGTCATCGTCGGCGGCGGCATCATGGGGGCCAGCGTGGCCTACCACCTGGCGCACCTGGGCTGGACGGATCTGGTCCTCCTGGAGCAGGGGCAGCTGTCCTCCGGCACGACCTGGCACGCCGCCGGTCTCGTCGGGCAGTTGCGCGCCACCGAGAGCGGCACGCGCCTGGTGCAGTACTCCGCTCGGCTCTACGAGTCCCTCGAGGCCGAGACCGGTCTGTCGGGGGGCTGGAAGCAGTGCGGCGGCGTGACCGTCGCGCGCACCCCGGACCGCATGACCCAGCTCCTGCGCACCGCCGCCGCCGCCGAGGCCTTCAATCTCGAATGCGAGGTGCTCACCCCCGCACAGGCCCTCGATCGCTACCCGCTCCTGGAGACCAGTGATCTGCAGGGCGCCCTGTGGCTGCCACTCGACGGCACCGCGAATCCCACCGACATCACCCAGTCGCTGGCCAAGGGCGCCCGGATGCTCGGGGCCCGGGTGTTCGAGCGCACTCGAGTCGTCGGGTTCGCAACGGTCGGCGGCGCGGTCACCGGGGTGCGCACCGACAGGGGCGACATCGAGGCCGAGATCGTCGTGAACTGCGCCGGGCAGTGGGCCAAGGCGCTCGGCGACATGGTCGGCGTCACCATCCCACTGCACTCGGCCGAGCACTTCTACGTGGTCACCGATCACATCGACGGGGTCGACCGGATGATGCCGATCCTCCGCGACCCTGACGGGTACACGTACATGAAGGAGGAGGTCGGCGGACTCGTCGTAGGCGGGTTCGAGCCGGTTGCCAAGCCGTGGGTGGCTCCCGACGAGATCCCCTATCCCTTCGAGTTCCAACTGCTCGAGGAGGACTGGGACCACTTCGAGATCCTCATGGAGAGCGCCCTCCACCGCGTTCCCGTGCTCCAGCGCACTGGAATCAAGAAGTTCTACAACGGCCCGGAGAGCTTCACTCCCGACAACCAGTTCATCCTCGGCGAAGCGCCGAGCCTTCGGAACTACTTCGTGGGTGCGGGCTTCAACTCGGTCGGCATCGCCTCGGCCGGCGGCGCGGGCAAGGTGCTCGCAGAGTGGATCGTCGGTGGCGAGCCACCCTCCGATCTCGTGAGCGTCGACATCCGCCGATTCGCCCCCTTCAACGGCAACAAGCAGTGGCTGCGCGAGCGGGTCGGCGAGGTCCTGGGCCTGCACTATGCGGTTCCGTGGCCGAACCGCGAGTTCGAGACGGCGCGCCCCTTCCGGCGCTCGCCGGTGCACCAGTTGGTGGAGTCAGCCGGCGCCTGCTTCGGCTCGCGAATGGGCTGGGAGCGCCCCAATTTCTTCGCACCCTCGGGCACGGCTCCGGTCATCGAGTACTCGTGGGGGAAGCAGAACTGGATCCCGTGGGTCAACGCCGAGCAGCGGGCCACGCGCGAGGCGGTGGCGCTCTTCGACCAGACGTCCTTCGGCAAGCTCCTGGTCCAGGGCGACGACGCGGAGGCCGTGCTGCAATGGCTGTGCACGGCCGACGTAGCCGTCCCAGTCGGTCGCACGGTGTACACCGGAGTGCTCAACGCGCGCGGCACGTATGAGGCCGATGTCACGCTGACGAGACTCGCGCACGACCAGTACCTGTGGGTGACGAGTTCCGCCTCGGTCCTGCGCGACCAGGACTGGATCGTCAGGCACGTCGAGCCCGGACAGGACGCCACGGTCACCGACGTCACCGGTTCCCTGGCCGTCCTCGGTGTCATGGGACCCCGGTCGCGCGCGCTGCTGCAGTCACTGTCGACGAGCGACCTCGGGCCCGAGGCCTTCCCGTTCGGGTCGAGCCGCGAGATCGACCTGGGGTCCACCACCGTACGTGCCACCCGGATCACCTACGTCGGTGAACTGGGCTGGGAGCTCTACGTGCCCGCCGAGTTCGCGGTCAGCGTGTTCACGATGCTCAGTCAGGCCGGGAGTGCGTTCGGGCTTGCCCATGCGGGCTACTACGCGATCAATGCGATGCGCTTCGAGAAGGGGTACCGGGCCTTCGGCACCGAGCTCACCCCCGATTACAACCCCGTTGAGGCGGGGCTGCTGTTCGCCACCAAGCTGAAGACCGACATCCCGTTCCTCGGACGCGCGGCCGTGGAGGCGGCGAAGGCGGCGGGAGTGCGACGACGGCTGGTCTCGTTCGCGCTCCAGGATCCCGCCGTGATGATGTGGGGCGGCGAGCTCCTGATGCGCGATGGCGTCGGCACGGGTCAGGTCACCGGGGCCGCCTTCGGCACGACCGTCGGGTCCTGCGTGGGCCTGGCGTACGTCTGGCACCCCGATGGTGACATCGTCACCGACGAATACCTCGCCGACGGCGAGTGGTCGATCAACGTCGGGGGCATCCCGGCGCGCGCCCGCATTCAGCGGGGCTCCCTGTACGACCCGAAGTCCGAGCGGATCCGCTCCTAGTCACGGCACGCGAAGAGGGGCGAGACCGAAGTCCCGCCCCTCCGTCACACGGCGTTGCGCCTTACTCGGCCGGGGGCTGGTGGAAGCCCTTGTGCTCGTGCTCCAACTCGATCTCGTCAGCGGCGCTGACGCCCTCGGGCAGGTCGATGGTCATCTTCGGGCCGGTGAACCACTTCTTGGCCGACAGGTGCCACCCCAGCCACAGCGCGAGCAGAGCCACGCCGAGGACGATCGGGGTGTAGTTGACGAACTGCCAACCGCCGAACTGGGAGCCCCAGGGAACGGCGAAGGGCGAGCCAGGCATCAGGGCGAAGAACGAGGTCACGATGATCTCGATGATCGCGATGGGCGCCATCCACTTGTACTTATTGCCAAGCGTCCATCCACCGGGCTTGAAGTTGGAGCCTGCACGCCAGCGGTAGTAGATCGGGATCGCGAAGGCCACGTACAGGCCGATGACGCCGATGGACACGACGGCGGTGAAGGCAACCGCGCTGGGCACGCCGTTGACGTCGACGGTGATGAGCGCCGGCGACGTGATGAGCAGCGCGATGACCACGGTCAGGATCACGCCGTAGACCGGGACCTTGGCGTCGTTGAGCTTGGCCCAGTAGCGCGCACCGGGGACGGCACCGTCACGGCTGAACGCGTACAGCATGCGGGTCGCGCTGGTCATGCATGCGATCGTGCAGAAGATCTGCCCCATCGTGGCGATGATGAGGACCGTTCCCGCCCACTGCGTGCTGAGGGCCTGGGCGAAGATGATGTTGATGTAGCCGCCGCCCTTGGTCACCTCATCGACGTTCTGCACCGCGAACAGGAAGGCGAGCAGCAGGATCCAGCCGCCGATGACGGAGTAGAAGATCGAGCGCCAGATGCCCTTGGCTGCGCTGTCGGCAGCCGAATGGGTCTCCTCCGAGAGGTGCGCCGACGCGTCATAGCCCGTGATCGTGTACTGGGTCAGGATGAAGCCCAGCGGAATGACGAACAGGAGGAACACCGGACCGGAGGTACCGTCGCCGAATCCGGTGTTGTTGACCCACGTCGTGAAGACGGCGCTGACGCTCTGGTGCGTCGGGGGCAGGAACACGAGGATCAGGACGATCACCGCGGCACCGACGACGTGCCACCACACCGACACGTTGTTGACCAGGGCGAGCAGGTGGCTGCTGAAGATGTTGATGGCGCCCGCGAGGAGCAGGATCACCAGGAAGATCCAGAAGACGCGCTGCAGTGAGTAGCCCGCCGCCCAGCTCTCGCTCCACGCGCTCAGCGAGTAGTCCAGGAAGGTCGCCGCTCCGTAGGCGACCGAGGCGACGATGGCGAGCAGGCCGATGAGATTGAGCCATCCGGTGTAGTACCCGGCCTTGACACCGCCGAGCTTCGACGCCCACCAGTAGATGCCGCCCGAGGTCGGGAACGCCGACACGAGCTCGGACATGCAGAAGCCGATGATGAGAATCAGGAGGCCGATGATCGGCCAGCCGATGGCGATGCCCGCGGGTCCGCCGTTGTTCCAGCCGACGAAGAAGGTCGTGAAGCAGCCCGCCAGGATCGAGATGATCGAGAACGAGATGGCGAAGTTGGAGAACCCGGACCAACTGCGGTCCAGCTCCTGCTTGTAGCCAAGTTCGGCCAGACGCTGTTCGTCAGCGTCCAATTTCGAGGTATCTGCCACCGTTGCCCTCCTCAGAACACGGTCGGCGACCGACGTTTGTCTAGTCCCCAGACAGGCGGACACTAATAGCCGCAGTCTGCTCCCGTAGGGCTATTCGCGAACTGCGACACGCAGGCCCCTCGGTGCACCGGAGCAAAGCATGACGAACCGCCCCTAGCGGGCAACGCGGTCCAGGAGATCGTCGAATCCGGGATCGTCGAAGGCCCGGACGGCCCGCTCGTACTTCTCCATCCCCCACGACCAGTAGTCGAAGTCGAGGGGACTGATGGCGTCCTGGATGGAGGCCCACAGGGTCCATCCGTACTGCGACATCAGCGCCCACAGCCGAGCCCGCGCGACGAGGGACGGCGACTCCTGCTGCCAGTAGGCGTGGACCAGGGGCTCGAGGAGGTCGTCGGGAAGAGTCGACTCGCTCCAGATGTTGCCCAGTTCGAAGGACGCCTCGTTGTTGCCCGCGTACTCGTAGTCGATCAGCCATAGCCGCTTGCCGTCGTCGATGATGTTCGCGGCGAGCAGATCGTTGTTGCAGGGCACGGTGCGCTCCGGATGAGACTGCATCGCCGCGCGGATGCGCACCACCCGCGGCAGGAAGTCGTCGTACCTGGGCGGCAGCCGATACCCCTGCGCAGTAACGAGGGCGTGGTACCGGGCCTGGATCTCGAACATGTTGAAGTCAGACGCGAATGCCGGGCCGGCATGCAGCATCCGGCACGCCTCGGCGATCCTCGGCAAGTTGTCGGGATCGCGCACGTCGGCCTCATTGAACGTGCGGCCCCAGATCCAGTGCACCACGAGGACGCCGGCACCCGGGATGTACTGCTCGACGGGCGCGCCCGCTCCTGACTTCGCCGCTGCGACCGAGTTCAGGTACTCGTTGGCCCGATCGATTGCGAGGACCGACGACTCCGGGTCCGAAAGCCGTACGACGAAATCCCCGTACGGCGTCGCGATGCGGTAGTTGCGGTTGGTGATCCCGCCCTCGAGCGGGCTCACGGCGGTCGCGGCCTGCAGGCACGTCACGCGCTCCAGTCGCTCCACGTCGTGCGGCGGGAGCCCGATGAGCAGCGGATGCACGCTTCGCAGCGTAGGTGAGAACCGAGGGGACGGTGACCGCAAATCACGGACCGGCCCTGCGTACCGTAGGGGCATGCTGGTCGTTCGGGGGCTCACCCGGTCGTACGGCTCCCACCTCGTCGTCGACGGCGTCTCCTTCACGGCGGAACCCGGGAGCATCCTCGCGGTGCTCGGGCACAACGGCTGCGGCAAGTCGACCACGATGAAGATCCTGGCCGGGGCGATCCCTGCGACCGCCGGGATGTACACCGTCGACGGGCACCCCGGAACCAGCGACCACGCCCGTCGCGCGACCGGCTACGTCCCGGACACCCGCGGACTGTTCCCGCGCCTCACCGGCGCCGAGCACGTGGCGCTGGCAGCGCGGATCCATGGCGCCGTGGTCGCTGATCAGGCGATCGACGACCTGGCCGACCGACTCGGGCTCAGCGAGGTCGTCAACCTCCCCGCCGCCGCGTACTCGCATGGCCAGTCCCGGAGGCTGTCCCTGGCCATGGCCCTGATCGCGGACCCGCCGCTCCTGCTCGTCGACGAGCCGTTCGACGGTGTCGACCCGGAGGGCGTCGAGGTGATCACGGAACTGCTGGTCGAGGCCCGTGACCACGGGCGGGCCGTCGTGCTGACCACCCATCTCCTCGACGCCGCAGTCGTCGCCGACCGCATCGCCGTCTTCCGCGGGCACACGCTCGTGGGACCGTTCCCGACCGACGTGCTCCTGAGCAAGCACGGCTCGCTCCAGGAGGCGTGGCGCGGCCTGTCGCACGTCGCGCCCGCGTGAGTGCGACCACTGCCGAGATCAGCCTCGGCATGCAGCACCAGATGCGCACGATGTGGCGCACATCGCGGCCGTTCGCCATCGGTGCGACCGCGACCACCGTCGTGTTCCACCTCCTCGCCATCATGACGGCGATCAAGCACGATGACGTCGAGGCCGCCGGGATCAGCACGAGCACGTTGGTGCCCCTGGCCGCCGGCCTGTGGTCGGCGCTCGCTCTGCTGCCGGCCCTCGGCGGCGGTGACAGCGACGATCCACTGGCCGTAGCAGCGATCGGAGGCGGGCGCTCCTTCACCTTCGGCTCGCGCTTCGCGGCCGCCATCACCGACGCGGGACCGGGCCTGTTCGTGCCGTCGCTCGCCCTCGTGGGAGCCGCGGCAGCAGGCTGGCCGGGCTGGCTGGCCGGCCTCACGCTGGCGTGGAACGGCGTCGCCGTGGGTCAGCTGACCGGGGCAGGCTCGGCGATCCTCATGCGACGACTCGGGCCGACCTGGGCGCTGCTGGTCATCGCCGCCATCGTGCTCGCCATCGCCACCGTATTCGTGCGGGGCGGCAACGGACCGATGGCGTGGTGGGGTGCCGCTGTCTCGACACCCTGGTATGTGATCGCCCTGCTCGCAGGGGGTCTCGCGGCCCTATGGGGCTCCTGGCTGCTCAACCGACCCAACGACCGCACCCTCAAGGCGCCGCGCGAACTTCACCTCCCCCAGCGCCCCGTCCTCGCCCTGTCCGTCGCCATGGCTGCGGGGATCGGCCGCTCGGTGGCCGCCCGCAGCACGGTGATGACGGCCGCCTTGGCTCCCCTGCTCGTCCGCGGCGCCGGAACCAAGGCGACGGTTGCGGTGGCGTTCTTCATCATGGCCGCGGCAGCCGGCGTGATCGGTTCGAATGGCTTCGCGTACGACGGGGGCGCCGCCGTGTGGCTGCTCGGGCGCGTCTCCTCCGGATTGCTGATCGCTGCGCGCATGGTGGCCACGTCGGTGTGGATCTTCGCGCTCGCCGTCGTCGCCAGTGTGAGCGGCCTGCTCACGGGGGCGCCCATCTCGGCCACTGCCATCCCAGCCCTCGTGATCGTCGCGATCGGCATCGGGGCCGCCGGGCTGGCCCCGTCCATCAAGCGACCGATGTCCACCGACTTCGATTCGTTCAGAACACAAGCAGCCCCGGTGGTGTCCGCTTTGGGGTCCCTGGCCCGGGCTACGGCGATCGTGATCGTGGTCGTCTACCTGCCGTTGTGGGCGGGCGCCCTCGCGGTCGCGGCGTATATGGCATTCGCCGTCCTGCACGCCCGCCGCCTGCTCGTGGACCCGGTTGCGCTTGCCGCACTGTCCTGAGGCGGACCTGCCGATCGCCGTCCTTCACCCCGCCTACGCCCCCTAGGGTGCGGTTGAATGCGCGAACAGCCCACGAAGGAGTCCCCATGGCCAAGCCCGTCCCCCTCACGGTCGACACGTTGCGCGAGGAGGTCGCGGCCGGGCTGATCGACACCATTGCCGTCTCCATCACGGACATGCAGGGTCGGCTGCAGGGCAAGCGGATCCATGCCGACTACTTCGTCGACGAGGTGCTCGCGCACGCGACCGAGGGGTGCAACTACCTGCTTGCCGTCGACATCGACATGAACACCGTCGATGGATACGCGATGTCCTCATGGGACAGCGGCTACGGCGACATGGTGATGATGCCCGACCTGTCGACCCTCCACCGCATTCCGTGGCAGCCGGGAACCGTCGGCGTGCTGTGCGACGTGCAGTGGGAGGACGGCTCCCCCGTCGTCGCGTCCCCGCGTCAGGTCCTGCGCAAGCAGGTGGAACGCCTCGAGGCCGCCGGCATGCAGGCCTTCTGCGGGACCGAGCTGGAGTTCATCGTGTTCCAGGACACGTACGAGGAGGCGTGGCTCTCCGGCTATCGCGACCTCACCCCTGCCAACCTCTACAACGTCGACTACTCGATGCTCGGAACAGCGAGGGTCGAGCCGCTGCT
>Ga0302323_100004449_pt1 | contig 11425 bp, 3 predicted proteins | sample Fen_T0_3_FD_201950 | JGI IMG/M metagenome (GOLD analysis project Ga0302323, IMG submission 201950) | Peat permafrost microbial communities from Stordalen Mire near Abisko, Sweden - Fen_T0_3 | ecosystem: Environmental > Terrestrial > Soil > Wetlands > Permafrost | place: Sweden: Abisko... | reverse complement strand
GAAACTGTTTGGCTTTTCAGCTCTTTCCGCGTGGGGGGTCGCCTTGGCGGGTGATCTTGGCGCGGCAGGGATGAAATAAAGTACCGTTCCACAACTATTACCTCACCTTGTCATGCGGACTATCATTTGTGCAGCTTTGCGGCCCTCGGTGCGATTGAGAATCGCGCGCTTTGTCGGTATCGCAATTTTATCTGTTCCATTTTTGGAACCTGTTCGGGCGCAATCGACGAAACCGGTTTCAGCCGAGTCCGCGAGTGTTACTGTGGCGGACAAGGATTGGAGTGACCTAGAATCATTGCTCCCAAATGCAACTGGTCGTCAGGCGGGGCGCGTTGCTAAACCTGAGTGGGCTCTCATTGCGCGTCAGGCACGACAATTCAAAGAAGTGCACGGCAATGATGATAGATCAAAGAAAATTCGAAAGATTGAACTTGTCGCAAATCTGCATCTCGAAGAGGAAAACGAAGAGCTAGCTCCTGCGACGAAGAAATGCTTAGTAGATTTTCTCGAGGACCAGACGCTACCTGCCGAAGATCGTTTCGATATCTCCGCAATGTCAAAAGCGCGGGAACTTAAGGTCGGCAAAAATCGTCAAGTTCCGGACCCACGCGCAGTGCGTGAAAAGCATGCCAGAGAACTTATAAGGGAGTTTCCGCAAGATCCGCGTGGCTATGGTTATTTGCTCTCCACCGCTCAATTTGGAAAGAGTCGCGGTGCACTTGAGGTGGCACAGGAGATTATTGATAACCGTAATGTTCCTGAGGCAATCAAGAATCGTGCGCGTCTTTTACGGGCTCAGCGGCAACTGGAGGGGAAGCCACTGTCAATAAAAGGAGTAGATCTCGCGAAGTTTCGAGGCCGACCGTTGTTGATATATTCTTGGACGATCAAACAGCCGGAAATTTTTAGACTGGTGGAAGGTTGGGCCAAGGGGAGGGATTTGGGGATCATAGGAGTAAACGTCGATGAAAACACGACTGCAGCCGAGAACTTGACTCGTTCTATTTCCGTTCCGGGGGCTCAATACTATGATCGTCAAGGCTTGGATGGGACTTTGACCTCGCAGTTCAAATTTACCATGCCCTGCTCGGTGTATCTCGTCGATGCGGATGGAGTACTGAGAGATGTAAACGGGTACGAAGACACAGCCGATAAGCTCGTGCAACTGGAGACGGTGAAGAAGGGAGGCCGGCCATGAATAGTTTTAAAGCGGTGCTTCTTTCCGCAATATTTGCGATTTTTTCGGTCCCGTCAGCAATCGCGGGGACTAATGCCTATCTATATGCACCCTCTCCGGTCATTTCAGGCACATCTTATACTGTTTATGCATCGGGCGTTTTTGACGATGAGTATGCCTGCGATGGCGGAGTAGATCTCTACCGCAATAACTCCCACGAGATGAGCGCCTACGGCACATGGGAGGCGTCGGTGCAAGCGTCGTACACGGACACCGGCACGCAGAATATCGGTTACGATGCCTACGCTTATGCGTACTACGGCGGTTCAGCTTGGGTGCATCGCGATGTCCAGATACTTCCGGGTAGTCAGCCCGCAGCGATGGTATTCGTGGATGGTTATGCATCGGGCGCAACCATCACACGTCCGTGGCATGGATCGGTGACCATCACCGTTCGTTATCGAGCGATAAACGCATCTGGAAATATCACGGGTATACGGCCGCAGATTTGGAAGCCATCGGGTGAACTCGATAATAACGGTGGAGTTTTTGTCCCGCAGAGTGGTTCAAGCGGAGAAGTGGTGCGCACCGTGACGCTTGACGCCAATGGAGCGTGGCGCTTTTGGACTGATGCGCAGGATAGCCAGCTTGCGGCGACGGGATCTTATGTTGACTCCGGCTCTTGGAACTCCGGTTTCCTTGTTAATGTAGTTGAGGGGAAGGGGCCACCACCGGTAGCCACGGTTTCAGTCGACGGCTATTCTTCAGGACAAACCATCGTCTGGTACTACGGCACTCCGTATCCCACCGTGACTGTCCACTGTAGAGCAACCGATGTGGACGGAAACCTTACCGGTATCTGCCCTCGAAGAGAGTGTTGGTGGGTTGAAACAACTGAAGACGAGAACGGTTTCCACTCGGAGACTAAATATTTTATCGACAATAACGGGGGCGCTTATGTCGGCCAGTCGGGATCGAGTGGAGAAGTCGTTCGAACCTTCACACTTGATGCCGCGAGGGATTGGTATTTAGGAGCTACCGCAATCGATGCAGACGGTCAGGTCGCTGACTCCGGTGCCGGCACAAACGGATTCAAGCTTACGGTTGAGGCGCGATATAACAACCCGCCGCGTATTTCTGTGAACGCGCCTCCTGCCGTGATCCGATTCGGCGAATCGATCGACCTCGCTTCGACGGCTACCGACGCCGATCAGAACATGACCAATCACATGTTCTGGCGGCGTGGCCCGCGTGGTGCGGATACGTTCGGTCAGGATTGGAACGGCTGGCAAAATTATTGGGAAAATTCTTCGGATTGGTCCAACTGGTCCAACCCAGGTTCTGCGACGGGGCCGGGTGGAAGCAATATTTCAGCTCGCTTCACGCCCCCTGCGCCTGGTTATTGGCAGTTCCACGCCAACGCGTGGGATAGTCTTGGCGCGTGGGGATCCGGCGCCACCACCACCGCAGTATTTGTCGCTCCGGCGCCGACCGCAACGATCTCGGCGAGCGCGACCAACGGAGCTCAAGCGAGTGGCGGGGGCACATTGACGATGACCGTTGGTAATACCGTCACGCTGATCTCGACCGCCACGGCCGCTGGCTGGCTCTCTGAGCATAATATATTTGGTTATACAAATCCCAATGATCCAGGGAGCTCGTTTTTTAGTCCCGGAGGAGGTCAAGCAGGTTTGGATGGGAACGGCGCAACAACTGTGTCCAATCGATCCATCACCTGGACTCCGAGTACACCTGGCACCTACGTTCTCTATACCGAAGCATTTACCGGTCGCTCTGCTTATGATCGGATCAACGGCACCAGCGGTTGGCCGGGGTATTTCGATGGAAGTGCGAATAAACGGATCACAATTATTGTCACTTCTGTTCCAACGACCTTTAGCGTAGGCGATTTTACCTACGATGGAGCTCAGAAGAACGTTACAATCACGCCCAATCCTGCCAATGCCACGTTTGTATCCGGCGGCACGTTGACTGCGACGGGGGCCGGGGCCTACACGGCCACGGCCGTGGCAACGGGAAATTACTCGGGATCAAATTACAATCTCCAGTGGAATATTCGGCCTGCGAATCAAGCAACACTAACCATTAATGCCAGCCAAATCCAGACTTATGGAACGATCCAGACTCTTGGTACGTCAGGAGGTTCCGGAACGGGCGCGGTGAGCTACAACATCGTCAACCAATCTGCTTCTGGAGTTGCTACGCTGCGCGGAGCGACGTTGACCTCGAATACCGGCAGCGGTTGGGTGGATGTGCAAGCCACCAAGGCAAGCGATAATAACTATAACGCAACGACTTCAGCCACCCTGCGCGTGACATTCCAGAAAGCATCGCAGGCGGCGTTGAGTTTGTCGGTTGCGTCCACACAAACTTACAACACTAGCCAGACGTTAGGAGTAACAGGAGGCTCTTGTGGTGGTGGGGTGAGTTACCGCATCGTAAATCAATCATCATCGGGAATTGCGTCACTGGTCGACTCGACCCTGACAGCCAATTCCGGCACAGGCTGGGTGGATGTGCAGGCATCGAAAGATGGCGATGCAAATTATTACCCAGTGACCTCCCAGGTTGTTCGGATATATTTTCAAAAAGCGAATCAGGCTGCGCTGAGTATCATAGCCAATACGTCACAGCTTTTTGATACAACGCAGATGTTGGGTGTGGGTGGCGGTTCGTGTGGAGGAGCTGTCAACCTTAGGATCACGGCCCAATCTAAGGAAAACGCGGCCTCGCTTTCAGGTGCGTCGCTTAAGGCCAATACTGGGAGTGGTTGGGTCGAAGTGCAGGCATCCAAGGATGGCGACAACAACTTCAACGCTGTCGCTTCGGCTGTCTTACATATCGACTTTAAGAGGGCTCCCATGCCGACGCCTGTGCCGACATTCCAGACTACCCAAGCCTACGGCACGACCCAGGAAGTGCCTTGCTACCTCATACTCAATGAACTAAGTTCTCCGGGAGTCATGTCGATTTGGGAGACGGGGGATAATCCTAACACGCCGGATGAGGAAGAAACGCATAGGTATATCACTGCCAACTCTGGAACAGGATGGGCGAAGGTGCAGATTTTTAACCAAGGCGATGCAGATCACGAGACCACCATTGCCGATGTAATCATCACGCTGACCAAGCTTGACCAAAATGTTTCAATCACAGGTTTATCCACGCCTGTGGTCGCTGGAATTCCTTACACCTTGTCAAAGGTCGGCGGTGTTGTCCCTGGCGATGTTGTTTGGGGCGGCACGGCGGGAGTTTCTGGAACGGGCGATACCAAAACAATAACGTTCAACACGCCGGGAACCTACACGGTGACGGCTACCGTGCCAGGCAATGATAACTATAAACCAGGCATAGCCACCGTAACGTTTCGTGCGTATGGCATTTCAGAGGATACTGATCACGATGGTATTCCCGACTGGTGGGAGGTGGCTAATAGGTTGGATCCGAATGAACCGTCCGACGCCGCGGCCCATCCGGAGGGAAGCAGCTATACCTATGCGGAGCATTATAACTTGTCGTTGCCTTTGATCGGGGACGATGAACGCAATAGCCAACGTCTGGAAAACAAGACGGATTTGGATCGCGCCTACCTTGACGTGAGCGTTATCGCGAAAGGCTCCGGTACCGTCACGTTAACGTGTCGGGATGAGAACAATAATGTAGTCGGAGACTCTAAAACATTTCAGTTCACAGCCAACTCGAACAATTGGGTGACGGTTCCAAGTTGGGAGTTGCTGTGCTACGTCGGAGCTGGGTACCACGTGACGGCAACTTCTTCCGGGGTCTCGGACTTTGTAGTGTCAGCAAAGTTCTCAAAGAAATCTTCTCCCTTGTTGGGCGCCACCATCGAATTCAACGGGACTTATTCCGACCGACTTGAGAGAGCTAAAATATCCGGAGACGAGTTTACCCTGCGCCTCGTGCCCACGAAACAGTCAGCGTTTGGCGCGATGGACACGTCTGAACTCTATTCCGCTCGAAGGCTGTCTTTTGGACTCGGAAAAAATGCATCGGGACAGACTGCGGGTGCTATTCTCTGTACAATTACCGGTGTGTTTGGAGGGGGCGCTTCGGCCGCCAGAATTGATATCATCAAAGGCCCGGCGCTGGAATGGACGCATCGCACCGCTACGCATTTCCAGGGTAAAGCGCCGTCGGGTCTTGTGGATGTTGTGCAAGCCCACGGACTATGGACGGTTCGGTTTTATACGACCGGGAGCTATCCCGAGGTGGATGGCTTCAAGGATTTCACGGGAACGGCTCCCCTTTCCACTTACGAGGTCAACTTTGTCTACAAGCTGCCGAGCGATCAAACCAAAGGTGCTTCGATCACGCAGTCTATTGGAGGGCAAACGCTGAAAATGGAGGCTGAATGGGGTGATAACACTTACGAACTTATCTCTGAAAATAAAGGTGCGGATGAGGATCCTATAACCAATATCTATCAGGCAAAGGGCATCACCAGGCTAAGTGAGTGGCGTGTGCCTGGCACTCCACAACGGAGTCTGACCAAAATAGTCGCTCGTAAGAATTGGATGGAAATTATATATCCTTCGCATGTAAGATCGGTGGCAGGCGGCGATATCTATATCGACACTACCCAATATAAAGGGGCATCTGAGACAGCCGCGGTAGGCTTTAGTACGCATGAAGTCTTTGATGGCTCTGATTATTGCGTTGCTTTAAAACAATCGGAGACGCGAGGAGAGCCAGGGGAGGTGATGTTAAATACAGAGCACAGGGTGCAGCAGTTCTACGTACGCGCAGCAGTCCTTAAGCCTGCTATGACTTATATTTATTACCCCTCGGTAAATGGGTATGACTCGGGATCCTGCGAATTTACCGAGTATTATGGTGTGAACGATGTGGCGGGGCGGGTCACGGAAACTAATTTGGAAGGACAGTCGATGATGGCTGTTGGTGAGATTAAGAAAGTATGGCGAACGCTCGGAAACGCGACGCCCTCTGTCACGGTTACCTACAACCCCACCTTGTATTTTCCGATTAATACGATCATCACTTCCTCCGCGCCGGTAACGACTTATACGTATTATCAAGATCCGGTCGACGGGCGCGCCGCGGTGGAAAAAGCGATCACTAAGGTCGGTGAAACACCGGCCGGGCACAGCGAATATGTTTACGCGACAGGGCAGTTTGGAGGCAAAGACATGATCACGACGACCGAGACAGCCTATGCCGCTGCAGAAAACGCCCTGACGACCACCAGCAAATATTACAGTCGCCGACTAACGGACCTTGATTACAGAAGTAAACCGATCTCGATTCAAAAACCCGACGGCACCAAGACATCCTATGTCTACCAGCGCGGCACCTTCAGTGGAGACGCTTGGTCGGCGGACAGCACCGGTACTTACCTTTTGGTGGCGGAGCTGAACGGCAAAGCCGGTTCCGGTGTCAGCACATTTAGCGGCGTTCCCATTGATCCCCTTGATATGGATACGGCTGCTGATCGTTCAATCGCTACCGAACGCATTCTAACTGCGGAGGGTCTTGTGAAACGGGAATCCAATTACGTTTATTCAGGCGGTTCGTTCACGCTTCTGCAGCGCGTGCATTACAGCTACGACGCACTCGGTAATCTCACGAGCAAAACTGACTCCTCCGGCCGAATCCTCTATGAGGCGCATTACAACGGCTTCCGGAAAGATTGGGAAAAAGACGAGCAGGGCATCAAGCTCTCCTATACCTACGATAACTACGGCCACACGTGGACGATGACGCGCGAAGCGGCTGCTTATGGAGGCAACACCATTGCGCAGACAGTCACTACCTACAATTACGATGAGATCGGGCAGCTAAAGACCGAAACGGTTTCGGCCGCTGGCGAGACCAGCTTGGTCACGAGCTACACCTTCGACACCGCTGGTCGCCCGAAATCTCGTACGTTGCCCGGCGACCTCACGACCTCGACCGTTTACAACTCCTATTTCCAGACCACCACCACATTGCCCGGCGAGGGGACCAAGGTCGAATCTCTCTATCCGGACGGCCGTCTGCATTCGGTTACCGGCTCAGCTGTGCCAGACACCACCTACGCCTACGCTTACGATGCGACATCCGGTAACTTCAAAACCACCCAGACCACTGTCGGCCAGACCTCCACCACCGAAACCGATTGGTTGGGGCGCACGGTGAGCGTCACGACTGCGACCTGGGGCGATGGCGTTACTGCGGGTAACCGAACCACGACTAACCACTATAATTCCATCGGGCAGCTCGCTTCGCAGACCGTCGAATCTGGCGACGCCCAAATCACGCCGGCGCATCTTTACGAGTACGACGACTTCGGTGCGCTGAAGCGCGAGGCGATCGATACCAACGGCGACAGCACCATCAACAATGCCACCGACAGCGCGGTCAAGGAGTATGAGTATGCCTACCAAACCGGCGCGCCGGGCTATGCTTCCAGTTCCGCGCTTTACCGCTACGACGGCGTTAAGGTTTGGCCCTACGACGGCACCACGGCGTCCACGTCTCGTTACGCCTCGCAGACGTACACGCAGGTGACCGGCTTCTCTTCCTCCACGGTTGCGCATTCAGTCGCGCTCGACTTTGACCACAACAAAGCCGACACGATCACGACGGTGGACCGCGCGACCAAGCTCCTTACTTCTACGACCACCGCTAACGGCACCAGTCAGGCGCTCAGTCAGGTGAGCCTGAATGGCCTGCCGATCAAGTCGATCAACGCCCAGGGCCAGACCACGCTCATGACCTACGACGGTCTGGGCCGGCTAGAGTCATCCACCGATCCTCGTATTGGCACGACCAGTTGTACCTACAAAGAGGGTACGGTACTCGTCGAAACCACGACCACGCCCGACCTGCACGAGACGACGCTCGGCTATGACGACGCCGGGCATGTTACCTCGAAGGTCGATCAAACCGGCAAGACGGCGTATTTCAAATATGACGTTGTGGGCAACCTGACCCACCAGTGGGGTGATACGGTTAACCCCGTTCGCTATGAATACAACGAGCTCGGGCAGAAGACGAAGATGCACACCTATCGCACGGGCACCTGGACCGGTTCGGCCCTACCAGCCGACTTCAGCCTCGCCGGCGATGTGACCACCTGGAGCTATCAGGATGCGACTGGCCTGCTCCAGTCGAAAACTGATGCCGACAGCAGGACCACCAGCTATACCTATAATGCGCTTGGCCAGATCAAGCAGCGCGCGGATGCGCGCCTAGTCCACACGACCTACAATTACAACGCGCTCAATCTGCTCTGGACCGTCACCTACGACGACGGTGTCACCACCAACCTGACCTACACCTACGACCGCTCTGGCCGACAAACCACCGTCACCGATGCGGCAGGCCAGCGTAGCTTCGATTATTACGATACCTCAACCGACCTGGGCGATGAAAGCGATCTGCTCAACAAGAGTGCCCGCCTGAAAAATGAAAACCTGCCGACCTTCCTCGGAGGCCATGTGTTGACTCACAGCTACCAGTACGGCGTTTCTGGCCGCGTCAACGGCGTTCTCTCCGGCCTGAAGCTTGACAGTGGCACGCTCTACAACGTGACCTACGATTACGATGCGGTCTTGCGATTGAACAGTGTGGCGTACAATAGCCTCACGCCGTTCACTTATAACTACACCGATAACTCGAATCTTGTGGCCACCGTCGAACAGCTGACCAGCCCCTCGACCTGGAACTATTCTAGGGACTACACGTATCGTGCAGACAGCAATCGGATCGACCAGCTCACCCATGCCTGGGGTACCTCGAACCAAATCACGACTCGCTTGACCTACTACGGTCTCGACGGAATAGAGACGGCCAACTCCTTCGGCTTGCGCGCCACCGAAAAGACCTCAGGTGCTGCTTACTCGAACCTGCTCCAGCTCGCCGGCGGCCTGGGGAGTTATACGAATTATAGTTATTCCGACCGTGCCGAACTAAGTACCAGCTGTAAATTCCAGCTTAACGCCGACAGCAGTGCTGGTGAGGCCCAGGCTAATGCGGCCCGTAATTACGTGATGGATGCCATGGGCAACCGCACCGCGGACCAGTACGGCAGCTATACGCCGAATAAACTCAACCAGTATGACGCAACGCCCTTCGGCTCGGTGTTGACCTACGATACCAACGGAAACCTGCAAAATGACGGTACCCGCAGCTACGCCTACGACGCCGAGAATCGCCTGATCACGGTGACGCAAGGCGGCTCAGTCTGGAATTATAAATACGATTACCTCGGCCGCCGCATCGAAAAGAGCGGCACCGGTATCGTGACCACGCGTTACCTCTACGACGGCTGGAACCTGATTGCCGAACTTGACGGCACCGGCACCATCACTCGCCGGTTCGTCTGGGGCTTGGACGTGTCTGGCTCGTTCCAAGGCGCGGGCGGAGTCGGAGGCTTGCTCGTGATCGATGCAAATCTGAGTAGCACGAGCCAGTATTATCCCATCTACGACGCCTCGCACAACGTGCTCGGCCTTTACGATGGCAACGGCAATGTGGCTGCCGCCTACCAATACGATCCCTTCGGCAACCTGCAATTAGCCGCGGGCTCCTATAGTGCGGCCAACCCCTTCCTCTCGGCCACCAAATACACCGACGCCGAAACCGGCTTGGTTTATTACGGCATGCGTTTCTATTCGCCGACGATGGGCCGCTTCATCAATCGCGACCCGATCGAAGAGGCCGGCGGCATCAACCTCTACGCCTTCTGCGGTAATGACGGGGTGAATCACGCTGACTTATTGGGTATGAGCCTATTAGATTGGTTCAAGGATGTGTTTGCTCCCAGTTCAGACAGCAATAGTGATGATGACACTGCGGAAATCGAAGTCGATGGAGGTCAGTCGTACACCCCGGGGAGCGTGGTGGCAACGGTGTCACGGACGACGGGAGAGCGCACGATTACTGCCGTAGATCCCAACACTGGCGAAAGGAAAGATCTAGCAGGGACGGTAACGACAGGCAGCGAAGTCAAGGCAGCTAACGAGGCGTGGGACAAAATAATGCAGGGCGAGCTTACTCGAACGCTTGATGCCCCAAGCAACACGGGAACGGCAAACGCGTCAGCCCCAAACAATGGAGCGCCTGCGAAACCTTCGCCGCAGGACGTAATCTCGTATATCGATAAATATATCGCTGATAATCCGGGCAAGCCGGTCCCGATTGGCGCTGATCAAGTGGACGCGCTGATGTTGACCGATGTCTCGAAGGCAAAATCCGTTGGGTACGACAAAATGACCCAAAGTAAATTTAGGAGAGCAATCAAAGGCGATTTAGGTCCTTTGGGTGATGGTACGTTCTATCGATATCGTGGTAATCAGTTTCAGGTAGATAATGCCCTTGGGCTCACAGGCCAGTATCGCGGTAGTGACATCAATTACTATTACCAAGGATTCGCCAATGCTGCTCGTGACGACGGCTTTTCATCAAAAGCGATAATGGTGGAAAGGATTCGTGCTTGGAACATCGGCGAGTTCTTAATCGGGGAGGATCTGCACTGGGGGATAGACCAGTTTAATACCAATCAACTGCGGCAAATTGGGCCTGCGGTGGACTGGGCCACTAGAGGGTTTGATTATTATAACGAACACAAATGAGACTCTATTTTATAGCACTTGTTTTGATCACTTGTTTTGTCACAGGCTGTGAACGTGATGATGCACGCAAGGAAATCCTCTCGGCGGTGCAAAAGCCCGATGTCGTTTCTTACCTTGATCAGTGGGCTGTAGAAATTACTCCGAAGCTGAAGTCTATTGCAGAGTATAGACCTGCTACGGGAATTGCGCTGTACAGAGTAAATGCGACGTTTGACTGGGAACGATTGTCCAAGAATCGGGCCGGGGTTGAAATAGGTTTGTTTGGCAGTCCTGAACGACCGCTGGGGTTCGTTTTCTATATCGAAAGCTCGTATGCAGTTGTCTACTGCATGCAGCAACAGGACGCGCTTTGTAAGGACGCGCATATTGCGCCAGACGAGATTGAATGGATCTCAAATCGCGTTGGCATTTTGCACACAAAAAGAACGTAATCCATTTAGTAGATTTTGCCTGGTTTGGTTGGCAACGTCGTTCAACGATCCAAGCGGCACGTCTCGCGCCAGTTGTTACCGATTTATTTCTGATCACAAGATCTGCCAAATTGTCCTCGTATGACTTTTGAGCTTTGGGCCGGGGTGTCATCGTAATTTGCGACCAAATTGCCGCGCTGTGATCGTATTTGTGGTATGAG
>Ga0302323_100004445_pt1 | contig 11427 bp, 8 predicted proteins | sample Fen_T0_3_FD_201950 | JGI IMG/M metagenome (GOLD analysis project Ga0302323, IMG submission 201950) | Peat permafrost microbial communities from Stordalen Mire near Abisko, Sweden - Fen_T0_3 | ecosystem: Environmental > Terrestrial > Soil > Wetlands > Permafrost | place: Sweden: Abisko... | reverse complement strand
TGGAGCGGTGGACGCGGAACATCACCCGCATCGACGACCGCAGGGGCCATGGGTGTGCCAGACCTCGGCATCGGAACAGGTAATGACCCGCCAGCCTCCGTGCGCGGTGCGCCCGATCTGCGAGGTGGTGGTGGTGGCGGCACGGGTCGCAAAACGGGTGGACCGGGTACGCCCGGACGAACTGGCGGCGGCGGAGCCGAGGGAGATGCAGGAACAGGTCGGGAAGGCAAAGGTGGCGGCGCAGCTACCGAGCGACGTGGCGGAGGCGGCGCGGCACTGGGTCCCGAGCCGCCGGAACGACGCGGGGGATTTGGTTTACCTGGCTTGGGCTTTTCCTCGGACATGTAGGCTGGTCCGTACGCTACCAACGCTAGCGAGCCCAGAAAAGCCCCGTAACGCCGAATGGTCAAATCCCGCGGCCCGGAAGCGGGACTGCCCTTGCTGAATTGCCGTGCTAAGCAGCCGCCCGTGGCCATTTCGCCCGATCTTATAGTAATCCGCTCTGTCCGCGCTTTTGACCCCGCGCGCGGGATGGACTCGGTAATTGACGTGATTTTGGAGCGGGGCCGGATAGCTCGACTCGGCCCAAATGTCGGCCAAGAGGCGGCGTCCAGCGACCGGGCCCGCGTCTTGGAGGGGAACGGTAAGTGGCTCCTTCCCGCGTTCGTCGATCTGCACGCTCATTTTCGCGAGCCCGGACAAGAGTACAAGGAAACCATCGCCACCGGGTTGGCTGCGGCCGCCGCTGGTGGCTACGCCCACGTCTGTGCGATGCCAAACACTCGGCCCGTCAATGACACTCGGGCAGTAACCGAAATGATGTTGCGTCGCGCCGCCAATACGAACGGACCCCAGCTGCACCCCGTTGGCGCAATAACGATAGGGCTCAGCGGCAGCCAACTGACTGAAATGGCAGACCTTCGAGATGCCGGCATCGTGGCGGTTAGCGATGATGGCGCTTGTGTGAGTTCGAGCGCCGTTATGCGGCGCGCGATGGAGTACGCGAAGAATTTCGATTTACCCATTATGCAGCATGCCGAGGATGCGGAACTCGTCGCCGACGGAGACATGCACGAAGGCAGCGTCAGCTCGCAGTTGGGATTACGCGGGCGCCCCCGAGTTGCCGAGGACGTGATTGTCGCGCGAGACTTGATTTTGGCCGAATTCGTCGGAGCCCGCTATCACCTGTTGCATGCATCAACGAAGGGTTCAGCAAGGCTCGTCCACGACGCAAAAGACCGCGGGGTCAACGTCACGTGTGAAGTAACACCCCACCATCTGCTGCTAACCGATCAGGACTGTCTTGGTTACAACACGTACTGCAAAGTCAATCCTCCATTGCGCGAGCAAGAAGACGTTGACGCGTTGCGCCAGGCATTGGCAAACGGTACCATCGACGCAATTGCAACTGACCATGCCCCCCACTCGCCCCTCGAAAAGGATTGCGAGTTTTCCATGGCGTCACCAGGCATGGTCGGTCTCGAACAATGCTTTGGTGCACTGATGCAACTCGTCGACCAGGGACACTTGCAACTGGGTCGTTTGATTGACGCATTGTCAACCCAGCCAGCTCGAATCATCGGAATACAGGCACCGTCAATTGTCGAAGACCAGGTCGCGGATCTTGTCCTCATCGATCCCCAAGTCCGGTATATTCCAGCCAATTTCCCGCAATATTCAAGGAGTAGAAACTCCCCTTTCATGCAACAGGAACTCAAGGGTCGCGTGCTAATGACAATTGCGCAGGGACGTGTCGTTTACGAATTCGGCGGTGGAAAATGACCCCCACGAACATTCACTTGGCACTCGCCGACGGCACCGTATTCAACGGCTACGCGTACGGCGCGACAGGCACGATTACCGGCGAAGTAGTGTTTACCACCGGGATGACAGGTTACCAAGAGGTACTGACTGATCCCTCCTACTGCGGGCAAATCGTCACAATGACCGCACCGCAAATTGGCAATACCGGAATTAATGTCGAAGACGACGAAAGTATTGGGAGTCGTCCTCAGGTGGCAGGGTTCATCATGCGTGATCCCAGCCACTCCACTTCAAATTGGCGCGCGACGGAATCCCTGGACGACTACTTGAAGCGTCATCAAATCGTGGCAATTGGCGGCATAGACACACGCCGGCTCACTCGACACATTCGGGACAAAGGAGCACAAAATGGCTGCATTGGGAGCGAGTCCGCCGACGCACTGATCGACCGAGCGCGTAAGGCTCCAAACATGGAAGGTCTGGATTTGGCGGCACGCGTGACGCCGCAATCGAAGTATTCGTTCACCGAAACACGCGGGTTGTGGGCCGTACCGTTCGATTCCAACCTTCGCCGAACCACCGCAATGCGAGCATCGGAACATCACGTGGTGGCGATGGACTTCGGAGCCAAACGCAATATTCTGCGATGCCTCGTCGATATGGGTTGCAAGGTGACGGCCGTGCCCGCGACGACGACAGCCAAGGATATCCTTGACTTGTCGCCGGATGGAATATTCTTGTCGAATGGGCCTGGCGACCCCGCTGCGGTTACCTACGCAATTGCAACAATCCGCGAGCTCCTGGGCAAGAAGCCCATTTTTGGTATCTGCCTCGGGCATCAATTGCTGGGCTTGGCGCTCGGCGGTTCGACATTCAAATTGAAGTTTGGCCATCGTGGACTCAATCAACCCGTTAAGGATTTAGTGACTGGGCGAGTCGAAATAACACTGCAAAATCATGGTTTTGTAGTCGATGTTGAATCGTTGAAGGGGCGAGCCCAAACGACTCACCTGCACCTCAATGATGGTACAAGTGAAGGACTGGCAGTTCCCGATGCGCAAGCTTTTAGCGTGCAATATCATCCGGAAGCTGCCGCTGGACCCCACGACGCGCTTTATTTATTTGAGCGTTTCCGCAGATATATGGGTGGTCAATAAGGGCTGCGCGTCCGCCAAATAGTATGACCGATCGAACTATTCATTTCGTGAGCCTCGGCTGCCCCAAGAACCGGGTCGATAGCGAGGTCATGCTGGGCGTGGCAATGCGTGCTGGCTACGTGCACGTAGACGAAGCCAACCGTGCCGAAGTCATCGTCGTAAACACTTGCGGATTTATCGACGCCGCCAAAAAAGAGAGCGTTGATACAATACTCGAATTGGCGCAACATAAGCAGAGTGGCAAGTGTTGCAAGCTGATCGTGACGGGGTGTCTAAGCCAGCGCCACCCCGAAGAACTGGCGGATGGGTTCCCCGAGGTCGACTACTTCCTAGGCTCCAGCGATGCACCAAAACTCGACCGTGTGTTGAAGGGCGATGCACAGCGGATCTGGGTAGGTAACCCCGCTGACTGGTTGATGAGTGCCACCGATCCACGAGTAGTCTCGACACGCGGCGCCAGCGCCTATGTAAAACTCGCCGAAGGTTGCAATCGCAAGTGCTCCTTTTGCTCGATACCTAGCCTGCGAGGCCTGCAGCGATCGCGTTCAATCGAGGATGTAGTGCGTGAAGTGGAGGAGCTATGCGGCAGCGGGGTCCTCGAGATCAATCTGATTTCGCAGGACACGGTCGCCTACGGGCGAGATCGCACAGACGGAGCGACCCTAGTCGGCGTCGTTCGAAGGCTTGCTGAAGTAAAAGGACTAGAGTGGCTGCGACTGCATTACCTCTATCCCGAGACATTGAATGACGAGCTCATCGACATTCTGGGGAATCACGACAAAGTACTACCTTACATTGACATGCCGTTACAGCACGTCGCCGATGGCATGCTTAGACGCATGCACAGGGGGCATGGCGGGCGTCGGATTGTACAAGTGGTCGAACGGTTGAAGCAGAAACTACCGCAGGCTACGCTGCGAACGACATTCATCGTGGGACACCCCGGCGAGACCGAAGAGGAATTTCACGAGCTGTGTGAATTCCTCGAGTTTGCTCAGTTCAATCACATGGGTGTCTTTCGGTATTCGGACGAACCGGGAACACCAAGTTATTCTCAGGACAACAAGGTCCCGCTGAAAATAGCCGAAGCACGAGCTCGCAAACTCATGTCGCTGCAGCGTAAGATTAGCAACCAGAAGAATCGGGAGCTCATCGGCAAGAACCGGTGGGTTCTCGTCGAGGGGCCCAGCGACGAAAGCGATTGGGTCATGGAGGGGCGACATTGGGGCCAGGCCCCCGAAATCGATGGCAAAGTCTTCCTTTCGGGCTCCGAGGCTTTTCCGGGAACAATGCGCAATGTCACTTTCACGGATTGTCGGGACTATGACTTGGTTGGAACCCTGGACGACGATGAGCAAGCGAGCGCCGTGGCGATTAAGCCTGCGCCGTCAATCGTGCCGCGGCGTAGGCTGAATGTAGTATCACCGTAAACAATTTCTTACGCCCTTTGTGGCAATCAGAATCGGTACTTCGCTGACAAATCTCACGCCTTAGGATCGCTAGCGCGTGCCTGCATCGGCGTAAATTGTTCCGCTATCGGCAAGGTTGGTTGTTCGAACCGGGTTCGGAATAGTGAAATACAACCTATTACTCGATTCGGATTCATATCGATAAAACAGCACCATGTCATCGCCAACTTGTGCGGGAATCTTGAATTTATAGGCGCCCGTTTGAGTATCAGCTTTTTGCCCAGCGCTGGCGCCGGTAACGAGATTGTCCGAGTACACATTGGCGCCCCGCAATGTGATTCCGCTGAGCGTTACGTTTCCGCTCGAGTCGGGTCCCTCAATCGTTGGCCTATCCGGTGGCGGTAAGGGCAACGTTGGCGACAGACAACCGACCGCGACTCCTAGGAGCCCTACGAGCCAAAGTCGTCTCGAAATAGTCTGGCGATCTACAATTGTCCGCTCGGAGACAAATTGAAAGAATTGGGTGTGCATTAGGGACCTAAGCAATGTCACGCCGGTTAGTTTACTTCTTGTGGCGGCTAATTGCACCTGCAGCTGGCCGCTATCCTGAGGGGGTGGTAGCAGGGCCGGCGCCGTCGAATGCCCCGTGAGTTCGCTCGTCCCCTTTTGCCACTTCTCGCGTTAGGACTGTATTTTGCGATACGAGCCCCCGCCGCGCCCCCTCAGGCACGGGGGCAGGCATCCCTGTCCGATGCCACGGTCCAGGCTCTAATGAAGCAGGGTTGGATAGGGGACGCCCGCGAGGTACTTTGGGTCGACGGGCCACATTCGAGTGCTTGGACCCTGAGGTATCGGCCACGTGCCATACTGCGCGCCCACAGGACCGGTGAGCCCTCGGATGTCCTCCTTGTGCGCGCCCAGTTGACTCCGGAGGGACGACTCCTTGCAATAACTCGGGTCGATAATTTGTCGGACACGGCAGCCGTAGACGAAGCTCAAGTTCGCACTTCTGGGCGCAAAGTAGCTTGGACCGTCAGCGTCGGCGACGAGACGAGCGCCATTCATACAGTCGACTTGGATGGGGTTGAGCTGCATCAAACCGATGAATTGAATTGGCTTGCCCGCATGCAACTACATCTAACTTGGCTCCAGGAGTGGGGACAATTCGGCGGTATCGCCCGAAGAGAATATCGAATCAATCCTCCCGCAAGACAGGCGTGCATCGCCTTTGAGAACGGAGCTGTTCTTGCAAATATCGACGACGTCGCCGTCCAATTGGATTCCGTTTCATCCAACCCCGACGGCGGGCGCGTGGTTCAACTACCGGAATCAATCGGTCACCCCGGAAGTCTGATAACTTGGGCTGTGGATCGGGTAAGAGCTCTGCCTTGGTTCGGTAGCGACCGAATGCAATTGGCCAAAACGCTGGCTTTTGACGCAGCAGATCGCTTCGAGCGCCTGCGCGGACGCATGACCCGAGACAACGGTCTATCCTCTCTGAACGAAGAGCTGGGGAGCGTGCTCGAAAGTGCGGTCAATAATCGAACTGATCCCGAAAGTGGATGGCCACCGTCCAGCATGACTCCGGTCCTAAAGGACATGCTTCCCCACGAAGGACAGTGGATAGAGCTCAATCATGATCCGTTCGTCGAGACGCGTGAAGATATCCCAGTTCCTTTTCTCTTTTCATTCATTCGCACGGATCGCGAACGACAGTACTCAAAGGTGTTTGTCGTGCTTTGGGACCCACGGCACATCGAACTGCATACAATGAGCGGGACTCGAGAGCCCAAGACCGCCACCGGCGAAACTGGTCCGGGCCAGGTCCCTCGCGAGGATGGGGTCATTTCTGGATTCGTTGGCGCCTTCAATGGCGGATTTCAAGCGACCCATGGCGAATTCGGAATGATGGCAGACCAGGTGGTCTACCTACCCCCGAAGCCCTACGCCGCCACGGTTGCACGACTGGAGGATGGTTCGACCGCCTTTGGCACCTGGCCTAACGACGACAGCATTCCGGATTCAATTACTTCCTTTCGACAGAATCTGACGCCATTGATCATGGATGACATCGAGAACCCTTATCACCGAACCTGGTGGGGAGGAGTCCCTCCGGGCTGGGAGGACGCAACGCGGACTGTCCGCACAGGCCTCTGTCTCACGCGCGAAGGGTTCGTGGGATATTTCTATGGTTCAGGTATTGACTCGACTCATTTGGCCACTGCCATGCAAGCGGCGCGCTGTCAGTATGGACTCCAACTGGACATGAACGCCGGCCACACTGGGTTTGAGTTTTATCGTGTTGGACGGAGGGGCACGTTGCCCGATCTGGGGCGAAAGCTCGACACGCAATGGGAGGCAAAGGGCGACATTCCAGGCGCAAATGGCTGGGAATTCATGAGTCGCCGCATGATCCGGTTCATGAATTTGATGCACTTTCCACGTTATATTCGAACCGAGTCTCGGGATTTCTTTTACTTGACGCAGCGGCCTCTATTGCCCCTTCGCGCACTCAAAGTGCCCATCGAGCCACGCGAACCTGCTGAAGGAATTTGGCAAACGAAGAGCCTATCGCAACAAGGCTGGCCACCGGCAATTGCGACAACCCGTTATCGGCCCGATCCATCGCGTCCCAACATCCATGCGACGCTCATCGCAATAGATTGTAAATGGATTCAATTGGCAAAACGGACCGAAACCAAATTGCCGACGATCTTCAGTATCGAACCCAATGAACCCAGCGCCACATCGACGGGGCTTTGGTTTACGCAGGGCGGATTGAAATTGCAGACCGACAGTCCTAGTAGCGAGGCGCGCAGACTGGCATCCGGGACCGAAGACCCCAAGAAGATCACCCGAGCAGGGGGAGCCATGGGTCAGCTCAATGGCCAGATCTGGGTGTACGTCGAGTTGTCGGGGAGCACGGACCGTGCGCGTGACGTCACGACATATGAACGCGTCCTCAACAATGTTGGAGCTCACGAACGGCTGTATTTCGGCCAACCGATTAGCGTAAAGCTCGACAGTCGCGTGCCTACCTCACCGACATCGACCGGATTCGTGCGGCAACAGGGACCGCACGGAATGCGAATTTTCGAGGATACGCCGGTAGTTTCACCAAAAGTGTGGATCCCCTTGCAGGAAAAAAGGCTGCGATACACAAGGCAGGCTAAGGCGGCCCGGCCGCTTGCCGATGGAATGCCCCAGGCGCCACCCGGACCCGAGACGAAATTATCTGAGCCACCGGTATCGGACCCCGTCACTGAAAAGGAACCCTGACACTACAAGAAGTTCGCCGGTGCAGGCGATAATTGCGTGATCGACATGGGCCAATTCGGGCATACGCCTTAACAGAGGGGTGCGTGATTCATGGCCCTCGTGACCGCAAAAAGTAGTGATTTGTCCCTCGCCAATTGCAAGACTCGGTTGTAGTGTACGCCGTACGCACGATGCGACTGTCTTTTTGGGTGTTGCCGGTATTGGATGCGCCGGTCCTCGTTGCGAGTCGCTTCGTGGCACTCGGGCTAGGTTGTACGCCGGCTGACAGTTTACTTGTGCCAACATCCGACATTTCAGGAGAATGACCGCATCATGAGTGACAAGGGCGGATCGGATCTCGACGTCTTCGATGATCTTCTCTCGAGGAAGTCTTCTTCTACGGGGCTCGGCCCCGCACCATCGGCATTTGGCGCGGCACCGCCTCCCCCACCGCCGCCCAGCATGCCCCCGGCGCCGCCGGTGAGCAAAGCTGCTCCACCGCCAATTCGGCAAAAGACTTTGCTCGGATTGCCACCACCTCCGCTCCCGAAGGACGGAGTGGCGGCAACACCGCCGTCATCACCGATTGCGGTTCCTCAGCATGCGGCATTGCCTTCGGGAGGAAATTCGCATGCAGCGCCCTCCTTTGGAGGAGCGCCGCCTCCTCCGCCTCCCCCACTATTTTCGGGAGGCCCGCCCGCGCCCCCGCCGCTGCCGGCATCCGCACCCTCCGTTTCGCACGCACCCGCTTTCGGTGCGGTAGCTCCACCGCCACCTTCAATGGGCAGTCTCGCTCACGCGATACAGGCACCCATGCCTCCTCAATCGGCCGTGCCCAGCATGCCTGTGCCTTCATTGCCTGGAAAGCCGCCGGCGCCACCGTCGTTAGGTCTTACTCCAACCGTTCCCATGGTAACGTCGAGCACGAGCGCCTCGACCGGTTCGATGGATATCGATTGGGACGACGACGACGAAAAGACAGCTATCTTCGACAAGCACGTTGCCGAAGACGCTCTGATGGGTCGTCGAGCACCGGTTCCTGCGGCGGGAGCACCCATGATGCCTCCGCTTCCGAGCGCGCCCGCGCCCAAAGCGCCCTCAGCGCCGTCACTTCCGGCAGCGTATAGACCCTCTGCAGCGCCTCCTCCCGCTCCGCCGGGATTTGGCAGCAGCCCTCGCCCTTCGGCGCCGCCACCGCCGCCGCCACCGGGCTTATCCCAACCTGCGCCCTACGGCGCGGCTTCCGCAAGGCCAGCGATACCAGCATCGCCACCGCCCCCCAGTCCTTCTTCGTCTCCAATATTGAAGCCAGTGCATTCGGCGCCGCCGGCGTCGAGACCGATGCCACCGCCGCCTTCTGCGTCAATTGGCGCAGTCGCGGCCGTTCGCGCGATGGACGACCGAATGTTTCGGTCGCGCAGGATGAGCCCAGCCGCAATGTTCGCGCTCGCGGTCGGCGGACTCGTAATCGTCGGGATCTGCTTTTTCCTATTCTTCCCACGTCAGGGTGGCCTCGTGGTTGCCGTGGCGGGGCCTGGGAAAAAGCAGGTCGATTCCGTTCAGGTATTCGTGGACGGCGTTAAGAAGTGCGACACCTCGCCTTGCGTCGTACGTGACCTGTCCACGGGCAATGCGCATATCGTTAAGATAAAAGCACCCGGATATGCAAACCCTGCCGATCAGCCTGTGAGCATCAAGTCGGGTGAAGACATCGTAGTAAACATCGATTTGAGCCCAGCTTCAGGTGGCGCAGGACTCAAAGTCGAATCTGAGGGCTCTGGCCAGAAGCTTTGGGTGGACGGCAAAGAAATCGGAGTCTTGCCGCAGGAAATCAAGGATATTTCCCCTGGCGAGCATTCGATCAAAGTTGGGGGCAATGATCGTTACGAAACCTACGAAGAAAAAGTGACTGTGCCCACCGACGCTCAAAAGTTGGTTGGACCGCTCAAACTAAAAGTTCTTCGCGGGTTGGCCATCATCGAGCCTGGTACCAATGCGGAGGGCGCCAAGGTTATTCTCGTAAGCGGCTCCGAAAAGCGCGCTTTGACGAAACTACCGACACGCATCGACATCGTGACCGAAAAGGAATGGAAGCTGGTCGCATCCAAGAAGGGCTACGTCGATTATCAGGCGCCCCTGAAATTCGATGCCGGTATGGCCGAGCGCACATTCAAGATCGACCTGTACAAACCAGGTCAATCGCCGGGCAGCGAAGGCTCGAGTTCAGGCACCTCGGTGGAAGACCTTACGACGGAAGTAGCCGCTCCACGGGTCGCGTCAGCAGCGGCCGTGGCGGCCGCGCCTCGCAGCACCAAGAAGGCAGGTTTCCTCGCAGGAATGGGCGACACCACCCCCGCCGCTCCCACCAAGACTGCCGCAACTCCGACCAAGACCGCACCCGCTGCTGGGCAGGGAACGCTAAACGTCAACTCGATCCCCGTCTCCAATGTCATCGTCGATGGTCGCCCAATGGGCTCCACTCCCAAGATGGGCCTCGCGGTTTCTGCCGGAACGCATACCGTAGTCTTCGTGCACCCCGAGCATGGCCGGAAGGTCGTAACAGTAACTGTAGCGGCAGGACAAGCGGCCACGGCAGCGACTCGTTTCCCCTGATACGACAACCTTCATGACTTAGGATTTTGTCGTGAACTCGCGGAAAGTCCTCGTTGCGACACATGCAGCGTATGGACGACTCGCGCGGGGGCCAATTCTACTTACGCTCGTCGTTGTCCTGTTTTACGCGCCCGTCGTGCTACTTGGGCGGGTCTTTTACCTCAAGGACGCGCAGCTCGTCGTTTACCCAACGCGTCTGCTTCTACGTCAGCACCTGCTGGCATTCGATCTGCCGCAATGGCTGCCTCAACTCGATATGGGCATGCCATTTCTCGCCAATCCCTCCAATGGAGTGCTCTACCCACTCAATTTGCTCCTTCTGCTGCCCGCACCCTGGTGCGTCGGCGCGTTCATCGTCAGCCACGCCGTGATAGCGGTCGTGGGCGCGTGGCACTTGCTGCGAGCCCTTCGTGTCGCTGCTGCCGCAAGTGCAATTGGCGCGATTGCTTTCGCGTTGGGCGGCTACATGGTCAGTCTGACCTGGGTGGCCAACTACATGATGAGCCTAGCGTGGTTACCGTTGGTCGCACTCATGGCATTGCGCGCGATGCGCAGCAGACGCATCAGCGACGCGGCGCTCACGGGATTGGTCTGGTCTATTCAGATCCTATGCGGGGAACCCCAGGGCGTCGTGTTGACGGGTTGGTTCATCGGTGCGCTCGCGCTCGGCTACCCCGCCACTATAAAACAAAAATGGCGACAACTGATGCTCCTCGGCATCAGCGCCTGCATCGCAGTTTGCGTGGCATTGCCGCAGATCTTACCGGCACTCGAGCTCATCCCGCGAAGTCGACGAGCGGCTGGGATTCAATTGTTCGAAGCGAGCCATTGGTCCCTGCACCCAATGCGTTTGCTAGAATTACTCGTGCCCAACCTGTTTGGCAATCCGATTCATTTTGATGAGTTCCTGGGATACTTCATGGACAATGAAGATTCCCTATTGAACCGCGATCCTTGGATTGCGTCACCGTACTTAGGCTCGGCTGTACTCATTTTTTCCGTAGTGGGCATCGTAGCAACTCGTAAAAGGCATCGCTTTTGGGTCCGCGCCCTGGGTCTGCTGGTCGTACTTTCGGTGCTACTCGCAATCGGCCGACATTCTCCACTATTTGGGCTTTACTTCCAGTATTTGCCGGGGGCGCGGTATTTCCGCTACCCCGCCAAGATATTTGGCCTGGCTGCGGCAATAATTCCCCTGATCGCTGCGGCTGGCTTAGACGCCTGGC
>Ga0302323_100004443_pt1 | contig 11432 bp, 10 predicted proteins | sample Fen_T0_3_FD_201950 | JGI IMG/M metagenome (GOLD analysis project Ga0302323, IMG submission 201950) | Peat permafrost microbial communities from Stordalen Mire near Abisko, Sweden - Fen_T0_3 | ecosystem: Environmental > Terrestrial > Soil > Wetlands > Permafrost | place: Sweden: Abisko... | reverse complement strand
AAGGCAAGAGCGACCGGCTTTGGGATGTGCAGTTGATCAATGGAACGCCCGGCACGCTGAACCTTCACCTGTATAGCATCCTGTCCGGGAAGGCCGTGGGCGATGGCCCACCCCTGCCGATTGGGGCTTGGGTTCATATCGAGTTCTACTGGAAACGGGCCAAAGACACGAGCGGTGCGGTTGCCTTGTACCAAGACGGAGTTCGGGTGGTGGACGCTCCGAATATCGTGAGCGATGGTCCTGGCACGGGACAGGGGCAGTGGTATGTCGGCAACCTCGCCAACTCGTTGCAGCCTCCTCAGGCTACTGTGTACGTGGATGACATCACGATTCGCGCAACTCGCTAGTCGACATCGCTCACAGACCGCGCGGAGTGGCGCGGCCGGTTGGGCGCTGGGTTGGCTACTCCTCGGGCTGCTCGCGCCGGCCCCGGTGATGGCCGAGGCGCAGCCACCCATCGACCTCCGCTGGGAGGCGCCGCCGGGATGCCCGCAGGAAAGCGACGTGCGCGACCGCATCCAGACGCTTCTAGGAGCCGCTCGACCGAGCGGCCCGCTGCGCGCCGAAGGCACGATCACCCGACTGGACAAAGTCTTTCGACTCGATCTCGTGGTGCGTGTCCGCAACCTCGTCGGCACACGCCACATCGAATCCAACTCGTGCAATGGCCTCGCCGGCGCGGCCGCCGTAGAGCTTGGCTTGCTGATCCACTCGGTCGAGGTCGCTCTCGATCCCAACCGGCGCAGCACGCAGGCTGAGCCAGCGCAGGCCGAGCAAGGCGAAGAGCCATCGAGTCTTCCGAGTCTTCCGAGTCTTCCATCCGGGGCGCCCAATGCGCGGCCGTCGCCAGAGACGAACAACGCAAATCCGGCTGTGCGGTCGGCAAACGACACGAAATCCAAGCGCGAAGCCGACATCGCGAAGGCAGCAGAGGCGGAGTCGACGAAGGTGGAGGCGCCAAGAACGTGGCACGCCTTGGTGCAAGTACCCATCGTAGAACTGGATGTAGGCCCCCTCCCGAAGTCGAGTCGCGGCATCGGACTTTCTTTGGGCCTCGAATACGCCCACTGGCAGCTGCAGTTGAAAGGGATCTCGTGGCAGCGCCAGAACGTTCCTGCGCCGGGCTTCCCTGGCTACGGCGCGGACGTCGATCGAATCGGCGTGGCTTCCTGGGGCTGCCGCGAATTCCGCAGTGTCTGGTTCGGGCTTTCCCCGTGCATCACGGTAGGGCTGGAACGGGTATCAGCGACTGGCGCTGGACCAAACGTTGCCAAAGGCACGCGGCAGCTATTTGAAATGAGCGTAGGCGCTGGCGCCCAAGGGCGAATCTATGTTGCCAGTTGGCTCCGTCTGGTGGTGGCGGCAGGCGGGCAAATCCAGCTGTCCCGGCCACAGCTATCGGTTGCCGGAGCACAACCAGCGGCTTACCTCGAACCGTATGGATTCGAGGTGTACCGATTCGCCCCGGCGGTCGGCTCGATTGCCGTCGGCTTGGAGTGGATTTTGTGATGGAAAGCAGATCGGTCTGCCACTGCATCGAGGACAGATGAAGGGAAGCAAATCGACAGCTCAGACCTCTGCCGTTCCACCCAATGCAGATCTCGGCCCAGGCATGTCAGCCCTTGCTGTGCCCAATCTCAAGACCATCTACAAGGAATACTTCCCCTTTGTATGGTGGTCGGCCAGACACCTCGGTGCCGCCAGCGATGCTGTCGACGATGTGGTTCAAGATGTGTTCATCGTGATCCACAACAGGCTGGCCACGTTGCAACGGCCGGAAGCCTTGCGAAGCTGGATCTACGGCATCGTACGCCGTACGGTAAGTGACTACCGGCGATCCAAGCGGACCAGGGACGCCGCTGGGGCAAAGCTGAGCACCGAGCTGAAGTCGGTTCGCGTCTCCCAACCGTCGCCCCTCGAGATAGCCGAGAGGAATTCCGATCTGGAGCTACTCGAGAGCGTCTTGGCAGAGCTGGACGAGGCGAAACGAGAGATTTTCGTCATGGTGGAGGTCCTGGAGATGACGGTGCCCGAGGTAGTTCAAGTGCTTGAAATTCCCTTGAACACAGCTTATTCACGGCTTCGCTTGGCGAGGCAAGACTTCGAGGAAACGCTCGCCCAACACGAAGCACGTGACGAGGAGAATAGAAACCCATGTCGACCTTGAGTACAAGGGGACGTGACGTTGTCCGTGCGGGCCGGCGGGCTTTTTGGCCAACCAATGAGGATCAGGACCGTATCCTCGGCGCGCTACGAGCTCAACTGGGAGGTTCAGCACTACCACCGGACGTCGGCTCGATGGCGACCACGTCCGCCGTGGGCAGCGCGATCTGGCCGTACATTCTGGCGGTCGTCGTCGGCGCCGGCGTCGTCGGAGGTACCCTGCTCTTCGCGTTCAACTCGGGAACGAAACACGAGACTTCGCCGGAGACCGGCGTTGCGGTAGCGCCAGTGAACGCTCCGCTCGAACCTGTTGCACCGCCGTCTGTCGCACAAACGCCTTCCCCCGCCTCAACACAGCTTACCAGGGCGCATGCCCCGGCGACCCCAGCGTCGGCTCACCGCCCGCAGGATCGGCTGGTCGCCGAGGTAGCGCTGCTATCGCGTGCCACGCGTGAGTTACGCGCAGACCGCCCCAGCAGGGCCATCGAAGCCCTCGACGAGTATCTGCGCAAGTTCCCCAAGGGTTTGCTCAGCGAAGAACAACGCGCGGCCAGAGTGCAAACCATGTGTGCCTTGGGACGCTTCGATGAGGCGAAGGCAAAGCTTGCGGGGCTCGAGCCACAGTCTCCGCTGGCTGTGCAAGCCAAGCAGTTCTGCGACGGGCGCCTGACGGCCCGCTGATAGCCTGGCGCGGCCGCGGCCCAGGCGATCGGCAGCGCTGTTCTGGGCGACGGAAATGCGCCGGTCGTGCCACTGCGGGGGGCGATACCCATGCAAGTGCCACGGAAGAAGTCACCCAGAGCGTTGGGCGGAATCGTCGGGGGACAGACGAATGCCGCGATGGCAAACGGTGGCCAGGGCGGCGCACAGACGCCGCATGCGGATACGACATCGACCGGCGGCGCTACTGACACAGGTGGCGCAACAACCGGCTTCGGCAGGCGCATCGAGGCCCACGAGGGAGACTTCCTCGAGGTCGCGACAATTGGACGCAGTCGCAACGAGGAGAAGTCGTGGTCAGATCGACTTTGAGTCCACGAGGGCGAGCGCTGGTCCGCGCCAGCCGACTCGCTCTTCAGCCGACCGATGCGGATCGCGCGCGGCTCCTGCACGCACTACGTTTGCGGCTGGGGCCGCTGTGTTGCCGCCCGACACGGGCTTGGTGTCGCGCCCAGCTATGGCGCGCGCAGCCGCATCGGCGTAGGCGAGCCTTCCCCGCTGGACCCGCCCGCTGAATCGGCCGAGCGAATGGGTTGGGGATCGGGGTGCCCGCAGCTGCGTTCTGACGACCGGCAGATGCTCCACCGCCTGGTGAGGAATCCGCGGTAGGCGCGAACAAGACGCCTCATCTTTGGGATAGAGCCTCGACCTCCGCTGAAAGCAGCGCCCGACCGTAAATTCTCACGTCATCGATGTCCGCATGTATCAGATTGTCCGCGCCGCTGTTCTGCTGCGGGGCGCGGGCGCCAATCGCCCAGATCGCGTCGACGTTGGCTTGCGGTGCCGTCGCATCGGCCGTGGTCGCAACGAGCGTGCCGTTGCGGTAGAGCCGATACGTGCCACCGTCGAACACGCCGCAAAGATGAACCCAGTTCCCGACGTCCGAGGTCGGGATGCTGGCGACGGCTTCGTGGTTGACCGAGTCCCACGTCGTGAACACGTACGCGCCAGCATCCACGCGAAGGGCAAAGTCGTAACTCGGACCAAAGCGATAGCCATGGGCCAGGATGTTGCCGCGGGAATCGATTGTGCCGGGACGAAGCCAAGCCGCCACGCTGATGGGCCCACCGACATTCAAGAACGGCGGATTGCCGATTTCAATCCACTGATCCTGTCCATTGAACGAAAGGGCGAAGCGATCCTGGAAATGCACCGGCGGAACATTCTGGGTGGGAACCGGCGGGTTGGGCGAGGGCTTGCCGTGGTTCCCGAAGCCCGACAGGTCGACCGCAACGCTGCCTGGTTGACTCTCGTCGAGTGCCCAGTGGGCCAGCAGTCCGAGATCGGGATCGAAGATGTCCAGGGTGGTGTCGGTGCATGCAAGACTAGCCACGAGCAGGACGCCGAGGCATCCGGTAGCCAGTCGCGGCGGACGCCGTTCTTCCAAGAAAGTCAAAACGTGAACACTCCTGCGAGGTTGGCGGACACGACGAAACCCGACATGCTTTGGGTCTCGGCGCCCTGCAGGCGAACCACGATTCCGTGTAATACCAACCCGGGTGAAGCAGACGCCTGCAACGAAAAGCGGCGTGTGAGGCCAACCGAGAAGCGCGGCTCCAACGCCAGGGCACACGCACCAAGGTTCGCGTTCTCGACGTGGCCGCCTTCGCCAGCCTCGGCGCGAAACCGAACCAGGTAGCCCTGAGCACGCAAGACGAGCCCACCGCCGAAGATGCGGCTGCGCGACCATAGGTTCACGCCGGCAGCCACCGCTGCTGCCACGGCACGGGTGGTCAGATATTCCGCCGAGAACGTCTGGTCGCCCCCCGAGCGGCCACCGATGCGCAGCTCGGCCAGGAACCAACGTCCCAGACGCGAGGCCACGAACAGATCAGCACCCATCAGTCCCTGCCCTCGCGAAAAATGCTCGAAGGTCCACGAAACACCGAGCTGCCAGCGTCCTTCCGGCACTTCGGTCGCCGACGCGGACGCGATGGTATGCGTGGAAACTGGCACCGAAGGCTGGGGCATCGGCGAAGGAAGAGTCGGGAGAGGTCGCAAGGCGGGGCCAGGCCGTCGAACGAATTCCGCGATGGCCAACGCGAGCTCGCGAGATCGGGCTTGGCGCTCGGCTGGAGTATCCTCATCGGCGGCCGGAGCGATTTGGATCGTGCGCACCTCCTCCTGGTCGAGAGCGTCCGACCTCCTCATCCGGATCTCCTGCGCGCCATCGAGGCAGCGGACGCTCACAGACACCGGCCACGAGCGCGGGTCGGAGATCTCCAATTCCATCACCTGTCGAACCGTCGCTTGGTCCACGGCGATACACGCATCGATGATCAGGGTGGAGCCTTCCGCGACGACCGTGGCTGTCTGGTCATTGGCGCTCGACAAGATGAGCGAGAGCGCGAGCAAGGTTCCCGTCAAGGTTCGCCGACCAAGGCATGCATCAGTGCGATATGCCGCCCGCTTGGATACAGGCGCTCGTAGTGGCTCGCGGCTTGGGCAGCTCGGCGAGAGTCGCCTGCCCTCTGCCATGCCTCGGCCACGCGCGCCGCCGCATCTTCTGCCAGCATGCCGCGAGGTGCATGGCTTTCGGCTTCCGCGAAGGCGGCAGCAGCTTCTCGGGGCCGCCCCAGGTCGGTCAGCAACACCCACCCAAGTGTGAACGCGGCCGAAGGTGCTCGAGGATCCTTTGGGTACTTCTCGACGAGCCGTCGCAAGGGCGCCACTGCCGCCTGCGGGTTACGTGACCGTCGAGCGAGGTCCGCAGCCAGCAGGAGGGTGGCCGGCTCATCGGCGCTGCGAGAGCGGGCCGGGCCGGGCGGACTCGCCACAGCGGGGCTGGGAGGCGTTGGCAGCTTGGCGACTTCTTTCGGAGATTCCCGCACGTTCACAGAAACGGGCACAGGGTCGAACGTTCGGCTCTCCCCGGCGCCGAGCTCAATGCGAGATTTGCTGGCGGGATAGAGGACGGCGACGCGCCCTTCTGAAACCGCAACCCGCACCTTTCCGGCGGCCTCGTGAGCCACGTGAAAGACCGTTCCAATGTCTTCGATTTCCACGGCGCCGGCATCGACGCGAAAGAGCCGACGACTGTCGTGGCGGACGCGGAATTGTGCGCTTCCGGATCGCAGGCGAACGGTCGTACGCGTTGGGGTTTGCTCCGCAACCTCGATCGTCGTCGAAGCGGTCGCCGGCGTGACCTCCGAGCCATCATCCAAAATGAGGGGCAAAATGAGGGGACGCGAAGACGTCACGGGGGCTGGCGACGACGCTATTGGCGGCTGGGCGTGAAGTAGGACGAAGCCCACTATGACCGTCACCGCCATGCCAAGCGCCGCGAGTCCGGTCCATGGGCGCAGCACTCGCTCTCCCCCCACCCACCGTCGCAACCTTTCACCCAAGGTCTCGCGCTCGAGCAGTCGTTCCATCGCACCGTCGATGGCCGCCCGGTAGAGAGCCTCGTCCTGCCTGCCCGGAGTAACAGCGGCGCGAAAAGCGCGGGCGCCTTCCAACTCGATCCCGCACATGGGACAATCTGCGAGGTGCCGATCGAGCACAGCACGTTCATTCGCCCCTAGCTCACCACGAATCGCTCGATCCAGTAGCTCTTGCGGGTGCTCCTGCGAACTACCGCCGTGCACGGGGCCCTTCTCCGCTCCGCTCGAGCCAACGGCGAAGTTGAATCTTGCCGAGCCGCAAGCGGGTCTTCACTGTGTTTTGAGAGACCCCCGTAATACAGGCGATCTCACCGATCGAATGTCCCAGCATGAGGCGCAGGCGCAAAACGTTGGCTTGTTCCTGGTTGAGCTCGTCGAGCAGATTGCGTACCAAATCTGCACGAGCTTCGGTCCCGTCGTCAAAGCTCGGAAAGCGCCGATCGTGGGCATCCATCGTCGCGAGCCTCGTCGATCGAGCCCGTGCTCGCTGGCGCGCCGCGATCGATCTCCGCAGGGAGATCTTCGTTACATAGTGCGCAACATCGGACTCGAAACGAAACTGGGGTAGCGCACGGACGACATCGACCAGGCAATCCTGGATTGCATCTTCCAGATCAGGATGGTGGCGCCCCATGACGCCGCGGCAAACCGTACAGACCAGCGGGGTGATCGCACCCAGAAATTGGCGTACCGCCAAGGGCTCACCCAAGAGTGCGGTTCTAGCGAGATCATTGAGCCCGCGTCCGCCTAGCTGATCTTCCTCGGTCTGCGTAGTCTCGACCTCCGCGAGTGGGTCAGCTTGGGTGGCAGGAGACATGGATCCAGGATGTAGGGGCTTGGTTCGACTGTCAACCGAGCATGAGGTCCAGTAAAGCCGGCCGAAAAAAACGACCGCCCCGGCAAAGTCGACAGACCCATTTCATGGATGAGATCCCCCTTCTTGGCGCGGAGGGGACCATTGAATCAGTCGAACGATCCGAGTCACGAGAGCTTCTCCGCTCGAGCAACCAATCGCGCGATGTTGCGAAACTGCTTTGTTCTGCCACCCGGCCGTTTCTGGCCTCGGCAGCGGGCTGTTCGAGACAGTGACGGCATAGAAAAATGCAGGAGTACCAAGATGACGACCGGCTTCAAATGTAGAGTTGCCCTTGCAGCTTTGGCGCTTCTTGGTGCTACGGCTCCGATGGCGTGGTCCCCACGCGCTTGGGGTCAAACCCGTTACACGGCATCGTGGACCTCCCTTGACGCCCACAACCCGGCTCCCGACTGGTTCCAGGACGCGAAGTTCGGGATCTACTACCACTGGGGCGCGTTCGGCACCGCCATGTTCGGCTCGGAGTGGTACCCGCGAAACATGATGAACAAGGCGGGGAATTCCTCGGAGTACCAGCACCACATGGCGACCTACGGCGATCCCTATGGAAGCTGGGGCTACGACAAGTTCCTCACCGGCGCCAACGACAAATCGGGCAAATTCACGCAGTTCGCCCCGAAGCTGGTGTCGGACGGCGGGAGCTGGGATCCCGATGCCTGGGCACAGATGTTCCTCGATGCAGGCGCCCGGTTCGCCGGCCCCGTGGCCGAGCACCACGACGGTTTCTCCATGTGGGACAGCAAGGTGAACGAATGGAACTCGGTGGCGCTGGGACCGAAGCTCAACTTGGCCAAGCTTCACGCGGACGCGATCCGCAAGAAAGGCCTCAAGCTGTTCATGTCGCTGCACCACGAATGGAACTTCGGCGGCTACTGGACGTACGGAACGCCGACCACGAGCGACCCGAGCCTGCAGAAGCTCTACGGCAAGCTTCCCAATGCCGACGAGCAGACACTTTGGCTGAACAAGCTGAAGGAAGTCATCGACGAATTCCTCCCCGACATTCTCTACCAGGACCGGTACCTCAGCGGAATCAGCCAATCCAATCTGATGACGTTCCTTGCCTACTACTACAACGCCGCTCTCGACGCGAACAAGGATGTCATCGCGGTGGCCAAAGAAACCATCACCGATCACAAGGGGCAACTCTATGATTACGAACGCGGAGGACCCGCGGACATCAGAACGCCGTATTGGCTCACGGACGACTCGGTTGGTTCGCAGAGTTGGTGCTACGTCACCGGCCTGTCGTACTACACGGACGCTCAGTTCATTGGCGCGTTCGTCGACCGTGTCAGCAAAGGCGGCAACATGATCCTGAACACGTCGCCCATGCCCGACGGAACTTATCCACAGCGACAGAAAGACATCTTGGCGGCCTTCGGAAAGTTCCTCAAGCAAATGGGAACGGCGATCTACAACACCCGCGCGTGGGTGGTGTACGGCGAAGGCCCGACCAAGATGGGAGGGGGTGAGTTCACCTCGCCGACAGCTCTGACGGCGAGCGATATTCGCTACACGAAATCGCAGGACGGCGATGCCGTCTACGCCATTCTCGGAGGCTGGCCAGGAAACGGAAAGCAGGTCAATTTGACCTCGGTGACGACCAGTCGCTTCGCGCTGGGAACCGGCAAGGTGTTCCTGTTCGGTCCGACCGGGGGCGCGGCGATCGAGCTGCAAGCAACACAGGACACGTCGGGCCTGCACGTGACACTGCCCAGCACGCAACCCTACACGGCCCTGGCCTATGCCATGAAGATCAGCAAGAGCGGCACTGTGCCCGCGCCAACGCCGTGGCTAAGCGGTGGGTCGTCAAATCCGGATGGTGGCGTACCCTCGGCTGGCGGAAGCAGCGGTTCGGCGGATGCCGGTTCGACAGGTGCTGGCGGTAGCACGGGCACGGGCGGCCGCAGTGGCGCTGGCGGTTCTGGCGATGCCGCGGCGGGAGGCGCCGGCGCAAACGGCACAGGCGGTGCCGGTTCTGGAGGCGGGAGCGGAGTTGCTGACGCAAGCGCGCCCGGCCGAGGCGGAAACTCCGGAAGCGGCGGAGCGGTTGCCGCCGGGGGACGAGCAAGTGACGCTAGCGGAGCCGTCTCGTCGGGTGGCAACGGTGCCAATGGAAGCGCTGGATCGCTCAGCTCCGGTGGTGCTCCAACCGGAGGCAGCGCAACGCATGGTGGCACGGGCGGGACGGCAGCAGGGCAGGCGGGTTCATCCTCGGGCTGTTCCTGCTCGACCCAGGGCAGCGGCCGGACGAATGCCGGCGGAATCGTGCTGTTTGGGTTCGCCGTCGCTCTGCTGATTCGTCGTCGGCGACGCTGACACGTTGGCTGCCGGTGGCAGTAGCCCACGGGCCCTTCCGCTTGAACGCGCTCGGTCAAGCCAAGGGGTACCGTGGCGCTCGCCATCGGCAGCTTTTGACAATTTTGCTGTGCCAGAAGCAATGACTCCTCATGGCCCTGTCTTCGAGATTTTGCTTACGCGGCTGGACGTTCGGCGCTCGACAAGCACCCGTGCTCAGCTGGTCGACTGTCTCGCGGTGGCGTGAACAAGTCGGTTCCGTTCGTTCGAGATCAGGGCAACGGAACTGCGCACTTGGCGCCACTGCGGAGCGTTCACGCCGTTCTGCCGGAGGTTCGCATGCGAGCTAGACGATTTCGTAGCGCTTCCGAGCCTCAGCTTTCCCAAGACTAGGAGTCACCATGATCCCGATTCGTGCTCTACGCACCATCGCTGCAACGCTCACCCTATTCATCGGCGCGTGCTCGTCGAGCACATCGAACAATGGAACCGGTGGGACCGGCCCTGGGTCGGGCGGCAAAGCTGGGACGGGAGGGGCAAACGGAGGCGGAGGAGCCATTACCTCGGGCGGCGTGAGCAGCGCGAGCGGCGGGCAGGCAAGCGCTGGCGCAGCCGCCACAGGCGGTCGTTCTGCCGCGGGAGGCACGAGCGGCACGGGCGCCGCGACCAGCGCAGGCGGCCAGAGTGGTTCGAGTGCTGCGGGCGGAAACACCAGCGCAGGGGGACAAGCGGGAGCAAACGGTAGGGATGGAGGTACCGATCTCTCGGTCGGCGCTGGTGGAACGAGCACGGGGGGTGGATCCGGAGGAGGCGGGACGGGCGGCGGGACCTTCGACGTCCCCCCCTCCCAAGCCGCCTACTACGTATCGCCAACCGGCAGCGACGACAACCCCGGGACGGCAAGTGCTCCCTTTCAGACCATCAGCAAGGCGCGCGATGTGGTGCGCACGATCAATGCCAGCATGACTGGGGACATCTATGTCTATCTGCGAGGCGGCGATTACCGCATCACCAGTCCTATCGCCTTTGGCACGCAGGATTCCGGAACCGGCAAATACAGGATCTATTACCAGGCCTATCCCGGCGAAACGCCCATCCTGAACGGCGCAACGAAAGTGACTGGCTGGACAGTGAGCAGCGGCAAGGTCTACAAGGCCACCTTGAATCGCACCACCAAGCTGAGAAACCTGTATGTGAACGACGCCAGAGCGAGCATGACCAGCAAGACCGTCACTGCGCAAGGTGGGACAGGGACGTATGCCGTGACCGCCGGACAAGCCACGTGGGCCTGGAACACCGGTAGCGGTAGCGACGGTGTCAAGTACCGCACCTCGGATGTACCGGAAATCACCAGCAACAAGGACGACTTGGAGATAGTCAACGGCAGCACCTGGAACGAGAACATCGTCTGCACCAGGGACGTGGTCGCCACCAGCGATGGAAGCAGAGGCCTGATGTTGCAGCAGCCCTACGGAGCCATCGCCCAGTTGCCGGGCTGGAGCTCCGGCTTCAGCGCTTCGGGCTCCCACACGATCTTCAACGTCTTCGCCTGGCTGACTTCTCCGGGACAGTTCTACTTCGATAAGACGACGGGAACCCTCTACTACTATCCGCGCTCGGGTGAAGACATGAGCACCGCCGATGTGGAGGCGCCAGTTGCGGACCGGCTCCTCGACATCGCGGGAACATCGAACACGAGCAGGGTCAAGAACATTACCTTCCAAGGTATCACCTTCGCCAACACGGACTACAGTCTCGTCAAGGTCGGAGACTCCTATGGCAAGGCAAGTGTCCAGGGAGCCACGGCCTACATTGCTTACGGGGTCAGCGATTGGCATGCCTCCAAGTACGAGATCACCGACACCCTCCCCGGCATGATCAACGTCAACAGCGCCGACTCGATTGACATCGTAGGCAACGTGGTCAAGCACAGTGGTGACGAGGGCGTCTCGATGATCAACGACGTCATCAATTCGAACATCGTTGGCAAT
>Ga0302323_100004442_pt1 | contig 11432 bp, 8 predicted proteins | sample Fen_T0_3_FD_201950 | JGI IMG/M metagenome (GOLD analysis project Ga0302323, IMG submission 201950) | Peat permafrost microbial communities from Stordalen Mire near Abisko, Sweden - Fen_T0_3 | ecosystem: Environmental > Terrestrial > Soil > Wetlands > Permafrost | place: Sweden: Abisko... | reverse complement strand
GGCCCGCGGCCACCGGGCGTAGCCTGCCCTGCCGACGCGAAAGGCCAGATGGCTTACACGCATCTCGCCCCAATCCACCCTGCCGCCTTCCCCTGGCCCCCCGGTGCACCGCCCGTTCACGACTGCCGAACCCGCCCGCCAGAGCCCGACGGTCCCTCCCTGGTGCCATGCGCGGTCAAATCGATTACGGACCGACGACGAGACTCAGCGAGAGGGTCGCAGCGGTTTTTCCAGTCAAGGTGCCGGTAGTGTGTCCCCGGGGCCGCTTTTGCGCCCGTGGCGAGTTTGCCGCCTGGGAGGATCCACGGGAGCGGGGGTCTCGCTGCAAAGATCTAAAGATCTAGCGAAGCGACATCAGAGCCGCGATCTCCTGTGCCCCGAGCGCGCGCTTGTAGACCCGGAAATCGTCCATCGATCCATTGAAGTAGGGATCGGCTGCGAACTCCGAGCGGCCGAGCCAGTTGTTGACGGTGGCGCCGATGTCCGAAAGGTGCAAGGTCATGGCTTTGTTGGTGGCGACGACCGCGCCGTCGATGTACATGAGGCCGGTGTAGGTCTCTCCGGCTGGAAGCACGATGGCGACATGGTGCCACACGTTGGCGGTGAGGACCGTCGAGCTCGCCAGAAGCTGCTGGTCGGCGGTCTTGCGCCCGACATTGGCCATGGCGAAGAGAGGTCCATACGGGCTGGATCCCGTTCGTGCAGTCAGGTTGAACCAGTTGGGGTTGGTGGTCGAGTCGGCGTAGTCGAAGACGCGCTCCCAGTTCTGGTTCGAGGTCGCTGCCCCCAGGTTGAGCCACAGGGCAATCGTGATGGCGTCGGGCGCCAGATCGTGCAGCGTGGGCATGACCACGAATCCACCCCCGCCGGATGCATCGCTGGGAGGCGAAAGCGCCACCGCGTGCGTGCCCACCTGTTTCGCAGCCGAGAAGCCCGCGGTGCTGCTCACGCCTACGGTCGCCAAGGTGGCATCGCGGGCCACGCCGGCAAATTTCGCCGAGTCGTAGGCGGTCATGCCGCTGCTCTCGTCGAATCGATACCAGAGAACCAAATCGGGATCCACGCTCGCGACGCCGATTTCTTCGCTGCTGTCGGGGACGGTGTCGCGCGTGTCAGGCGCATCGGTCACGCTGCCGTCGATCTCGCCGCCGTAGCTGCCACCGGTTGTAACGCCGCCGGTTCCGCTCCCACCTGTGCCCCCCATGCCGCCGCCAGTTCCGCCGCCGTCCGCCACACCCGCGTCGGTACAAGGGGCTTCGTCCGCTCCATCCCCAACACCTGATCCCGTTGCCTCGCCCGGCAGGTCGCCGCGAAGCGGGACATCGCCGGGAAGCGGGACATCGCCGGGATCCTGGCCGTCGGCGCGTGCGTCGGGATCGGAGACGGCTGCCTGGCTCTCTGGGCGAACCTCCCTGGCGAGGTCAGGCAGTCCCGCTCTCGTGTCGTCGCCAGCGTTGGCAGCATACGGCGCGTCTGGGTGGTCGGAAGCCGCATCTCGAACCTCGACCTCTGGGGCCCGCAGGCTGCCCGCATCGAAGGAACAGGCCGTGGCAAGCACGGCAGCCATAGTGAGCCCAACGATGTCGATGCTTCGTCGTGGACCGAACGCAGAGGTCGAAGATCTGGTGGATAGTCTTGACATCAGTTGACGCAATGGCGGATCGCGAAAGATCTCGGCAGTCAGGCCCATTACTTGAGCCACGCCACAGGGCGAGGTTCAGGAAATTCGTGGTGGGCAGTCTCCCGTCGGCCTGGCGCGTTTGGTGCCCGGCTAAGGTGTCCCTAAACTACGGACGGAACCCTCCGATATGGTTTGGCAACGGAGCAAGCCCCCCGGCCAGGCCAGGTCAGGTACCACAGCCATGATCGACAAGAACGACGAGGTCTTCATCGCCTTCGTGGAAGAATCGCGTGAGCATCTGCTGACGCTCGAAGAGGACATTCTTGGTCTGGAATCGGATGGGAAGGCGGTTAACGACGACCTGGTGAACAAGGTCTTTCGCGTCGCCCACTCGATCAAGGGCACGGCGGCGTTCCTGGCGCTCGATAAAATCAAGGACGTGGCCCACGCAATGGAGAGTCTGCTCGGGCTGTTCCGCGAGCACGTGCTCACCCCCGACGCGCAACGGACCACGCTGCTATTGCAGGCCGCGGACCACCTCAAGTCCATTATCGGCGACTTCGATTCCATGGACGCGGTGGATACGTCGGCGACGGTCGCGGCCTTGCGCGAGGTGGTCGCGAACGCGGAGGCGGGCGATCTACCCGAAACCTCGGCAACCGCCCCGGTGCCAGCGGTCCCCGTCCCAGCAGATTTGCCCGACAGCATCCTTGCCGAGGAAGCAAGCCTGGAAGGTGCTCAGACGGAGACGCCGGAGACCGAGGTCTCGGCCGGGCAATCGACCAGCGCCTCGACCACCGCCCCGATCGGCGCGGCGACGAAGCTCGCCCCGGCGCACGAGACATCTCCAGGGAAGAACGAAGCCGCCACTGTGAGGGTCAACCTGGTCCTGCTCGACAAGTTGATGACCTTGGCGGGCGAATTGGTGCTTACCCGCAACGCCCTGTTAAAGAAGACCGGCGAGCGCGACATCGACGCGGTCGCAGGAATCACGCAACGGGTGGACGGCGTCACCTCCGAATTGCAGGAAGCCATCATGGCGACGCGCATGCAATCGGTGGGTACCGTCTTCACCAAGTTCAAGCGCGTGGTGCGCGACCTGGCCCAAAAACTGGGCAAGCAGATCGAGCTGGTCATCGAGGGTGACGACGTGGAGCTCGACCGCAGCATCATCGAAGCCATTAGCGATCCGCTGACCCACCTGGTACGCAATGCGGTGGACCACGGCCTCGAGTCACCCGAGCGACGTACCGCCGAGGGCAAGAAACCGATGGGGCGCCTGCTGCTGGCGGCGTCGCACGAGGCCGGCCAGGTGGTCATCGAAATAGCAGACGATGGCGCCGGCATCGATCCGAAGCGAATCGGCGACAAGGCGGTGGAGAAGGGTATCATCACGCGCGTCCAAGCTGACAGCATGAGCGCGAAGGACCTGACCCATCTGATCTTCCGCCCAGGCTTCTCCACCGCCAGCCAGGTCACCGAGGTGTCCGGTCGAGGTGTGGGCATGGACGTGGTGTTGACCAACTTGACCAAGGTCGGCGGGACCGTGGATGTGAGCTCGCGGCCCGGGAAGGAAACCCGCATCATCGTCAAGCTACCGCTGACCCTCGCCATTATTCCCAGCATTCTGGTGGCGGTGAACGACGAGCGGTTCGCCATCCCTCAAATCAATCTGGTCGAGCTGGTTCGAATCGCACCCAAGGATCTGGCACAGCGGGTGGAGCGGCTGGGCTCGGCCGCGGTCCTGCGTCTGCGGGAAGAACTGCTGCCGCTTGTCCGATTGGCCGACGTGCTGGGCGTGGAGCGCCAGTTCGAGGATCCGGCCACCGGCGTGCCAACCCCCGAGCGACGCCAGAACCTGCCTGACCGGCGCAGTCCCGAATTTGACCAGCCTGCGCCCGAGCAAGCGCCGGCCAATCGCCGGCAAGGTTCCGACCGTCGGGTGGCAGCCCAAAGTGCGCTCAACGTCGCGGTGGTCGCGGTGGGACAGCATCGCTACGGCCTGGTGGTGGACCAGTTGCTCGATTCGGAGGAGATCGTGGTCAAGCCAATCGGCGGTCACTTGTCGGACTGCCGGGAATACGCTGGCGCCACGATCCTGGGCGACGGCAGCGTGGCTCTGATTCTCGACATCGCCGGACTGCGCGAGGTGGCTGGGCTGTCGTCGACACAAGCCGCCATCGAGGACGCCGAACTTCGCCGGCAGGCGCGGGCGCGCAGCTCACGCGATGCCCACACTTATCTGGTCGTTCGCAACCGGGTCGAGGAACAGTTCGTGGTTCCCCTGGGCATGATCTCGCGCATTGAACGCTTTCCACGGCCTGCCATGTCCGAGGTCGGCGGTCGGCTGGCCGTCGCGTACGGCGAAAGCATGCTGGCCCTGCTGCCCATCGACGCCCTGGTTCCTGCCAGTCCCATACCCGTGGACTCCCGGCGCCTCAACGCCGTGGTGTTCAAAGCTTACGGACGGGAAGCCGGCCTTCTGGTGTCGGAAATTCTCGACATCGTCGAGGTCTCGACGGCCATCGATTCAGCCACTCATCTGCGGCCCGGGGTGATGGGCTCGGTCGTGTTGGACGGAAGAATCTCACTCATCCTCGATGTGCACGGCTTCGTCGACCATCTCTTGCCCGAGTACAAGAATGCGAAGCCCCCCGGGCTGACGGCGGCTCGTCGCGTGCTCGTGGTGGAGGACTCACCCTTCTTTCTCAAGCAGATGAAGGCCATTCTTACCGACATCGGTTGCGAGGTCTTCACGGCCGAGGATGGGGAAAAAGGGCTGCGGGCCTTGAGTGACCAGGATGGCGCCATCGACCTGGTCTTTACTGACGTGGAAATGCCAACGATGGACGGACTGGAGATGACCCGTCGGATCCGCTCGGACGGACGGTTTGCGCAACTGCCCATCCTGGCCGTGACCTCGCTCTCCGGCGACCTGGCGGAGAGAAAGGGTCGCGATGCCGGATTGACCGACTATCTGGTCAAGCTCGACCGGGAACAGATCGTGGATCGCTGCAATCAATACCTGGCGCGCCCCTAGCGCCTCGCTTTCACCAAGGACGGAGGATCGGCTAAATGAATTCACTGACGAGTCAGTCCCAACTCAAGCGCAATGGAAAAGCTCGCGCAGGCACGGCGGTCGTGCCGCGGGTCTCGGCCGATGTGAACCAGGCCATTGTTCTGATCCAGGAGATCGGCAAGGGAAACTTGCTGCTCGATTTCGACGCCGACCGGTTGGGCAAGGATCCTCTGCTGGCAGCCCTGCACCAGATGACCGGTCGATTGGTGGCCACCTTCGGCGAGATTCTGACCAGCTCGACCCTGATAGACAGATCGTCCACGTCGACCAACTCCACGGCCAAAGCCCTGCGCGACAACGCGGTGGCGATGCAGAAGACCATTGCCGCCGCCGTGGCTTCGACCGAGGAAATGCGCCATAACATGAGCTCGGTGTCGGCGTCGGCGGAGGAGTTGAATGCGAACATGCAGTCGATCGCCGGCGCCGCCCAGCAGTCAAATTCCAATGTGGACTCGGTTCAAGTCAGCATCAAGGAGCTGACCACCGCTTCGCGGGATATCGCGGAAAACACGGCGCGCGCCACGACCATCAGCAAGAAGGCGATGGCCGACGTGACCAGTGCCCTGTCGCTGGTCAGCGAGCTCAACGAAGCCGCGCAGGCCATCGATGCCGTGACCGCGACGATTTCCGAGATCTCGGATCAGACCAAGTTGTTGGCCCTCAATGCCACCATCGAGGCGGCCCGGGCGGGTGAAATGGGGAAGGGCTTCGCCGTGGTCGCGAAGGAGGTCAAGGATCTCGCGTCGCAGACCAACGCGGCCACCAAGGGAATTCAAAGCAAGATCGGGATCATCCACGAGGTCGCTCGCCGTACCTCGGACGCCATTCGCGCCATCAACGATGTCATGAAGGCGGTCAACGAGGCGGTGACGTCCATCGCGGCCGCCGCCGAGGAACAGTCGGTGACCACGGACAGCATCGGTCAGAACGTGGTTAGCACCACCGAGCGCATCAAGGAGATGAGCAACAACGTCAGCGAGGGTGCGCTTGCGGTTCAGGACGTGAGCAAGAGCATCCTCGACGTGACCAACCTTTCATCTGCGGTGGCCCAATCGATGAACAGCCTAAACCGGAATGCCACGGAAGTGAAGGCCGACGCCGCCGCTTCCTACGCACAGGCGCTGGAGATCGTCACGCAAGGCAGCGACATCAAGCGCACGGTCTCCGCCATCAAGCTGCCGAGCGAAGTGATCAACCGAGGCAAGAACGCCTCATTGCAGTTGTGTCGCTTCACCGATGACTTCGACGTCCTGATTACGCGGATGAACGACGATCACAAGCGCATCTTCGCGTACATCAACAACATTCATCAACGGGTCAAGGAGAAGAGCGACACTGCCGCCTTGCTGCCCATCCTGAAAGAGCTGGGGAGTTTCACGCGCCTGCATTTTCAGCGCGAGGAGGAAGCCATGCAGGCGGCGAGCTACGCTGGATACCCGCAACAGAAGGCGGCCCACGAGAAGCTGCTCGGCAAGGTCGCCGAAATCATCGCGGATTTGGACGGCGGCAAGGACGTGGACCTGCTCGAAGTCATGACCTTCCTTCGGGACTGGTTGGTCACGCACATCCTAGTCATGGATCGCCAGTATGGCCCGGTCCTCAAGGCGCAGGGAATCGAATGACGTCATGAAGGGCGATTCGCTTAGCGCCGCCACCGACATTGTCACGTTTCGCGTGCGCGACATGCTGTGCGGCCTCGACATCGTCGACGTTCAGGAAATCAAGCGCCTCCACCAGATCACGGCTGTGCACCGCGCACCTCCCGAAGTCAGGGGCGTGGTCAACATGCGTGGCCGCATCGTCACCATCATCGATGTCCGGCAGAAGCTCGGATTCGAGCCAGCGGCGGCGAGTCCCGCCTTGGTGATCATCGTTCCCCACGGCGAAGAGCTGCTGGGCCTGCTGGTGGACGACGTGGACGACATCGTTCGTGCCGAGCCGGGCTCGATAGCCCCGGCGCCAGATAACCTTGACGGGGTTGAGCGCGAGCTCTTCTGCGGTGTCCTCAAGCTCGACCAGAACCTGGTTGCCATCCTGGACCGAAGTCGCATCGTCGAGCGCAAACCTCGCCTGTTGCGGTGACTGGAACGATCATGCCCCAACTACGCGTCCTGGTGGCCGACGACTCACTGTCCTTTCGTTCCGTACTCGTCGATTCGCTGCAAAAGCTGCCGGTGGCTCGCATCGTCGCCCTGGCGGGCAATGGACAGGAGGCCATCGAAAAATTCGACCAGTTCAATCCCGACGTCGTCACGCTGGACGTGGAAATGCCGCTGCTCGACGGGTTGCAGGTGCTGGAGAAGCTGCAGTCGCGCCTGGCGACCACCGCGGTCATCATGGTCAGCGCCGTCACCCGCCGCAGCGCCGAGGCGACCATCCGGGCTTTGCAGCTGGGCGCGTTTGGTTTCATCACCAAGCCCGAAGAGGGCACTCCCGACAAGAATCGGGACGTCCTGCGCCAGCAGCTGTCATCCGTGTTTGACGCCATTGCTGCGAAGCGGGCACCGGTCGGCTTCGAAACGGCGGCTCGGGTGTCCGCCACCATCGAACGGAAACCGAGCGCCCGTCCCAAGATCATAGGCATTGGTGCATCGACCGGCGGGCCGCATGCACTGGGCGAAGTTCTGCCTCGCTTGCCGGCCAGCCTGCCCGTGCCCGTGGTGCTGGTTCAGCACATGCCACCGCTCTTCACGGCGTCGCTGGCCGAGGCCATGGCTGGCAAGTGTGCCGTCAAGGTGGTCGAGGCGGACCACGGGATGACCTTGCAGGCGGGCACGGTGTACATCGCGCCCGGGGGTCGGCACATGCGCGTGGTCGACGATCAGCAGTCGGCCAGCAAGCGCATCGAGCTGACGTCCGATGCGCCCGAACACTTCTGCCGTCCGGCGGTCGACTACCTGTTTCGGTCGCTGGCGACCGGCTATGGGGGGAGCGCCGTGGGAGTCATCTTGACGGGCATGGGCCAGGACGGGGCGGCGGGGCTGCTGGCCATGCGCCAGGCGGGGGCTAGCACCATCGGTCAGGACGCCGCCTCCTGCACCGTGTACGGGATGCCTCGCGAAGCGTATCGCCTGGGGGCCGTCGAGCAGCAGCTGCCGCTCGCCTCTATCGCGGAACGCATCGCCAAGCTGGCGGGGTAGGCACGCGCGAAAGCCATCGCCATGCCGCCAGCGATGACAGACCAAGAGCTCACGTCCTTCAAGGACTACGTGTACGGGTTGACCGGCATTCAGCTCGACTCCTCGAAGAAGTACCTGCTGGAAACGCGGCTGCAGGACCTCGAGTCCGAGCTTGGCGGCAAGGGGTTTGGCGAGATCCTGCGCCAGGCCCGTAGCAATCCCGGACTCGAAAGACGCGTCGTGGACGCCGTCAGCACCAACGAGACCTTCTTCTTTCGCGATCGAAAGTACTTCGACCTGGTGAAATTCAAGCTACTCCCGCAGTTGTTCGGCGAAGACACCAAACGGCCCCTGACCATTTGGAGCGCGGCTTCTTCAACCGGTCAAGAGGCATACAGTCTCAGCATGGTGCTCAAGGAGCTGCTGTTCGACCTTTCCCAAGTTCGGGTTCGCATTGTCGGCACGGACATCTCCGAGGCCGCAGTCAACGCTGCCAACCGCGGCGAGTTTACCTCGTTCGATCTGAAGCGTGGTCTCAGCGAGGGCGAGATTCCCAAGTACTTCGTCAAGTCAGGCGAGCGCTTCAAGATCACCGACGAATTGCGCTCTATTTGCCGCTTTCAAGTCGATAACCTCTTGGGCGCGCGCCCGCCTTTTCCGGGTCGCGCGGAGATCGTGCTCCTGCGCAACGTCCTCATCTACTTCTCGGAAGCCGACCGCAAACGTGTCATCGAACGCGCCCTGAAAGTCATGGCGCCGGATGGATTCCTGGTGGTTGGCGCCGCGGAAGCCATCTTGTCGACCAGCGAACGCCTGACGCGCGAAGAATTCCGAGGCGCAGTGTACTATCGGATGCGCGGTTGAAGCGTGCCAGCGGCCTCGGCGCGGTGGCCGTGCGATTTGCCCGTGCGATGGCGTCGCTATCGTGGCTTGGCGGCTTTCCCGTCCGACGCCGTCGCCGCGCTGCCGTAGCCAGTCACACGCAGTCCGCTCGACATGGCCAGCAGCACAGCTGACTCGACGGAGATCTTGGCGTCCTTCACGCGGTTCCTGGCGGGGCTTAGGAACAGTCCCGTGGCGGTGGCGAAGTTGGCCTTGGTGGCGTCATTGTTTTCGAAGTTCGCACCGCTCAGGTCGGCCTCGGCAAAATTCGCTTCCCTGAGGTCGCAACCGATGAAGTTCGATTCGGAAGCCCTGCAACCCCGAAAGTCGACCTTGCGCAGATTGTTGTCTACGAAGGATGCATAGCGAAGGTCGCATTCGACGAACGAGACTTCGGGATTGCGTCCCACGTCGGTGAAGTCGATGCCCATCAGCTTGCAGCCGACGAATCGAGCATCCACGAAGCGCGCGCCTCGCAGTGCCACCCGGGTGAAGTCACAGTCCTCGAAGGTGCAGTTCTCGAAGCGCGACTCACGAAATCCACAGCCCTGCAGCTTCACGTGTACGAAGCGGCAGTCGAGAAATTCCTTTCCGGAAAAAACCACGCCTTGGGCGTCGATGCCATCGAAGGTCACATCGCGAAAGAACTCTTCGGCGGCCAGGCGCCGCAACGGATCGGTCCCGGCTGTCTCGTCCATGTCTGGCGCGAGACCTTAGCAGATTCCGGTGGTCATCCTTCGCTGGTGCGCTCCGAGGAAACGACCAAGCGACAGAGTTCTTCGAGCGTTGCGTCGGGGTCTCGAACGATGGGGTTGTCGCCGCGGCGGACCGAGCCGGCCAGAATGGACGTGATTCTTCGCTTGATGCGCGGAGGTTTGTCCGGCGTGAAGAAGAGCCGTTCCATGCGGCCGTCGTACCAAGCCTTGACGAACGCGCGAAACACGGCAACCGCGCCACGCATGATGGCCTCGTAATCGTGCTCCCAGTCCACCGGCTCGCCTCGCAGGACTCGATGGACGACACCGGCGGCAAGGTTCGCCGACTCGAGCGCGAGGGTCACGCCGGACGAGAACACCGGATCGAGAAAGTCGCCCGCATTGCCGGTCACGGCCCAGCGGTCGCCGTACATGCGCGAGACCACTCGGGCGTACGAGCGCAACTCACGCACCGCCATCACCTGGGCTGACCGCCCGAGGCGCTTCGCAGTGTTGGGCTCCCGGGACAAGAACCGCTGCAGCTTCTGTTGCATGGTGCCCGGCTGGGTATCCCAGTAAGCGGCGGCGCACACGCTGCCGACCGAGGTTCGGCCATCGGAGAACGGGATGATCCAGATCCATCCGTCGTCTGGATGCCGGCATACCCAGATGTCGCCACCTTCCTCGCCGGCGGGACGGTCGTCGTTCTCCACTTGCGTGAAGCAGGCCACCCGGTCGGGCAGTCCGGTGGGCGCCTCCAACTTCAGCAGCGTGGGTAGCACGCGGCCGTAGCCGCTGCAGTCGAGCACGAAGCGCGCCTGCGCTTCGAGGGTTCGACCGAGTTCCAGGTCATCCACGGCGACCAAGGCGCGGTCTGTCCCAAAGCTCACGGCTCGAACTGCATGACCAAAGCGCAGATCAACGCCCTGGCGCCTGATCTCGGTTGCCAGGGTTTGGTCGAAATCGTCGCGCGGAACCTGGAAAGTCCACGGGTCGTCGTCGGTCAGGGCATCCGCAAACGCAAAACGCTCGCGCTTGTCGCCCGAAAGAAAGGTGGCGCCGTGCTTCCGTGTATAGCCGCGGGCCTCCACGGCGGCCAGCAACCCGGCCTCGCGCAGCAGTTGATTGCATCGAGGCAGCAGCGACTCGCCGATGACGTGGCGGGGAAAGAACAGCTTCTCCACGCACAGTACGCGGTGGCCAAGCTGCTTGAGTCGGGCGCTGGCCAGGCATCCCGCGGGCCCAGCGCCCAGGACGACGACGTCTACGTCCGCGGCGGTCTGGGTCGAGGCGGGCGAGGGGGCGATGAGCATGCGAGAATAGAGGATGCAGTAAGTCCGGAATGGATTCGCGCGCGGAAGAAAACCCTGCGGACGAGGGTGCGCATAGCATCTTCGCCAACTATAGTTGCGAGCTCTCCATGCTGACCGACCGTCCTTCGCGCCGGCCACCGGCTGGTCTGCTTGGCCAGATGCTGCGGGTCGGGTTGACCGGTATCGCCTTCGCAGCCTTCTTTTGTGGGGCGGCCTTGCTTGGATGGGTGGTCCTGAGGCTCGTGCACCTCGCACCGGGCTCGCTGACCCAGCGTCAGCGCCGATGTCAGCGCCTGGTGCGTGCGACGTGGATCTGTTTTCACGACTATCTGCGCTGGGTAGGTCTGGTGGACTTCGACCGGGCTCGCCAGGCCATCCCTGTGCGAGCACCGGCCATCGTCATCGCCAATCATCCGACCCTGATCGATATCACGGCCCTGACCGTGGCTGTGGGGCCGGCCTGCATCGTGGCGAAAAAGGCGCTGTTCGCCAACCCGCTGGTCGGCCCACTTCTGCGCGCCTGCGGGCACATCGCGGTTGGCTTGCCGGGCGATGGCACCCAGCTCGCGGTGGACCAGGCCGAAGCTCGCCTGCGCGCCGGACACGTGGTGATCATGTTTCCCGAGGGCACGCGCTCGCCGGTCGGGGGCCTTGGGCGATTTCGTCTGGGCGCCTTCGAGCTGGCCCGGCGGACCGGGGTTCCCATCCTGCCCGTGCGAATCA
>Ga0302323_100004441_pt1 | contig 11433 bp, 15 predicted proteins | sample Fen_T0_3_FD_201950 | JGI IMG/M metagenome (GOLD analysis project Ga0302323, IMG submission 201950) | Peat permafrost microbial communities from Stordalen Mire near Abisko, Sweden - Fen_T0_3 | ecosystem: Environmental > Terrestrial > Soil > Wetlands > Permafrost | place: Sweden: Abisko... | reverse complement strand
GCCATCAGGTAGCGAGACTCGTCGTAAGGCACCCGGTCGACCCAGCATCGGTGCAGGATTCGAATCCATTTGAATGCGAGTGCACGTAACGCGGCTTGATGGCGGCTGCCACGCGCACGGCAGGACTGGTAAAACGCTTTGGCCCAAAAGGAGCGGGGGATGGTTTGCCCGACCCACTCGATGAAGGTCTGTCGCAGGAATTTGGAGCAGGAATAGCGCCAGTGCACCCAGCACTTGTTTCCACTGCGCTCGATGACTGGGGCGATGCCCGCGCACTTCTGCAGAGCAGCGGCGTTGGGGAAACGCTCGCGGCGCTCCCCGAAGGCCGCAAGCAGTCGTGGGGCTAGCGTAGGACCAGCGCCCGGCAAGGCGGCAAACAGCTCGTAGTCGGGCAACTGCGACGCAAGGCGAGCAATCTCTTCGTCGAAGCGCGCAACGGCTGCTGCCAGGACGCGCAGCTGGGAAAGCAGAGCCTCGACCAGCAGTTGCGAGGGTGCGGTCACCGCGTCGTCAGTGTGCAGCGGGACCTCGTCGCGAATGGCATTGATGCGGCGCTCGATAGTCTTTTTGTAGCGAACATTGCCGGCACGGAAGAACGATTCCAAGGTGTCTCGGCGAGCGCGTTGAGCGGCCTGCAGTGTGGGCCAGCGCTCGAGGAAGTCGGCAAAAATTGCCGTGTCTTTGTCGCGAAACCACTCGAGAATTTGTGGGAAGTATCCCTTCAGCGCAGCGGTGATGCGATTGGTGAGCCGGGTCTGGTCTTGCACCAAATCCCGACGTGCTTCGACCAGCGAACGAAGTGCTCGCATCGCGGGGCGCTCCGGCTCCAATCGTTTCAGTTTGTCACGGTGTCGAACCAGGACCTCCAGCGCGATTTCAGCGTCAGTTGGATCGTCTTTGGCGCGACTCGGAGTGAAAGCGCGCCGATAGCTGGCCACCGTCGACGGCTGAACCGGAAACAGGACCAAGAATTCGTGCTCGAGGAGTGCGGATACGAGCGGGCCCTGACTGAGCTCAAGGCTTACCGCCACAGGAGAACCGCCGAACCGCTCGCGGAGCTGCTCAGCCCAGGCCTGGATGGCCCGAGGTCGATGCTCGAGGACCAGTCGCTCGCGCCGCTCTTGTCCTGGAACCCAAAGGCAAACGTCGTGCTTCTTGTCAGCCCAGTCGATGCCAATGAAGGCAGCGTAGGCACTCTCTTCTTGCTTGTGCATGCCTGAACCTCACGTAGGGTTTGGGGGCGGGACATGCGAAATCGAGCCCAGCGAAGGCAATACGGTGAGCCGGTGGTGCGGCTCGCCCTGAGTATTCGTTACGGGCTTCGGTGCTCCCTCCGGCGCGAACGTAAGTTGGTGAACATCTCGTGCTCGGGCTTGCATATTCGTCACCGGAGGGCGCATGTCCCGCGCTCTACTCTCCCCATTTCGGGGGATCATGGAAAGCGGAACGGTCCACCCGTAAACGGCTTGCAGCAGACGAAACCTCGCTGCGCTCGGCTTCGCAGCTGAAGCCTGCTACGTTAGCCGGACGGGAGAATGATCTCTGCAAGACATGCTCCGGGTGGCGGAACTCGACCTCCGAGCGGGCCTCCCACCTGGCTCGCGCAGCCAACTCTCTCGTTGTACGCGATCGCATGTCCGTTCGGCGGCGCAGCGACGGCCGCGCGCCTTGCTTTGGACGCAACATCGGCGTCGATTGCCGCTTCGCCACCTGTTCGCTCAAGTCTGGAGCCCCTCGAGTGTGCGCAGTTGCGATCCGCCGTACTTGCAGCAGAACGCCTCTGGCGCGAGCGTGTTTTCGCGGAGGCTTCGTTGCGAGGGCAGGGAGCTACCTTTGCGGCCGTCATGCTCGCCGGTAGCCATGCCGCCGTCGCACACCTCGGCGATTGCAGGGTCCATCAGATTCGCGACGGCAAGTTCCACAGGAAGACTATCGATCATGTCCTCGCGTCATCTACCGGTCGTCGAGTGTTGGCACGAGGTATTGGGCTGGACTCCAATCCGCATGTCGTGTCGTGGGACATCGAGATCGACGACGTTTTCCTCCTATCTGCTGGGGTTCATGACGTGGTCCCCGACAACGAGTTGCTGAAGGTCTTGGGCACCTCCGTTGATTTTGCTGAAGCAGCGTGCCGCCTTCTCGAGCTCGCATCTCTGCGCGCCGCACGGGATGACTTGACCGTACTCATCGCCATGCCGGCGGGAGTCGACGCCGGCTAACAAGGTGTTGCAGCGGACGAGCCGCCGGTCGCGCTTCGCGCTCCCTCTGGCGCTTGCAGCTGAACACCGGTACGTTAGGCGGAAAGGGGCCGACATCTCGTCATGCAACCTGGACAGCCCGTGACCATCGCTCCGCATTTCGAAGACGTGCCCACCGAAATGTGGCCCGCACTTGATCCATTCTACTGCCGCAGAGCGACACTCGTTGCATTGGGCGAATCGACGGGCGTCGTTGAGTCGTTTCCAAACCCGGCGCACCGAGTGAACGTCCCGCTGCGATTCATCGAGGCACTTAACTGTGATCTGTTTCCGCCCAAGACCTCGGGCACTCGCGCAATGGTCTACCTCGATCAGTGCATCATCAGTGAACTCGTCAAGCTTAGTCGCGGTGAATTGTCTGGACCATTGGCCGCTGCGGTCGGAGTCTTCGCCCGAGCGCTCGACCGGTCGGTGTTCGAGACGGAATCGGCTATTTGCGCCGAGTCGATCTTTCACCAGGAAGAATCTAGCAGCTTCGCGAACGGCAACACCTCGCGCGGGCTGAGCATGTTCTCCGGCCTTTGGAAATTTATCATCCTCCGCGCTCGAGGAATGCGTCTGCGTAGTTCCATTGAGATCGTTCGGAATCAAGTCTTGCAGCGATCCGCGATCCGCGAGGGCGGAATGGTGATGCGAGGTGCTCGACTGTGGACGCTCGGTTTGTCTCGCGACCCGGAGGCACGCAACACTTCCACAGGGGTAATGGGCGGCGCCATCGTCGCGGGTGTCCACTGGCAACCGCTGAGTCCGCCGCCGGGCTACTCCGCCGACCTTGAAGGGCAGCGAGCGTCGAAAAAGTTTGGGTCGTTCCAGGACGAACTTTCGAGAACCGTGGAATCATTGAGGCGAGATACCATCGAGGACAACGAGAGATTCGCATGGTCACGCCGGTGGACAGACCAGCAAGCAGACGCACCATCGGCGGAAGCGGTGATGAGGACACTGCTTGCCGATGACTTTGGCTCGATACCCTACATAGACTGCAAAAGTTGCCTCGTCGCATCGCTTCTAAGCGAACCGGTACGCAAGTTCAAAGACAGCGATCACAACGACGTCCAGTTCGCATCTAGAGCGCTGCCCTATTCCCACATGATGATGGTGGATGGCAATCTAAAGAACAGAATTAAAACCTTGAAACTGGATGTCCGGTACCGAACAAAAGTGTTCGGCGCCGGTCTTACCGACTACCGGGACGCCGCTGCTTGGCTTGCGGCTCGAGATGACGGCGCCCCGACGGCTTCCGCCTAACTCCGTGTTGAAGCTGACGAAACCCTCTCTTCGCTCGGGCTTTCGCAGCTTAACACTGCTACGTTGGGCGGACGACTTGAAGCCCGGATGCGCGCAAGCTTGTTGCTGTCCAGATCCTACGTTAGGTCCGACCTAGGCGACTTGAGATTGAGATCCGACACCCGATGTCCACTTCGACGATGCCTGAACATGTGGCCGCCCTTGGATCGCCGGACATCTCGACGCGAATCGAGGCGATCGTAGGCCTGACTCAGCAGCCAGACGCTGCCCGCCCAGCACTTGCCACGCTCATTGCTGATCCCGATGCGCCAGTGATTGCGCGAGTCTGGGCGATGATCGCGATCTGCCAGATCAAGGACGATGACAGACAGCTGGCCTCTCGTGCGATCGTTTCGTCCTTGAGCGCGATAGAAGCCATCGTGCGGCGGTCGGCGCTCGAGACTCTGGGCACTCTCAAGGTTGACTGGGCCGTTCAGCAGATTGCCGACAGCCTGAACGACGACGAACCCATCCCGGAAGCGTGGTTCGACGACGGTGCGAGTCCATCGCAGGCTGCCCGACGGGCGCTCGAAGCCATCGGTACGCCGGAGGCCTTGAGAATACTCGGTACGTCCTCCGGCAAATGACGCCAATCTAAGGCAGAGGTGCGCGCCGCCCAACTCCCGCCTGAAGCAGACGCGGATCTCGCTTCGCTCGACCCGCGCTGCTTAGGCCTGATACGTTGGGCAGACAACCAACTGCGTGCAGCGCGCCATGTCCTTCAACTTCGTCGGGTATTTCCCAAAGCGTATCGAGCCCGCGACGGACGCGATGGGGCTGCCTGGTGTCGCCGAGATTTGGTCGGTGGCCGACTGCATCTCCGAAGGACCGGAAAACTGGATCAGCCTTTGGCGGCACAACGACTTTGGGGCGTACAACACCAGCGAGCTTGCCCGTTCGGTCATACCTGCCGACCGGCGCAACCAATTCGTAGTCGTCGCTTACCGGCTTTGGTCCGAAGAGTTTGACGAAATCGGCTCGCGCACCGTCACAAATTTTGAGAGTCTACCACCGCTCGAACTTGACCACGGCTATCGCTCAATCGGATTTGATGCGGTAAGCGCGTCGTGTGGCCAGTTCGAGTGCTCTCCTCTCTCGTGCAACGGCGGAGCCAAGCAATACCCTGCCAACCGCCATTGCCTCTTCCGCACGCTAGATGAGGCATTGGTAGCGGCTGCGGAGTTCGCGCGCGGACACTGGGAGCCGGGCCCCTACCGAGTGGTAGAGGTACTCGCTCCAGAAACTCCCGACGTCTGAAGTAATTTTTGCGCAAGAAAGCCGCGTTGGGGACACACTGCCGCGTTGGGAACACACTGTGGACGCTGCCCAACAAGGTGTTGCAGCGGACGAACGCCGCCGCTCGCGCTACGCGCTCCCTCTGGCATTCGCAGCTGAACACCGATACGTTAGCCCGACGCCCGAAGCGCAACGTCAACGTCGGATGGTATCATTCAGCCGTGCTTTTCTACGACGACGAGCTACCTGTTGAGCCCACTGACGGCGAACGCGCACTGAGCGCACACCTCGGGTCGGCCGCGATCGACGCGATCGATGCCACTCTGCAAAGCCAGGCGACGCGCTCGTGGCGAAAGGCCGCGCGCATCCTGACCGATGCGCTCAAGGCGGGCGCATTTCCGCCATCGGATGATTGCTACGTCCACCTACACCTCAGGCGCCTGATTACGCTCGTTGAGGCTGGACAGCTCGAGGCCCAGGGTGATTTGCGAAACCCACGCCGATCCGAGGTCCGCCTGCTGGATGAAGCCACGAGATCAGAACCGCGGAGCTCCACCCCTCCTCGCGTAGCGGCGCTTCGCACTGCCGTTGAGGAGGGCGACCTCGATCAAGTGAAGGCGCTCATCGAACACGGCGCGAGCGTCCTCGAATCTGATCGTTACGGCTGGCTGCCCCTTCACTGGGCCGCCGGCGCCGATCGCGTGGCGATCGTCCGATTCTTCGTGGGTCTTGGCTCACCATTGGAAGCGCGCGCAACGGATCAATGGACCGCGTTGCACCTCGCCTGCGTCACAGGAAGTTCAAGAGCTGTCGCTGCACTGGTCCGCGCCGGAGCCGACGTCAACTCGGTGGCAAAAGGAGGCAACACCTCACTACACCTTGCCCTTGTCCCGAGGAAGCCGAGGACCGTCAAGATTCTCCTTCTCGCCGGAGCAAACGCGGCAGTGAAGGACGACCGAGACAGAACACCGAGCGCGATCCCTCATGCCAAAGGACTGCTCGACCTCGCTTCTCTCATCGAGAAGTACTCGCAGAACGCGGGCTAACTCCGGCTGATATGGAACGACCCATCAAGCACAAATCGTGGGTTCAGCTCATTCTCTGATCATTTGTTGCTCTGTGCTCTGTTCTGAAGATCCGGAAGTGAATGAGTCAGCGGGCGAGGTGGGCGGTTTTTCGACGGTTGATCATGCTGATATTCGAGGATCGGCTTTCGCCGCCTTCATGGTCACGATTCGTCGGGAGCTGCCTCGCACTGGGCTCGCGGGTTGGTTGCCGCACAACGTAATCGAGGGTTCTCCACCGTTGGCCGGCTCGACCGCTGACTCGTTCACTTCCGGAGTGCTTGAGGGTTCGGGGTGTGGCTAGGCTCACGCTGTCATGCGGCCTGGCCCAATTTTAAGGCGCGTTCGGTTTCGACGCCGATGGCCCAGACGAAGCCAGCGAGTTCGCGCGCCAGCGCGGTGACGATCTTCGCGCTCGGCTTGCTCTTGTTCTGGAGTGCCCAGTAGCGGCGATGCAGCCGCTGTTGGGCACTCCAGGCGATGGCTGCAACCTTGGGCGACAGCGACGTCTGTAGCTCTTTCTGGAGCTTGCAAAGCTTTGGCTGATGGCGGTAATGCCAAGCCGACTCCACGAGCACGCGCCGAAGGTGCGAGTTGCCCGTCTTGGTGATGGCGCCGCGCCGCGTCTTTGGTCCGCTCGAGTGCTCGGACGGCACCATGCCCGTGTAGCTCATCACTTGGCCGGCTTTCTCGAAGCGACCGAAGCAGCCGAATTCGATTGCGAGTGTGACGGCCGTTACTTTTGCGACGCCACGCAGCGCTTGCAGGGCGTCGACGATCGCTCGACGGCTTGATCAATCGCGGCATCGAAGCGCTCGACGCGCTGACCCTGGTGATCGACCTCGAGGATCAGCTCGAGCAGCGTCGTGTTCTGCTCTGGGTGTGGCAGCTTGAGAGCGCGCACCCACTGCCACCTCGCGGCTGTCCACGAGTGGCAGTCGTCAGCGGGTCGCTGCCCATAGCGCAGAAGGTACTTGAGGAGTCGATGCTTGGCGCACAATTGGTCTTCTTTCGTCGCTTCACGCGCTCGAACCAAGTCGCGCAGCGCCTCATGTTGCGAATCCGGAACCCACACCGCCGTCAGATCTCCGGCCTCGTACGAGCGCGCCAGGCGCTCAGCATCGCGGCGATCGGTCTTGATCCGATCACCGGACTTCATGGGCACGAGCGAGGGCGCAATCACTTCGCACTGCACGCCCAGCCGCGTCAGCTCCCAGTAGAGCGCGTAGCCGGTAGGACCCGCTTCGTAGCAAACCTTGAGCTCGCTCAGCTTGCCGAGCTTTCCCAGAACCCGCCGGACGGCCTCCGGTCGATTAGCAATCGTACCAAGCGACCTCACCTGATTGCGTCCCTCGGCTACCGCCACCGCGATCGTCTCCGCATGCACATCCAACCCTACAAATCGTGTATTCTTGGCCATAGACCGGCTCCTTTCACCATGTGGCTCTGCTCTTCTTGCGTCGCAGCTCGAAGCGTAACCCACGACTTGGTGACTCGAGCCGGTCGTTCCATTATGACTGGGCAGACCCCGAGATGCGAACCGTTCACATCGTTCCTGGCGATTCGGCGGCCGGCAGCCTACGGCAAGCGCTCGGAGTATCGGGTGAACACGAAGTGGTGGGGCTACGGGACACCTTGTCTTGCGGACCGTTACCCATCACTAGTTCGCTTGAGCAGTGGGCGCGCGTGCGTCACGAGTTTTGGCAAGGAGTGCACCCCCCGCAGGAGGACGCCGCACGTTCCGATTTACTGCCCGACGTCGGACTCTTGAAAGAAGCAGACCTGATTACTCTTTGGCTCGGCAATGGCCTGGGTGATCAGATCACACTGCCATGGCTTTGTTGGTTACTGCGTTTAAGTGGCATCGACGAGAGTCGACTCCGCGTCGTTCAATTTCCCGGAGACTTCGTCGAACGCCACGCGACGCCGTCGCTCGGCTTCCTCACGCCTCAACAAATCCTGAAGCCCCCCCTGCGGCCGCGCTTTCAATCGATGACTTGGTGACGATGGAATCCGCATGGCAGGCCTTGACTGGTTCCACGCCCACGAAATTGCGTGATTTCGTCGGCTCTCATCCTGATGGACCGCTTTCTCGCGCCTTGGCCTGTTTTGCCGACAGGTACCCGCAGCGGGACACCGGACTGAGCCATTGGGATCACCTATTGATTGCGAACACCGTTCGGTTTGGACCCAAGGCGGCACTCATCGTGGGAAATACGCTGTCCGGCGCTCGCTGGGGCACAGACCCGGTATCTGGCTACTCTGGCGACTTAAGCGCGTGGGCGACCCATCACTACCCCATCCATTGATAGTTCTCGAGGGTGATTCGTTTGGAATGAGAGGGTTGTCTGTCACCATTACGGACGCCGGGCAACAAGTGATTTCCGGTGCCGCAAATGCAGTCGAGCTGAATGGGATCGACGACTGGATCGGAAACGTTCACCTAAGCTCTGCTGCCAACCGCGTGTGGTTTGCGGGTGGCGGGCACGTAATCTGTTAGCGGACGGGCTGCCCAACTCCGGTTTGAAGCTGACAAAACCTGGTACGTTCGGCAGTCGTTCAGCTGCGCCGCTCTAGACCGAACAAACTACTACAACCAGCGAGCATGACAGCGGCTATATTGGCAATTCGTGCAGCTCGGAGGCGCCATGCACAGCTACAACGCACTCTACTATCCCTTCATTCACTTTAGGGACGATAGCTGGGTTAAGCTTTCGGCTCTGTATTGGAACAAACTCAACCGAATCGTTCCGCACTCCTATGCGACCAGCGACAGCGAAACTGTCAAAGCGCTCGCGCCATGCATAGAAAACATACGTCCTGACTGGGTTCGGCCCGAGTTTGGGGACCACTTCGCAAAGTTCATCTTGGAATTTTCCCCGCAATTGCGGCGCAAGTACGGGCTTGAGTTGCTCGACAGCTGGCAATCCGTCTCCGCAGAACGCCTTCCTCCTCCGGCGGGGGGGGCCTCAGGAACGGATGCCCGCCTCAGCTACGTGTTTTTCGAAAAGCTGCGGGGAGAGCTCCTCCGCTTGTTGATAGACTCGCGACTCGCTGTCGCTGATCAGCAGGATCCCCGCTGGATTGGCATGCATCCAGAGCTCACTCGCGTCTATATGACAGCCTTTGCTGAACAAGTCGCTGGAGAGCGAGGATTAAACTTGCTCACGGACGTGGTGACCGATCACGTCGCGGCGGGTGGATGGACCATGGAGCGACTCGCCGAAGTTTTGCTTGGCGAGTCGCTCCAAGCGACGACTCAGCACGAGGTGGAAAGCGCGACTGCGTTTGTAGCGTTCCGAACGGTGCTACCCGCTCACATTGACCAGATTCCAGCGGAAAGAATCCTCGAATTTCGTGCCAAACACCTCAAGGATCTCGGAGCGTTTCAGACTTACTTGTCCGGCTTCGTCGAAAAACGCCCGTGGCTAAGTGAGATCGAAGATCGGTTCATGTTGGAGCGGCGCATTCAGGAAGAGTACGAACGGGAAGTTCTTCCGAAAATGAATGATCTTCGAGCAAAGTTGCACGATTCGGGAATAGACACTATCAATTCCGTCCTGAGTATTCAGGTCGCTACACCTTGGTTTGTCACCAAGGGAGCGGCATTTTTTGGAGTTGCAGCAGCAGCGAATCCTGTCGCTGCCGCCGCGGCTGGCATCGCTGGAGCGGCGATCGCGCTCGCCAAGGTCGCACGCGATCGGCGTAAGGGCCAGAACGAAGCACTTAAGTCATCTCCCGTAACATACCTGCATAGTATGGAACGAGACTTAGCCCCAGCAACCGTGGCTGGTCGGCTCTCGGCCAGGGCGCGCCAGCTATTCGGAGCCTGATTCATAGCTGCGAAAGCGCTGCGGCACGCCTATGGGCGCTGCCCAACTCAATGTTGAAGCTGACAAAAACCTCGCTACGCTCGGCTTTTGCAACTTAACATTCGTACGTTGGCCAGACCGAGGAGGACTGCCGAGCGCCCTTGTCTACTTATTCCTACTATGGTAGGAATACGTCATGAGCCAACCAGCAGCGAAGCTCTCGGTTAGCGTTCCCGGAGAACTGGCTGCCGCCGTGCGCAAACGCGTTGGAACCCGTGGCCTATCGGGATTTGTTGCTCGCGCCATGGCCCACGAACTCGAAAGGGAAGGCATCGGTGTTCTCCTTGGCGAACTCGAACAGAAGCTCGGCCCACCATCGAAGGCCGAGATGGCGCGCGCGCGCAAGGCATGGCCGAAGCGCTGATCCTCGATGCCGAGGCGGTGAATGCGCTGGCCTACCCCTCGGAACGCAGGGTTTTGGCTGCCAGGGCCGCGGCCATACTTCGCCTGGCGTATGACAGACGCGCTTTGGTGCGAGTGCCGGCGCCGGTTCTCGCCGAGGTCTGCCGCGGTGTCCGCTACGACTCCGCAATCAACCACCTTCTCAACAACCCAGGGGTCGGTGTGTTGGAACTGACCCGCTCGATCGCGCAACAAGCTGGGCACATGCTCGCGCGCTTGAAGCTGTCGTCGTCTCATGCAGTCGATGCCTTCGTAGTCGCGACCGCTCTCCAATTTGAAACCGCTGTCGTCGCTACCGGGGACCCAGACGACATCCGTCGGCTTGCCGCTCCTTTTCCTCGCATCGGAATTCTCGCACTTTGAGAGACTGGCCGTGCTCTCAGTTGCGGCTGGCTAACAAGGTGTTGCGACGGACGAGGGCCGCCGCTCGCGCTGCGCGCTCCCTCTGGCCTTCCCGCTAAACACCGGGACGTTGGACCGTTGGACCGACAGACGGCGATGGCCTTCGCAGTTGACGCCGAAGCCAACTGGGTTGGCGCTCGGCTCGAATTACCTCACCATTTCGGCGATTCGTCGACGGCATGCCAAGTGCTTTCCAACCCGCGGTGACTTCCATCGTCAGCGTGCGTTCGCGGTTGTGCATGATGCTGCGAACCTGTGGTCTCGTCCTCGCCCTTCAAGCTTGTGTGAATCGTTCCGACGTCACTCGACCCAACGCCACACCAACGGTGGATTCGTCGTTCGGTGGCGCCACCGCGACTTGCTATCACGACCGTGCTGGTGCCGGGCCGTTCGATTCTTCCGCGCCGCGCCAGTGGCCCAGTCCAGGCGTTTTGCACTTAACAGACGTTGCGGACGCCATAAACGTTTCGTTTGACTCCGACGGGTCGGTCCGACAACTTACCTTCGGTTGCGACTTTTCGTCATGTTCTAGCGGCTTTTGGGTGATCGACGGCGAAGACATCATCGTGACACCGCGCACCGGAGAGTTTGAAATGGGATGGCCTGGCACATATAGAGCAAGCCTTATTCGGATGTCACTCGCGGCTCCTGGTTCCGTTCGAGCGGTGGTGACAACCGCCACCCCAACTCCGACCCAGATTTGGGAGTTCGGGCGCGTTTGCGCCGAGTGCTGCGCGGGGCTTGGTCCTTCTGATTTGTATGCATGCCCCGGCGCGCTTGAGGGTCAGTGCGACGAGCCATGAGCGGAGACCATGTATCCGGTGCGCCGAGCCCGTTCTTCCGCAGCGCGTGATTGGTCGGCATCTTCGCGCGCATGAAGCCAAGTACGGAAGCGATGTGGGTGGAGCGGAT
>Ga0302323_100004440_pt1 | contig 11434 bp, 8 predicted proteins | sample Fen_T0_3_FD_201950 | JGI IMG/M metagenome (GOLD analysis project Ga0302323, IMG submission 201950) | Peat permafrost microbial communities from Stordalen Mire near Abisko, Sweden - Fen_T0_3 | ecosystem: Environmental > Terrestrial > Soil > Wetlands > Permafrost | place: Sweden: Abisko... | reverse complement strand
GGCACGGGTGCCGCTTGGTCGTCGCGGCGATGTCCTCGTCGCGATCGTAGACCAGCTTGACCGCGCGCCCGGCCTTGTGGGCGAGCAGCGCCGCGTGCGCCGCGATCATCGACGGGTACTCTTCCTTGCCGCCGAACCCGCCGCCGGTCACCGACTGCGCGATCACCACGCCGTCGGCCTCGCAGCCGAGCAGCGCCTTCATCGCCTTGTGCACGTAGTACGGGCACTGCATCGAGCCGACGATGTGGCAGCACCCGTCGCGCCAGTCCGCGAGCATCGCCTGGGGCTCGATGTACATCTGCTCCTGCGGCGAGGTCTGGTAGCTGCCCTCGATCACGTGCGCGGCGCCGGCGAACGCCGCCTCGAGCTCGGCGTCGCTGGTGTGGCCCTTGCGGATCCACAGCTGCTTGAACACGTTGGTCGTGCCGTACAGCGGCTGGCTGACCGCGAGCGACGCGGCGACGTCGAGCACCGCGGGCAGCACGGTGATCCGGGGCCGGACCGCGCGGGCAGCGGCGAACGCGAGCGCCCGGGTCGGCGCGGCGACCAGCGCGAGCGCCTCGTCGCGATGCATCACACGGCCGCCGATCGGCACCAGCGCCGGCTGATCGTCCTCGATCAGCGCGATCGTGTTCTTGCCCCGGATGTCGGCGGCGGTGACCACGGTCACCTGCGACCAGTCGAACCCCGGATCGAGGTCGATCGCGTCGAGCACGCCGTGCGCGACCTGCGATCGCACGGTGGCGCCGTGCCAGGCGCCCGCCGCGTCGAGATCATCGAGGTACAGCGCGCGGCCGGTCACCTTGGCGACGCCGTCGACCCGCGGCACCGAGGTCCCGACCAGCGCGCCAGGGCGTTCCATCCCGCGATCTAACCTCAGCGCGCGGGCGGAGTAAACGCCGGGGCGACGACGTACGCGCGGTCAGCCAGCCCGAAGCGGTCTCGCGGGCGGGCGCCGGCGGGCCCGAGCGCCCCCGCACGCGGTCAGCGCCGCGACAGGAACCACGGCTTGGCCAGCGGCCGGCTCGCCGAGGCCCGGGCGGAGATCGCCGGAGCCACCGCGACATTCTGGTTGAAGCTCACCGCCAGCAGGACGTCGGTCGGCGCGGTGACCAGCACGGACGGATCCTCGACGTTGAACACCTGGCCGCGCAGGACGTCGTAGCCCCCGGGGACCTTGATGTTCGTCACGCCGTTGACGTTGACGTTGTCACCGGGGTTCGGCGCCCAGTTGGCGACATCGGTCGGCAACGTCGGATAGGTGAGCTCGCCGCCGGGCGCATACGGCGCCACCAGCTGCCAGTGCCACGCGCGGGGCGGGGGCACGTTGCTACCGCCGCCGCCCTGCTGGGTTACATCGAGCTCGACGATCGTCAGATCGGGGCGCACGCCGGTGGCCGCCTCCTGCCACGACACCCGCTTGGTCGTCGCGTTGTAGAACGAGCCGTTGACGATGTCGGGCAACAGGCCCGCGAGGTCGAACGTGTTCGACGTCGTGACCGACTTGCGCTGGATGACCTCGTGCTGCGACCTCATCTGGATCGTCGAGTCGATCGCGCCGACTGCGCTGGGGATCTGCATCTCCGACAGCGTGATCAGCGCGGTCGTCCCGTCGATCCCGGTGCTGCCGTTGAAGGTCTGGATCACGCCATGCGAGGTCGCCACGTCATGGCGGACCGACACCGAGCTCACGCTCGGGGCCAGGTTCGTGTACTCGAACTTCACGTCCTGAAGATCGTCGTAGGCGTCGGTCAGGGTGATGTCCGCGCCGTCGGCGACCGCGACGTTGGCGTGGTACAGCGAGCCGAGCGGCTGGATCTGTTCGTTGCCGCCGAAGCCGTTGGCGACGACCAGGATGTCCGCCGTCCCGTTGCAGCCGAACAGGTCGACCTGGCCGGTCGGATCGTTGGGGCCGAGCGGCAGCACGCCGTTGTTGACGACCTGGATCGCGCCGTTTCCGCAGGTCGTGAACACGTCGTACGAGGTGGCGGTGCCCCCGGTGAACGCCGGCGCGCTCAGCGTGATCCTGACGCTGGGCAGGCCGGGTCCCGAGTTCTGCGACAGCACCAGGTGATCGCCCGGCTTGACGCCGACGAACGTGCGCAGGTCGTCCGTGCGGATCCCGGCGGGCGGCCCGACGAACGGGTTGATCGCGGTCACCGAGCCGCCGGCGACCATGGTCGCGCTCGCGACGCCGGTCGAGTCGGTGTCGGCGGTCTTCACGACGGAGTTGTCGGCGTTCAGGAAGTAGGTGTGAACCCCGGCGGCAGGCGCACCGTTCAGCGTGACGGTCAGCGTGACCGGCTGCGGCGTCACATTCCCGTCCATCGGCACTGCGTCCGGCGGATTCGGCGCATCGGGCAGCGTGCCCACGTTGCTGTCATCACCACACGCGACCAGGACCATGGACAGGATCAGCAATAGGCGCATATAGCGGACATGATAAGCACATTCAGTGACATCGGGGGGGCGACGTGGCGGGGCAAAAATGCTGCACCACGCGAACGCGCTAGGATGCCGCGGTGCGAACCCAACGCCTTGGCAGCGGATCCATCACTGCGATCGGCGGTGGTGAGATCTGCCTCGCCACCTCCGCGTCGCGCGGCGTTCCCGCGCGTGAGGTCGAGCATGCGCTCGAGGAGGCGATCGCGTTCGGCCTCACCGTGTTCGATGTCGCCGGAGATGCCGACAGCGAGAAGGTCGCCGGCCAAGCGGTGCGCGCCCAGCGCGCCCGCGATCGCGTCGTCGTCGCGACCCGGATGGCGATCCTCGCCGAGCGCCCAGGCGCTCCCCGGCGCGACACGCTGCCGGAGCGGCTGCCGATCGCGTACGTCCAGGACCGCATCGAGGCCACGCTGCGCGCCAGCCGGCTCGAGGTCCTCGCGCTGGCCCAGCTGCCGCTGCGCCCGACCTGGCTCGGCTCGCGCGCGTGGCCGGAGCTGGTCGGGACCTGCGCGCGGCTGGTCAGCGAGGGCAAGGTCCTCGCGTGGGGCGCGCTGCTCGACGAGCCGGCCGACGAGGCCGCACCGGCGCTGGTCGCCGAGCCGTGGCTGGCGGCGCTGTCGGTGGTCTATCACCTGTGGGATCGGCGCGCCGAGCCGCTGTTCGAGGCCGCGATCAAGCGCGAGCTCGCGATCTTCGCGCGCCAGCCGCTCGCCGGCGGCGGCCTCGCGGGCTTCCTCGGTCCCGGCGTGAGCTTGCGGCCGCGCGACGATCGCGCCGCGATCGAGCCGGCCGAGCTCGAGCGGATCGCGGTCGCGGTCGCCCGGCTCGCCGCGCTCGTCAAGCGCGAGCCGCCCGCCGTGCGGGGCTCCGAGGCGGCGCGCCAGGTCGCCGCGCTCGCCCAGCGCCCGGCGCACCTCGAATGCGAAGACGTCGCCGAGCTCGCCCTGCGCTTCGTGATCGATCGCGGGACGATCGCGCTGCCGCGGCTGCACCGCCGCGAGCACCTGCTGCCCGCGATCGCCGCCGCCGCCGCGCCGCCGCTGTCGGCCGCGCTGGTCGCCCGGATCGTCGAGGACCCCGCCGCGATGACCGCGGCTACTCGGGCGTGACGTAGCGGCCGTAGACGCCGTCGATATCGGCGCCGTTGCTCGCGCCGTCGCGCACGTACCGCGCGCCGGTGCGCGGGTCGATCCGCGCCGGTGCACTGACCAGGCGGACGAACCGCGCGCCGCTGGTCCGGATCGCCCGCGCGACGTCGTCGTCACCGACCACGGTGTCGAGATCGAGCGGGTCGCCACCCGCCGCCGCCGCATCGAACGGATCCACGGGATTGCTGTCGATGTTGAGCAGCACGGGAGTCCGGCCTGCGAACCCGGGCCACAGCGCCGGATCGTTGCGATACGTGGTCGGATCCGGCGCGATGTAATCGTGCGCGAGCGCGCGGTACTCCACGCCGTCGAGCGAGACCTCGACGATGACGAGGTCCATGAACGCGCCCGACGCGCCGACCACGAACGGATTCTCGAACACCACGAGATCGGCGCCCGGGCCGTTCTGCAGCCGGCCGTGCGACCACGCCAGCGTGACGTGGTCGTTGCCCGGGGACTGCGCGTCGGCCGGCGTGTAGCCGCGCGAGAACACGTCGAGGCCGCCCGTGCGCGCCCCGGCGCCGCGCACGCCGTTGATCGCCTTCTGCGGATCATCGAACCCGGTACCGCTGATCCCCGGCGCGTCGACCACGGTGTCCGCGAGCCGGACGATCGGCGCCGACGGGGCGTCCATCGCGGCGTCGAGCACCCCCTGCGCCGCGTCGGGCTCGCCGGCCCGTCCGGTCTCGCCGCAGGCCGAGGCAACGAAGGCGCCGAGCGCCAGCGAGAATATCGGAACTACCGCACGGCGGATCATGTCATGGCTCCTTGGCGAGCGACTCGGTCGTGAACGCGAGGGTGAGAAACACCGCGCGGCCGGGCAGCGGATACGACAGCAGGTCGGACTCCGACGCGCTGGTGAGGTTGGTGACGCTGGCGATCAGGCGCGCGCGGCCGCGATCGAGCCCGATCGACGCCCCGGCGCCGAGCAGCGCCCGGCTCGGCAGCCGCACGAGGTTCGCCGGATCGACATAGTTTCCGCCGGTGACGTCGAGCTCGACGTAGGCGCCGAGCTCCGCGCCGCGGACCGGCACCCGCCGCAGCTCCGGCCGCAGCGTGGCGTGGATCCGCGGCCGATACGGCAGCTGGTGGTCCGCCGCCGCGGCGCGGTCGCTCTCGTCGCGCGCATCGGTCAGCGTGGTCTGGGCATACAGGTGGGCATGGCGATAGCGCAGCTCGGCGCTCGACTCCAGCCCGAGCACGCGAGCGTGGCCGATGTTGCGCGCGCGCGCGACGCCGTAGGCATTCTGCTGGAACTGGATCAGGTCGTCGGTGATCGCCGCGAACCCGGCCGCGTCGGCGGTCACCGCGAGGTCGCCGGCCGACCACGCGATCGCCGCGCCCAGATCCGCCGTCGTCCCGTGCTCGGGCGCGAGCTCGCGGTTGCCGAGGATGAACCCGGTGTTGCCGTACAGCTCGAGGAACGTCGGCAGCCGCGCGTAGCGGCCGAGGTTCGCGCGCAGGGTGATCCCGTCGCCTGGCGACTGGGTGACCGCCAGGCGCGCCACCGGCAGCGCGCGCGCCACCGGTGCGCCCGGCGCGACCGGGTCTCCGAGGCTGTCGCGGCCGGCCGACACGTCGCGCGAGGCCTCGAGCCGGAGCGACGGGATGATCGCGAGCCGCGCGGCAGCGACCCGGATCGCGGTCTCGGCGCCCGCGACGCCCACCATCCGGGTCGACGCCACGCGCGGCGCGCCGGTCATCAGATCGCGCGGCACCAGCGATTCGCGGCGCGCGTCGAGCAGCACCGATGGCTGGAGCCACGGCGATGGCACCCAGCGGCCGCGCAGCGTCGCGCCCATCGCCAGCGTGCGATCGCGCTCGTCGGTCGGCGCCACCGCGATCTCGGACCGCGGATCGACGAACCGCTGCTCGAGGCCGTAGCCGTACAGCTGCGCGCGGAGCTCGCTGTGCGCGCCGAGCTCGTCGCGCGCGTGATACGCGATGCTGCCGACCCCGCGCCGCGTGCGCAGCTCGGTTCGCGTGGTCGGATAGCGCGGATAGCCCGCCAGCCCCTGATCGCGAGCGAAGCCGAGCGCGATCAGCGACAGCTCGCGGTCGCCCGGCAGCGTCACGTACCCGCGCACCGCGCCGTCGAGCTCGCGGACGAAGTTGTTGTGCCGCGCGATCGTCTCGTCGTCGCTCGGGTCGAACGCGGTGCCCTTGTCGTCGACGAACTTGAAGTCGCCGGCGCTGCGCAGCGCGTGCACCCCGGCGTAGACGCCGTAGCCATCGCCGACCAGCGACCCGCTGCCACCGGCGAGCCAGGTCCCGAACGAGCCAGCCCCGAGCTCGATCGTCGCCGCGTCGCTGCGCGGCCGCTGGGTCTCCACCGACACCACGCCGCCGATCGCCGAGCCGCCGAACGCGATCGGCGTGACGCCGCGATAGACCTCGACCCGCGCGACGTCGCCGATCGGCAGCGTCGATAGATCCACCCCGCCCCCGGCGGCGAGGTTCAGGTTGACGCCGTCGAGATACACGCTGACCTGCTCCCAGGTCGAGCCGCGCAGCGAGAGCAGCGCCGGCGCGCCGACCCCGCCGAGCCGCGACACCGTCACCCCGGGCGCGTCGCCGAGCAGATCCACCATCGTCTCGGCGCTGCGCGGCGTGCGCTCCGCCGTGATCACCGTCGCCGACGCCGCCTCGTCGCCCGGCGCCCGCACGGTCGGATCGGGGTCGACGACGATGATCGTCTCCTCGGGCGCATCGGCCCGGGCCGGCACCACGGCGAGCTGCCCTGCCGCGCTCCCGAGGAGCACGACGAGACAACCGAGCCTTCTGTGGTTCGATCGCCGGGCGTTCTCCGCGCGCCGGCCGATCTGCGACGATCCCATGCAGCCTCGAAAACGAGCAACGAGGCGGCCTCGAGCACCCACGTGGGCGCCAGGAGCCAGCTCGTCCTCCGCGAGAGGTCATGGATCGCAGGCAGGTTTCCTGGCTCGTGGATCTCCCGGCGATTGCCGGATCGTCGTTTCCACCCTTCCCAGCCCGCTCCGGGGCCAGTGGTGATCTGGAAATGACTCTCCACCTACAGTGGCGGGACCGCGCCGGCGTTTGACCGGCTTCCCTTTCACGCGCGGAGACCATCCGCGCGACCTGCGATCACGATTCAGTTGTCAAGAGCCGCGCACAGTACGGAACCGCCTCCGCGGCGTCAAGGCAACGCGTGAGCTGACAGCTATACATCGGTTCAGTACAATCCGGCCGTGAAGTCACGCCCGACCGAGAACCCGCCGAACCGGTTCCACGACCAGGTCGTGAGCTACGACGACGGCGAGGCGCCGCCGCCGGCCCGGGTCACGGTGATCGACGACCAGGCGCGATCGATCCTGGCGCACAACGACTCGCCGGACATCGGGTTCCGGTGGAGCGTGAACCCGTACCGCGGCTGCCAGCACGCCTGCGCCTACTGCTACGCGCGGCCGAGCCACGAGTACCTCGATCTCGGCGCCGGGACCGACTTCGATACCAAGATCGTCGTCAAGCGCGAGGCCGCGACCCTGCTCCGCGAGGCGTTCGACAAGCCGAGCTGGCAAGGCGAGCTGGTGATGTTCTCCGGCGTGACCGACTGCTACCAGCCGGTCGAGAAGGAGCTCGAGCTGACCCGGCGCTGCCTCGAGGTCTGCCTCGAGTACCGCAACCCGGTCAGCCTGATCTCCAAGAGCGCGCTGGTCGAGCGCGACATCGACCTGTTCCTCGCGCTGAGCGAGCACGCGCGGTTCGGGCTCAGCGTGAGCCTGGCGTTCAGCGACAACGAGACCGCGCGAGCGATCGAGCCGTGGACGCCGTCGCCGGACCGCCGGTTCAAGCTGATCGAGACCCTCGCCAAGGCCGGCGTGCCGGTCGGCGTGATGTGCGCGCCGATCATCCCGGGCGTCAACGACAGCCAGATGGTCACGGTGCTCGAGCGCGCGGCGGCCGCGGGCGCGAGCTGGGCGGGCTGGGTGCTGCTGCGCCTGCCGGGCGCGGTGAAGCAGGTGTTCGAGGATCGGATCCGGGGCGCGATGCCGCTCGCCGCCGACAAGATCCTGCACCGCATCCGCGAGACCCGCGGCGGCGACAAGCTCTACGACGCGCGCTTCGGGGTCCGCGGCCGCGGCGAGGGGCCGTACGCCGAGACGATCCAGATGATGTTCGAGACCACGATCCGCCGGCTCGGCCTCGGGCCGCGCAATCGCGACCGCTCGATGTTCTCGGAAGCCGAGTTGCCAACCACGTTCTGCCGCCCCGCCAAGCCCACCAAGCAGCTCTCGCTATTCTGAGTCGTTGCGCTCGACGAGAATGCGGCCTTCCGCAAAGCGAATATCGAGGTTGCGCCTGCTCGGAAAGCTCAGCCCGAGGAGGCCAGCGATCCCGAAGCCCTCGGTTCGATCATGCGCGTGAATACTGAAGTCTGTCGAGCTGAAGCCGAGTGCGGAGAACCGCGCGACACGAGTCATATACCCTCGCTTACCCTCGCTCGCTGCCAACGGCGGAGCGCACGACCGTGATGCGTTCGCCATGACGCGGGCTGTAACCAAGGTCGGCGAGGATATCCGGGGTGATATGCGTCTGGGTTGCCGCGGTGTCCAGCGCGAGCGACAGCTGCTTGTCGCCGCGCGGTCCCCACACCCGCGCAGCCACAATCATCAAGTCTGGCTGGTCAGCTCGGTCATGACGCCATCGTTCTTGCCGCAGCTCGATGTCAAGGTTTTCGGATGCGGGCGGCGACAGGCGACGGCACGGGCGGAGCGCCCCGCGGCAGACCGGTGGTAGGTTCGCGTACGCGTCCGGGAGCTCCGAGCCGGCGCAATGCATGAGCCGTCGTGCGGGTGACCGGCCTCTTCATGCGCACACCATGCAGGAGGCCGCCATGAGATCCCGAGTGACCCGTCGCACCGTCGCGTTCATGCTCGTCGCAGGAAGCGCCGCCGCGTGCGGCAGCGAAGAGATGTTCGAACCCCAGCTCGCCAGCACCGAACGATCGATCGAGCGCGCCGCGGTGGCGCAGATCGACAAGGACGACCAGGCGATCGAGACGATGACCGTCGTCGGCGATCTCGACGGCGACGGGATCGATGACGCGATCGTGAGGTCGTACTGGAACGTGCCCACCGACACCACCGGGTTTCACTTCGGAACCGCGCTGTACGTCCTCTACGGCGGCAGCGGGGTCACCGGCCGGATCGATCTGGCGTCGCTGCCGAGCCTGATCGGGTTCGGCATGGGCGCGACGGGCGCCACGGTCTCGCGCGCGGGCGACGTCGACGGCGATGGGCTCGCGGACTTCCTCGTCGAGGTGGCCCGGATGCCCGGCTGCGGCGTGCTCACCACCGCCGCGGACGAGACCCACGCCGGCGCTTATCTCGTGTACGGCAGCGCCACCCGGCTGACCGGCGTCACGCAGATCGCCGCTTCGGGGACGTTCTTTCGCGATGCGGCCCCGTGCAACATCAGCAAGGTGGCGAGCCTCGGAGACCTCGACGGCGACGGCAAGGCGGACTTCGGGATCTCGATCTTGCCGTTCGGGTCCGGACCGCTGCCCCCCACGATCGAGCAGCTCTCGATGCAGGTATTCTACGGCCGGTCCGCGCGGCTGACCGGCGCGGTCGACCTCGCCGCGGTGGCCGACGCCACGATCGTCACCCCGGCCTCGACCGGCAGTATCCGCATGGTGCGAGCCGGCGACGTGGATGGCGATGGCCACGGCGACTTCGCGGTGGCGGTGCAGCGAGGCGCGCGGGCGGCCACGGTGAGCGTGGTGCGCGGCGGCGCGGCGCGGCTCGCCGGTAGCGTCGTGCTCGGCGACGTCGCGAGCTCCGAGTTCGTGAACATCGAGACCTGCCCCGAAGGGGTGGGCGCCGCGCTCGGCGACCTCGACGGCGACGGCTTCGATGATCTCGCGCTGCTGACCTGCGCGGTAACCTCGCCGTCCGAGCTGGCGGACGCGCGGAGCTACCGCGTGTTCTACGGCAGCGCGACCGGCTTCGCTGCCCAGGTCGACATTGCCCACGCCGACGCGTCGCTGGCGCTCGCCGACGACAGGGCGAGCCTCGCCAGCGCGGACCTCGATGGCGACGGTGCGCTGGATCTGATCATCGGCGACTCGGGATTTCGCGACCGGGACGGCGGCGTGCACGTCCTCTCGGGCACCGGAGCGCGACTGTCCGGGGCGGTCGATCTCGCGCACCTCGGCACGACCTATGTGGGTCGACCGCAGCGCCAGGCGGGCTGCCACGGCGGCGACTGCACGGTCCACGAGGCGGTCGGCAACGACGTCGACGTGGGCGACCTGACGGGCGACCACCACATCGACATCCTGGTGTCCGGTCCGACCGAGACCGCGGCACCGACCCTCGGCCAGCACGGATCGTCGCTGTCGCACGGCTACGTGCTGTCACCGTCGGGCAGCACGAAACCGTGAGCCGTTCAGGCCCCTGCCGGCCACCTGTACGTTAGCCCCGCCATGGCCTCGCCTGCCTCCAGACATCTGCGCGTGATCGACGGCGGTGGTGCGCAGGTGGCAACCGCGGAAGCCGCGCCGGTCACGCTCGATGCCGCGTTCCGCGCCCACGCGGCGTTCGTCGCCAGCGTCGCGCTGCGCGTGCTGGGGCGGCCGAGCGAGGTCGAGGATCTGGTCCAGGATGTGTTCTTGTGCGCGCTGCCCCGGCTGCGCGGTTTGCGCGAGCCGGCGGCGCTGCGCGGCTGGCTCGCGGTGATCACCGCGCGGCTGGCGCGGCGCCGGCTGCGCAACCGGCGCTGGAAGGTGTGGCTCGGGGTCGGCGCCGACTACGACTACGGACAGCTCGCCGATACCGCCGCGTCGCCCCAGGACCGGGCGTTGCTCGGCGAGCTCTACCGCGCGCTCGACCGGCTGCCGGTGCAGCAGCGGCTGGCCTGGACGCTTCGCCACGCCGAGGGGCTCGAGCTCACCGAGGTGGCGCTGGCATGCGACTGTTCGCTCGCGACCGTGAAGCGCTGGATCGGCGCCGCCGAGGCGGCGCTTCGCAACGAGGTGGATCATGAATGAACGACTCGATAGCGCACGACGGCTCGGCCAGCGGATCGACACCGGCTGGCAGCGCGAGGACGTCGAGGCACAGCTCGCGCGGCTCCACACACGGCAGCGGGCGCGAGCGCGGCGCCGGCGGATCGCCGGTCCCGCCGCGGCGCTCGCGATCGCGGCCGCGGTCGTCGCCGGGGTCTCGATCCGGCGGCACACCGACGTGCAGCCGGTCGTCGCGGCGGTCCACGACGCGGCGCTCGAGCGGCGTCCCGCGGAGCCGCGCGCCCGGGAGCCGATCGCCGGCGTCAGCTCTGCGCCGGCCCCCGCGACCGAGGTACCCCCGGTCGCCTCGGGAGTGCTCGCGCTCGGCGACGGCAGCGTCGTGACGCCGCTCGGCCCGGCGAGCCGGCTGCTCGCTCGCCATGTCAGCGACACGGATGTGGTGGTCACGCTCGCCGGCGGCGGTGCGCGGTTCGACATCCCCGACCGCGCGTCGCGGCGGTTCCGCGCCGAGCTCGGCGCGGTCGCGCTCGAGACCCGCGGCGCCGCGTTTCGCGTCGGCATCACGCGCGGCCAGATCGAAGTGGCCGGCGAGCGCGGCGAGGTCAGCGTCCGCTACGGCCGCGAGCGCCGCGTGGTCGCGGCGGGCGAGATCCGGTCGTTTCCGGTCGCTGCCCGCGACGAGACCCACGACGAGGCGCGCGAGACCGCCGCGCCGATCGATCGCGACGAACCGATCGCGGCGCCCGCCCCGAGCACGTGGCGCGATGACGCCGCGCGCGGCGACTACCCGGCCGCGTGGGCCGCGCTCGCCCGCGAAGCCGCGCCGCTGGTGCGGATGCAGGATCTGCTG